>Ga0137416_10001268_pt1 | contig 12785 bp, 9 predicted proteins | sample CZODoug3_1_1_16f_FD_108282 | JGI IMG/M metagenome (GOLD analysis project Ga0137416, IMG submission 108282) | Vadose zone soil fungal communities from Angelo Coast Range Reserve, California, USA - CZODoug3_1_1_16fungal (Illumina Assembly) | ecosystem: Environmental > Terrestrial > Soil > Vadose...
CGTCGACCTCCTCTTCCAGTCCGCCGGCTACGTGGACCCGGCGGCGAAACAGCGGATCGCGCATGAACTCCAGATTGATCGCCCGGTAGCGGTCCAGTATCTCCTGTGGATCCGCGATTTGGCCCATGGCGATCTGGGGATTTCGTACCGGTACGGACTCCCCGCCTGGCAGATCATCCGGCCGCGTATTCCCACCACGGTCGAGCTCGCCACGTTGGCTATGGTGGTTGCTGTGCTCATCGGTGTCCCCACGGGCATCCTAAGCGCCACCCACCAGGACACCGCAGTCGACTTTGGCCTGCGGGTGTTCAGCCTCGCGGGTCTCTCTATGCCGGCGTTTTGGCTGGGGATGGTGATCTTGCTCTTCCTCGTGCGGGAGTTCCACTGGATTCCCTCCATGACGTATGTCTCGCCGTACGTCGATCTGCGCGCGCACCTGGTCCAGTTCGCCTTTCCCGCCCTGGCCGTCGGGTACCGGAGTGCCGCGCTCATCAGCCGCATGACGCGGTCGTCGATGCTCGAGGTGTTGCGCGAGGACTACGTGCGCACCGCCCAGGCCAAGGGGCTGCCGCGGCGGATCGTGGTCAACCGGCACGCGTTGCGCAATGCGTTGCTCCCTATCGTGACGGTCATCGGTACGGAGTTCGCGTTTCTGATCGGCGGGTTAGTCGTGACGGAAACGGTGTTCAACCTCCCCGGGGTCGCCCGATACCTTGTTGAGGCGATCACCTGGCGCGACTACCCGATCGTGCAGAACCTAGTCATGTTCATCGCCATCGTCGTCGTGTGCTCGAATCTGGCCGTCGATCTGTTGTACGCGCGTTTGGATCCCCGGGTCCGCTTCGAATGAGAGCGGTCCTCCGCGCGGTCGGGAGCCGGCTGCATCCTGTAGGGCGGCTCGTCCGCCGATATCCTCTGGGAACGGCGGGTGCTGTGATCATGTTCGTGGCTGTGGTCGCGGCGGCGGGCGCAGATGTCTTGGCTACGCATGATCCGACGCGGATAGATGCTGCTCATACGTTCCTCGCGCCGTCTGCGAGCCATTGGTTAGGCACAGATTACCTCGGTCGGGATATCTACAGCCGGCTCATGCACGGCGCCCGCGTGTCACTTGCGGTCGGGATCACGTGCAGCCTACTCGGGGGATTCGTGGGGGGAGGACTGGGCTTGGCGAGCGGGTATGCGGGCGGGGCGGTAGCGTTCGTGATCCAACCGGTGTTGGACATCATGCAGGGATTTCCGCTGCTGGTCCTGGCCCTGGTGATGACGGCAGCCCTGAGTCCATCCCTCGCCACGACGATCATCGCCATCTCGGTCCCGTTTGTTCCCCGCGTCGCCCGTGTCGTGCGCGCGGCGGTTCTTTCGATTCGCGAGACCTCCTACGTGGAGGCGGCAACGGCGCTGGGGATGAGTCGCCTGCGCATCGCTGTGCGGCACATTTTCCCGAACACCGTCTCTCCCCTGATTGTCATGACCACCGCGCAGTTAGGGACTGCTATTCTCGTGGAGGCCTCCCTGAGCTTTCTGGGGCTCGGCGTCCCCGAACCCTATCCGTCCTGGGGCCGGATGTTGTCTGTGTCCGCCGCAGAGTTCGCGCAGAAAGCGCCGTGGCTGGTGATCTTTCCCGGGGTGGCGATCAGCCTGGTGGTGTTTGCCAGTAACCTGCTGGGAGACGCGGTGCGGGACTTCCTCGACCCCCGGCTGCGTCTTTAATAAGGAAGATCCCGAGACACCCTGTCGCGAGGGATAACCGCGATCTTGCCCAGCATCCATAGGTGGGGCGGCGGGCGGTTAATTGACATCCCTCCCCCCCTCCGATATGATGAGCACTGGCTGTCAAGTCTTTTTTATTTTTGGCGAGGTTTCGTGGCCCGTCTCACGCAAGCGAACGTCAACCAGCAGCCCGCCCGCGCCATTCCCCGCGCCGTCCGAGAGCCGAAGGGCCCGGGGGTCCGGGAACGCGTGGTGCGCTACCTGCGGGAGGTGTGGGCCGAACTCAAGCGGGTCGACTGGCCCAGCCGGCCGGAGTTGATCGCGTCCACAATCGTGGTCGTGGCCGTGTTGCTGGCGATGGCGCTGTATCTGGGTGCGTGGGACGCGCTGTTCACGTGGGTGTTCTCGCGCGTTTTGGTCCGCGCTCCGTAGCCGCTTGCCGTCCTAGGTGGTCCCCATGCTTGAAGATCCGAAGATGGAAGAAAAAATCAAAGAGATCTTTGTCGATGAACCCGTCCCCGAGCCGGTCCCTGTCGAGGAGGCCCCGACGGCGGTCGAGACGGCCGTCGAGGAGGCTCGCGATCCCCGGCTGAAGTGGTTCGTCATCCATACGTATTCCGGCTACGAGAACAAAGTGAAAAACAACCTGGAGCGCCGCCGGCAGTCCATGCGCACGCAGGGCGGCGAGAAGATCGTTCAGGTCTTGGTCCCCACGGAGAAGGAAAAGGAGATCAAGGGCGGCAAGCGCCGGGAAGTCGACCGCAAGATCTACCCCGGGTACGTGCTGGTCGAGATGATCATGGATGATGACTCCTGGTATGTGGTGCGCAACACGCCCGGTGTGACAGGGTTTGTCGGTTCGGGCGCGCGGCCGGTGCCGCTGGAGGACCAGGAGGTCAAACGGCTGCTGCGCCAGCTCCGCGACGAGACCCCCAAGTATCGGATTAGTTTTCAGAAGGGCTCGCAGGTGCGCATTACCGCCGGTCCGTTCATGGACTTCACCGGGGTGGTCGACGACGTCATGGTGGAGAAGGAAAAGGTCCGCGTGCTTGTCTCGATCTTCGGGCGCGCCACCCCCGTGGAACTCAACTTCGGGCAGGTCGAAAAAGTCTAGCTCGCGACAGAGCTAAAGGATCGGGTATGGCCAAGAAGATTCTCGCTGTGGTGAGGTTACAAATCCCCGCGGGCAAGGCCACGCCGGCCCCCCCGGTCGGCCCCGCCCTGGGTCAGCACGGCGTCAACATCATGGAGTTTTGCAAAGCGTACAACGAGCGGACCGCCGCGATGGTCGGGACGATTGTGCCCGTCGAGATCACGGTGTACGCGGATCGGACCTTCTCGTTTATCACAAAGACGCCCCCCGCTGCGGTTCTGCTGCGCCAAGCGGCGGGGATCGAGAAGGGTTCGGGGGAACCGAACAAGACGAAGGTGGGCAAGGTCACGCGCGCCCAACTGCGCGACATCGCCCAGCAGAAGATGCGGGACCTCAACGCCCACGATGTCGAGGCGGCGATGCGGATGATCGAGGGCACGGCGCGGTCGATGGGCATTCAGGTCGTCGGCTAGCGGCGATCAGAGATAGGGGAGTCGGCAATGGGCAAGCACGGCAAACGGTATCTGGAAGGTGCGAAGTTGGTCAACGCGGACACGCTGTACAGTCCGGCGGACGCCATTCGCATCCTCAAGCACATGCCGAAGGCGAAGTTCGATGAGAACGTCGATGTCGCCATCCGCTTGGGGATCGACCCTAAGCAAGCCGACCAGCAAGTGCGGGGCACGGTGGCGCTGCCGGCCGGGACGGGCAGATCGGTTCGTGTCTTGGTCTTCGCTAAAGGCGAGAAGGCGAAGGAGGCCGAGACGGCCGGTGCCGACTTTGTCGGCGCGGAGGAGTTTGTCGAGAAGATCCAGGGAGGGTGGACGGATTTCGACGTGGCGATTGCGACCCCCGACTTGATGAGTCTGGTGGGCCGGCTGGGACGCGTGCTGGGTCCCCGCGGATTGATGCCCAATCCCAAGGCCGGCACCGTCACTTTCGATATCGCTCGGGCGGTGAGGGAAATCAAAGCGGGCAAGATCGAGTACCGCGTGGAGAAGGCCGGCATCTTGCACACCGGGATCGGGAAGGCCTCGTTCACCGAGGAGCAGCTGCTCGCCAACCTCATGGCGCTGTTGGAGGCGGTGATGCGGGCGAAGCCCGCGTCGGCCAAAGGGCAATACCTCCGTTCCATCGCGCTGTCGACCACAATGGGACCGGCGGTGCGGGTCGATCCCGCGAAAGTTGAAGCGACGCTTAAGGCGGAGGCGGCGACCGCCTAAGGCGGGGTTGCGTCTGCATGCCGCCTGTGCTACACTCGCCGCCGTTGGGCGTGAAGTGAATATCTGCCGTAGACAGCCGGTCTCCTGGATCACCTCCGGGGGCTAAGGACCCGGTCGGGTCGCCAGCCGAGGCGCACGGTCGGCCACCGAGGTGGCCTAGGACCGATGAGCTTTCGGGGCCTCGTCTACGGGGCCTCGTTTCATTTCTGAGGTGAGAGGGAGCACGATGGCTAAGACGCAGACAAGAGAACGCCGGATCGCCACGCATGCGGCGCGGCCCGCCAAGGTCAAGGACGTCGAGGCTCTCGTGAGCCTACTGGGGCGCGGGTCAGCAGCGATCCTCACCGATTTCCGTGGGTTGAACGTCGCAGAACTCGCCGACCTGCGCCGCAAATTGAAAGAGGCCGGCGCCGAGTTCAAGGTCGTCAAGAACACGTTGCTGCAGCGGGCGGCTCAAAGCGTCGGTGTCGCGGATCTGGGCCCCCTGTTGGAGGGTCCGACCGCGATTGCCGTCAGCCGCGCCGATCCCTCGGTCCCGGCGAAGATCCTGCTGGAGTACATCCGGCAGATGCGCAAGCTGGAGATCAAAGGGGGGCTGGTGGAGGGGCTGGTTCTGACCGCCGCGCAGATCAAGGTTCTGGCCGATCTGCCGTCGCGGCCGCAGCTGCTCGCCAAGGTGCTCGGATCGATGGCTGCCCCCCTGACCGGTCTGGCGGGGGTGCTGAGTGCGCTGCCCCGCAATCTTGTGTATGCACTCGATCAGATTCGCAAGCGACAGGAGCAAGCGGCGGCATAAATTCACACTCGGGCCGCGCTGTCTCCGATACGGGACAGCGGCCCCAAGAGGAGACGACTGACGTGGCGGAGACCAAAGTGAAACTGAGCAAGGACGAGATCGTGAGCGCGATCGGCAACCTGACCGTGCTCGAACTCGCGGATCTGGTGAAAGCCTTGGAAGAGAAGTTCGGCGTGACCGCTGCCGCCCCCATGGCGGTGGCTGCGATGCCGACAGCAGGCGGATCGGCGGGGGCGGCTCAGGCTGAGGAGCAGACGGAGTTTGACGCCATCCTCAAGGTGGTTGGAGAGAAGAAGATCCAGGTAATCAAGGTAGTGCGGGAGCTCACCGGGTTGGGCCTGAAAGAGGCCAAAGACCTCGTGGATGGTGCCCCCAAGCCGGTCAAAGAGAAGGTATCGAAGGTCGAGGCCGAGCAGATCAAGACCAAGCTTGAGGCCGAAGGCGCCCAGGTCGAAATCAAGTAGCCCAGACGGATGCTCGCCCCGGGGGATCCTGCCCCCGGGGGGCACTCGTGCCTCCGGATCGACGTGGCTCTCGCAGGAGCGTCGACGCGAGAGCCGGGTATTGACGGGCCGTATCTCGCCGAGTAGTATGAGGGATACGGCTCTTGACGCTAGAGACGCCTACGACCGGGACTTTGGAGTTTAACGCCGAGAATCGAAAGCGAGGCTTGCCTGCCTTGCTTTCGTTTTTCATTGAAGCCCATCATCCCTGCCGACCATACGCGTCGTAATTCCCCCGGGACGAGACGGCATGTCTCTCCCGGGTGTGGCCGCGTGCCACCCAAGCCGGTGATCACGCCATCACGACTCAGGAATTGTTGCTGGAGGTGACCGGTTCCCCGTGAAAACCCAGACCCGAGGTAAGATGATGCGTTCTCCCACATCTGCTGCCCGCGCCCGGCCGGGCGTCGGCGGACAGGTAGTGACGCGGGGGCGCCGCACCCGCGTGAGTTTCGCCAAGATTCCTGAAATCCTCGACGTGCCCGATCTCATCGAAGTGCAGCGCCGGTCCTTCGAGTGGTTCCTGCGCGAGGGGATCCGCGAGGTGTTTGACGAGGTCTCCCCGATCCAGGACTTTACGGGAAACCTCGAGCTGCACTTTGCCGTCGACCCGAGCCGCAAGCGCGTGGAGCCTCCGGGATTGTTCGACGACACCCCGGTGCTCGATTTCGGTGGGTATCGCCTGGAGCGGCTCAAGTATACCGAGGACGAGTGCCGCGACCGCGACTACAACTACAGCGCCGCGCTCAAGGTCAAGGTGCGCCTAGTCATCAAGGAGACCGGCGAGATCAAAGAGCAGGAGGTCTTCATGGGAGACCTCCCCCTGATGACCCGCCGCGGCACCTTCATTATTAATGGAGCCGAGCGGGTGGTTGTCAGCCAGCTGGTGCGGTCTCCGGGCGTCTATTACAACTTCAGCCCCGATGCCATGGGCCGGCCCCTGCCGGCGGCCACGGTCATCCCGCACCGGGGCGCGTGGCTCGAGCTGGAGATGGACACCAACGGTGTCATCGCCACGCGCATCGACCGGACGCGGAAGATTCCGGTGACTGTCTTGCTGCGCGCGCTGGGGTACGACAGTGACGAGAAGATTCTCAAACTTTACGACGGAGATGCGACGATCGAGGCCACGCTGGCCAAGGACCCTGTCAAGGAACGCAAGGGGCCCAAGGCCGTCGAGGAGGCGCTGATCGAGATCTATCGTCGGCTGCGGCCCGGCGATCCGCCGACCGTCGAGAGTGCGCGCCAGCTGTTGCAGACGCTGTTCTTCGACCCCCGGCGCTATGACCTGGGGAAGGTGGGACGGCATAAGCTCAACCGCAAGCTCGGTCTGGACGCGCCGCTCCCGTTTCGCACTTTGGTTCAGACCACCGGCGGGGAGGTCAAAGACGTCTCCGTGCGGCGGGAGAAGAAAGACTTCACCCTAACCCTCAAAGACGGTCGGGAATTCACGGGTCTGCTCGCGCGCGTCACAGTGCGCGTCAACGGCGAGGCCACGGACGTCAAGAAACTGGATTCGGGTATGCGCGTCGTCTTGGGGTTGGCCCCCACGACCAAGGACGTTCTCTACGCCGTCGTCGACGAGGGCGTGCGCCATCCGGCGGCGGTCCGCGATGACATTGCCGAGGTAGTGCGCTACCTGATCCGCTTGCACAATGAAGACGAAGGGGCCACCGGGGACGACATCGACCACCTGGGCAACCGCCGCGTGCGGTCGGTCGGAGAGCTGTTGCAGAACCAGTTCCGGATCGGCATGCTGCGGATGGAGCGCGTGATCCGCGAGCGGATGACGATCCAAGAAACAGGGCAGATTACCCCGCAGGTGTTGATCAACATCCGCCCTGTCGTGGCGGCGATTAAGGAGTTCTTCGGTTCCAGCCAGCTGTCGCAGTTCATGGACCAGACCAACCCCCTGGCCGAGCTGACCCACAAGCGCCGGCTGTCGGCGCTGGGGCCTGGCGGGTTAAGCCGCGAGCGCGCGGGCTTTGAAGTGCGGGACGTCCACACCAGCCACTACGGCCGGATGTGCCCGATCGAGACGCCCGAAGGTCCCAACATTGGCTTGATCAGCTCGCTGGCGACCTTTGCACGCGTCAACGACTTAGGGTTCATTGAGACGCCCTACCGGCTGGTGCGCGACGGGGTCGTGGGCAAGAAGACGGAGTACCTGACCGCCGATCAAGAGGATCAGTACGTCATCGCCCAGGCGAACGCCAAGATTGATGAGCGCGGCAAGCTCATTGAGCCGCGGGTGTCCGCGCGCCACGGCGCTGACATCGTCTTGGTCCCGCCCGACAAGGTGGAGCTCATGGATATCTCGCCCAAGCAGACCGTGTCAGTGGCCACGGCGCTCATCCCGTTCCTCGAGCACGACGACGCCAACCGCGCGTTGATGGGGTCGAACATGCAGCGTCAGGCCGTGCCGCTACTTTCGAGCGAAGCCCCTCTGGTGGGCACCGGCATGGAGTACCGCAGCGCGGTGGACTCCGGCGCGGTCGTGGTGGCCCGTCATGACGGCGTAATTGAGTCCGTGAGTGGTGACGAGGTCGTCGTCAAGAATGACAAGGGCAAGGATACCTACAAGCTGATCAAGTTCCAGCGGAGCAACCAGGGGACGTGTATCAACCAGCGGCCTGTCGCGCGGACGGGAGAGTCCGTCAAGGCAGGCGACGTGATCGCCGATGGGCCCTGCACGGACCAGGGCGAACTCGCCTTGGGCCGCAACGTGCTCGTCGCGTTCATGCCCTGGGAAGGCTACAACTATGAGGACGCGATCGTCATCTCCGAGCGGTTAGTCCGCGAGGACCTGTTTACCTCGATCCACATTGAGGAGTACGAGGTGGAAGCCCGGGATACCAAACTCGGGCCGGAGGAGATCACCCGCGACATCCCCAACGTCGGCGAGGAAGCCCTGCGCGATCTTGATGATCGAGGGATCGTGCGGGTCGGCGCCGAGGTGCGGGCGGGGGACATCCTGGTGGGCAAGGTAACGCCCAAAGGCGAAACCGAGCTCACGGCCGAGGAGCGCTTGCTGCGTGCGATTTTCGGCGAGAAGGCGCGCGAGGTACGCGACACGTCGCTGAAGGTGCCGCACGGCGAGAAGGGCAAGGTCGTCTCGGTGAAGGTATTCGGCCGCGAGCAAGGCGACGAACTGCCCCCCGGTGTGAATACCCTCGTGCGGGTCTACGTCGCGCAGAAGCGCAAGGTCACGGTGGGGGATAAGATGGCCGGCCGCCACGGCAACAAGGGCGTCATCTCAGTCATCCTCCCAGATGACGATATGCCGAGCCTGCCCGATGGCACGCCGGTCGACCTGGTGCTCAACCCGCTGGGGGTGCCCAGCCGTATGAACGTCGGCCAAGTGCTGGAGACCCACTTGGGGTGGGCGGTCTCGGCGCTCGGGAACTTCGCTGAGTGCCCCGTTTTTGACGGTCCGAAGGAGGGGGACATCAAGCACCTCCTGAAAGAAGCGGGCTTGCCCGAAAATGGCAAGGTGCAGCTCCGCGACGGGCGCAGCGGCGAGTTCTTTGACCAGAAAGTTACCGTGGGCTGGATCTACATGATGAAGCTGTTGCACCTGGTCGAGGACAAGATCCACGCCCGGTCCACCGGCCCGTACAGTTTGATCACGCAGCAGCCGCTGGGCGGCAAGGCGCAGTTTGGGGGTCAGCGCTTCGGCGAGATGGAAGTGTGGGCGCTGGAGGCCTACGGCGCGGCGAGCACGCTACAGGAGTTGCTGACCGTCAAGTCCGACGACGTCGTCGGGCGCGTCAAGACGTACGAAGCCATCGTCAAGGGCGAGAACATCCAGGAACCCGGCGTCCCCGAGTCCTTCAAGGTCTTGGTCAAGGAACTTCAGTCGCTGTGTCTGGACGTGAAGGTCCTCAGCGAGGACAAGAAGGAGATCGAGCTCAAGGAGATCGAGGAGGACATCGCCGAGACCGCCCGCGCCCTCGGCATCAACCTCGAGGGTGAAGAGGCACTGGTCGAGGACTACTAGGCGGTGTCGCGCCGCCGGCGCGCAGACGACATTCCAGGAGGCATGTAGCACCCATGCAAGACGTCAACAACTTCGACGCAGTCAAAATCGGCCTGGCCTCTCCCGAGCATATCCGCGCCTGGTCGCACGGGGAGGTCAAGAAGCCGGAGACGATCAACTACCGCACCTTAAAGCCCGAGCGGGACGGGCTGTTCTGCGAGCGCATCTTCGGTCCGCAGAAAGACTGGGAGTGTCACTGCGGCAAGTACAAGCGCATCCGCTTTAAGGGCATCATTTGCGACCGGTGTGGTGTGGAAGTCACCCGGGCCAAAGTGCGCCGCGAGCGCATGGGGCACATCGAGCTCGCCGCCCCGGTCTGTCATATCTGGTACTTGAAGGGTGTCCCCAGCCGAATCGGACTGCTGTTGGACATGTCGCCCCGCGCGTTGGAGCGTGTGGTGTACTTCGCCTCCTACGTGGTGATCGATCCCGGCACGACGCCGCTGAACAAAAAGCAGCTGCTGACCGAGGCTGAGTACCGCGAGATGCGGGAGAAGTATGGGCAGGCCTTCAAAGCCGAGATGGGTGCTGAGGCCGTGAAGGGATTGCTCAAGGAGATCGATCTCGAGAAGCTCTCCAACCAGCTGCGGGCCGATCTCAAGGACGCCGCGGGCCAGAAGCGGATGAAAATCCTCAAGCGTCTGGAGGTCGTGGAGGCATTCCGCAAGAGCGGGAACAATCCGCCGTGGATGATCCTCGACGTCGTCCCGGTCATCCCCCCCGACCTGCGCCCGATGGTGCAGCTGGACGGGGGACGGTTTGCAACCTCGGATCTCAACGACCTGTACCGCCGGGTCATCAACCGGAACAACCGCCTGAAGCGCCTGCTCGACCTGGGCGCGCCCGAGATCATCGTGCGCAACGAGAAGCGCATGCTGCAGGAGGCCGTGGATGCGCTCATCGACAATGGCCGCCGCGGTCGTCCCGTCACCGGACCCAACAACCGCCCTCTGAAGTCTCTGTCGGATATGCTCAAGGGCAAGCAGGGGCGTTTCCGCCAGAACCTGCTGGGCAAGCGGGTGGACTACTCCGGTCGCTCGGTCATTGTGGTCGGGCCGAAGTTGCGGCTCCACCAGTGTGGCCTGCCGAAGGAGATGGCCCTCGAGCTCTTCAAGCCGTTTGTGATGAAGAAGCTGGTGGACAAGAGCTTGGCGCAAAACATCAAGAGCGCGAAGCGCATGGTCGAGCGCGCCCGGCCCGAGGTCTGGACTGTATTAGAAGAAGTGGTCAAGGAACACCCGGTGCTGTTGAATCGCGCGCCCACCCTGCACCGCCTGGGCATCCAGGCGTTTGAACCGCAGCTCATTGAGGGCAAAGCGATCCAGGTGCACCCGCTCGTGTGTACCGCCTACAACGCGGATTTCGACGGGGACCAGATGGCGGCGCACGTCCCGCTGTCTGCGGCCTCCCAGGCCGAGGCGCGGCTGCTCATGTTGTCGGCCTATAACATCTTGTCGCCCGCCTACGGGAAGGCCATCACCAGCCCGACGCGCGACATCGTGTTGGGATCCTACTACCTCACGCAGGAGAAACCCGGCGCCCCCGGGGAGGGCAAGATCTTCTCCACGCCCACCGAGGCCATTCTGGCCTGCGAGACGGGAGCGGTCTCGCTCCATGCCAAGGTGAAGGTGCGCTTGACCCGCGATTCCCAGCCGATTGAGACCACGGTAGGCCGCGTCATCTTTAACGAGGCCATCCCCGAGGAACTGCGGTTCATCAATGACGTCGCCGACCGCAAGGTGCTGTCGCAGATCGTGTCGGAGGCATACAACCGGCTCGGGTCGACGAAGACGGTCCAGTTGCTGGACGCCCTCAAGGACCTCGGGTTCAAGTACTCGACCCGCTCGGGGGTAGGCATCGCCATCGACGATATCGCGATTCCCCCCGAGAAGGACAAGGTGCTGGCGGTGGCGGAGAAGCGGGTCCAGGATATCGAGCAGCAGTTCCGCCGCGGCCTCATCACGGAGAACGAGAAGTACCTGCAGGTCATCGGGGTGTGGACGAAGGCGACTGAAGACGTCACCGAGGCGATGCTGCAGAACTTTGACAATTTCAATCCCTTGTACATGATGGCGCAGTCAGGCGCCCGGGGAAACATCCAGCAGATCCGTCAGCTCGCGGGGATGCGGGGGCTGATGACCGACCCGTCGGGGAAGATCATCGAGCTGCCGATCAAGGCCAACTTCCGCGAGGGGTTGACGGTCCTGGAGTACTTCATCTCCACGCACGGGCAGCGCAAGGGACTGGCCGATACCGCGATCCGGACCTCGGAGTCCGGGTATCTGACACGCCGGCTGGTGGACGTCGCCCAAGACGTGATCATCCGGGACGAAGACTGCAGGACGACCGAAGGCGTGACGATGATCGCGATCAAGGAGGGGGCCGATGTCGTCGTGCCCCTCAAGGACCGCATCGTCGGGCGCACATCAGTCGAAGATATTACCCCCGCGCGCAGCCGCAAGGTCATCTTGGAAGCCGATGAGGAGATTACTGAGGAGGCCACCGAGCAGATCGATCAGGCCGGGGTCGAAACAGTCGTCGTGCGGTCGGTACTGACCTGCAAGAGCAGGTACGGAGTATGCGCGAAGTGCTACGGGCGCAACCTGGCGACGGGGAAAAAGGTAGAAATCGGCGAAGCCGTGGGCATCATCGCCGCCCAGTCCATCGGGGAACCTGGCACCCAGCTAACGATGCGGACGTTCCACACGGGTGGGGTGGCCGGGTTCGACATCACCCAAGGCCTCCCGCGCGTCGAGGAACTGTTCGAGGCGCGCAAGCCGAAGGGCCAGGCCATCATCGCCGAGGTCTCAGGGAAGGTGAAGATCACCGAGGCCAAAGGCACGCGCAAACTCATCGTGGTGACCAAGGACGGTCAAGAGTACCCCGCCACCGTGCCGTTTGGCGTGCGGTTGCGCACGGCTGATGGCGACAAGGCCACGGCGGGCGACCAGCTGAGCGAAGGCTCGGTCAACCCGCATGATACCTTGCGCATCCGGGGCATCCACGCGCTGCAGAACTACTTGGTACAGGAGATCCAGTCCGTGTACCGGTCCCAGGGCGTGGACATCAACGACAAGCACATCGAGATCATCGTGCGGCAGATGCTGCGGCGGGTGAAGGTCGAAGAGCCGGGCGACACGCAGTTCCTTCCTGGCGAGCTGGTCGACAAGTTCGCGTTCGAGGAAGAGAACGCGAAAGCCCTGGCCGAAGGGTTGGAGCCCGCCAAGGCGCGGCCGGTCTTGTTGGGGATCACCAAGGCCTCCCTCGCGACCGAGAGCTTCCTGTCCGCCGCATCCTTCCAGGAAACGGCACGCGTCCTCACTGATGCTGCGACCAAGGGCAAAGTCGACCCGTTGCTCGGGTTGAAGGAGAACGTGATCATCGGCAAGCTGATTCCTGCCGGGACAGGAATGGCACG
>Ga0137416_10001269_pt1 | contig 12775 bp, 13 predicted proteins | sample CZODoug3_1_1_16f_FD_108282 | JGI IMG/M metagenome (GOLD analysis project Ga0137416, IMG submission 108282) | Vadose zone soil fungal communities from Angelo Coast Range Reserve, California, USA - CZODoug3_1_1_16fungal (Illumina Assembly) | ecosystem: Environmental > Terrestrial > Soil > Vadose...
ATCTTCTGGGCGCCGGCGCGCGTCTTCTCGGGCAGCGCCGCGGTCAGCTTGAGCTGGGCCGACAGGAGCTGGTCGGCGAGCCCGAGCTGCGTCGCCGGGCCGGGGAGGCCCGCGATGAACAACGTCTCGGCCTCGTTCTCGGTGAGGCCGGTCAGCTTGGTGCGAAAGCCGTCGAGCAGCTGGAAGCCGCCGCCCGGCCCGCGATCGGCATAGACCGGAACGCCAGCGGCACTGAGTTGCTCGATGTCGCGATAGACCGTCCGCACCGAAACCTCGAAGGTCTCGGCCAGCTGATCGGCCGTCAGCCGGCCGCGGGTCTGCAGCATCAGCAGGATCGAGAGCAGGCGGCTCGCGCGCATGGCGCGACGCTATCAGCAATTCTTGTCAGATTCTGGCAGCTTCTTTGCTGGGGGCGCGCCACTCCAGTGGCGCGATCAAGTGACTGAAAAGACGCGCGACTGGAGTCGCGCGCGCCCAGCCTCAGATCCTGAGCAGCCAGGCCTCGACGCTGCCCTTGCCCTTGACCTCGATCTCGCCGCGTTCCTCGAAGACGAACAGACCCTTGAGCTTTTCGTAGACCGGACGAGTCACCTGGATCGAATCCGGCAGGCCGCCCGATTCCATGCGGCTCGCCAGGTTCACCGTGTCGCCCCACAGGTCATAGATGTACTTGCTCTTGCCGATCACGCCCGCCACCACAGGGCCGCTGTTGATGCCGACGCGCAGCTTCATCGACACCTGGTGCTCGAGCGCATGCTCGCGCGTGATGTGGACCATGCGGATCGCCATGCGCACCATGCGTTCGGCATGGTTGGGCACGTGATCGGGCAAGCCGCAGACTGCCATGTAGGCATCGCCCACCGTCTTGATCTTCTCGATGCCGATCTCGTGGGCGGCGAGATCGAAGCGCGTGAACAGCCCGTTCAGCAGCGCCACCACGTTGTGCGGCGGCATCTCCGAGGAGAGTGCCGTGAAGCCCACCAGGTCGGCAAAGGCCACGGTCACTTCGGCGAACCCGTCGGCGATGCTCTGCTCGCCCTCGCGCAGACGGTTGGCGATGGGGGCCGGCAGCACGTTGAGCAGCAACTCCTCGTTCTCGCGGTTCTTGGCCTCGATGATGGAGTTCTTGGCGCGGATCTCGTCGACCATGCCGTTGAAGGCGATGCAGAGCTGGCCGATCTCGTCGCTGGTGCGCGTCGGCACCTTGACGTCGTAGTTGCCGGCGGCGAAGCGGCGCACGCCATCGGTCAGCTCGCGCAGTGGCCCGAGCAGGGCATGGGCTAGCCAGGCGGCGATCAGGATCACGACCAGGAGCGAAGCGCCGCCCACGATCATCAGGTCACGCTCGAGCTTGGCGATCGGCGCGAACGCCTCGGCAGTCTCGATCCTGGCGACGATGCCCCATTTGACGCCCGGGATGTTGAGCGGACCCCATGAGGCCAGCGTTTGCTTGCCGCGGTCGCCGGTGATCTGGCCGGTGCCCGAGAGGCCCGCGAGTGCCGCGCGGGTGGCGTGGGTTTCGATGCGATGCTGCAGTACCGGCGTGCCGTAGCGGCCGATGGCGTCGATCTCTTCCGGCGGACTGCCGGCGGCCTTGAGGTCGGCGAAATAGGCGTCGCGGTTCTCGTAGAACAGCCGAGCGCCGGAACGCACCAGGAAGTTCGGCCCGACCAGATAGGCCTCGCCAGTGGCGCCGAAACCCTCCTCGCGCCAGCGCCGATCGCCGGTCACCACCTTGTCGATCTCCTCGATCGAGAGCTGCGCGATCAGCACGCCGATGACGTTGCCCTGCTCGAAGATCGGCGCGGCCATGAAGGCGATCGGCGCACCGTTGGACGGGACATACGGGGCAAAGTCCTCGAAACAAGTCGTCGAGACGTCCTTGGCGGCAAGGCAACGGGCGACTGCCGCGGCGACGTGGGAGCGCCGATAGGGGCCGGTGCGCAGCGAGGTGGCGAAGTCGATTTCGTTCGCCATGCCATAGACCAGATCGACGTGCTTGGCGTCGGCCATCATCAGGTCCCAGAAGCCGGCGGTGTTTGCCGCCGCTCGCAGCAACGGATTGTAGGTGGCGTTGACCGCGCTGTAGCGGCTGCCGTCGCCCGGATCGTCGAGCAGCGCGCGCTGGTCCGACGAGTGGGGATTGGCGACGATGTAATAGTACTGCAGGTAGGTGGTGGCATTGCCGGCCGGCAGGTAGTCTTCGAGGGCCGGCTCCTTGCCGAGCAGGCGCCTGAGCTCGGGCATGACGTTCGCGATATACCAGTCGCGCACCTTGCCGCGCAGCTCGGGCGAAACGTCGACCTTGTCCAGTTCGTCGAAGCCGTCGCGCATGCCGCGCAATGCATCGGCCGCCATCTTGCTGCTGGCCAGCAGACGCAGCTCGTCGCGCGTGGTGCGGAAGTAGGTCTCGACCTGCCGCGCCTTGGCCTGGCGCGCCGCGGTCAGCTGGTTGTAGATCGCCTCCTCGAGCGCGTCGCGGCCGCGCACATAGCCCAGCACGGCGCTGACCAGCACGGCGACGGCGCTGAGCAGGATCAGGGTGGCGAACAGCTTCGCCGCCAGCCCCCAGCGGACGGGACGGTCGGCGGCGGCGCGGTCGGCGACGGGCATGGACCCACTCTAGACGAGAGTCGTTACGCCCGGCGTGGGGTAACTATCCTGACAGAAATTGACAGGTATGAGGGCCTACACAAGGGACAGCGAAAGGAGCCCAATGCCTCGCCTTGCCCTCAAGCCGCTGCTGAAGCCGATCCTGATGCCCGTGATGCGGGCCGACCTCAAACCATCCGGCGATTTCGACTTCTTCATGGGCATCTGGAAATGCCGTCACCGCTACCGGGTGCGCCGGCTTGCCGATTGCCATGACTGGATCGAGTTCGACGGTACCTGCGCCGCGCGCAAGATCCTGGGCGGCTACGGCAATTCCGACGAAAGCGAGATCGGCCTGCCGGGCAACCCTTATCGAGGCATGAGCGTGCGCACCTGGGATCTCGAGCGCCGCCTGTGGTCGATCTACTGGCTCGACAGCCGCCGGCCCGCCGACCTCGCGCCGCCGGTCAAGGGCGGCTTCGAGGAGACCCGCGCCGGCAAGCTCGGCACCTTCCTGGGCGACGACGAGTTCGCAGGCCGCGCGATCCGCGTGCGTTATCTCTGGTCGCGTATCACCGCGGCCTCGGCGCGCTGGGAGCAGGCCTTCTCGCTCGACGAGGGCAACAGCTGGGAGACGAATTGGATCATGGATTTCACACGGGTGTAATCATGGCAGACACCAAGATCTTCGCTGTCATCAATAGCCGCGGCCCCAACTGGAAAGACGACAAGCCGATGGAAGAGCAGGGCGATTGGCGCGCCCACGCCGACTTCATGAATGAGCTTGTCGATGACGGCTTCATGCTGCTGGGTGGTCCTTTGGTGGGCACGCGCGATGTCCTGTTGATCGTTCAGGCAACCGACGAGACGGAAATCGAGGCGCGGCTGGATAAAGATATATGGATGATCAAGGGCCAGTTGTGCCGCCGCCAGATCAATCCCTGGTGGCTCAGGCTTGGCAGCCTGGGGGCTTGACGCTCCACGGACCCGCAACCACGTTGGCGGTGCCCAGCACGGGCGGGAGGCACCGTCATGCAAGCGGAAGAACGCGATCTCATCACCGGTTTGTTCGACCGGCTTCGGCCCTTCGACAGCCAGCCACGCGATCCTGAGGCCGAGCGGCTGATCGCCAACTCCGTCTCACACCAGCCATCGGCGGTGTATTTGCTGACCCAGACGGTGCTGGTGCAGGAGCAGGCGCTAAAGGCCGCGCAGGAGCGCATCGCCGAGCTTGAGGCCAAAGCAGGCGGTGCCGCGCCGGCGTCGGGCTTCCTGTCATCCGCACCGAAGATCGGCCCCTGGGGGTCAGCCCCTGCGGCGGCGCCAGCGACCCGTTCACCGCTGCAGGCCGCCGTCGCGCCGCAGCAAGCAGGCGGCGGAGGCGGATTCTTACGCTCGGCTTTGACGACCGCGGCGGGCGTGGCAGGCGGCGCACTTCTGTTCGAAGGCATCCGCAGCATGCTGGGCCACAATCCGGGGCCGTTCGGCAGCGCTGCAGCGGCCGCGCCGCTGATGCCTCCCGATCAGTTGGCATCCAATCAGTTGTCGTCGGATCAACTCTCCTCTGCCGATCTCGCACAGGACGACGGCGCGGCCGATGACTACGATATGACGTCGAACGACTCGAGCTTCGACACCGACGACGTCTGAGGCCATCTGAAGAGGGGGAAATACCAAGATGATCGAGCTACACACCTGGGGCACGCCCAACGGCCGCAAGGTCTCCATCATGCTCGAGGAATGCGGGCTGCCCTACAGCGTGCACAAGATCGACATCTCCAAGGGCGAACAGTTCAAGCCCGAGTTCCTGAAGATCAGCCCCAACAACCGCATCCCCGCGATCGTCGATCCCGAAGGGCCCAGCGGCAAGCCGATCAGCCTGTTCGAATCGGGTGCCATCCTGATCTACCTCGCCGAGAAGACCGGCAGGTTCCTGTCGAAGGAGCCGGTGCAGAAGTACAAGACCCTGGAATGGCTGATGTGGCAGATGGGCGGCGTCGGGCCGATGTTCGGCCAGGCCCATCACTTCCTGCGCGCCGCGCCCAGCAAGATCGAGTACGGCATCAAGCGCTATGTCGACGAGGCCAAGCGACTCTATGGCGTGCTGGACAAGCAGTTGGCCTCGAACGCCTTCGCCGCAGGTGCCGACTACACCATCGCCGACATGGCGATCTTCCCGTGGACGGCGCGGCATGAGTGGCACACCGTGAACCTTGCCGACTTCCCCAACGTCAAGCGCTGGTACGACACCATCAATGCCCGGCCCGCCGTGACCAAGGGCATGGCTGTTCCTTATCTCAATTGATGAGAGGCCTGATCGCGACGGCGGCGCTGCTGGCGCTCGCCGCCTGCACGCCGCCGAAAACGGCGACGCCCGCCTGTCCCGCGCCGCTCAAGCCCGCCGTCAAAGTCGATCTGTACTTCGGCGGCGAGGCCGGCAATGGCAGGGCCGTGAGCGAGGCCGAGTGGGCGGCGTTCATGGCAGGGGAGGTGACGCCGCGCTTTCCCGACGGGCTGAGCGTCATCGATGTCGCCGGGCAATATCGCGAGCCGTCGGGCCGCATGGTGCGCGAACGGACCAAGCTCCTTGTCGTGGTGGTGTTCGACTCGCCCGCGCATCTCGCCAAGGTGCAGGCGGTCGTCGACGCCTACAACAGGCGCCACAGCCAGAACAGCGTCTTCCGCACCGAGCATCCGGTTTGCGCCGGGGGCTGAGCGATCAGCTGTTCACAAGACCTTCAGGCCAAAAAAAGCCCTGCCCGCCTCCGCTCCGGTGTTGCCTGGCGGCAGCAGCATGAAGATCAGCGTGTAGTCGCCGGTCGTTGCGGGCTTCATGGTGAAGCGCATGACGCCGCTCGCACCAGGCTGCGACCCGCTGCGCTCGAATGTGGAAGTGGGCTGCAGCGTCGTGGCATCGCCGCCGTCCTGGATCCGCCACGAATAGCCGGTGCCGGATGTCAGCGGCAGGCAGACCGTGACGGTTTCGCCGCGCTTCGAACTGACATTGCCCTGTTCGCCGACATTGAGCGTGATGCTGCAGGCCGACTGGGCGGACGAAGACGTGGCCGCAAGAAACGAGAGCAGCAGCACGGCAGTGCTGCGCAGAAGAATCGCTATTAACCGCACTGTGACCGGATCTCCCCGCTATGAGGGGCCAAGGGTAGCATCCCATTTGGACCCGGTCTAAGGTGCCGGCGATATCAATGATGGAGTCCCAGCTCATGGCCAAGAACGTCAAAGCCCGCCAGTCCGCGGCGCTCGCGACCCCGACCGATCTCGGCGCCAACGCGACCAAGGACATCTCGGGTGGCCTCAACATATTGGGGGCCGATGTACTGGCGCTCTGGATGAAGACGAAGAATTTCCACTGGCATGTGTCGGGCCCACACTTCCGCGACTATCACCTGCTGCTCGATGACCAATCCGACCAGATCTACAACATGGTCGATCCGATCGCCGAGCGCGCGCGCAAGCTCGGCGGCAACGCGCTGCGCTCGATCGGCCAGATCAAGAGGCTGCAGCGCGTGCTCGACAACGACGCCGACTATGTCGAACCGCAGGACATGCTGGCCGAGCTGCGCGAGGACAACAAGCAGCTCGCCAAGAACATGCGCATCCTCCACGAGGTGTGCGACGAGCACAATGACGTGGCGACGGCCAGCCTGCTCGAGAACTGGATCGACGAGACCGAGCAGCGCACCTGGTTCCTGTTCGAGGCCTCGCGCAGAGGATAGCCGAGGGGCTGATCAGGCGCGGCGCACCAGGGCGGGCGTGAGGTCCTGCAGCGACGGCGCGCCCATCTGCATCATCACCGCGCGCAGTTCGCCCTGCAGCAGGCCGAGCACGCGCTCGACGCCGGGCTGGCCGAACGCCCAGAGGCCCCATAGGTAGGGCCGGCCGATCGCCACCGCGCGCGCGCCCATGGCCAGCGCCTTGACGATGTCGGTGCCGCGGCGGAAACCCGAATCGACGATCACCGGTAGGCGCCCGCCGACCGCTTCGACGATCTCGGGGAGAGCGTCGATGGTTGAGCGACCGCTGTCGTCGACGCGCCCGCCATGGTTCGAGACCACGATGCCGTCGAGGCCGTTGTCGACGGCGAGCTTGGCATCCTCGGTGGTTATCAGGCCTTTCACGAGAAGTCGCGTTTTCACCGTGCCGCGCAGGCGCTTCACGAACTCCCAGGTGAGCGTGCTGTGGGCCGTGGTGTTGAAGCCGACGAGGTCGATGCCGTCGAAGTTGGGCTTGCGCTGCACGAAGCTCTGCATCGAACGCTGGTGGCAGGCCGAGCAGTCGCGCGTGTCCTGCCGCATCAGGCGGTAGAGCGTCTCCCAGTTCTGCCGCGCCAGCACATCGACCGTGATGACGATGGCGCCGGCGCCCGCTTTCTCGGCGCGCTTGGCCAGCGCTTCGGCCACTTCCCATTTGTCGCTTGGGTAGAGCTGGAACCAGACCGGCCGGCCGCGGGCGGCGATCGCGTCCTCGATCGAGGCGGTGGCCACCGTGGAGAGCATCGAGAGGTGATTGCCGGCTTTCGCGGCGCGTGAAACAGCAAGCTCGCCGTCCTCGTGAAAGGCTCTGTTGGAGCCGGTCGGCGCGATCACGATCGGGCTGCCATATGTCTCGCCGAACAGTTCCATCCTGGTGTCGATCTTGCCGACATCGACCAGCCGGCGCGGCCTGAGCTGGAATTTCTGGAAGTCCTCGCGGTTGGCGCGCAAGGTCACCTCGTCGTCGACACCCGAGGCCATGTAGCCGAAATGCGCCGGTGGCAGGTTCTTGTGCGCCACCAGCTCGAAGTCGAAGACATCGAGCGCCTCGCGCGGCGAGGTGATCAGCTTGTCGAACGTGCGCGGACCCCAGACCGACGGGTCGGGCAGGCGCTGCAGCTCCTGAGCCAGTGCCTCGCCGCTCGCGAGCAGCGGACTGGCCGCCAGGAAATTGAGGAACCGTCGCCGGTTCAGCGCGTCTCCGCCCATTGGATGACCTTCCCCACGAATGCGTCGCACGCATCCATCTGCGATCTTGCCACGAATTCGTTGGGCTGGTGGGCCTGGGCGATATCGCCCGGCCCGCAGATGATGGTCGAAATGCCGTGGCCGCGGAAGATGCTGGCTTCGGTGCCGTAGGGCACGGCGTAGGTGCGGTTGCCGCCGGTCCATTGCAGGGCGAGCTTGGCCGCCTCGACGTTCTCCTCGGGATTGAGCGCGGGCAGGAACGAGCGGCGCTTGAACGTGATGTTGGCTTCGGGATGCTTGGCACGCATCTTGGGCAGCAGGAGCTCGGCCACGTATTTCTCGGCGCGCCGCTGCACCTCCCACGGGTCATCGCCGGGCAGGGTGCGGTAGCCCCAGTTCAGTGTGCACTCGCGCGCGAGGATGTTGCCGGCGGTGCCGCCGGTCACGATGCCGACGTTGATCGTCGTGTGGCCCGGCACGGTGTCTATATCGGTTCGCCTCCTCTGCGCCAGTTCGTCCTGCAGCTCGTTCAGCCAATGGATGAAGTCGCCGGCGAAGTGGACGGCGCTGACGCCGAGATGGGTCATCGAGGAGTGCGCTTCGACGCCGGTGAAAGTGGCGACGATGCCGCCGCCGGCATTCTGGGCGTTGACCACGCCCATCATGGTCGGCTCGCCCACGATCACAGCGCGCGGCCACGGCACGTTGCCCAAAAGCTTCTCGACCAGCGCCGGTGCGCCCAGGCAGCCGATCTCCTCGTCGTAGCTGAAGGCGAAGTGCATTGGCACCCTGAGCCTGGCGCGCTGGAAGGCCGGCACACGGGAAAGTGCGACGGCGATAAAACCCTTCATGTCGCAGGTGCCGCGGCCGTAGAGATTGCCATCGCCCTTGTCGCTCAGCGTCCAAGGGTCGGTCGTCCAGGGTTGGCCATCGACCGGCACCACGTCGGTATGGCCCGACAGCACGATGCCGCCTTCGGCCTCGGGGCCGATCGAGGCGAAAAGGTTGGCCTTCGTGCCGTCGGCATTGGGCACCAGCGTGCTTTCAACACCGAAATCGTCGAGGTAGTTCTGGATGTACTTGATGAGCTCGAGATTGGAATTGCGCGAGGTGGTGTCGAAGGCCACCAGGCGTTGCAGCATGTCGATCGAACTGGGCGCGTCGTTACTCATGATCGACACCGTCGCACGCGCGGCAGTGCCGGGCCAAGGGCCTGATTTTGCGTGCGAAATCGCGCCGTTGTTTGACACCCCCGGCCTCCGCCGCTAGAACCGCCGCGCATCCGTCGTGGATATCGACCGCCGGGGTCTTAGCGGGCTTCGGAGAGGTGGCCGAGCGGTCGAAGGCGGCGGTTTGCTAAACCGTTATAGGGTGTAAAGCCCTATCGAGGGTTCGAATCCCTTCCTCTCCGCCATTACATGCCAGAAATTCCATATTTTATGGGCTTTTGGTGCGCCAAGGTCATTCTTACCCGCCATTCTACCCACCTTCGGACTCGCGCGTCGCGCTGGCGCCGTCGTCTGGCGGACTATGGCGCACACTTAGCGTTGGCTGGCTTGGTGCAGAGGAACCCAACCAACGGACGGCAAGGGAGAAGCGCCGCCTGCGGGCGGGCGCAAGTCGTTGGTCGGGTTGGCAGTTTTCGGCGTTCCGGCGCGCCGGCCGGCTGGCGCTTGGCCTTGAAAGGCGAACGACTTCAACGCCCCCAGCGCCATCGGGCGATCCTGCTCATGACCAAGGCCAAACCGAAACCCAAGACGACGAGACGCAAGGCCAGCCTGGCCGACCGAAGCTGCGAGGCAGTGAAGGCGCTGACGCCCGAGCATCGCCCTGCTCTCTGGGTACGACCGATGACGATTCGCGCGAAGGCGACACCCCTGCCCGACCTGTCGAAGGACCGCCCGCACCAGGCATCGACCGAGCGCCACACGCGCTGTCCGATCTGCGGCCACGTGGTCGACGAGCTCGACCTCGCGGAGGTCATGGAGCACCTCGAGCCGGATCACCAGGCGCCGAGCAAGATCTAGCGCCGGCCCTTGAGATTGCGCCCCGGTAGCTCGCCGCCCGCGCAGGACACCGTGCTTGGTGACGACCGGGTGCGGCGGCGAACGGCGCTCGGATGTCGGGTCAGCGCCTCCCGCTGGTCCAGGCGATAGTCAGTCATGCCGATTTCGGTCGACGGGTCTGTGATCGCGAGCGCACCGTCGGCGCTGCACACCGCGGAGCTAAACGTGCGCGTGCGATAGTCGACGTCGCGCAGCTCGGCCAGGTGAAGCCGCGCTAGCGGCGGCAGACGTCGCAGCGAACGTAGAGCGGTCCGAACGTCTGGCGTAGCGCGCCGAAACTGTAGGGCACGCCGCTGAACGGACTGACCATGCGCCGACGCTAGACGATCGACAGCGCGCGAGTCCCTGACCTGCAGCTCCAGCGTCTGAGCCCGCCGATGAAGCGAGGTTGAGCAAAGCGCTCGCGAGAGCAACGGCCGGCTTGCGCGCGCGCCGGATCCGCACCTATGCTCAGTGAAATCCTCACGAACGACCCGATCTGAGTTTGTGTGGTGTGACGGGGCAACCTGACACTGGCGCGGCAACGCAAGGCTTTCTGGCCTACTGGCAATTCGAGCGTGATCGGGGAATTTGCCAAGGCCTCCCGTATCTCAACAGGAGGCATCAATGCTTCAATCTAGTCATGCGCCCAGCCACGTCCGACAAACGTTTCTCGATGCCGTCCAGGCCTTCGTGGACTGGAACGATGGTGAGCCCGAACCGATGGTAGGGTTCGAGGTCGACTACGTCGAGCACCAGATCCCGATCAGCAAGGCGTGCACGCTGGTCTGGAACTGCACCGACATCATCCCTGGCTCGGAATATCGATCGCTTGCAGATGTGCTTGAAATCAAGCGCCAGACCTACGCGGCCTGTGCCAGGGCGATGCGCGCGGCGATCAAGCAACCGCACTAAAGGCCATCTGCAGCGGGTGCAGGCCATCGCCGTCCGCCAGGCCCTCGACGGTCGTGATCTCGCGTCCCTGGTACTGCACCGCCAGCGCCAGGCAGCCATTGATGCGCTGACCGTCGACCAGGACGGTGCACGCCCCGCAGGCGCCCTGGTTGCAGCCCTTCTTGGCGCCGGTGAGACCGAGGTGATCGCGCAGCAGGTCGAAGAGGGAAGGTGCGCAGGTCGATATCGACAGTGCGGCCGTTGATCCGGAAATCCATGGGAACGCTCCTGTCGGAGGCGAACGGTTGGCCCCGGGCATGGTTCCCGCGATGTGACAGTCGTGACTTCTCGCGGTCTGATATACTGCGCTCGGGATGACAGTTGTGACTTCTCGAGGAAAAGGGATGACCATCAGCGCACGGGACCTCCACCTTCCCCGTCCCGTCGGCTTCAGCCTTCCGGTTTCGCTCGAGCCGCTGCTCTTCTCGCTGAAGACATTCGCGGCAGCCATGCTGGCGCTGGTCGCTTCCTGGGTGCTGGAGGTGACCGAACCGCAATGGTCGGTGATCACCGCCTATCTCGTCTCCCAGCCGCTGCTGGGCGCGATCTGGGCCAAGGGCGCCTATCGCCTGGTGGGCACGATCGCCGGCGCGTTGGGCGGCGTGCTCTGTGTCGCGCTGTTCGCGCAGGTCGGACCGCTGTTCATCCTGGCCATGGCGCTGTGGATCGGCGCCTGCGCCTATGGCGCGACGCTGGCGCGCAACTACGCGTCCTATGGTTTTTCGCTGGCCGCCTTCACCGCGCCGCTCGTCGCCTTCGAATCGGTCGCCGCACCGACGCAGGTCTGGAGCCTGGCCGCCGACCGCGCGACCGCGGTGACGCTCGGCATCGTCTGCGTCGGCCTGGTCCACGCGATCGTCCTGCCGCGCTTTGCCGGCGACGCGCTGCACCGGTCGCTGCGCTCGACCTTCGCGTCGATGGCGCGCTATGCCGCCGTGATCCTGCGGCCGGGCACGCCGGGCCGTGTCTTCACCGCGCTCCGGCGGCAGATGGCGGGCGACGTCATCAAGTTCGATGCCCTGCGCTCCTACGCCGTCTTCGAGGCCCCCGAGCTCAAGGGCCACGAGGCACGCCTGTCGCGCATGGTGCGCGCCTTCCTCGGCCTGCTCTCGGTCGGCCGTGGCCTCTACATCCGGCTCGACGACCTGCGCCGCCACGAGGACAGCACCATGGCGGCAACGCTCGACCCCGCGCTCGACAGGATTGCCGGTCTCTGCGAGGCGATCGCGACCGATCGCGAGGGCGCGCGCTCGCCTGCGGTGGCCGCCAACCTCGACGCGGCGCGCGGCCAGATCGCGGCGACGCGGACGGAGCTGGAGGCCATGGTGGGAACCGAGCCGGTGGAATCGGTGGCCAACGCCCTGCTGGTCCTGCGGCGCACCGGCGACATGATCGAAAGCCTCTCGCGTGTCGTGGCTGGCGTTACCGGCAACGCGCCAGCCGAGCCGCCCGGATCGCGCATCGTTGCCGTGATGCCGCCGGACAGGATGGCCGCCCTCACGCACGCCGTGCGCGCTGTTTCGGCGATCGTGCTGCTGGGCATCTTCTGGTTCGCGTCCGCCTGGACCGCCGGCGCCACGGCGATGACAGGGGCCGCGATCGTCCTGGTCCTCTTCGTCATCGTCGAGAATCCGCGCGAGCAGGCGCTGAAAAAGGTGCTCGGCACCACCCTGGCGACGATCACCGGCTTTCTCTGCATGGCCTTCATCGTGCCGCAGCTTGATGATTTCGTGATGCTCGCCACGGTCCTGGGTGTGGTCCTGATTCCCCCGGGCGTGCTCATGGCGATGCCGAAACACACCCGCATCGCCACCGCGTTCGCTGCCTTCTTCGGCGCCCAGGTCGGATTGACTAACGTGCCAGCCTACGACATGGGCCCCTATGTCGACCAGTCGCTCGCCTTCCTGCTGGGCCTCGCGGCGGGCGTGCTCGCGATCGTCCTGATCCTGCCCTATGATCCGGCGATGGCGCGCCGGCGCGAACGGTTGGAGGTGGTGGCGGCGCTGCCCGAGGCGGCGCGCGGTCAGCGCCCCGAGAGCAGCGCGCGCACGCCGATCCATACGGCGCTGCTGAAGCTCATGCCGCGACTCGACCTCACGCTCGACTCCGACGACGACCTCCTGAACGGCACCTTCGGTGCGGCGTCGCTCAGCCTCGAGCTGATCCGCCTCGGCGGCCGTATCGGCCAGCCGGGCTTTCCCGGCGACGCGCGCGAGGCGGCCGCCG
>Ga0137416_10001271_pt1 | contig 12769 bp, 5 predicted proteins | sample CZODoug3_1_1_16f_FD_108282 | JGI IMG/M metagenome (GOLD analysis project Ga0137416, IMG submission 108282) | Vadose zone soil fungal communities from Angelo Coast Range Reserve, California, USA - CZODoug3_1_1_16fungal (Illumina Assembly) | ecosystem: Environmental > Terrestrial > Soil > Vadose...
ACCTCCTCGAACTCGCGTGGGGCACGCGATGTCCGAGGGGCAACGGTAAGAACCGATCGTTACGACCAGGACATCTCACGTAACACCGGCGCAACGGGTGCCTCAACTTCCCCAACCCTCACGGGTGAAATGAGGGTGAGGTGAGCCTCGCCGCCGGCCTGACTGACCAGCACGTCCAGGTGATGGCAGGCCGCCACGCCGCAGCGGGCGTAGGCGATCAGCGGCAGACCGACGTCGTAGCACAAGGTCGTGACCATCGCCCGCAAGGCCGGGTTCAGTCGCCGGCCCCGAGACCCGGGATCGGCGGGGGTGGCCGGCTCAGACGAGGACGATGACATCGTGATCACCCTGTATTCGGCAGTCAGGATAGGGATTTGAGGTGGTCGATGACAGCGCTGGCCACCGCGTCGGGACGAAGTTGCCGAACGCGTGCCCGAGGACGACCGAGAGGCCACGACCGAGCTAGTCGATGACCTGGGCTACGTCGTCGCCGAGGTCACCGAGGGTGACGCCGGTCATGGGCCCGGTGGATCGCGCGATGCCACGGGGCACCGCCGCGATCGCTGCCCGCTGCCGGCCCTGTCGCGGCGGATCGGATCGGTTCCAGCCTCCGCATACACGAGGTGACCAGGCCATCGCACAGTTGGGGTGATTCCGGCAGCGGCCGGCTCACCGGCCGCTGTGAATCACACCAAGGGAATGACGACGAGTCACCCTGCCGCTGGGGAGGCTCAATGCGCATCAGCATCCGGTGGCGGGACCCTCGACAACGATGACACCACGGCCGGCCCCGCCCTTCGACGCTGACCAACGCTTCCCCGGGAAGGACTGTGATGACAGCGCACTGTCAGGGCCGCGCCCGTCCTCGTCCGGGGCGAGCCGGCGAGCGGGGGCGTTGGTCATTCGCCGGATCCACGCGGCTCGTTCACCGGCGGCTCCGATCGCTCCCAGCAACGGTGTGCGCGGTGAACACGTGAGCGGTGTGGGGCGCGATCAGCCGCGGCGGCGTGCTGAGCGGCGCTACGAGATCTGGGTCGGCGGGCACTTGGGCGATATGACCCGGTCCGCGTTCCCGGCCCTGCGGGCCCGGACGCAGGGCGGGGACACCGTCTTGTCGGGTGTGTTCGCCGATCAGGCTGCTCTCTACGGTGTGCTCGCCCAGCTCGAGGCGCTTGGCCTCGAGCTGATAGAAGTCCGCCATCTGCCGTCGGACTGACTACTGGGCCAGTGACGGGGCAGCGTTCACCGCGAAAGGCCGAGCCGGCCGGTGATCGGCGTGGTAAGCGTCTTTCACCCGGTCGTGGGAAGATCGTGGGGTGGGCGGGACATCCAACGTCGATGCCGTTGCCGGTCGGGTCGCCGTTGCTGGTGTTCGCGGGGTGGTTGCCCGTTTGGGGTTGTTCGAGCTGCTGGAAGGGCCGGCCCGGGTGACGGTGGTGTCGGCGCCGCCGGGCAGCGGTAAGACGGTGTTGCTGCGGTCGTGGATCAGCCGGGCGGGCCTGGCCGAGCGCGCCGGGTGGGTGGCGGCCGGGCCAGACGAGCGCGATCCGCGGCGGTTCTGGCTTTCTGTGCTGGGGGCGTTGCGCGGGACCACGCCAGGTTCGGCGTTGGTGCAGGCGTTGACGGCGGCCCCGGATCTGGACGGGTGGGCGATTGTGGAGCGGCTGCTGAAGGATCTGGCGGCGCTGCGGGAGCCGGTCTGGCTGGTGGTCGATGACGTGCACGAGCTGGGTCCGGATCAGGTGTTGCGGCAGTTGGAGCTGCTGGTGCTGCGGGCGCCGCCGGAGCTGCGGTTCGTGCTTGCCACCCGTCGTGATGTGCGGCTGGGCCTGCACCGGCTGCGCCTGGAGGGCGAGCTGGCCGAGATCCGCGCGGCTGATCTGCGGTTCAGCCTGGCCGAGGCCCGGGAGTTGTTCGCGGCGGCGGGGGTGCGGCTGCCGGAGGCGGCGGTGGTGATGCTGCACGAGCGGACCGAGGGGTGGGCGGCCGGGCTGCGGTTGGCGGCGCTGTCGCTGGCCACCCACCCGGATCCGGAGCGGTTCGCCGCCGGATTCTCCGGCAGTGAGCGGACGGTCGCGGAGTACCTGCTGGCCGAGGTGCTGGACCGGCAGAGCGAGCAGGTGCGGCGGCTGTTGTTGCGGACCTCCATCCTGGAGCGGGTGAACGGGGAACTCGCCGACCTGTTGACCGGGGACGACGGCGGGGAACGGGTGCTGCAGGACCTGGAGCGGGCGAACGCGTTCGTGGTGTCGCTGGATGCGGCGCGCTCGTGGTTCCGCTACCACCAGATGTTCGCCGACCTGCTGGCGCTGGAACTCCGCCGCACCGCCCCTGGCGAGCTCACCGCGCTGCACCGGGCGGCCGCCGGGTGGTTCGCTGGGCACGGGTACCCGGTGGAGGCGATCCGGCACGCCCAGGCTGCCCGAAACTGGGGGCTGGCCGCCCGGCTGCTCGCCGATCACTGGCCCGGCCTGCACCTGGACGGGCAGGATGCCGCCGTCCATGAGCTGCTCGCCGGGTTCCCCGTCGAGGCCCGCGCGGCGGATGCCGAGCTCGCGGCGGTGATCGCGGCGGACGAGCTGGCGTACGGATCGCTGGAGGCGGCCGAGCGGCACCTGAGCTTGGCGGAGCACACCACGGCGTCGGTACCGTGCCCTCGGCACGGGCAGGCACAGCTGCTGCTCGGGATCGTTCGGCTGCTGGTAGCCCGCCAGCGCGGCAACCTGCCCTCGGCGGCCGAGGAAGCGCGCCGGCTGCAGGCCATGGCCGACGCTCCGGACCCGACACAGCCCGACCTGAGCGAAGACCTGCGCGCGCTGGCCCTGGTCAGCCTCGGCACCACCGAGGTCTGGACAGCCAGGTTCGAGGACGCGCAGCGCCATCTGGAGCAGGGTGCCGCGCTGGCGCGCCGGATCGGGCGGCCCTATCTCGAATTCACCAGCCTGGCCCAACAGTCGAATGTCGAGATCTACCGGTCGTTTGCGCTGGCGGCCGAGCGCACCAGGGAGGCGGTCGAGCTGGCCCGGCGGCACGGCTGGACCGACGAGCCGGCCTTCGGCATCGCCTGCATGATGCTCGGAGCCGTGCTGGCGTGGCAGGGGAAGCTGGACGAGGCGGAGCCCTGGGTCCAGCGCGCCGAGCGCATGCTCAGAGCGGAAGCTGAGCCCGCGGCGGGACTGGGGGTCCGCTACGTCCGCGGGCTGGTCGAGCTGGCGCGCGGGCGTGACACCGACGCGCTGGCCGCTTTCCGGGCCGCCGAGCGACTGGCCGGGCGCCTGAGCGCGCCGCACTACCTCGTCGGCCGTACCCGGGCATTGTTGCTGCACGCCCTGGTGCGCCTCGGTGAGACCGAGTGTGCCGAGCAGGCCCTCGCCGAACTCGACGAACGGGACCGCGACGGCGGGGAGATTCGCATTGCCGCGGCGGCGCTGCGGCTCGCCCAGGACCGCCCGCACACCGCGACCGTCGCGCTCGCGCCGGTCCTGGACAGCTCCGCTCCCGGGGTCCACCGGGCGTGGTTGGCTCACGCTTTCCTGCTGGAGGCGATCGCCCGGGATGCGCTCGGTGACCCCGGCGCCGCCGAGAGCGCCCTCGAGCGCGCGCTCGATCTGGCGGAGCCCAACGGTTCGCTGACGCCGTTCCTGCTGAATCCCGCGCCGGGCCTGCTCGAGCGCCATGCCCGGCACCGAACCACCCACGCCGCCCTGATCGCCGAGATCCAGAGCCTGCTCGGCGGAACCAGGTCCAGACCGCCGCCCACCGGGCCGAGGCCGCCGCCCGAGCCACTGAGCGAGAGCGAGCTGCGTGTGCTGCGCTACCTGCCGACCAACCTGACCGCCCCGGAAATCGCCGGCGAACTGTCTGTCTCGCGCAACACCGTCAAGACCCACATGCGCAACCTGTACGCCAAGCTCGGTGCCCACCGCCGGGCCGAGGCCGTCGCCCGCGGCCGCGACCTGGGCCTGCTCGCACCCAGGCGCTGAACGCACGCGCCGTCGGCACCGAGATCACACTCATGGTGCGACTGACAACTCACCCCTTCCGGCGTGATGCTCGCGGCAGGTCAGCACAGGGACGACCTGTTGGCTGACCGACCCGCGCCAGCTCTGCTCGGCGGTTGGACATCACTACAGCCTTGGGAGGTACCGATGGTCGAAGACGACGCGCCGCGGGGCACCGTGGCCGGTGACCGGTGACCACCCGGGTAGTGCCGCTGCGGCGGCAGATCAGCAATGCGTTCCTGCTGCTCGGAGAACGCCCCGTGCTCGTCGACGCGGGCGCGCCCGGTGACACCGAGCCGCTTCTCGAGCAGCTGCGCGGCCACGGCGTGACTCCGGACGAGCTCGCCCTGCTCGTGCTGACCCACGGCCACGCGGACCACACCGGCGCCGCGGCGACCCTCGCCGCCGCCGGTGTCCCGGTGGCGATCGGCGCCCAGGACGCCGACCTGCTCGCCACTGGCGTCATCGACAACCTGCCCGTGACCGGGCCCGCCGGCGCGCTCCTGCGGCCCTTCATCCGACGCATAAGCTCAACCCCGGCCAGCGCCCACATCCACGTGTGCGAGCCGCTGCGTCTCGACGCGTACGGAGTCGCCGCCACCATGGTGCCCGTCGGTGGCCACACGCCCGGCTCCAGCGTCGTCCTGCTCGACGACGGCGACGCCGTGGTGGGCGACCTAGTCCGAGCCGGCTTCGGGTTGGGCACGATCCGGCCCGGCCATCCGCTGCGGCACTACTTCGCCGAGAGCCCCGACGGAGTCCGCGATGGACTCGACCTCGTGCTGCGCCACAACCCGCCCCTGCTGCACGTCGCGCACGGTGGACCCAGCGTGCCGGCCGGCGAGGTACGACGCCGACTCGACCGGATCGCTCCCCGGTCGTCGGCACCGTCGTGAGGATCGTCCGCTCGCGGAGTGGGCGATGGTCAGCCGCGGTCGAGCCGTACTGCTTCTGGCACGCCAGGGCGGGAACGGCGCACATTCCCTCTGCCGCTGTCGGCACCGAAATCACACTCATGGTGTGACTGACAACTCACCCCTTCGGTCGTGATGCTTGCGGCACTGATAGGTCCCCGCTGTCCCGCGGGACGCACCGTTTCTTCCGGGTTGGCCGATCTCCACCCCGCGATCGAAAATGTTCCCGACAGTCACCGGATTCATTTCCAGCTTGGGAACGCACTCTGCCCTGAACATCAACGACCTGATGGAGCAGCCATGACCATCCTGGACATCGACCGCACAGCCCCGGTGATCGTGCGGCAGGAAATCACCATCGACGTACCGATCGAGCCGCTGTGGCGCCTGCACACTGACGTCAACCGGTGGACGACCTGGCGGTCGGACGTCGACTCCGCTCACCTGCCCGGTGCGTTCGCGCCAGGTGAGGTCTTCCACTGGGTCACCAGTGGATTGGAGATCGACTCGACCATCCAAAAGGTCGACCCCCACCGGCGGACGGTGTGGGGCGGACCAGCGGCCGGCATCATCGGCATCCACGTGTGGGCCTTCACGGTCGTCGACGACGGTGTCCGGATCGTCACCGAGGAGAGCTGGAGCGGTGAACCGGTCGTGGCTGACCCCGCTAGCGCCCAGTCGATGCTCGACGCGTCCATCGCGGTCTGGCTGCGCGACCTCGAGCGGGCCGCCACGACCGCGCGGCAGGGATGAAGGGGACGTTCGGTGTCAAGGGGTAGTGCACGAGTTCTCGGCACCCACAGGCCAGCGGCGCGAATTATCGCCAGCCAGCGCCCTAAAAGGACGGCCGCGACTGTCCACCTATGACAGGCCGAGCTCGTTGTCCAGCAGGTCGAAAACTTCGTCGTCAGAAGCGGAGGCGAAGTCGAATCCGGTGCCGTCGGGCGCGGGTTCGGCTTGCAGGGATGTCCACATCGACCGCAGCACCTCCAGGCGACCGGCCACCTGCCCGTGCAGCCGTTCGTCCACAGTGGTCGAACGCAGGCGCTCCCGCAGCCGATCGAGCTCGTCCAACAGGGCTCGGGTGCCGGCGGCCGCGTCGGGCACCAGCAGGCCGGCCAGGTGTTCGGCGAGCTCGGCCGTGCTCGGCCAGTCGAACAGCAGCGACGCCGGCAGTTTCAGGCCGGTTGTCGCAGCGAGCCGGTTCCGCAGCTCCACCGCCATCAGCGAGTCGAGCCCGATATCCTTGAACGGACGCTCCGCTGCGGTCGCCCCGGCCTCGGCGTATCCCAGGACGGCGGCGACCTCGCCGCGTACGAGGTCGGTCAGCGCCTCCCTTCGCGATTCGGTGGAGAGGCCGGCGACCCGATGTACGAAAGCTTCCACCCGTTCACCGGTACCCACCCTCGGCCGCTGTCCCGGAGGCCGAACCAACCCACGTACCAGAGCCGGGATGGCTTTCCTCGCCCGCAGCGCGGGAAGGTCTAGTCGCACCGGCAGCAAGGCCTCCCCGGACCCGCCGGCGGCCCAGTCGACAGCAGAGTCGAACAGGGCGGTGCCCTCCCGTTCCAACAGCGGCAGGGCGCCGGAACGGCGCATGCGGTTGCGGTCGGTCGCCGACAGCGCGCCGACCATGCCGTCGGTCCGGTCCCAGGGCCCCCAGGCCAACGAGAGCGCTGGCAGGCCCGCCGCGCGCCGGAGCCCGGCGAGCCTGTCGAGAAACGCATTCGCCGCGGCGTAGTTGCCCTGGCCCGGGGCGCCCAATACCCCAGCGGCCGAGGAGAACAGCACAAACGCGCCGAGGTCGCTCCCCCGGGTCAACTCGTGCAGGTTCCACGCCGCGTCGACCTTGGGCCGCAGCACGGTGTCGAGTCGCGCTGGTGTGAGGGACGCAAGTACGCCGTCGTCCACGACGCCGGCCGCGTGCACCACCGCGCGCAGCGGATGCGCCGCGGGCAGCTCCTTCAGCACCTTTGCCAGGGCCTCCCGGTCCGCGGCATCGCACGCGACCGCGGTGGCGTAGGCACCGTGGCGACGCAGATCTTCCAGCAGTTCGGCCGCGCCCGGCGCTGCCTCGCCCTGGCGGCTGAGCAGCACCAGGTGCCGTACGCCCCGCTCGACGACCAGGTGCCGGGCGAAGACTCCGCCGAGCCCACCGGTGCCGCCGGTGACCAGCACGGTGCCGTCCGGGTCCCAGACACCACCTTTCCCGGCCGGCGGGCGGTCCGGGCGGCTCAGCCGGGCCGCCAGCACCTCCCCCCGCCGGACGGCGACCTGCGGCTCGTCCGCGGTGATCGCCGCGACCAACGGCGACCGTCCTGGGTCGTCCGTGTCATCCGAGTCACCCGTGTCGAGATCGACGAGGCCGAACCTGCCCGGGTGTTCCGTCTGCGCCGACCGCACCAAGCCCCAGACCGAGGCGGCTGGCAGGTCCACCCCACCCCGGCCGGAATCCACCGCACCTCTGCTGACCAGCACCAGCCGCGACCCGTCGAACCGCTGCTCAGCCAACCAGCCCTGCATCAGGCTAAGTACGTCGGCGCTCAGAGCGTGTGCCCCGAGTACCGGATCCGGGTCGCCGGCGACGGGCAACAGAACCGTCTCGGGAACCGGATCGTCCCCGGCCAGCAGGGCCGGAAGGTCCGCGTACCGCCGTGTGGCCACACCGGCGGCATCGAGCTCGCGACCCAGTCCAACCGGGTCCGCTCCCAGGACCACCGCGGGCCCGGCGATCGCCGGTGGCGTGGCGGTCACCGGGATCCACGACAGCCGGAAGAGCGAGTCGTCCCGGCCCACCGCTGCGTCGGCGAGTTGGTCGGCGGTGAGCGCCGCCGCCCGCAGCGTGTCGACCGTCGCGACGGCGCGGCCGGACCCGTCCGCCAGTACGAACGACGCCGAGTCCTCCCCCGACCGGACGACCCGCACCCGGGCCACCGAGGCACCCGCCCTGCGTACGGACACGCCCTCCCACGAAAACGGGATCCGAACGCCGGTTCCCGCCTCGGTGCGCAGGGATGCGTGCAACGCCGCGTCCAACAGCGCGGGATGTAGGACGTACGCACCGGCCTCGGCTTCGGGCCCCGCTGGCAGGCCGACCTCGGCGAACACCTCACCGTCCCGGCGCCATACCGCCCGCAGTCCCTGGAAGGCGGGCCCGTAAGCGAATCCCGCCTCCGCGAACGTCTCGTAGCAGCCCGCGACGTCGACCGGCTCCGCGCCCGCCGGCGGCCATTCACCAGCCGCAAACGCGGCATCGGCATCGGCCTCATCGGCGGTGAGCTTGCCAGCCGCGTGCTGTGTCCAGCCCAACTCCATCCCTTCTGGTCGGGAGTGGACAGTGACAGACCGGTTGCCGGCCTCGTCGGGCATGCCGACGCATGTCTGCACCTGCACAGCACCCTTCTCCGGCAGGACGAGCGGCGTCCCCAGGGTCAGCTCGGCCAGTCGTGGGCACCCGACCTGGTCCCCCGCCCGCACCGCCAGCTCGACGAAGCCGCTGCCGGGAAAGAGCACCCGGCCCATCACCACGTGGTCCGCCAGCCATGGGTGGGACCGGAGCGACAACCTGGTGGTGAACAGCACGCCGCCGTCCGCGGCCAGCTCGACGGCAGCGCCCAGCAGGGGATGCCCGGCCGCCCGCAAGCCCGCCGCGACCAGGTCGCCTGGTCCCTGGATCGAGACATCCGGCCAGTACCGCTGATGCTGGAACGCGTACGTCGGCAGGTCCACCCGGCGGACGGCCGGTCCGAAGAATGCCGGCCAGTCCGTTCGTACGCCGGCAACGTGCAAACCCGCGAGAGCGGTCAGCACGGCCGTCTCCTCGTCCCAGTTCCGCCGCAGGACTGGCAGCACGACCGAGGTACCGGCCTCGTCGAGCGCATCGAGGTTTTCCGGCACCATCGCGGAAAGGGCGCCGTCGGGTCCCAGCTCCAGGAACACCCGTACGCCGGCTCGGTGAAGGGCATCCACGGCGTCGGCGAACCGGACCGTGCCACGGACCTGGGCCACCCAGTAGCCGGGGTCGCCCCACTGCCCGGCCTCGACCGGCTCGCCGGTCACCGTCGACACCACCGGGATCCTCGGTTCGGCGAAGGACAACTTCTTCACGACGTCGGCGAACTCGTCGAGCATGCCGTCCATCAACGGCGAGTGGAAGGCGTGGCTCACCGGCAGCGGAGTGACCTTGCGCCCGTCGGCCTCCAGCCGTCCGGCGATCGCGGCAACCGCGCCCTCGTCACCCGAGACGACCACCGATTCGGGCCCGTTGACCGCCGCGACCGATGTGCTGACGCCGTCCACCAGCGCGGCGACCTCCTCTTCGGTGGCCCGCAGAGCAACCATCGCCCCACCGCGAGGCAGCGCCTGCATCAACTGGGCCCGTGCGGCCACCAACGCGCCGGCGTCGGAGAGCGTAAGGACTCCGGCCACGTGGGCCGCGCCGATCTCACCGATGGAGTGTCCAGCCACCCGGTCCGGTACGACGCCCCAGGACTCGAGCAGGCGGAACAGCGCCACCTCGATGGCGAACAGCGCCGGCTGCGTCCATGCGGTCTCGTTCAGCACCTCGGCGTTGTCACCCCACATGGCGTCACGCAGCGGGTGGTCCAGGTGCTGGTCGAGCTCGGCCAAGACGGCATCGAAGGCCTCGGCGAACGCCGGGAACCGGCGGTAGAGCGACTGGCCCATTCCCAGCCGCTGCGAGCCCTGCCCGGTGAACAGGAAGGCGAGTTTCCCGGCGGCGGGGCCGCCGCGTAGGACAGTGGCATCGGGCTCGCCGGCGGCCACTGCGTCCAGCGAGCGCAGCCCGGCGTCGCGGTCGCCGGCCAGCACGACCGACCGGTACCGGAAACCCGGGCGCGAGGTCGCCAGCGAGAAGCCGACATCGTCGATGCGAAGACTCGGATGGGCCCTGAGGTGGGCCGACAACCGCGCGGCCTGTGCACGCAACGCTTGTTCGGTACGGCCGGAGAGGGCCCAGAAGGCGGCGGCCGGGTCGGCCCGGTCGGCCCGGTCCGCGACAACGTCCCGATCGGATGGTGCCTGTTCGAGGATGGCGTGGCCATTGGTGCCACTGATGCCGAACGAGGACACCGCGGCCCGCCGGGGCCGGCCGGTGTCCGGCCACGAGGCTTGCTCGGTGAGCAGCCGGATCGCCCCGGCGGACCAGTCCACACGCGACGAGGGTTCCTGCGCGTGCAGGGTTCGCGGTGCGACACCGTGGTGCATGGCGAGGACCATCTTGATCACGCCGGTGACGCCGGCGGCGGCCTGGGTGTGCCCGAGGTTCGACTTGACCGAGCCGAGCAGGAGCGGTTCCTCGCGATCCTGGCCGTAGACCTCGAGCAGTGCCTGCGCCTCGATCGGATCGCCCAGGGTCGTACCCGTTCCGTGGCCTTCGACCACGTCGACGTCCGATGGGGACAGACCGGCCATGGCCAGCGCCTGGCGGATCACTCGCTGCTGCGACGGACCGTTCGGTGCCGTCAACCCGTTCGACGCGCCATCGGAGTTCACCGCCGACGCTCGTACGATCGCCAACGGCCGGTGCCCGTTTCGCCAGGCATCGGACAGCCGCTCGACCACCAGCATCCCGACGCCTTCGGACCACCCGACGCCGTCCGCGGAGTCCGCGAACGACCGGCACCGACCGCCCGCGGAAAGCCCGCGCTGCCGGGAGAACTCCACGAATGTGCCGGGCGTCGACATCACCGTCACCCCGCCGACCAGCGCCAGTGAACACTCGCCGGTACGCAGCGCCTGCCCGGCCAGGTGCAGCGCGACCAGCGACGATGAGCAGGCGGTGTCGACCGTGAGGGTCGGCCCCTCCAGGCCGAGGGCGTACGCGACCCGGCCGGAAGCCACGCTGGCGGAGCTGCCGTTACCCCTGAATCCCTCGAACTCCTCCCGTCCGAGCAGGGTGGCGTAGTCGTTGTACATGACACCGGCGAACACACCGGTTTGGCTGCCCCGCAGCGAAACCGGGTCGATGCCGGCCCTTTCGACCGCCTCCCACGCCAGCTCCAGAAGCAGCCGCTGCTGGGTGTCGGTGGCGAGGGCTTCCCGCGGGCTCAGGCCGAAAAACTCCGCGTCGAAGTCGCCCACGTTGCTGAGGAAACCGCCCGACCGGGTGTACGAGGTGCCCGGGTGCGCGGGATCCGGATGGTAGAGCCGGTCGAGATCCCAGCCCCGGTCGTCCGGGAAGCCCGAGATCGCGTCGGTGCCGTCAGCGAGCAGCTGCCAGAAATCCTCCGGCGACTTGATCCCCCCGGGATACCGGCAGCTCATCCCGACGATGACCATCGGGTCGTCGGCGAGCTCGGACGCTCGCCGTGCGGGCACGGCCGCCGGTGCGGCGGCGCCGAACATGCGGTCGATCAGGTGGTCGGCCAGCGCGGCAGCCGTCGGATGGTCGAAGACGAGGGTGCTGGGCAGCGCGAGGCCGGTGGCGGCACGCAGCCGCTTGCTCAGCTGGACCGCGGTCAGCGAGTCGAAGCCGAGATCCCGGAGAGCCCGGCCGGCGTCGATCGCGGCGGCGTCGACGTGCCCGAGCACAACGGCGACCTCCGCGCGTACGACATCGCGCATCGCGTCGGCGCGTTCGGCCGTGCGCAGGTCACGGAGCCGGGTGGCTAGACCGTCAGCCGCGGGCGTGCTCGAGGGGGTACGCCGGCTGGATACCCGCACCAGCCCTCGAAGCATCGGGGGCACCTCGCCGGCCGCACGAACCGCCGGCAGGTCGAGTCGCACCGCTACGACGCCGGGTCTCGCGGTCCGGGTCGCCGCGTCGAAGAGCTCAATTCCGTGCTCCGGCGAGAGCATGCGTACGCCGGACCGTGCCATCCGGTCGCGGTCCCGATCCGTCAACTGCCCGGTCATGCCGATTTCCGGCGCCCAGGGACCCCACGCGAGGGCGAGCGCCGGCAGTCCTTGTTCGCTCCGATGCCGTGCGAGAGCGTCCAGGAAGGCGTTGCCTGCCGCATAGTTGGCCTGGCCGGCCGCGCCGATGACCCCGGCGACGGAGGAGAACAGGATGAACGCCGACAGGTCGCAGTGCCGGGTGGCCTCGTGCAGGTTCCACGCGGCATCAATCTTCGGCCGCAACACCGCCGCCAACCGGGCCGGGGTTAGTGCCGTGACCACCCCGTCGTCCAGCCGGCCGGCGACGTGCACCACGGCGGAAAGCGGATGCTCGGGTCCGATGCCCACGACCAGCTCCTCGACGGCCGCGCGGTCCGCGACATCACAGGCCGCCACCCGTACGTCGGCGCCGCCGGCCGTGAGCTCGTCGACCAGCTCCCGGATGCCCTCAGCCGCCATGCCGCGCCGGCTGGCCAGCAGCAGGTGTCGTACGCCGTGCTCGGCGACCAGGTGCGAAGCCAGCAGTTGCCCGAGACCGCCGGTCCCGCCGGTGAGCAGCACGGTCCCTTCCGGATCCCAGACGGTCGCCGGCTCGGCGGGTGCCACGCGTACCAACCGGGGCACCAGGATCCGCCCGTCCCGGATCATCAGCTCCGGCTCGGCGGAACCAAAGGCTGCCCAGCCCGGCGCCGTGCCGGCGGGATCGAGGTCCACCAGGTGCAGGTCGCCCAGGTTCTCCGACCGGGCCGATCGCACCAGGCCCCAGACCGAGGCAGCCGCGACGTCCTGCCCGCTCATCGCGCCGCGGGTGACGAACACCAGGCGGGAGTCGGCGCAGCGGTCGTTCGCCGACCAGCCCCGCAGCAGCTCCAGGGCACCGGTCGCGAGGACATGAGCAGCCTCGGCCGGTGACTCGCCCGGGCTGCTGGCCAGGCCCACCAGCACCGTCGCGGGCACCGGCCGGCGGTCGCCGACGAGTGCCGCGAGGTCGGCATG
>Ga0137416_10001272_pt1 | contig 12767 bp, 12 predicted proteins | sample CZODoug3_1_1_16f_FD_108282 | JGI IMG/M metagenome (GOLD analysis project Ga0137416, IMG submission 108282) | Vadose zone soil fungal communities from Angelo Coast Range Reserve, California, USA - CZODoug3_1_1_16fungal (Illumina Assembly) | ecosystem: Environmental > Terrestrial > Soil > Vadose...
CGGATCGGCCCCGCCGACACCGCGTTGATCGTCACCGGCGGCGGGCTGGGGGAGGGCGCGGGCAATCAGGGAGCCACCGTCGCCCGTCTCGCCGCAGGTTTGGCACCCCACGGCGCGGGCACGGTCGTGGCGGGGCGCGACGGTTCCGCGTCGGGCACGGCCGCCGTCGCCGTGACCAGATCTGACCCGGCCCTGACAGGGGCCGTGAGCACCGTCGACGACATCGATGCCCAGTCCGGCCGAATCACCGCGGTGCTCGCATTGCAGGAAATGGCCGCCGGTGGCAGGCCGGGTCAGTTCGGCATCGGGCAGGGCGCGACGGCCGTGACGGTGCCTCAGTAGCGGTCTCGATCGGCGCGCCAACGACGCCTTGTCGGTGTCGGTGTTAGGGTGAGTTTCCGTGGGTCGGCAGGCCCCAAGCCAGGCCATAGCTTGGAAAAGTAAGCCCTGCCCCATAGGCCACGGAGGTTGCTCTTGCCATCGTTACGCAAGCATCCGCAGACCGCGACCAAGCATCTGTTCGTCAGCGGGGGTGTGGCGTCGTCTCTCGGCAAGGGCCTCACCGCAAGCAGTCTCGGGCAGCTGCTGACGGCGCGCGGTCTGCAGGTGACGATGCAGAAACTCGATCCCTATCTCAACGTCGACCCCGGAACGATGAACCCGTTCCAACACGGTGAGGTATTCGTCACAGAGGACGGCGCCGAGACCGACCTCGACGTCGGGCACTACGAGCGGTTCCTCGACCGCAACCTCTCCGGGTGGGCGAATGTCACCACGGGGCAGGTGTATTCGTCGGTGATCGCCAAGGAGCGCCGCGGCGAGTACCTCGGCGACACCGTTCAGGTGATCCCGCACATCACCGACGAGATCAAGAGCCGGATCCTGGCGATGGCGCAGCCGGACGCCGACGGGCACCGACCCGACGTGGTGATCACCGAAATCGGTGGCACCGTCGGCGACATCGAGTCCCTGCCGTTCCTGGAGGCCGCCCGACAGGTGCGCCACGAGGTCGGCCGGGACAACGTCTTCTTCCTGCACGTCTCCCTGGTGCCGTACCTCGCCCCGTCGGGCGAACTGAAGACCAAGCCCACCCAGCACTCCGTCGCCGCGCTGCGCAGCATCGGCATCTCGCCCGACGCGCTGATCCTGCGGTGCGACCGCGACGTGCCAGAACCGCTGAAGAACAAGATCGCGCTGATGTGCGACGTCGACATCGACGGGGTCATCTCGACACCCGACGCGCCGTCGATCTACGACATCCCCAAGGTGCTGCACCGCGAGGAACTCGACGCCTACGTGGTGCGGCGGCTCAACCTGCCGTTCCGCGACGTCGACTGGACCGAGTGGGACGACCTGCTGCGCAAGGTGCACGAGCCGCAGGAGACCGTGCGCATCGCGCTGGTGGGCAAGTACATCGATCTGTCCGATGCCTACCTTTCGGTGGCCGAGGCGCTGCGGGCCGGTGGGTTCGCGCACCAGGCCAAGGTCGAGATCCGCTGGGTGGCGTCCGACGACTGCGAGACCGAGGCGGGTGCGGCCGCCGTGCTCAACGACGTTCACGGCGTACTGATCCCCGGTGGGTTCGGCATCCGCGGCATCGAGGGCAAGATCGGCGCCATCACGTACGCCCGCAAGCACGGCATCGCCGTCCTTGGGCTGTGCCTTGGCCTTCAGTGCATCGTCATCGAGGCGGCCCGATCGGCCGGTATCAGCGGAGCCAACTCGGCGGAATTCGACCCGAAGACCCCCAACCCGGTGATCTCGACGATGGCCGACCAGCGCGAGGCGGTCGCCGGTGAAGCCGACCTCGGCGGCACCATGCGCCTCGGCGCTTATCCCGCCGTTCTCGAAGCGGGATCGATTGTGGCCGAGGCGTATCAGGCCACCGAGGTGTCCGAGCGGCATCGCCACCGATTCGAGGTCAACAACGCCTACCGAGACCGCATCGCCGAGAGCGGGTTGAAGTTCTCCGGCACCTCGCCGGACGGGCACCTCGTCGAATTCGTCGAGTACGCACGCGATGTCCACCCGTTCCTGGTGGGCACACAGGCCCATCCCGAGCTCAAGAGCAGGCCGACCCGTCCGCATCCGCTGTTCGTCGGATTCATCGGGGCAGCACTCGACTACAAGGCGGCCGAGCGGCTGCCGATGGAGATCTCCGAGCAGCGCGCCAACGGCGCCGAGCACCTCGAGGAAGCCGGGCAGCGCGTGCAAGAGCCCGTGCATCGTGGGTGAGCACGACTTCGACACAGTCGACAGCGAAACCCTCTATGTCGGAAAGATCTTCGCGCTGCGCGCCGACGAGGTACGGATGCCGGGTGGCACCACCGCCCGCCGCGAGGTCGTCGAGCACTACGGCGCCGTCGCCATCGTCGCGCTGGACGACGAGCGCAACGTCGTGCTGGTGCACCAGTATCGCCACCCGATCGGCCGCCGGCTGTGGGAACTGCCTGCCGGCCTATTGGACATGGGCGACGAACCGCCGCACGACACCGCGGCACGCGAACTCGAGGAAGAAGCGGGCTTGGCCGCCGAGCAGTGGCGGGTGCTCGTCGACGTGATCTCCGCGCCCGGCTTCAGCGACGAGAGCGTGCGCGTGTACCTGGCCACCGGGCTGACCGACGTCGGGCGGCCGGAAGCGCACGACGAGGAAGCCGACATGACGGTGAAGCGGGTGCCGCTTGACGACGCCGTCCAGATGGTGCTGGCCGGGGAGATCGTGAATTCGCTTGCCGTCGCCGGGATTCTGGCCGCCCACGCGATGGGTGCCCCGGAGACGCTGCGCGCGGTCGACGCGCCGTGGGTGGATCGATCGTCGAAGTTCCGGGCGCGCAAGGCCGCGCGATGACCATTCCTGCCGTCCGATCGTTGGACGATCAGCTGCAGGGTTATCTCGACCACCTGACCATCGAGCGCGGCGTTGCCGCCAACACCCTGAGCTCGTATCGCCGCGACCTGCGCCGCTACGCCGAGCACCTGGTGACACGCGGCGTCGACGACCTACGCGACGTCGCCGAACCCGACGTCACCGAGTTCCTGGTCGCGTTGCGCAAGGGCGACCCCGACACCGGCGCGGCCGCACTCTCCGCCGTCTCCGCGGCCCGCGCCCTGATCGCGGTGCGGGGCCTGCACCGCTTCGCGGCCGCCGAGGGGTTGACCGACCTCGACGTCGCGCGCGCGGTGAAGCCGCCGACGCCGAGTCGTCGGCTACCCAAGAGCCTGTCCGTCGACGACGTGCTCGCGCTCTTGGACGGTGCCGGTGGTGACAGCGAGACCGATGGGCCGCTGACGCTGCGCAACCGGGCCCTGCTGGAGGTGCTGTATTCGACCGGCGCGCGGATCTCGGAGGCCGTCGGCCTTGACGTCGACGACGTCGACACCCACAGCCGGTCCGTGCTGCTGCGCGGCAAGGGCGGCAAGCAGCGCCTGGTCCCGATCGGCAGGCCCGCCGTGAGCGCCCTGGACGTCTACCTGGTGCGCGGCCGACCCGACCTGGCCCGGCGCGGCAAGGCCACACCCGCGATCTTCCTCAACGTCAGAGGTGGGCGGCTGTCCCGGCAGAGCGCATGGCAGGTGCTGCAGGACGCCGCAGAACGGGCCAAGATCTCGGCCGCCGTGTCACCGCACACCCTGCGGCACTCATTCGCGACACATCTTCTCGAGGGCGGCGCCGACGTCCGCGTCGTACAGGAACTGCTCGGCCACGCCTCGGTGACCACGACACAGATCTACACGATGGTCACGGTCAACGCGCTGCGCGAAGTATGGGCCGGAGCGCATCCGCGCGCACGATAGGTTTCCGTTGTGCATGATGTCGCGATCATCGGAGCGGGCCCTGCGGGTATCTCCGTGGCGCTGAGCCTGCGCGACCGCGGTATCACCGCACTGCTCATCGATCGGGCCGACGCCGTCGGGTCCTCGTGGCGCAACCGCTACGACCGGCTCCGGCTCAACACGGGCCGGCAGTTCTCGCACCTTCCGGGCCGGCCCTTCCCGAAGGGCACGCCGACCTTCCCGACGCGCGACCAAGTCGTCGAGCACCTGGAGACCCACGTGCGCGAGGGCGCGGTCGAACTGCGGCTCGACACCACGGTCCAGCGGATCGACCCTCACGACGGCGCGTGGCGACTGCGCACGTCGACCGGGGACATCGATGCGCATCACGTCGTGGTCGCGACGGGATACATGCACACACCGCACATCCCCGACTGGCCCGGCAGGGACGGCTTCACCGGTGACCTGTCGCACTCGTCCGCGTACCGCAACCCGGCGCCGTACGTGGGCAAGCAGGTCATGGTCATCGGATCCGGCTCGTCCGGGATGGAGATCGCGCACGACCTGACCACGGGCGGCGCGGCCAAGGTCTGGATGACCGTCCGCACGCCGCCCAACATCATGTTGCGGGGTGGTCCGGCGGGGCTTCCCGGCGACGTGATCGCGACGCCGCTGTATCACGCGCCGCCCCGCGTCGCCGACGCGATCGCTCGATTCGGTCGTCGAAGGTTCCTCGGGGATCTCACCGAATTCGGGTTGCCGATCCCCGAAGAGGGGCCCTTCAGTCGGCTGGCCCGGCTCGGGTTGCCTCCGTCCCTCGTGGACATGGACGTCGTCGATGCGATCCGGGACGGATCCATCGAAATCGTCGGCGACGTGGAGGCCTTTGACGGCGACACCGTTTCATCGGCGGACGGGCGCCGGATCCGGCCCGATGTCGTGATCTGCGCGACGGGTTATCTGCCCGGCCTCGAAGATCTCGTCGGACACCTGGGCGTTCTCGCTGAACGCGGCATGCCGGTGGCCAAACGCGGCGAGCCAGCCGCCGACGGTCTGCGGTTCCTCGGGTATCTGGCTCGCCCGTCGCTCATCGGTTCGGTGGCCAAGGCGTCCAAACGCGTGGCCAAACAGATCGTCGCCGATTTGTCAGCCTAAGTACTCCGACTCGAGCACCAGGTCCGCGATCAGCGTCTGGTACTCGCCGTGGGTCTTGTGCTCGACGGTGTTCCATCCCTTGCCCTGTTGTGCCTGCATGTAGGCGCGGTACTTCGGGGCGCCGGGCATCTTGACGTTGTCGGCGACGACGATCGAGCCGGTGTGCAGCCAGCCGCGGTCCACGATGCTCTGCAGGTCGGTGAGGTAGGCGCTCTTCTCGTGGTCGATGAACACCAAGTCGAGGGCTCCGGCACCGAAGCCTGGCGCGGCGGCCAGCGCGTCCAGGGTGGTGCCACCGTCGCCGATGGTGCCGACGACGCAGGTGATGCGGTCGCCGACCCCGGCGTGCTCCCAGATCCGCCGTGCGTTGATGGCGTTGGCCTCGGCCAGTTCGACGGAGTACACCTTGGCGTCCGGCGCTGCTCTGGCGATGCGGAGTGCGCCGTAGCCGACATAGGTGCCCAGCTCCAGCGCCAGCGTCGGGTGTGCGCGCTGCACGGCGGCGTCGAGCAGGGCGCCCTTCTCGTCACCGACGTTGATCAGAAACGACTGCTCGTAGGCGAATTCGTCGATCGTCGCCAGGACACCGTCGATGTCGCCTTTGCTGGCGTTGGCGAGGACGTAGTCGACGGCCGCGGCCTCACGCCCGTCGCCGATCTGACCGGTCGTCGAGATGTTGCGGGCACCCACCGCGAGTCGGAGAAACGACCAGCGGAGGAGTGGGATGCGGTGCTTCAAGCTCATGGTCGACAGCCTAGGCGCGCGACTGGCCCGATCCGTCGGCCACGTTGCCCGCGGGTTGGCCGTTGCGGGCCTGCTCAACCGTTAGACTTCACCGGATGTTCGCCATGGGTGTGGGTTGTCTGATCAGCGATGGTCCGGCATGAGCGACGACGCAGGCGACGTCGCCGGCCTCACCGGACGACCGCCGCGGGTGATCCCCGAACCGAAGCCGAAGAGCGTGCACGGGCCCGCCAAGGTCATCGCGATGTGCAACCAGAAGGGCGGCGTCGGCAAGACGACGTCCACGATCAACCTCGGTGCCAGCCTCGCCGAGTACGGCCGACGCGTGTTGCTGGTCGACCTCGACCCGCAGGGCGCACTGTCGGCAGGCCTCGGCGTGCCGCACTACGAGCTCGACCACACGGTGCACAACCTGTTGGTCGACCCGAAGGTGTCCATCGACGAGGTGCTGATCAAGACCCGCGTCAAGGGCCTCGACCTGGTGCCCAGCAACATCGATCTGTCCGCCGCCGAGATCCAGCTGGTCAACGAGGTGGGCCGCGAGCAGTCGCTGGCGCGGGCGCTGCACCCGGTGCTGGACCGCTACGACTACGTGCTGATCGACTGCCAGCCCTCCCTGGGCTTACTCACCGTCAACGGGCTGGCCTGCTCGGACGGCGTCATCATCCCCACCGAGTGCGAGTACTTCTCGCTGCGCGGTCTTGCGCTGTTGACCGACACCGTCGCCAAGGTGCGCGAGCGGCTCAACCCCAAGCTGGACATCAGCGGCATCCTCATCACGCGCTTCGACACCCGCACCGTCAACGCCCGCGAGGTGATGGCCCGGGTGCTTGAGCGGTTCGGCGATCTGGTCTTCGACACCGTGATCGCGCGGACGGTCCGCTTCCCCGAGACCAGCGTCGCTGGCGAGCCGATTACCACCTGGGCGCCGAAATCTGGTGGCGCCGAGGCGTATCGGTCGCTCGCGCGTGAGGTCATCGACCGGATCGGCGCGTGAGCACCGAGACCACACCGGAAGCCGGAGCCGCCAAGGAGGAGACGTCTGAGTCGGGTTTCCGGGTCCGGCTGACCAACTTCGAAGGCCCGTTCGATCTGCTGCTGCAGCTGATCTTCGCGCACCGGCTCGACGTCACCGAGGTGGCGTTGCACACGGTCACCGACGACTTCATCGCGTACACCAAGGCAGCCGCCAAACAGCTCGAACTCGACGAGACGACGGCGTTCCTGGTCATCGCCGCCACGCTGCTCGACCTCAAGGCCGCGCGCCTGCTGCCCGCGGGCGACGTGCACGACGAGGAGGACCTCGCCCTGCTCGAAGTGCGCGACCTGCTGTTCGCGCGGCTGCTGCAGTACCGGGCCTACAAGCACGTCGCCGTGATGTTCGCCGAGCTGGAGGCGGCGGCACTGCGCAGCTACCCAAGGGCGGTGGCACTGGAGGACCGGTACGAAGACCTGCTGCCCGAGGTGATGCTCGGGGTGGACGCCGAGCGGTTCGCCGAGATCGCCGCGACGGCGTTCACGCCGAGACCGGTGCCGACGGTGGGCCTCGAGCACCTTCACGCGTCGGCGGTGTCCGTGCCGGAACAAGCACAGCACGTGCTGTCGATGCTCGAGCGGCGCGGTGTTGGGCAGTGGCTGACGTTCGCCGACCTGATTGGCGACTGCACGGGTGGGATCGAGATCGTCGGGCGGTTCCTGGCGCTGCTCGAACTGTTCCGGGCCCACGCGGTAGCATTCGAGCAAGTAGAACCGCTTGGAGTGCTGCAGGTTTCGTGGACCGGCAACCGGCCCGACAACGAACGCCTGGCAACGGCGGTGGAAGAGACAGACTCATGACAGAAGACTTGCGGGAAGACATGCAGGAGGACGTCGAGGACCTCGATCTGGGCATCGACGTCGCGACCGTCCCAGAACTGGACGACGCCGAACTCGGCGCAGCACTCGAGGCATTGCTCCTCGTGGTGGACACCCCGGTGCCCGCGGATGCGCTGGCGGCGGCACTCGATCAGCCCGCCTACCGGATCGTGGCCAAGCTGCAGGCGATGGCCGACGAGCTCACCGCCCGCGACAGTGGCATCGACCTGCGCGACGCCGGCGGTGGCTGGCGCATGTACACCAGGTCGCGCTTCGCCCCCTACGTGGAGCGGCTGCTGCTCGACGGCACCCGGTCCAAGCTGACAAGGGCGGCGCTCGAGACACTGGCGGTGGTCGCATACCGGCAGCCGGTGTCCCGTGTGCGGGTGAGCGCGGTGCGAGGAGTCAACGTCGACGCGGTGATGCGCACTCTGCTGGCCCGCGGCCTCATCACCGAGGCGGGCACCGATCCCGATTCGGGCGCAGTCACTTTCGCGACGACGGAGCTGTTCCTCGAGCGGCTCGGACTGTCGTCGCTGGCTGACCTTCCTGACATCGCACCGCTGCTGCCCGACATCGACGTGATCGACGACATCACCGAATCTCTCGGGGACGAGCCGCGTTTCATCAAGCTCGGCGGAGCGTCGGCCACCACCGGACAGCCGATGGCATTCGACGTGGATCGGGACTGACATGGCTGAACCAGATGAAGGCATCCGGCTGCAGAAGGTGTTGTCGCAGGCGGGAGTTGCGTCGCGGCGCGTCGCGGAGAAGATGATCAAGGACGGCCGCGTCGAGATCGACGGCCGCATCGTGACCGAGATGGGTACCCGCGTCGACCCCGAGACGTCGGTGATCCGGGTGGACGGTGCGCGGATCACGGTCGACGACACGATGGTCTACCTCGCGATCAACAAAGAGCGCGGCATGCACTCGACGATGTCCGACGAGCAGGGCAGGCCGTGCGTCGGTGACCTCGTCGAGTACCGAGTTCGCGGCAACAAGAAGCTCTTTCACGTCGGGCGCCTCGACGCGGACACCGAGGGCCTGTTGATCTTGACCAACGACGGCGAGCTGGCGCATCGCCTGATGCACCCGTCCTACGAGGTGCCCAAGACCTATCTAGCCACCGTCGTCGGTTCGGTGCCACGCGGGCTTGGCAAGACGTTGAAGGCCGGTGTCGAATTGGACGACGGGCCGGCTGCTGTCGACGACTTCGCCGTGATGGACGCCGTGCCCGGCAAGTCGTTGGTGAAGGTCACGCTCCACGAAGGACGCAAGCGGATCGTGCGGCGGCTATTCGCGCACGTCGGCTTCCCCGTGAAGGAACTGGTGCGCACCGACATTGGCACGGTGTCGCTGGGGGAGCAGCGCCCCGGCAGCATCCGCGTGTTGACCACCAAGGAGATCGGCGAACTGTACAAGGCGGTGGGAATGTGAGCCGCTCGGTGACGATCGCCGTCGATGGACCGGCTGGAACGGGAAAGTCTTCGGTGTCACGGGGATTGGCTCGCGCACTTGGCGCGCGCTACCTCGACACGGGGTCGATGTACCGGATCGTGACGCTGGCGGTGCTGCGTGCCGGTATCGACGTCGACGACGGTGCCAAGGTCGGCGCGTTCGCCGCCGGCGTCGACATGGCGGTCGGCTTCGATCCCGACGAAGACGTCTCCTACCTTGCGGGAGAGGATGTTTCGGCAGAGATCCGCGGCGACGCCGTGACCAAGGCGGTGTCCGCAGTGTCGGCGGTGCCCGCCGTGCGGACCCTGCTGGTGCAGCGTCAGCGAGAGCTCGCCGCGGGGCCGGACAGCGTCGTGGTCGAGGGACGTGACATCGGCACGGTCGTGCTGCGCGACGCCGACTTCAAGATCTTCCTGACCGCATCCGCCGAGGAGCGAGCGCGACGCCGCAATGACCAGAACGTGGCGAACGGGCTCGGCGACGACTACGACGGCGTGCTTGCCGACGTGCGCCGCCGCGATCACTTGGACTCGACGCGTGCGGTGTCACCGCTGCGGGCAGCCGACGACGCGATGATCGTCGACTCCAGTGACATGAGCGAATCCGAAGTAGTGGCGCATCTTTTGGATCTCGTCGAGCAGCGCGCCGGAGCGAGTCGATGAGCACACCTGATACCGATGGCACACCTGATACCGATGGCACCTGGGTCGACGAGGCCGACTGGGATATCAGCCCCGAAGACGTGTCGGCCGACCTCGAAGAGGAGTTCACCCCGCCGCCCGTGGTCGCCGTCGTCGGGCGGCCCAACGTCGGAAAGTCGACGCTGGTGAACCGCATCCTGGGACGCCGCGAGGCCGTCGTGCAGGACATCCCTGGCGTCACCAGGGACCGGGTCTCGTACGAGGCGAGCTGGCTCGGTCGCCGGTTCTTCGTACAGGACACCGGCGGCTGGGAACCGGATGCCAAGGGTCTGCAGCTGCTGGTGGCCGAGCAGGCCTCGGTGGCGATGCGCACGGCGGACGTCATCATCCTCGTGGTGGACGCCGTGGTCGGGGCGACTGCGGCCGACGAGGCTGCGGCCAAGCGGTTGCAGAAGTCCGGAAAGCCAGTGTTCTTGGCGGCCAACAAGGTTGACACCGAACGCGTCGAGGCCGAGGCCGCCTCGTTGTGGTCGCTTGGCCTGGGGGAGCCCCACTCGGTGAGCGCGATGCACGGCCGTGGCGTTGCCGACCTGCTCGACAGGGTCATGGAGGTGCTGCCCGAGGCGTCGGCGATTGCATCCAGTGGCGGCGGTCCGCGGCGGGTGGCGCTGGTCGGCAAGCCGAACGTCGGGAAGAGCTCGCTGCTGAACCGGTTGACCGGCGACGAGCGGTCGGTGGTCCACGACGTCGCGGGCACCACGGTGGACCCGGTGGACTCGCTGATCGAAATTGACGGCAAGACTTGGCGTTTCGTCGACACGGCGGGTCTGCGCCGCAAGGTCGGCCAGGCCAGTGGCCATGAGTTCTACGCGTCGGTCCGAACGCGCGGTGCGATCGACGCCGCCGAGGTGGTCGTCGTCCTGATCGACTCGTCGCAGCCGTTGACCGAGCAGGACCAGCGGGTGCTGACCATGGTCATCGAAGCCGGGCGGGCGCTGGTGTTGGCGTTCAACAAGTGGGATCTGATGGACGAGGACCGGCGCTACCTCCTCGACCGCGAGATCGACATGGACCTGGCGCAGGTGCAGTGGGCGCAGCGGGTGAACATCTCGGCCAAGACCGGTCGGGCGGTGCAGAGGCTGGTGCCGGCCTTGGAGAGCGCTCTCGAATCGTGGGACGCGCGCATTTCGACGGGTCGGCTCAACACCTTCTTCAAGGAGATCGTCGCCGCCACACCGCCGCCGGTGCGCGGTGGCAAGCAGCCCAAGATCCTGTTCGCCACCCAGGCGACGGCGCGCCCACCGACGTTCGTGCTGTTCACCTCGGGCTTCCTGGAGGCCGGTTACCGGCGGTTCCTCGAGCGCAAGCTGCGCGAGACGTTCGGCTTCGAGGGCAGCCCGATCCGCGTCAACGTGCGGGTACGGGAGAAGCGCGGAGTCAAGCCGCGCAAGTGAATTCAGTATGCAATTCAGGGCTTTGAGCGCCTGTAATTGCACACGGGTCGCCTCGGTAGTGTCGTCGGGTGTCCGTCGCCCACATGATCCTGATCGCGTTGGCCGGCGTCGCAGCCGGAGGCATCAATGCCATCGTCGGCTCGGGCACGCTGATCACCTTTCCCACCCTCGTGGCGCTGGGCTATCCGCCGATCACCGCAACCATGTCGAACGCCGTCGGTCTGGTCGCCGGTGGGATGTCCGGGACGTGGGGGTACCGGCGTGAACTAGAAGGCCAAGGCGACCGGCTGCGCTGGCAGATCCCGGCATCGCTGCTCGGCGCGTGCGTGGGCGCGTGGTTGCTGCTGCACCTGCCGGAGCACGTGTTCACTCAGGTCGTACCCGTCCTGCTGATCGGCGCGCTGCTGCTGGTGGTGTTCGGTCCGTGGATCCAGGCCTGGGCGCGTCGGCGTGCCGAGGAGGACGGCCGGTCGACCGATCACGTGTCGAAGGGCCGGATGGCCGCCCTGGTGCTCGCGACGTTCGCCGTTGGCGCGTACGGGGGGTATTTCACCGCGGCGCAAGGCATCTTGCTCGTCGGGGTGATGGGGGCGCTGCTGCCGGAGTCGATGCACCGGATGAACGCCGCGAAGAACCTCCTGTCACTCCTCGTCAACGTCGTGGCCGCGGCGGCCTACACCGTGGTGGCCTTCGACCGAATCAACTGGGTCGTGGCGGGACTCATCGCAGTGGGCTCGCTGATCGGGGGATTCCTGGGCTCCCACTACGGCCGTCGGCTGTCGCCGAAGGTGCTGCGGGTGGCGATCGTGATCGTCGGCCTCATCGGGCTCTACCGGCTGCTGACGGTGTGACCCAGATCGGCCGGGCCTGCCGGGCTGGGGATTGGGACCGCGGGCCGGGGCTACGGTAGGCTCACCTCCGCTGCCGGCGATGCCGGCCAGCGCCGCGGGCTGTGGCGCAGCTTGGTAGCGCACTTGACTGGGGGTCAAGTGGTCGCAGGTTCAAATCCTGTCAGCCCGACAAGAGAAAAAGACTCGCCGGCGAAGCCGAGCGAGTTTTTTCATGGGCAGGGAACGAGATGCTGGGAGCCCGTTGTCACCGGTGAGGCCGGCGCCCCCGTCAGCCTCGCCTGGTCACTGGCGCTGCGCGTGCCTGTTCCTCACCCAACTGCAGAAGGCGACGCAAACGCACATTGTCGGAAAGTAGCGTGTCCAACTCGCCAGGCGAACTCTCGACGCCGCTAACGGTCAACTCGTTTGTGCGGCACATTCTTCGGCGCAAGGGTTTACTGCCGCCAGCGTTCGCCGAGCGCTTTCGCCGCTGTGGACACCTTCATGACCAGACGACGCTCACGGTTCCTGACGGGAACGAAGTGGTAGTGCTCGTAGAAGGATTGTGCTTCGTCGTCTATTGCATCAACGACGATGAGCCGGCCGCCGCCGATTTCCGACGCGGCGACGGCTTTGGCTAGTGCGTCGAGGAGCAGCTGCTCGCCATATCCCTGACCCCGCAGCGACGTGTCGATCGCCAGGCGGGCAATCAAATATCCGGGTATGCGGGAATAGCCGCCGGCCATGGATCCCGAGACGCCGTCGTCGTTGCGTACTACTTCGGTGGGGCAGATGGCGAAATAGGCGCTGACTTTCTGTTCGCCGAGCGGGGTCCACACGTAGACGTGCGCGAC
>Ga0137416_10001275_pt1 | contig 12750 bp, 14 predicted proteins | sample CZODoug3_1_1_16f_FD_108282 | JGI IMG/M metagenome (GOLD analysis project Ga0137416, IMG submission 108282) | Vadose zone soil fungal communities from Angelo Coast Range Reserve, California, USA - CZODoug3_1_1_16fungal (Illumina Assembly) | ecosystem: Environmental > Terrestrial > Soil > Vadose...
CCATGGTCCATCGGAACGATGACGGTCTTGCCATCGTCTCGGAATATTCGTCCGAGTCTGCGTGTTTTTCCAGATTCCATCATGATCACAGCATACTTGTCAGTCAGTTCTTCTCCAACGAACTTCTGATCAGGCTGGCTGCTTTGCGCCGGATTTTCCAGTCCACGAAAACGAGAACAGAAGAGGTTATTGTGAGGACTCCGAACGTGTTGATATTCGCGGAACGCAGTGCATCGCTTATCCCCGCAACTACTCCCGGTCGTCCTTCCAATCCAACGCTTCGTACTGTGATGAAGGCCATTCCCATCCTTGCGGCGAGGGCTATTCCGTGAGGATCATTCAGGATGGTGTCGTGAAGCATCGTTATTTGTTGCTGTAGTTTTGTTGTTTGTTTGATGTAGAGGATGACGCTGTCGCTGTCTTGAGCGACAGCTACTAGATTTGGACCAGCCAGCTTTGAGATCCTTTGTACAATTTCTGGTTGCCGAAGCAGGCCTGTTCCTACGATGGTTACTGACGCGACTAGGTGAGGATTGTTTATGGTCACTTCGAACTCGGGAAGGGGGCCGCCAGTAACCAGCGTCCCTTGTGAGTCTAGCTTTCCATTCGCGTTAGAAATTACTCGAATGTTGATGTTGGGATCTTTGAACTGCAGCGCTTTGCGGTGGATGAATTTTGTCCCTGTGTCAGCAATTCCGGTCAATGTTCTCATGTCGATCTTTGGAAGGACCCGGGCGTTCTCGACCAGGTTTGGGTCGGCGCTTAGGATTCCGCGCACGCTGGTCACGAGGACAACTTCGTCTGCTTCCAGCGCCATGGCCAGTAGGAGAGCTGTCGTATCGCTTCCTCCTCGTCCGAGAGTGCTGATCTGTCCATCTCTTGTACGGCCAATGAATCCTCCGATTACTGGAATCATTCCGTCGTCGAGGACTGGCTTAAGGTAGCGTCGGATGCGTTGGATGCTGTTGGTCTTGAGGGGATTTGCGTTCTGGAAATTGTTGTCCGTGATGATGGGCCAGTCTCGGTCGGATGGATCATAGTATCGTGCTTGCATTCCACGAGATTTTAGCGAGGCCGAGAATATCCTGGCGCTGGTCCTCTCTCCCATTGCCAAAATGTCATCTTTGTCGGTCTCGACCAGTTCAGCACCGCCATTTGTGAGATGGAGAAGTTGGTCTGTGGTGTTCCCTACAGCGCTGACAACGACGACAACACGGGTTCCACGCGCGTACTCTAGCGCGACAGATGCTACTGCCAGGTTGATTCTCTTCGGGTTGGATAAGCTGGATCCGCCGAACTTGACGATAAGCAAGCGGCGGCGCTGACGCAAGGATTTTTTGCGATGGAGATAAGGAGAAAGAGGCGAATCTTGGAGCGCTAAGATTTGGTTATTGTGCCTAGTCGCGGAGGAGGGTCCCGACGCGGCACTCATGCCAGTAAAGATGACCACCCATCGCCTTCACACCAGTTATGCGACCCTGCTTCCCAATGTGCTTATTTAGGCTTGCGGAACTACATCTCGAAAAATCCGGACTCGTGAGCCAGAAGCTGATGCACAAAAATGTACATGATGGATAATTCTATAACCCGAATTTCTTGGCCTCGCTACACATTACATTATCTAGGCACTAGGCGAAGAGGAGAATGTGATGCGGTTTATCCTTGGACTACAAGGCTTCCCGACATGGATGGCGTGTGGAACTTGCAGTAGAATGGGAATATTCCAGCTTGGTTCGCATTGATTGTTATGGTTGCGTTGTGGATTGGGCTTTGGTCGGTAGGATGCGCCGCTACGAACACATCGTTTGCGTAGGGGGAACCCATGGTGAAGGTATGATTTTGATCGGTTGGGTTGTAGAAGTGAATCACCAAAGTGTCACCCTTGTTAACAGTGATCACGGTTGACGAGAAATCGTAATCGGCTTTGAGCCCCGTGGCCAACGTAGAGTTGAACGATTGGTCGACCGCGAAGAGATAGAAATTCCGTGTTTGAGCCGTGGGGCTACTGCGGGCGAGATATGACGCGCCGAGCCCGGTGACGCTTCCTACAAGTGCCGATAGAAGTACTGCAACTATTATGGTGTTTCGAGGACCCCAGGTAACCATGGTCTCAGGTTCAGGGCTGATGTTTAAAAGCTTTTATGCGTATAGTAGCTTGGAGGATCCAGGAAGAACAATGGGGAGCTGTCAGATCCTCTTGCCGAAGAGTCACAATACTCGCTAGTCGGTTCGAGCAAATTTATCCAAGCTTGGTCTGTCGCCGAGACATTTCTCACATTTCGAGTGGACGACGACCACCCCCGCCGCTTATAGGTGACTGTAGAACGACGAACCGCCCTAGCATGGTCGTCGGATGAATCGAACAATAGTAAGTGTAGGTGCCAGACGCGAAGTTGACCGTGAAAGTCAGGGTGGTCGACGGGGGAAAGACGTTCGAGCACACATCAGCTCCAGGACAGTCCGGGGTCACACCGTTCGCATCAACATCAACAAAGAATCTGTGCGCGATCCCGTCTCCACTCGATAGCTGAATAGTTATCGTGTCCCCCTGTCTTACAGTTATCGTTGGGTTGGGTACCCCAGTGTTGTTCCAAGCGTTAAAGAATCCAATCAGGCTGATACTAGAAGTCGAGGCAGCACTTACCTTTGGAGGAATGTTGACCGTTGTCGCAACTAGCGACGTTAAGGACAAGATTGCCAGCAATAAGACCCAGAACCGGTTACTTGCCATCAGAACATACGATTACGGTCGGATGTTAATAACACTTTCCAGCGTTGGAAATCAAATACATGGTTCCAATGTTTAGTCCCGACATCTGTGAGTGAGAGACTCAGTCGGATGTGACTTAAGGGAAACATTGAGGAGTATCCTGAAGAGAGAATCATCTCCTTTCGACACACGGGTCCATTACGGCAGTGATCGTAGTCAGATCGCTGAGCTCCGGTTTCCCAACCGCAAAGGACGATTCCCGCTGCTTTTCGTAGTCCATGGTGGTTTCTGGCAATCCGCCTATGATTTGTCACATATCGGACATCTCTGCGCCGCCATCACTTCGAAAGGAATTATCACATGCAACATCGAATACCGGAGGATTGGCAACCTAGGTGGCGGTTGGCCTGGAACCTTTCAGGACATCAGTCTTGCGACCCACAGAATTCTTCAAACGATGTCGAATGATTCGCGCTGCGACCCCGCCCACACAGCCATCATCGGGCACTCTGCTGGTGGACATCTGGCCCTGTGGCTGGTTGGCAGTCACCGAATCCGCAAAGGCTCACCTCTCCACAGCGAACAGAAGCAAACCATCACGAGAGCGATCTCGCTTGCGGGAGTATCAGACCTCCGTCAGGCATGGAAGACGAGACTGGGACACGGAACCGTGACACGGCTCATGGGCGGAACACCCGACGAACATCCAGACCGGTACAATGCGGGCTCACCAATCGACCTTCTACCCACGGGTGCTAGACAAGTCCTAGTTCATGGCGCGGACGACGATACCGTCCCAGTCTCTCAATCCGAAGTCTTCGTCCAGAGAGCAGAGAAATTAGGCGACCGACCTACTCTAGTCAAACTTGACGGCATGGGCCATTACGAACTCATTGATCCAGAATCAGAAGCCTGGCCAGCAGTAGCCAGAGCAGTTCTGTCACTGCTAGACCAGTAGCGGTCCTGGTTTTTCGAGAAAAACTCCCAAGAAAAGAAAAATGGAAGATCGATGTTTGAAGGTGGTGTGGTTAGGCCTGGATCTTGCCCTGGTCGACTAGCTTGTAGCCGTCCACTGTCAGAGTCGGCTTTCGAAGGGTCTCTTCATGGCCGAATTGCGTCTCGTTTGTTCCACCTATGCCCTTGTTGCCGCCGATCCCAATACTGATCGTGCCCTGGACAATGCGGTCGGTGAAGAAGCCAATCAGTTCCGCTCGCGGGTTGAGACCGATAACGATGTTGGCCAAGCGGTCTTTGTCCCCAGACATTTTCTCATACATCCCCTTGAAAGCGTCAAGATTAGACTGTGCCGTGTAATTCGTTAGCTGTCCATTCTCGAACTTCAATTGGAGACCCGTGAGCATCTTTCCCGCAAGTGCGGTAGGCTGATCAAACCACACCATCCCGTCGGCGCTTTCCTCGTCCGGCGCTACTTCGATTGCCCCGGCGGGCAGTGTCTCGAATCGTGTTCCCTTGTCAATGTCGGTCTTGTCTATGATACCGTCGTGAATGTGTACTGGTCGGTTCTTCAGTTTGAACGTTAGATCGGTGCCGTTTGGCGCAGTTATCCTAACACTGTTGGCGTTTCGCAGCTTTGACTCGATTCTTCCAGATATAGCCGATATCTTCGCGTGATCAACATCGAGGCTGTTCGTTGTGACGCCTTGCCAGTTTTCATAGTCGAACCCGTAGGTTCTTGCTCGTTCTGGCGTTACGAGGCCGATTGGTAGGTTGAGGACGCGGATTCCTTGTTCAAGAAACTTGTCGCCCATCGCCTTCCCTCCTTCGATCATCTTGCCCATTCTCTCATCTGGCACTGTAGGGTATAGTGACGGATCTTTTGGTCCTCCGAGCTGGACCCAAGCGTCCGTCTGGTCTAGCAACGAGAGGAATCCTTTCTGTCGACGAGCATACTGTGCCTCTGGAACTTCCTTCAGATACCGCCAATACAAGTCGTTCATTTGGAGAATCGTGGTCGAGATACCTCCGGCTTGTTCGACCTCAAACGCTACAGAGCTAGCGTAGTCGAGCGTGTGGTCCCAACTGAAGACGGTCACTTGCTCGTCCGGTTGGACCATTAGACATTCGTTGACGACACGTTTAGCGATCTGTTTGATTGGTCGGGGTTTGGAGAGTTGTTGAGTCATAGTCATATTATCGTTCAAATCCTCGCTTTAACGTGCAAGCTATGGCTTACTAATAACACTATCCCTTAGGTGTAAGAATAGGAATTTCAACACCTGAGAAAGCGTTGTCTAGCGAGAATGAAGCCTGTCAAGATGATTACTGATCCAGTAGCCATGGAGCTCCTTGGAGATGATACACGGCGCCGGATCATCTACTTGCTGCGAGCTCGTGAACTTACCATCAGCCAGATTGCGGACGAGCTCAGAATGACCCCACAGGCGATCTATCATCATATCAAGAAATTGTTGCCTGTGGAGATGGTTGAAGTTACGCGTGAGGAGAGAGTTGATAATTTCATCGAAACCTACTATCGAGCAACCGCGGAAGTTTTCTCGTTCTCCTGGGGAACAAGTGGTAAGAACCGGGCTCAAGCTGAGCAGCGGTTGAGAGATACTCTGCTGTCGCTTGACAAGTTAGGAATCAAAGTCCGAGTTGAGGAAGAAACCGTTGCACAGATTATCAAGACTCAAGGAAAAATTGAGAGCTTCGGTGACAGACAGGAACTAGAGAAGAGAGTGTCGAAGCTGGACGGCGTCGATTTTCTCGGCAAACAAGAACTGGCGAGCGTCGCCACAATGATATCGCTATCCGACAAACAGTTCCTAGAATGGCTCGAACTACAAAAGGAGCTGAGAGAACTATTGCGGGGACTTCTCAGAGCCGCAACTGGAGCTGCAAAACAAAGTACACGTGCGCGAAAATCATAGTTTTTCTGTGAACCAAAAGTATGTGGCCCAGGAACGCCTAGCGCAATGCGGAATGCGATTACTTCGCGCGCGCCGCGGCCGCCTTAGCCGCGAGTGCCGCGAATTCCGCGCGGCCGAAGGCCGTCCCTGAGAGCCCCCAACCACCCTCTGCCGCCTCAGTGAGTATTACCCAGGTCCGGCTAGCTTGCGTCGGATCGCCAGAGATCTTTGCGACAATCTCGGTAGCCTCCTTGACGAGTTGCTTCTGGCCTTCGCGGGTTAGTGCCGCTGGAGGCGTAATAATCTGAACACGCACAGTGCGGGCGGAGTCGGTGGCTGCGGTGTGAACCGTGTGGGGATCCATTCGATGGATGAAAGCGGCGGTGTTGTTCAGGTGGAACGGACCCGGGGTCGCCACACCTTCGGCGCGGAGAACCGCCATGGTCAGCTCGTGGCCGAGTCGGCCGTCGGTGCCATCTGGGAAGAGGTCTGATGGTGCATAAACATCAATCATAGGCATAGTAGAACTTTCAGCGATGGCAAAATGATAGCTAAATAGGTTGTTGGCTCCGGAGCCATCAGTGGACATAGATGCCAGTTAGACGAAGAAAGCGTACGATTTCCGATTACTTATCAGCCAAGACGAACGATTACGTGACCTGCGCCGCGGTGGAATCAGCTCGAAAGATAGGAAACCAGTGGCGTCTGATAGTGATCAGATATCTCTTGGAACGCCCCATGAGGTTCAACGAGCTGCTGAAAGTTGCCTGTGCGATCGATGCGAAGACACTGTCTCGAGTTCTTAAGTATCTGGTCTCGGAGAAAATCGTTCGGAGAGCTGTTCTCGGCACTCAACCCTTTACTGTCCGGTACGCTCTGACGGACAAAGGAGATCAGATAAGACCGATAATGCAATCTCTAAACGCATGGGGAGAGGCCTGGGTGTTGGGCGACATGTCCGCCGGACACGTCGAACAGCTCGCGCAATGAAGGGGTCAAATCTTCGAAACCATTTCTAATAATTTATTGGTTGTCTTCCAGTTTCGAGTAGTAGCCGTTACCGAGAGCGCTTTCTCTATTCCAACGTTGGAGAGCTTGGTTCTCCCATATCCAATTGGACAGTAAATGTAGATTTCACGAAGGGCAGGATAGAATCGGTCTGGACTCGTCGAGAGTTCCGCCAGTTTTTCCAGGGAAGTTTTTTGCACGATCTCCGAGAGAAAAGTGACATGCAACTTTGATGAATCAATGCCGTTCTCCTTCAGGAACGGATTCTTAGAAATCACGTTTCGCATCTCCTTTGAGGTTCTGACGATAACAGGTACCTCAAATCCAAAGGATTCAATAATTTTCGCACCGATCCGTTTTGCAATCATGGTTGGATTCTTTAGTGAGCTCTGAAGGACGATGTTTCCACTCTGGACGTACGTTTCGACATTCCGAAGGCCAAGGTCGCCGCAGAGCGCGCGAAGATCTTCCATTTTGATCGGTTTGTGTCCGCTTACGTTAATGCCTCGCAGCATAGCGACGTAGGCTGGCATACTCTGGTCTCGACTTAGACCTACTAATTTCACGTTCCCTGGACGAGCGTTGATTCTTGCTGGACAGCTATGTCCGATCTCCGACCGTAATCGATTCAAGGAAACTCATCTTTACCTAAAAGCTTCCAAAAGTAAAATCTTTTATACCTTAGCGCGAGGGTAAGTATAGATGATTTTACTTGACCGATGAGATTGAGGATGTTCGAAAGGAACTCCGAGAGGAGATTAGGTCGCTGAAGGATGAGATTCGGCGACAAGTCTCCCAAGCTCTCGATAAGCCGGGAGCGGGGTCAATCAGGGTGGACTTGAACAAGGACGACGTGGCCCAGTCGGAGCCTTCCTTTGTGGTCGTCAAGGATCTTGTGAGACAGATTCGCGAGAACGTAAAGTCAAGTCTTGCTGCAAAGGGGGAGATTGCGGTAGACGAACTTGTCGACAACATGCCGGAAACCACGGCCGCTGACCTCCTGAAGTCGCTGGCGAATACTGATAGGCTCAAGATGGTTAAGATGCTCTACTCGTCAAAGAAAACTTTCTCTGATTTCAAGACGACAACTGGTCTTGAGGCAGCCTCTGTCAACAATCATCTGAAGAGTCTGCTGAACATGGGTCTAGTTTCCCACGGCGACGAGGGAGGCTACGAACTCACAAACAGGGGGAGAATACTCGTCAGGACATTGGCGTTAATGAGTGAAGCACTCGGAGGAGAACAAATTGATTGAGATAGGACGCGACTCTCGAATATCCCAAGCATTCCGACGAATCGCCTCTACCTTAGGTGGCTTGTCAATGCTTCTCGGCGTCATCTGGCTTATCAGACAGCCCGTCGGACTTGAGCAATATTCCCTCGACCTTCTACTCATCGGCTTTGGCCTATTCTTCCTCGGCCGACTTCTTCGCACTGAAACGAACTCGGGAGTCGGCAGAACGCTGGTCTCTCTCCTCTGGAACCTTGCAGGCGTATTTGTCGGACTGACATTGACGACTCTTATCTTCGGCTGGATAGCGTCGTTACAGTCAGACGCTTTTCCGGCCACGATTTCAAGATGGATCCCGGATCTCGTGATCGGCGCGATCGTAACCGGTTTCAGCGCATTCGCACTGCAAAGGTCCAGCCTCGGCAAGAGAACCTTGGCTCCATTCTTAGTTACAGGAGGCAGAGGCCCCACAATGCAGGGAACAAAGCTTGTCGTCAAACAGGATACTGTCGGCATGCCGATCAGACGTGAAGGAAGAACAATCGGCTGCGTTCTTCTCGGCGAAGTATCGACCTCGTTCAAGACCCCGATGGGGATGGTAAGTGCATCCCTCCCGGGTCCCGTTACAACGGTTGGAATCCCGTTTCAAGGACGGACCGTGACGAGAGACGAGGCTTTCAAGATGACCGGTAAGGGATCAGAACAATTGATTGATGAGACAAATTCGCACGCACAAGACTTGGACGTTGGCCGAATCCGGATAAGAGACGGTTGCATGGGCGACAGATGGAAGATCGGCCCGCTCATATTCGACTGGGACGGCGAAGGAGAACATCATCCCAAAGAACGATGGCTCGCAAAAGGAACAGGCAGCGAGTACGTCACAACGGACGGCCACCGCTCAACTGCAAAATGGAACGGCAGCTCACTATCGGTAGGAGATGGATCAATGGAACTCGCAGTCGGGTCCGACAGCTTCTCCTACACGCCTACAGAGATCAAGACAGCGTCCCCGCTTCACTCGCTTCATGTCACCCAAGACAAGATTACGCTTGACACTCGAAAGTTCACACTGAGGGTTTCAGGCGATAATGTGGTCTTTCGGACTGAAGACAAGACCAGCAGAACCGAGTCGAAGGCACTAGCCCACGACCTGCGCTCCCTCCTTACGGATACTGCCAAGAAGCAGGTGAAGGATGTGATGGAGGAGACCCCCATAGATCTGGTTGAGATGCTGACTACGACAGAGGAGGTTCTGGCGAAATATGATTGATTCAACCGTCACGATGCAAAAAGACGAGAAATCGTCCACACTCATGAAGGCAGTCGTACGTGAACGATACGGCTCACCAGACGTCCTCCAGATCAAGGAACTGGAGAAGCCAGCGCCAGACGATGTCCGCGGAGTACTGGTGAAGATCCACGCATCTTCGGTAAATCCGGCAGACCGGTACGAAATGACAGGGGGCCCAAACCTCCTACTCCGTATTGTAGTAACTCTGAGGAGCGGATTGCGCAAGCCAAAGGATCCAAGAATCGGCAGCGACATCGCTGGCAGAGTTGAAGCGGTTAGTAGTAGTGTGACTCAGTTCAAACCTGGCGACGAGGTCTTCGGTGTTTGCATCGGTGCGTATGCAGAGTACGGGACTGCAAAGGAGACCAAAATTGCTCTAAAACCAAAGAACCGCTCGTTTGAGGAAGCTGCCTCCGTCCCCATCGCCGGAATAACAGCGTTACAGGCCCTCCGTGACCATGGACACATCCAGCACGGACAGAGAGTATTGATCAACGGCGCAGGTGGTGGAGTAGGAACGTTCGCGGTTCAGATTGCCAAGTCGTTCGGAGCCGAAGTCACAGCAGTAACGAGCACGCAGAACCTGGACATGGTCCGCAAACTGGGCGCAGACCACGTGGTTGATTATACCAAGGAAGACTTCACAAGAAACGGACGACGCTACGACCTGATCGTCGACATTGCCGCAACTCATTCCATCTCCGATTACAAGCGGATCATGAACACTAACGCGAGCTTTGTACTCGTCGGCATGAAGGACAAGATCCTCAGACGCCTATTCTCTTTCATCGTTCGATCAAAGCTGTCCAAGGGCGACAAGAAGTTCGTGTTCTTCGTAGCGAAAACAAACCATGAAGACTTCGTCGTACTGAAGGACTTGATGGAAGCAGGAAGAATTGTTCCCGTAATCGACAGACGTTACTCGCTGGGCGAGACTGCCCAGGCAATGCGGTACCTTGTCGAAGGCGGTGCCCTAGGAAAGATCGTGATCACAATGGACCATGAAGATGACAGACCGGATTGGTCCCAGAAGGCTCCTCCCGTTTAGGGAAGTGTCACGATGAACCTTGTCACAGATCGGCAACTTTGGCTATGGGTCGACCCCTGACAGTCCCTAACAACTAGGCGAGCTCGATTATGGCGCGCGGCGTGCTAGCCTGTCCAGGGTGGGAGCTTGAGTGCACGCTCGTACGCGGCCCGATCATGCACAGGTTCACGGTCGGCGTGTGAAATGATAACTCGCTCAAAAGGAAGCTGGAGCAACTCTCGCAGCGCGGGCAACGCGCGCTTCTCGTGCGAAGATGAAGACCAGATCCGTAGGACGCCCGCTCGCTCTGTCAATGCGTCTCCAAAGACGATCACGCGCTGCTCGGGCAACCACAAGGGTGTCTCGAGCCGCCCTCTACCATCGTAAAGGGCGACTACGCCTCCAGGAAGGACACGGTCCGGTTCGATCACCTCTAGCTGGGTCTTCGGGACGTCATCTGGGTAGAAGAGCCTGGGACCGAAGCCGCGGACCATGTAACGATTGACAAACTCGTCGATGTCCCGGACGTGATCAGCGATCGTTACCGCTGCTATCGTTGGCGGCCGGCTGTCCAGACGCTTCCACAATTCTTCTGCAGCCATTTTCGGGACGAGAGCGTCGATCACCAACTTCTCTCCTCCAGACTCGACGTAGGTCGACGTCACAATCGGCTGCCAGTCGTCGCCAGCCTTCCAGTGGTGATGTTCCGCGCGCCAAATCCACAAACCTGGCGCCACATCACGAATCTCGACCTTACTGGTCACAGACTGCATGATCTCTTCGTGTGGTTGAGTTTATGAGATAAGTATTGAGCCGGGCTACGCTGGCAGAATAGCGGATTTGGACTCGGGTCGATGATTAGCGAAAGATGATTTCAGTGAGCTGGAGAGTCGTCTATTAGATTCAGATAGTTCCATGTCTTCGTGGGCAGCAACCCTTATTCAGAATCAGAGGCAGAATGTGAAATCGTTGCAGAAAATAATCGACGCTCACGTCCACTTGTCTGAACGCGGAGACGACGCCCTCATACGCTTTGCGAGGATGAACGGGCTGAGATACACAATGGACGAGCTGCTGGGCACGATGCGAGAGCACAAGATCGTGCGTGGCTTGCTCCTCAGCCCGCCTTTGCAAGGGTCCAAACCGCTTCCTAACGAAGAGGTCATCTCTCTGTGCGCGAAGAGCGATGGAATGCTCGTACCTGTGATTACGGTAGAGCCTACTGCGAAAGAGGTGAAGGTCGCCGTCGAACTTGCCGAGAAGAACAAGAGGGAGGTTAAGGCCTTCAAGATTAGGCTGGGTTACGTGAAGGCGCCAGCAGAAGACCCTGTGTTCAGCAGACTCTACGACTATGCCGAGTCAGAAAAGATCCCGGTTCTATTTCACACTGGGGATACGGCATTCAGCACTGGGGACCTCATCCTCTCTCATCCTCTAACGCTTGACAGGCTGGCCAACAAGCGAGAGCAGCTGACGTTAGTCCTCTGCCACTTTGGCAACCCCTGGTTCGACGATGTGGCCGAGCTCATTTACAAGCACCCGAACGTCTACGCCGACATTTCAGGCTTGATTACGCCTAGTGATGCGTATGCCGACAAATTCTTGGACTGGCTGGTGAGAAAAATCAGTGAAGCCATCTACTACGCGGGCGGCGCCGAGAAGGTCATCTTCGGAACCGACTACCCGGTTACGAAACACACCGACGCATTGTCGTTGGTGAGCCGACTGGAAATAGAGGAAGGCGACAAGGAGAAGATACTCTGGCGCAATGCGGAGAGACTGTTGCGCCTATGACGGCACAAGAGAATATCGAGATCATGGACGTTCCTGCTGGGAGGAGACAGGAACTTGACTGGATACTCGAGGAAAGCTTCGAGGGATGGTACCTATGGCATTCGAAGAAGACTCTTCGAGATGTTGAGCTTGTGAGAGCTGCCATGTCATCGGGCAGACCACTCGGATTGGTCATGCTGAAATCTCTCGAGGGAACTGTCGGTTACGTCTACTACATCGCAGTCGCAAGGGCCAGCAGGAACAAGGGAGTTGGAAAACTGCTTCTAGAGAATGCTCTCCAGCTCTTCAAGGCATCTAATTTGAAGGAGGTTTTCGCCAGCGTAGAGAAGGAGAATGAACCCTCTGAAGCCTTGTTCGCCTCGGAAGGGTTCACTAAGACGAGCTTCGGCGAAGTCTCTAAGAGACATGGGAGTCTTCACGCGGCCAACATGTACAGAGCGATGACAGTCGTTCCTGGCGAGATCTTGTTACGCAAGCCGATCCTCTGAGCACGCAGGATCGTCCAACATCGCGCGTAACCCGAAGACGATGCTACGTCAGGCGAGAGCTGGGTTTCGCCATGATGTCGAGCCTTCCAACCTGAAAGGTTCGTGAGGCGGTCAAGGTTATTTGACTCCAGTCGAACCATCGAGCGGCTTTGTCAACCCTAGACGATCCGGTCGTATTGAGTACCATCGTTCAGACCGCGGTTATTACTCTGACACTCGTCATCTTCATCCTCTCCTTTCGCAGCCAGAACAAGGCCATCCAAGAACAAGCCTACCAGAAAGTAATGGATGATTATGGTGACGCTATGAGGATGCTGTCTGATAGGCC
>Ga0137416_10001276_pt1 | contig 12748 bp, 12 predicted proteins | sample CZODoug3_1_1_16f_FD_108282 | JGI IMG/M metagenome (GOLD analysis project Ga0137416, IMG submission 108282) | Vadose zone soil fungal communities from Angelo Coast Range Reserve, California, USA - CZODoug3_1_1_16fungal (Illumina Assembly) | ecosystem: Environmental > Terrestrial > Soil > Vadose...
GCCGGTATCCGCTCGGTGATCCTGCCGAGCCGAAACGAGCGGGATGTCGAGGAAGTGCCGGATGAACTCCGCAGGCAGCTTCGCTTCATCTATGTCGACGATGGCGAGGAGGTCCTGCGACATGCCCTCACGCCGTCGGCAGCCGATGCACGCCAGGCGGCGCGGTGAGGCGCGTGGGCCCCGGAGTCGCCTGAGAATTCGCCGAACGCTCGACTCCGACTGATCGACGCGGCGCTCAAGTAACTCTCAGCACACCCGCCAGCTTCTCTTGCGAGAGATCCATGCCCAGGTGATCGTCGATGTATTCCTTGCGCGATGAGCGTTCCGTCCTAGCGCGCGCGCGCGGGAAAAGGTAGAGTCCCCCGGGGAGGATCCCATGAGAGCACTGAGGCGGCGAATCGTGATCGCTCTGTTGGCTGTGATGCTCGGACCCGGCGGCGTTGACCTCCAGGTATCTGTCGTGGGTGCCCAGACGATCGACGAGCTGCGGAAGCGGATCGATGATCTGGAGCGCTCGACACGCGAGCAGGTGGAGCTTCTCAAGCGTCAGCTCGAACGCCAGGAGGCCGAGCGCGCTCAGGAGCGTCGGGCTTCGGAGGCGCGGGAGCGGACGATCCAAACGCTGCAGGAGCAGGTGGCGGAGCAGCAGCTCCGGCTGGGCGCGCAGGAGGAGCGGGTCGCCGATGGGCGCCCCGGCTGGGCGCAGTTCGTGGATCTGAAGGCCGGCGCCAAGCAAACCAACAATGGCCCGCCGCCGTTCCTGGGGCAGGACATCCCGGGCAACGTCTACTCGGGCGACGACTTCAAGATCCGGCTGGGCGGCTCGCTGCGTCTGCACGTCCAGCATAACGACACGCCGGTCGGAGAATCGGTCAGCCGGGCCCTCGTGCCCAACACCGCGGCGCCGGGGGGCGGGAACAACGCCAGCCGGGAGGTGTTCCGGGCCTTCGTGAGCCGCACTCGGCTGAACCTCGCGATGCAGGGACCGGATACGCTGGGCGCGAAGACGTCTGCGTACTTCGAGATGGACTTCAACCAGCAGGCCAACGGGGCCGGAGAAGTCAACGCCGTCAACAACAACCCGCGGCTCAGGTGGGCCATCGGCCGCTGGTCGTTCCCGAACGTCCTGGTGGATGGCAACGAGCTGATCTGGACCTTCGGCCAGGGGGACGCCTTCGACCAGATCACGCCTGACACGATCGACTACAACACCTTGCTGGCCGGCCTGGGGGACGCTGAGCGGCGGAACCCGCGGGTCGAGGTAGTCGACAAGTTCCCCCTCACGTCAAACGTCAAATTCCTGACCTCGCTGGGCTTCGAGCGGCCATTGTTCGATAGCGGCGCCCTCGGGGGAACGACGGACTGCGGCGCCGGGTGCCTGAGCGGCTTCCCGGCGGTGAGCGGAGGCATCGGGCTCGAGGCCGGCCGGCTCGGAGGGGGCTTCGGCATCGGGGCCACGAAGATCTATGCCCGCACGACCTGGGGAGAATTCCAGGAGCGCTTCACCAAGGGCACGTTCACCTCGAACCCCAACGCCGAGACCAACTTCACGCAGCACACCCTCGACAATCAGACGGCGGCCTTCAGCGTGACCCTCGACCAGATCGGGTTCAACAAGACCGGGCGCGCGCTGACGCTCAGGCTCAAGGGCGGCGGGGTGTGGACGCGCGGGGAGGGGAGGATCACCAACTCGGAGTTCGACCGACGGGTGATCCTCGACGGCGGCGGACACCTCGTGTCGGCGCAGAGTATTGGAGGATGGATCAACCCGCAGTTCTTCCTGACGGACACGCTGAGCCTGCGCTGGGCCGGCGGGGAGCAATTTGCCCTCAACAGCGATAGGCCGGCGATCACCGGGACCCTGCTGGACGACCCAACGGGGTCCGCACAGAAATTTTTCCGCGTGAACAACTTCCAGTCCGAGATCAGTCTCTGGTGGACGCCCGGCCCCTTCACGTTTGCGCTCGGCTACAACTTCACGAGGACCAACTTCAAGAGCGTCAACCTCACGGGCGGGTCCGAGAGTCGACGCAACGACAACAACAAGGTCGAGTTCATCAGCTGGTGGAGCTTCTGAGCGCGATGGCTGAGGAATCTCGATCCTGGCGTCAGCGGCTCTGGCGGCTGTCGAAGACGGTTGGGTGGCTGGTCCTGCTCGTGCTGGTCGTCCAGCAGATATGGTGGGCGCCCTTCCGCGCCGACGCGGCACGCGCGAGGGTGATCGACCGGTTCGAGCGGGACCGGAAGTCCCGGGTCATCGCGATGATCCACCGGAAGGACACGCAGAGCATCTTCGGCGTGCCGGTGAGCCAGTCGATCACGATCGAGGACTCGGAGGCCGTCCTCCGCGCGATCCGCCTGACGGCGCCCGAGCAGCCCATCGACCTCATCCTGCACACGCCGGGCGGTCTTGTCCTCGCCGCGGAGCAGATCGCGAAGGCGCTCGTCGAGCACAAAGGGAAGGTGACCGTGTTCGTCCCACACTACGCGATGAGCGGTGGCACGCTGATCGCGCTGACGGCGGACGAGGTCGTGATGGACCCGAACGCGGTGCTCGGCCCCGTCGACCCCCAGATCGGCGGTTTGCCCGCGGCCTCAATCCTGAGAGTCCTCGAGCTCAAGCGGCCTACGCAGATCAGCGACGAGATGCTCGTGCTTGCAGACGTCGCCGCGAAGGCGCGGCTCCAGGTCGCGGCCTTTGTGGCCGAGATCCTCCTGAAGCACCAGCCAAAGGAAAAGGCCGCGGCGCTCGCGGTTGCGCTCAGCGAGGGGCGGTGGACCCACGACTTTCCCATCACGGTCCAGGCGGCTCGCCAGCTCGGCCTCCCGGTGTCCGTGAACATGCCGCCGATCATCTACGAGCTCATGGACCTCTATCCGCAGGGAAGGGCGGGTCGGCCCTCGGTTCTCTACATGCCGATTCGTCGCGAGCCTGACCTCCCGCGCGAGCAGCGAGAAGGCGCCGATCGCCCGGTGAAGTAAACCGATCGCGGTGTGCCGAGGTCGCATACAAGGAGGCTCGGCGTGTTCGTCGGGCATACCGCCGTCGCACTCGTCTGGCTTGACCTCGTCTGGCCCATCTTCTTGTTGACGGGCCTCGAAGACGTGCGCATCGATCCCGGCATCACGGCCTTCACTCCACTCGACTTCACCTACGACCCGTGGACGCACAGCCTCGTGATGGCCCTCGTGTGGTCCGTGGCCGTGGGCGCCGGGTCGGCGATAGTGGTGCGCCGTGCCGCGGGTTGGATGTTAGTGGGTGGCCGTACGTGAAGATGACGCGTTCGCGTGACGGCATCGGGCGATACGGGTTCTGGGCGCTGATGGGGCTGTCTGTGATGCTCTGGCTCAGCAACCTCGTGACGTCACCGCCGCCAGACACCGTTCGCTGGCATGGTTCGCGCTGGCCGGGTGGCTGTTGCCGGTGTGGGCGTGGTGGGCAGACCGACATCGGGCTCCGCTGACACCTCCAGCCAGCGACTTGTGAAGCGTTTCGCATTCGTGGAGGCTGGTCTATTGACATCGTGAGAGGCGTGATGCTTCATAAGGGCCGGCCGTTTCTGGGGAGCTCTCGTTCTACACACCGGAGGGGACAGGCGATGACTTCAAAACGCACGTGGGGGGGAGTGGTCTCGATACTGCTGGTTCTTCTCTTGCTGGGACTTACGCCGGCTGGGGCCCAGAACGGCGTGACACGACTCCAGAACGTCGACGCGAACGACTGGCCGATGTACCACCGGACATACGACGCCCACCGGTTCAGCCCTCTGGGGCAGATCAACAAGTCGAACGTCAAGGACCTGGCCGTGGCGTGGGTCCATCAGCCGGGCGCGGTCGTTCAGGGGCTCGAGTCGACGCCGGTCGTCGTTGACGGCGTCCTGTACTACATCGGCTCCTACAACCGTGTGTTCGCGCTCGACGGCGCCACCGGAAGGGAGATCTGGCACTACTTTGCGAAGCTCGATCCGGTCGTCAACACGCTGTTTTTCCAGCCCTACAACCGCGGCGTGGCCGTGGGTCACGGCAAGGTGATCTTCGGCACCCTCGACGGCCGAGTCGTGGCGCTCGACATGAAGACGGGCAAAGAGGTATGGGCGGTCACGGTGCTCGACACCAAGAAGTGCAGCTGCAACTTCACCGGAGCTCCTCTGATCATCAAGGACAAGGTCATTCTGGGCCAGACCTCCGGGGAGCTACCGATCCAGGGCAAGATCTGGGCCCTGAAGGTCGCGAACGGCGAGAAGGCATGGGAGTTCAACACGATCAAGAACGATCCGAAGAGCTGGGGCGGCAACTCGGGCAAGTTCGGGGGCGGCGGCGGCTGGATGACGGGCTCCTATGACCCCGCGATGAACCTCGTCTACTGGGGCACGGCCAACCCGGCGCCTGACTACGACTGGGGCGAGGCGCGCCCGGGCGACAACCTCTATACGTCGTCCGTCCTGGCACTCAATCCGGACACCGGCGATCTCAAGTGGTATCACCAGGAGATTCCCCACGACGACTGGGACTACGACGCCGGGCTCGGGGAGAGCCTCGTGCTCGACCGTGACGGCAAGAAGCTGCTGGTCCACCAGAACAAGAGCGGCTTCGTGTTCGTGTACGACCGGGCCAACGGCAAAATTCAGAACGTCTGGCCGATGAACCACGTCTACAACTGGGTGCAGCGCATCGATCCGAAGACGGGTGAGCTCATCGGCCGCAATCCACCGCGGCTCGGCAAGCCGGCCTTCATCTGCCCCTGGATCGCCGGCGGACGGAGCTGGAACTCCGGCTCGTACAGCCCCAAGACCGGCCTCTGGTACAACACGGCGATGGAGGTGTGCGAGGAGGTGACCGTCGAAAAGCAGACGCCGGTGACGGAGCCAGCCGCCGGGTTGTTTTTCGGCGGCGATCAGGTGGCGAAGCATTCCTCGGGCGGTGAGGCATACGGGCATCTGGATGCGCGCGATCCCGTGACCGGCGAGCGCAAGTGGAGCGTCAACTTCAAATATCCGCCGATCGGCAGCGTCCTGTCGACGGCCGGTGGGCTGGTCGTCCACGGTGACGTCGAAGGCGTGGTTCGGGCCTACGATGCGGACAGCGGCGAAGAGCTGTGGCACTTCCGTACCGGGTCCGGGCACCGCGGAGGGCCGATCAGCTACTCGGTCAACGGCAAGCAGTACATCGCCGTCCCCAGCGGACTGGGGTCGCTGGTCCTCGGTCTGTATCCGGCCCTCTGGCCCGAGGTCGCCGACTTTCCACCTGGAGGCGCGCTGTTCGTCTTCACCCTGAAGTAAAAGTGAAAACGCCGCGAGACCCGGTGTGAGGGGCGAGAGCACCCGCTCCTCACACGCGGCTCGCTCGCGGGTGCCCGGCGCCCTGGGAGCTCGGGCCGTCATCGTCCTGCCGCTCGCGCTCCTGCTCGTCACGAGCATGCCGGCGCCGCGGGCGGCCGCGCAAGGGATGCGACAGCCGCCACCCCTGCCGACGGAGCCGCCGTTCAGTCTGTCGGATCCGACCGTCGTTGACGCGGGCCTGCACTTGTTTCGCCAGACCTGCACGGGATACTGCCATGGCGCCGAAGGTCGGATCTCACGCGCGCCCGCGCTGCGTGGCCGTGAGTTCGAGACGCGATATCTCTACCAGCGGATTGCCTATGGCTTTCCCCCGATGCCCGCGTTCCAGACCCTGCTGACCCCCGAGGACATCTGGAAGCTCGTCGCCTACATCAAGTCGCTCCAGCATTCCAAGGACTGAAGGAGTCGAGACTGAGGCACCAGGCGATTCTCGTCTTCATCGTGGTCGCGGGCGCGCTGGCGATGGCCACGGCGGGCGCCGGGGGCGCGACACTCTCGGCCATCCGCGAGAGCGGGACGCTGACGGTGTGCGCGCATCCCGACGCGCTGCCCTTCTCGGCGCAGGCGCAAGCGCAGCCGGGCTTCCAGCTGGAGCTCGCCGAGATCTTGACCAAACGCCTCGGCGTCCGGCTTCAGGTGAACTGGATCGTGTACTCGCGGCACGCACGGCGCGCGAGCTGCGACGCCGTCATGGGCGCGATCGTCCAGCCCGGGGCACCGCCCGAGGGTAGGGGTACGGCGCGCGTGACCCGGCCGTACATGGGTAGCGGTTACCTTCTCGTCGCCCCCGCCCGCCGGACCGAGATCGGTCGGCTCGAGGACGTGAAGGGCGGCAAGGTCGGCGTGGAGCATACCTCCTGGCCGCACTACGTCCTGAGCCAGCGCGCCATCCCGACGGAATCGTACGGCAGCCAGCTCGAGATCCTCGACGCGGTCGCAGCCGACGCCGTCCCCGCCGGCTTCGTCACGGGCCCGTACATCGGCTGGTACCTCAAGCAACACCCGGGGTCGGTACGAGTCGTCGAGACGCCGAGCCCCGATCCCGAGTTTCAGTGGAACGTCGCCGTGCGGCTGCTCAACGCCGATCAGGCGCTCGTGGACGCGCTGAATCAGCTGATCGACGAGCTGGTCTCGGGCGGCACGATCCCGAAGATTCTGGAGTCTTACGGCATCCGTTATGTCGCCCCGCAGCCCCAGCGTCGCCCGCAGTAGGGCGATCGCGGTCCTCGTCTTCGCCGCTGCGCTGACGTCCCACACGTCGGCGACGTCGCAGCCGCCGGCACGACCGAGCCTGGTGATGGTGACGTACTCGGGCGCCTACCAGCACGACGTCGTTCGACGGGAGCCGCCGGACCGCCTCTCCGTCGCCGAGCGCGCCGTCGTGGAGCTCGGCCAGCGTTCCGGCGCGTTCGACGTCACGCGGCTCTACTCGCGCGACGAGCTCGAACGCCTTACCGTCGAGTCGTTTGCCGGGAGTCGGGCCGTCCTGCTCTTTACGACGGGCAGTCTCCCACTCCGGCCAGAGGTCCGGCGGGAGCTGTTCCACTTCGTCCTCAGGGGCGGCGGGTTCGTCGGCGTCCACAGCGCCACGGACACCTGGTATGAGGTTCCGGAGTACGGCGAGCTCGTCGGCGGCTACTTCGACGGCCACCCCTGGCACCAGCGAGTGCGCGTCGTGGTCGAAGATCCCGCCCACCCCTCGACTCGGCACCTGGGACCAGGCTTCGAGATCACCGACGAGATTTACCAGTTCCGAAACTGGTCACGTGACAAGGTCCACGTTCTGCTGAGACTGGATCCTCGGTCGGTCGCCATCGACAAGGGGAAGCGGGTCGACCACGACTATGCGCTCTCCTGGCTGAGGCAGCACGGGAAGGGTCGCGTCTTCTACACCGCCCTGGGTCATCGCGCCGAGGTCTGGGAGGACGAGCGATTCCGTTTGCACCTGCTCGAAGGGATTCGCTGGGCGATGAGTGCGCGTTGACATCCTAACGCGCGGCCGCGACGACGTCGCGCATCCACCGACGCATGAAGGCCCGCGGGTTCGGCACGAAGCTGGTGATCACGAACTGGTGCGCGCCGGCGGCCATGGCCCGGCGGATCTGCGCGACACAGTCGTCCGGCGTGCCGGCGATCGCGAAGCGATCGATCAGGAACTCGGTCAACCCCCAGCGGTCGGTGAGGCCGGCGTTTCCGGCGCCCGCGACCTCGTGGTGATGCGCGTTGTATTCGCGCTGGAGGGCCTTGATCTTCTCGTGCAGGTCGGGGGGGACCCCCTTGCCCTCCAGGGTGAAGCGGAACGCGTGGTTGGCGCTTGCCGCGAGCGCCATCTTGATCGGCGCGACTGCCTCGTCACGCGTGTCGGCCACATTCGTCTTGGCGAACCACCAGATGTCGAGATCGGCGAGCGTGCGGCCGACCGCGCGGGCGCCGCGCGCGAGGGCGGCGAGCGCCAGGCGGATCACGTCTGGCGTGAGGCCGAGACCGACGATCACGCCGTCCGCCACGCGTCCGGCGAGCTCCAGCGTCCGCGGCCCCTCGGCGGCGAGATACAGAGGCACGCGGCGCGTCGACCGGTGCACCCGCCATGTCTGGCCCTCGCGATCGACCGGCTCACCGCTCGTGAGCCGACGAAGCGTCACGACGGAATCCTCGAGGCCCGCCAGCGTGGCCGGTGGCGCCCCGATCGTGGAGAGGGCGCTGTCGCCAGAGCCGATTCCGAGCACGGCCCGGCCACGCGACACCTCGTCGACGCTGGAGATGGCACTCGCGGTGACCACGAGGTGTCGTGTCAGCGGGTTCGTGACGAGCGGCCCGAGCCTGACCCGAGCGGTGCTGGAGGCGGCCAGCGTGAGGGCGACGTACATCTCGCGGAACACCGACTGGGAGTCGGCGACGCCGAGCAGATCGAATCCGTTCTCTTCCACCTCGCGACAGAGGCCACCGAAGTCGACGAGCGACTCGGGCAGAATGACGATTCCGAATCGGGCGGGCACGTTCATGTGTCACCTCTCTCGCGCGATGCTTGACACCTGTTGCGCTTGGCCCTACGGTCGCGCTGTTCCATCGTCGACTCCCGGCACTGGAGGCGTACGTGTCGCTCAGGCCCGCCGCGCTCGTCGGAATGCTCGTCCTGCTCATCGCCCCACCGGCGGCCGAGTCGCAGCGCGCCGGGAGGGAGTACGTTCTGGTGCTCCGCGAATTCGTCGCCCGGGAAACTCCCGGCGGCACGCTCACGGAGCCGACGCGGAAGGAAATCGCCGCCTTCTCCACGGTCGGTGAGTGCCGCCTGAGTCGCAGCGTGTTGACCGACCGTTTGTGGCGCGAGCTCGGCGGAAAGGATCCGATCGGCGAAATCCCGCGCCTCGCCGACAGCCCGATCTATACGGGCGATTCCGGACGCGTGAAGCTCATGCGGACGCTCGCCGACGACATGCTCTGGGTCGGGGACCAGTTGAGGTACATCGTGGAGTGCGAGCAATGAGGAAAATCGTCGAGCTCAGGCGGGCGACTCCTCCTCATCGATCGAGGAGATGCGGTTGTATGCCGCCAGGATCTGCTCCGAGCCCTCGGTCTGGATGAGCAGCCCGTCCTCGGTCAGCTCGACCAGCGTCCCGGCGATCGGCCGTGACGAGTTCATCACGGAGACGAGCACGCGCCGTCCCTTGTAGGCGGAGGCTTCGGCCTGCCACAGGAGCGCCGTGGCCCGGCGGAGGTCGTGCACCTCCCGGATCGCTCCGAAGCCAGGCACCGTGTGGGCATCCGCCGGACGCCGGCTCGGGCGCTCCGCGGGCCGGGCGCCCGGGGTCGCACGAGCGGCTGACGGTGCGGGAGACGACGCGGGGGCGCAGAGCGCCGCCGTGGTGACTGGACGCTCCCCGGCCCCGGGCCACACTGGCTCGGGTGCCGGTCTAGGCGGTGGCGATATCCCCGTGGCTCCGGCGTACACCCGTGCTTCGGCCGCTTGCTGGGAGGTGGCTCCCGGCGCTTCGGCGCTCGCCATCGGCCCTGCGGGCGACCGTTGCAGAGCCCTCCCGATCACCGCGATGAGGTCGGACATTTGCCCGATGAGCCCGCGGAAGACGTAATAGCCCATGAGGGACGTCGCGAGGGCAACGCCGAGACCCACCTGAACCGACAGCCTGGAGAGCGCGCCGAGGTAGTACACCGTCCAGACGAAGACCAGGAGCGGCAGGATGGCGGTGACGGCGAACACAAGGGAGGCGGCCTGCCGGAGGGTTTTGGACCGGGTCTTCGGCCTCGGTACGTCCGCGTTCCTGGACGGCGCCGCCATTAACCCGATCCTAAAGAACAAACCCCCGATTCACCCCAAGAAACTAGGCCCGCGCTCAAGGGATCTTTCCGGAAACCGAGACCGGCACCTCTTGTGCGCCCACCCGGTGTAGGCTGCATACTACCGGGTGTGACGAAGCGGGTGCTGATCGTCGAGGACGAGCCGTCGGTCATCGGGGTGCTGCAGGAGTTCCTCAGCCAACCCCCGCCTGGACTCACCTATGAGGTCGAGGCGGTGCCCGATGGCGCCGCGGCGATCATGAAGCTCCTCCTGGGCCAGTTCGACCTCGTCCTGCTCGACATGCACATGCCACGGATGGGCGGCCTCGAGCTTTTGAAGCAGATGCGGAGCCTCAACATCCGGGTCCCGGTCGTCATGATCACCGCCAACCAGGATATCCGCAATGCGGCCGAGGCGCTGAGCGAGGGCGTCTTCGCCTATGTGCCCAAGCCGTTCGACTTCGCCCGCCTCGAGCACCTCGTGGCGCTCGCGCTCTCGCCCGCGCCTCAACCTCCCGGCGGCGCGACTCCGACGACAAGCGCTTAGGGTATCCTCGGGGCCACGGGGCCACGGCCCATGCAGCCCCACGGGGAGGAAGCCATGGCACGTGTGACGGGACTCGGACACGTCGGGATCTACGTGCGCGACCTGGAGCGGATGGCCGCCTTCTACCGGGACGTCATGGGCATGCGGATCACCAAGCAGAACTGGCGTGCCGGCGTCGTCTTCCTGAGCGCCGATCCGGAGGCGGTGGACCACGAGATCGCGCTCATGCGCGGACGACCCTCGGCGGAGGATCCCCATCTGATTCAGCAGATCTCGCTGCGGGTCGCCACCCTCGACGACCTTCGCGTCTTCCATCGCCGCCTGGTCGCCGAGGGCTATCGCATCGACGGGGTCGTCAACCATGCCAGCGCCATCGGCTGCTACTTCTTCGATCCCGAAGGCAATCGCACCGAGGTGTTCTGGGTCACCGGCCGGCCCTGCTGGGTGCCCACCGTGAATCCGATCGACATCGATCAGCCCGACGAGGCGGTGCTGGCCGAGGTCGATCGCGTCTGGGCCGAGCTTCGTCACGTGCCGCTCGGAGGGCGGATGGCGGACGAGACGGCGACGCTCGAGACGGCTCGCCGGGGGTAGCCCGGCGCGCCTCGCGTCAGCCGCGTCCGGGCCCTCGCGCCGCGCGCAGCGCGCGCCAGACGCGCTCCGGCGTCGCCGGCATCTCGATGTGCTCCACGCCCAGCTCGGCCAGCGCGTCCACGATCGCGTTGACCACGGCGCCGAGCGCCGGCGTCGTGCCGCCTTCGCCCCCGCCGCGGAGGCCGAGCGGGTTGGATGTCGAGGGCACCTCGCTGAGCTCCGTCGTGAACGCCGGGAGCGTATCGGCGCGCGGCACCACGTAGTCCATGAACGTGGCCGACTGCATCTGACCGCTCTCGGCGTCGTAGTGGCAGCACTCCCACAGCGCCTGTCCCACGCCCGCCGCGATGCCCCCGTGGGCCTGGCCGTGCAGGATCATCGGATTGACGGCGCGGCCGACGTCGTCGACGGAGGTGTAGCGCACGATCTCGACGGCGCCGGTCTCGGGATCGACCTCGACCTCGCACACGGCGCAGCCGTACGGGTACGATGGCACGCTCACGGTCTCGTCGCTCACGCCCGCGAGCGGTCCGCGCAGCGCCTCGGGCGCGTCCGCCCTGAGCGCGGCGGCTGCCACCTCGAACAGCTCGACCGAGCGGTCGGTACCCTTCACCGTGAAGCGCCGCCGCGAGAAGTCGATGTCGGCGTCGGCCGCCTCGAGCAACCAGGCCGCGATGCGCTTGCCCTTGTCGACGATCTCGTCCGACGCCTTGGCCATCACCACGGCGCCGAGGCGCATCGAGCGGCCGGAATGCGAGCCCCCGCCGACGGCCGCGACGTCGGTGTCGCCCGTGATCAACCGCACGTCATCCACCCCGACGTCGAACCATTCCGCCAGGAGCTGCGCGAAGCTCGTCTCGTGGCCCTGGCCGGCCGAGAGCGTGCCGAGCACCACGTCGATGCGACCCTCGGGGCGCAGGGTGATCTCCGCCCGCTCGCGCGGCGCACCGGTGTTGAGCTCGAGGTAGTTGGCCAGGCCGATGCCGCGATAGCGACCGCGCCGCCGCGCCGCGGCGCGGCGCGCCTCGAACCCGGCCCAATCCGCGAGTGCCACCGCGCGATCCTGCGTCGCCGCATAGTCGCCGCTGTCGTAGAGCAGACCGACCGCATTGCGATACGGCATCGCGCCCGTCGGCACCAGGTTGCGCCGCCGCAGCTCCACGCGGTCGAATCCATGACGGCGCGCGGCGAGATCGATCAGCCGCTCGATGACGAACATCACCTCGGGTCGGCCGGCGCTGCGATACGGGTACGTGGGCGACGTGTTGCTGAGCACGGCGCGGCCGACCAGCGACACGGCGGGGATGTGGTACACGCTCGGCAGGACCGCGATGCCCTTGGCGAGCGGGATGAACGACACGGCGTGCGCGCCGACGTTGCTCGTGTTCGTGCCGCGGAGCGCGAGGAAGGTGCCCTCGGCGTCGAGCGCGAGCTCCACGTGCGACACGAGATCGCGGGCATGGTAGTCGGTGAGGAACGCCTCGCGTCGCTCGCACGTCCACTTCACGGGGCGGCGCAGGCGTTTCGCCGCCCACGCGACCAGCGCGAACTCGGGATAGAAGGCGTTGCGCGTGCCGTAGTTGCCGCCGACCTCCCTCGCCACGACGCGCACCGTGCTCTCCGGGACGCCCAGCGTGCCCGCGAGATCGCTCTTGATGCGTACCGAGCCGCCCGAGCCTGCGTAGAGCGTGTGGCGGCCGCTGGCCTCGTCGTAGACGCCGAGCGCCGCGCGCGGCTCCATCGGCACACCGGTGACACGGTTCACGCGCGCCTCGAGCCGCACCACGTGGGTGGCGTCCGCGAAGGCGGCGTCCGCGGCGGCGGCGTCGCCCGCGTGCGAGTCGACGCACACGTTCGAGCCGGCTCCGTCCCAGACACGCGGCGCGTCTGCGGCGGCCGCCTCTGCGGTGACGACGACCGCGGGCAGCGGCTCCCAGCCCACGACGACCCGCTCGGCGCCGTCTCTTGCGGCCGC
>Ga0137416_10001280_pt1 | contig 12725 bp, 13 predicted proteins | sample CZODoug3_1_1_16f_FD_108282 | JGI IMG/M metagenome (GOLD analysis project Ga0137416, IMG submission 108282) | Vadose zone soil fungal communities from Angelo Coast Range Reserve, California, USA - CZODoug3_1_1_16fungal (Illumina Assembly) | ecosystem: Environmental > Terrestrial > Soil > Vadose...
AGCGGCAGCCGCACCTTGTAGCCGCGGATCTGGACGTCGCGCTCCTCCATGATGTTGAGCAGGCCGACCTGGATGCGCTCGGCCAGGTCCGGCAGCTCGTTGATCGCGAAGATGCCGCGGTTGGTCCGCGGCACGAGCCCGTAGTGGATGGTCAGCTCGTCACCGAGATACCGGCCCTCGGCGACCTTGATCGGGTCGACCTCGCCGATGAGGTCGGCGATGGTGATGTCGGGCGTCGCGAGCTTCTCGCCGTAGCGGCGATCGCGGGGGATCCAGGCGACCTCGGCCTTGTCGCCGCGCTCGGCGACGGCCTCACGGCAGACCTGGCAGATCGGCGCGAACGGGTTGTCGTTGATCTCGCAGCCCGCCATCGCCGGCATCTCGCCGTCGAGCAGCTCGGTCAAGAGGCGCGCCATGCGCGTCTTGGCCTGGCCGCGCTCGCCCAGGAACACGATGTCCTGGCCGGAGAGGATCGCGTTCTCGATCTGCGGCAGCACGCTCTCCTCGTAACCGACGATGCCCGGGAAGAGGTGCTCGCCCTTCTTGAGCCGCGCGATCACGTTGTCGCGCAGCTCCTGCTTCACCGTCTTCGGCTGATACCCGCTCGCTCGCAGCTCGCCGATCGTTCGCGGTTTGCTCATAGCGGCACTATGTGGCCTCGCGCCACTCGCTGTCAATCAGACGCCGGCCACCGGGCCGACGCCGACCAGGGTTCGCACGAGCTCGATCTCGCCGGCGTGGGTCATGCCGTGCGAGACGCAGGTCTGACCGAGCGCGCGGATGCCGGGCATGTCGCCCAGTGGCTTCACGGTGATGACCGTGTCGAGCGTGGACGGATTCGTCTTCGCGAAAAAGTCCTCGGTGCTGGCCCAGACCTTCTGCGTGTAGTCCTTGAACAGCGCGACGTCCTTCAGACGGAGCGCCTGGGCGTCGGCCGTCGACATGCCGGTGCCTTGCGCCACCGGGGGCAGCCCGAGCTTCTCCGCGTATCCGCCCTCGGCCCACACGGTCGCGCGACGATTCTGCAGGACGAAGCGCACCACGTTGTCCTCGGTCCGCGCGTAGTGCCAGAAGATCCACGCCAGGGTGTTCGTCTTGGGGTGATTGGCGGGCACGGCGTGGAGCTGAGCGGGCGTCAGGTCGGCGATCGCCTTGTCCAGCATTCCGTGCAGGCGCTTCAGCTCGGCGTGGATGAACTCGACGGCGGTCATCATCGGAGGTCTCCTTTCGGGTAATCTTCCCACTGGAGAGGCCCCATGGGCGACTGGTTTCCGAAGCAGACTCTCGGGTCCCTCCCCGAGCGGGCCGCTCGACGCTGGGGAGCGCGCGAAGCGCTCTACTTCAAGGGACGGCGCTCGAGCTTCGCCGAGCTGTCGCAAGGGGTCGACCGGCTGGCCCGCGGGCTCATCGCCCTGGGCGTGCAGCCCGGCGAGAAGGTCGCGCTCTGGATGGTGAACCGCCTCGAGTTCATCGAGGCGATGTTCGCGGTGCTCAAGATCGGCGCCGTGCTGGTGCCGATCAATACCCGACTCCGCACGGAGGACACGGCCTATATCCTCGGTCAGTCCGATTCCGCGGCGCTGCTCATCGCGGATCGCTCCGGGCCCGTCGATTACCTCGGCATGGTCAAGGAGCTGGCGCCGTCTCTGCGGGGCGGCACGGTGCGCGAGGATCGGTTCAAGCACCTCCGCCTGGTCGTCTCGGCCGGTGACGAGCCGCGCGCGGAGACACTTCACTGGGCGGCGGCGCAGGCGGCCGGCGATGCCGTCGACGAGGTCGCGCTCCGGGCCCGAGCCGAGGCGGTGGACCCCGACGCCACCGCGTTCTTCATGTACACGTCCGGCACGACCGGGTTCCCCAAGGGCGCGATGCACGACCATGCGATCATCCGCAATCTGGTCGACCGCGCCGTTCGCATGGCCGTCACGCCGGCAGACACGATCATGATGTACCTGCCGCTGTTCCATCTGTTCGGATTCTCCGACGGCGCGCTCATGTCGATGGTGACGGGCGCCCGCCAGGTGCTCACCGAGACCTTCGACCCCGTGGAGAGCCTCGCCCTCGTCGAGCAAGAGCGCGCCACGATCCTCCACGGCTTCGATACCCACTTCAAGGAACTGATGGAGGCGCACGAGCGTTTTCCTCGAGACGTGTCGAGCGTTCGAACCGGCATCCTGGCGACCGGAATGTCGAGCTCCGTGCCGATCGCCCGGAAGGCGCGCAAGCTGCTCGGCCGGTTTCTCTCCGGATACGGGATGAGCGAGTTCGGGGTGGGTGCCGCGCTCAGCGCGCTCGACTCGACCGAGGAGCAGTGCACCGAGGCGTCCGGGTTCCCGGCGCCGGGCTACGAGATTCGCGTCGTCGATCCCGCGACCGGGCTCGATCAGCCGCCGGGAGCGCCCGGCGAGATCCTCGTACGGAGCTACATGACCATGCAGGGCTACTACGGCAAGCCCGCCGAGACCGCGCAGGCGCTCGACCGCGAGGGCTGGCTGCACTCGGGCGACATGGGCATCATGCGGAGCGACGGTCACCTGCGCTTCGTGGGGCGCTACAAGGACATGCTGAAGATCGGCGGCGAAAACGTCGACCCCATGGAAGTCGAAGCGTTCCTGATGAGCCTCGCCGGCATCAATCTGGCCGCCGTCGTGAGCTTTCCCGACGCGCGCCTGTCCGAGGTCGGCGTCGCCTTCGTGAGGTGCCAGCCCGGCCACGCGCTCACCGACGGCGAGGTCCTCGCGCAGTGCAAGGGCCGCATCGCCAGCTTCAAGATCCCGCGCCACGTCATCTTCGTCGACGACTTTCCGATGACGAGCTCGGGCAAGATCCAGAAGGTGAAGCTTCGCGACGAGGCCTTGCGACGCATTCCACGCGCGTGAGGTATGATGCGCCCCGTCCCGGCCATCCGGCACGGGGTATTCCAATTCCGGAGGAGCCGACCATGCCGAGAATCATCAAGGGGCTTGCGTTGATCGGCGCGGCGCTCGCGGCGCTCGCGCTGAGCGATGCGGCCCATGCACAGAAAAAGACGCTCGTCGTCGCGCTCAATCAGGATCCCGACATCCTCGATCCCACGCTGGCGCGCACGTACGTCGGGCGGATCATCTTTTCCCAGATGTGCGAGAAGCTCTACGAGATCGACGAGGGCCTGCGGATCCAACCGCAGCTGGCCGCGGCGATGCCCGCGATCTCCGACGGTGGCCGGACGGTCATGATCAAGCTGCGCTCGGGCGTGAAGTTCAACGACGGCACGCCGATGGACGCGGAATCGGTGCGCTTCTCGCTCGAGCGGCACCGCACGCTCAAGGGCTCGAACAGGGCCAGCGAGCTGGCCCCGGTCGAGGCCGTCGAAGTCGTCGATCCGCTCACGATACGCCTGCGGTTGAAGGCGCCGTTCTCGCCGCTGCTCGCCCAGCTGACGGACCGCGCGGGCATGCCGCTGTCCCCGACGGCGGTCAACAAGCTCGGCGAGAAGTTCGGCACCGCGCCGGTCTGCGTGGGCCCGTGGCAGTTCGCCGAGCGCGTCGCCCAGGATCGGATCGTCGTCGAGCGGTCGACGCACTACTTCGACCCGGGGCAGGCGAAGTTCGACAAGATCATCTTCCGGATCATCCCCGACGACAACGTGCGCCTGGCGAATCTGAGATCGGGCGACATCGACGTGATGCACATGGTCTCGCCGACCGACGCGGCCGCCATCAAGCGCGAGGCGCGCTTCGAGCTGTCGAACGTGACGGGGCTCGGGTATCAGGGCATCACGATCAACCTGCGCAACAAGACCGGCAAGCAGAACCCGCCGGGCGATCTCGGCACGCCGCTGGCCAACGATCCGCGCGTGCGCGAGGCGTTCGAGCTCAGCATCGACCGCGAAGCCCTGAACCAGGTGGCGTGGGACGGGCTCTACACGCCGGGCTGCACACCGATCCCCCCGATCAGCGTGTTCTTCGATAAGAGCCGCAAGTGCCCGGGGCGCGACGTGGCGCGTGCGAAGAAGCTCCTCGCCGACGCCGGGCACGCCGGCGGCTACAGCTTCGAGATGACGATCGAAAACACCCCACGCCAGCGCCGAGTTGGCGAGGTGATCCAGCAGATGGCCCGCGAGACCGGCTTCACCATCGCGCTGCGGGCGCAGGAGTTCGCCTCGGCGCTGACGGACAACGACGACGGCAAGTATCAGGCGTTTCTCATCGGCTGGAGCGGCCGCGTGGATCCCGACGGCAACATCCACCAGGTCCAGACGTGCAAGGGCAGCCTGAACACGACGCTCGCGTGCGACGAGAAGGTCGACGCGCTCCTGAACCGAGCGCGTGAGGTCAGCGACGTAGACCAGCGACGAGGGCTCTACCGCGAGGCCATCGATCTGTTCGATGCCCGGCGCAACATCATCTACATCTACCACCTCAACTACATCGTCGCCTTTCCGAAGAACCTGAAGGGGTACAAGGCGGTGCCCGACGGCCTGATCCGGGTCAAAGGGACGTCCTGGAACTGACCCGGTAGCCGGCGGCGGCGGTGTTCGAGTTCCTGGTGCAGAGGGCCGCGATCTCGGTCGTGACACTCTTCGTCATCAGCATGATCGTCTTCACCGGCGTGCGCATGATCCCGGGCGACCCGGCGCGGGTGATGGCCGGTACCGACGCCGACGCCGCCGGCATCGAGGCGATTCGCGAGAAGTACGGCCTGAGGGATCCGATCCCGCTCCAGTATCTTCGCTGGATGGGGCTGGCGCTCCGCGGCGACCTCGGCCATTCCATCCGCACACGAGAGTCGGTCGTCGCCACGGTCGCGACGAAGCTGCCGATCACGATCGAGCTCGCGTTCCTGTCGCTGCTCATCGCGGTCGGCGTCGCCATTCCCGCCGGGGTCCTGGCGGCGGTGCGCCGCAATACGTTCTGGGACATGCTCGCCAGCAGCGCGTCGCTCGGCGGCGTGTCGATTCCCAACTTCTGGCTGGGGATCATACTGATCCTGTTCTTCTCGGTACAGCTCGGCTGGCTCCCGGCCTCGGGGTTCGTCCCGCTCTGGGAGAGCCCGCTCGACAACCTCCGGCGCATGGTCATGCCGGCGTTCGTGCTCGGAACGGCGCTGGCCGCGGTCCTCATGCGCCAGACCCGCAACAGCATGATCGAGGTCATGAGCGCCGACTACATCAGGACCGCCTACAGCAAGGGCCTCGCCGGCCGGGCCGTCGTGTTCCGTCACGCGATCCGCAACAGCCTGATCCCGGTGGTCACGATCCTCGGGTTGCAGATGGGCGCGCTCATGAGCGGCGCGGTCGTCACCGAGCAGATCTTCGTCGTGCCGGGGTTCGGGCGCTTGATCGTCGAGTCGGTGTTCACGCGCGACTACCCGCTCGTGCAGGGCGTGGTGCTCATCACCGCCAGCTCCTACGTGCTGATCAATCTCCTGGTCGACCTGTCCTATTCGCTCCTGAATCCCCGCATCCGGATCGGGGGGCACGCCGCGTGAGTCCTGGCACGACCGCGGCGAGCGCGGCGCTGGCGCACGCGCCGGCCTCGGAACCCGGCCGCCTGGGTCGCGCGTGGCGCCAGGCTCGACGCCGGCCGGCGTCCCTGCTGGGCGCTGCCGTCGTGCTCCTCTTCGTCGTCACGGCGATCGGGGCGCCGTGGATCGCCGGCGTCGATCCGATGCAGACCGACTGGAAGCAGGTGCGCAAGGCGCCGACCCTCTCGCATCCGTTCGGGACGGACGACCTCGGCCGTGACAATTTCGCGCGCGTCGTCTGGGGCACCCGCATCTCGATGCAGGCCGGCGTGTTCTCGATCCTGCTCGCGATCGCCGTCGGCGTGCCGCTCGGCCTGGTCGCGGGCTTCTATCGCGGCGCCCTCGATCAGACGATCATGCGCCTCACCGACGCGTGGCTCGCGTTTCCGTTCCTGATCCTGGCGATCGGGCTCGTGACGATCATGGGGCCTTCGCTCACGAATGCGACCATCGCGATCGGCCTCGGCGCGACGCCGACGTACATCCGGCTCACGCGCGGCCTGGTGCTCTCGACCGCGGCCGAAGACTACGTCCAGGGCGCCCGCGCCCTCGGTGCCGGCGACCTGCGGCTGATGAGCCGCCACGTTCTGCCCAACATCGTGAGCTCGCTCCTGGTGCAGGCCACCATCTCGATCCCGATCGCGATCATCGCCGAGGCCGTCCTCTCGTTCCTCGGCCTCGGCGTGCAACCACCCGCGCCGAGCTGGGGCACGATGCTGAACACGGCCCAGCAGTTCCTGGAGACCGCGCCGTGGATGGCGTGGTGGCCGGGGCTCGCGATCTTCTCGCTCACCTTGTCGTTCAATCTCGCCGGCGACGGCCTGCGCGATCTGCTCGATCCCAGGGACTACTAGCCGGCGTCGGCCTTTTGTAGTTTTGGCGGCGCGCTGGCACACTCGCGTCATGGATTGGTCGCCGAACAGGGACGCACTGCGTGGGCATGTCGCCGTCGTCGCGGGGGCGACCCGCGGTGCCGGGCGTGGCATCGCGGCCGCCCTGGGCGAAGCCGGCGCCACGGTCGTGTGCACGGGTCGCACGACACGATCGACGCGGTCGGAATACAACCGCGCCGAGACCATCGAGGAGACTGCCGAGCTCGTCACACGGCTCGGTGGCACCGGGATCGCGGTTGCCGTCGACCATCTCGATCGCAAGCGCGTGAAGACCCTGGCCCACCAGATCCAGACACAGCACGGCCACGTCGACGTGCTCGTCAACAACATCTGGGGTGGCGAGCTGCTCAAGGGCGGACCGGCGCAATGGAACACGCCGATATGGAAGCTCGACCTCGACAAGGGCCTCCGGATACTCCGGCTCGCCGTCGAGACCCACCTCGTCACGTCCCATCACCTGCTCCCACTCGTGATCGACAAGCCCGGAGGCCTGCTCGTCGAGGTCACCGACGGCACCGCCGACTACAACGCCTCGCACTACCGGATTTCGGTGTTCTATGACCTGGCCAAGGTTGCCGTCACCCGGCTGGCGTTCTCCCAGGGACACGAGCTGGCACCGCATGGCGCCGCGGCCGTCGCCATCACGCCCGGGTGGCTTCGCTCCGAGATGATGCTCGACAATTTCGGCGTCGCCGAGGAGAACTGGCGCGACGCCGTCGATCCGACACGCGCCGATCGCGGTCCATCCGCTCCCGCCGACTTCGCGCTCTCCGAATCGCCTCGATACGTCGGGCGCGCCGTCGTGGCGCTGGCCTCGGATCCCGATCGGGCCAGATGGAACAAGAAATCGGTCAGCGCCGGTCAGCTCGCGCGCGAATATGGGTTCACCGACGTCGACGGATCACGGCCCGACATCTGGCGATACATCGAGGACGTCCGCGAGCGCGGCCTCCGCGCAGACCACGACGACTATCGGTAGGGTCGCGGCCCGAGCGACGACGACGCAGCGGCCGCGGCTATAATCGGCGGATGCGCCCTACCCTCGTCCTCCTGGTCCGCCACGGCAAGACTCCGACGACCGGCAAGGTTCTCCCGGGCCAGGCGCCGGGTCTGCATCTGGCCGAGGAAGGTCAGCGTCAGGCGAACGTCGTCGCGGCCAGGATCGACAAGCTGCCGAAGATCGCGGCCGTGTACGCCTCGCAGCTCGAGCGCGCGCGCGAGACGGCGCTGCCGATCGCCCGAACCCACGGCCTGGCCGTGCGCATCGACCGCGACCTGGCCGATGGCGACGTTGGCGAGTGGACCGGCCAGAAGCTTCGCCGTCTCGCCCGTAAACCCGAGTGGCAAATCGTTCAGCGCCACCCCAGCGGGTTTCGTTTTCCCGGCGGCGAGTCATTCCTCGAGATGCAGACCCGCGTCGTCTCCGCGTTGGCCCGAATCGTGGACCGTCATCCCGGCGCGGTCGTGGTCGCCGTCTCGCACGCCGACCCGATCAAGGCAGCGGTTGCCCACGCGCTGGGCATCCACCTCGATTTGTTCCAGCGGATCATGATCGCCCCGTGCTCCGTCACGGCGATCGGGTACCATCGCCATGGACCGGTCGTGCTCACCGTGAACTCCGTCGACGGGGACCTCGGCTGGCTGGGAGGCTCATGAGCGCGTCGTTCGAATTCGTCGCCCCCGATCACTTCACCGCCGGCGCGATCGGCCCGCCGGGGCAGCGGGTTTTCTATCTCCAGTCGCGCGAGAAGGGCACGCTCGTCACCCTCAAGAGTGAAAAGGAGCAGGTGCGCGCCCTCGCCCAGTACCTCTCGGGCCTCCTCGAGAAGCTGCCCGTCGGCGAGAGGATGCCCCGCGACCTGTCGCTCCTCGAGCCGATCGACGCGGCATGGATGGTCGCCTCGATCGCCGTCGGCTACGACGAGGCGCGCGACCGCATCCTGGTCGTCGCCAACGAGCTTCTCGAGGAGGAAGAAAGCGGCGATCCCGCGTCTGCGCGCGTGCTGATCACGCGCGCCCAGGCGGCGGCGTTCGTCAAACAGGCGGATGCCTTGATGAAGGCCAGCCGCCAGATCTGCCCCTGGTGCAGCCAGCCCAAGGATCCCAGCGGGCACACCTGCACGCGGAGCAACGGTCACGTCGTCCACTGAGACGTTGGATGTCCTGACCCGAGGCGAGGTCACCCTGAAGGGTCGGATGCCCTGGAGCTCCAACGCGACGTTTCTCGTCGAGCTGGCGCTCGCGGGCACGACGACCCTGGCGGTGTACAAGCCGGCGCGCGGCGAGCGGCCGCTGTGGGACTTCCCGCGCGGGCTCTACAAGCGCGAGCTCGCGGCGTGGTACCTCTCCGAGGCGTTCGGCTGGGGCCTGGTGCCGATCACGATCGAGCGCGACGGGCCCTACGGTGAGGGCTCGTTCCAGCTCTTCATTCCGGCCGACTTCGAGCAGCACTACTTCACCCTTCGCGAGAACCCCGAGCACCACGCGCCGCTGCAGCGCATCTGCCTCTTCTATCTGGTCGCCAACAACGCCGACCGGAAGAGTGGCCACTGCCTGCTCGGTCCGGACGGAATCTACGGCGTCGACAACGGCCTCTGCTTCCACGTCGAGCCGAAGCTGCGCACGGTCATCTGGGATTTCGGGGGCGAGCCGATCCCGCCCGAGATGCTGGAGGACGTCCGCCGCGTCGCCCGGGCGAAGCTACCGAAGGCACTCGCGGCGCTGCTCGATCCGGCGGAGCAGAAGGCGCTGCGCGCCCGAGCGTCGGCGCTCGCGGACGAGGACTGCTTCCCCGTGGACACCGGCGGTCATCGCTATCCCTGGCCGCTCGTGTAGGGCCGCCGCTTCTTTTTCATCCGATGCCTGAGCTGCCCGACGTCGCCGTCTACATCGAGGCGCTGGAGGCGCGTATCGCGGGCGAAACCCTCCAGCGTGTGCGGCTCGCGAGCCCCTTTCTGCTCCGCTCGGTCGATCCGCCGCTCGCCGAAGCGACCAACCGCCGTGTCATCGGGCTTCGCCGGCTCGGCAAGCGCATCGTGATCGGGCTCGAGGGCGACATCTTCCTGATGCTTCACCTCATGATCGCCGGGCGGTTGCACTGGAAAAGCGCCGGCGCCAAGCCGCCAGGCAAGATCGGCCTCGCCGCTTTCGACTTCTCGTCGGGGACGCTCGTGCTGACCGAAGCGGGCACGAAGCGCCGGGCGGCGCTCTATCTCGTTCGGGGCGAGGCCGGTCTCCGCGAGCACGACCCGGGAGGCCTGGAGGTGCTCGACGCGGACGTGGCCGCGTTCAGCGCGGCGCTGGCGCGCGAGAACCACACACTCAAGCGCTCGCTGACCGATCCGGGAATCTTGAGCGGCATCGGCAACGCGTACTCGGACGAGATCCTGCATCGCGCGAAGCTCTCACCCGTGAAGCAGACCCGGCAGCTCTCGTCCGAGGAGACCGCGCGTCTCTTCGAGGCCACCCGCGCCACGCTCCTGCACTGGTGCGATCGGATCCGCGCTCAGGCGGCCGGCGAGTTTCCGGAAGGCGTCACGGCGTTCCGCGAGGGCATGGCGGTGCATGGGCGCTACGGCAAGCCGTGTCCGGTGTGCGAAGCGACCGTGCAGCGAATCGCCTACGCCGACAACGAGACCAACTACTGCGCGGTCTGCCAGACCGGCGGTCGTCTCTTGGCAGACCGTGCGCTGTCACGTCTCCTCAAGCAGGACTGGCCGCGGACGCTCGAGGAGCTGGAGGAGCGCCGTCAGGCAGGCCGCCGCGGCGTGAGCGCGCGCAGCACCTCGGCGAACGAGGGCGACGGGCCGTCCTTGTAGACCTCCATGCGGCGATAGATCTCCGCGGCGCCCTGGTGGAAGCCGTCGGGAAGCCCGGCCGCGGCGAACGTCGCGGCGATCTCTTCCATCTCGCCGATGAACCGCCATGCCTTCTTCGCGTTGGATTTCGCGGCGCTCTCGGCACGCGGCGAGAGATCGGGCTGCGAGATCTTCCACTCGCGCACGAGCGAGTCCTCGACGCCCTCGGCGCTGGCCAGCGCGCACACCGCCAGGAGCAGCGCGGCGCTGCCCTTGGTCCAGGACGCGTACGCCATTTTCACGGCCGAGGCCGCGCCCGGTCCCCCGGGGACGACGATCGCCTGGAGCGGTCCTACCGTGAGCAGCGCGGCGATGCGCTCGGCGCTCGTGCCCGAGACGTAGAAACGCGTCGAGCCCGGCTTCACCGGCGGCGGCCCGATGATGCCGCCGTCCACGAAGCTGGCGCCGCCCTTCTCGACGATCCCGCCGATCTCGCGCGCGGTGGCCGGCGAGACCGCGTTGCCGTCCACATAGGTGCCGCCGAAGCGCAGCGCGGCCACCTGGGTCGCGACGTCCACGGCCGCGTGGGGCGGGCAGACCGAGAGGATCACCTCGCTGGCGCGGACCACCGACGCCACCGAGCCCGCGTCCTCGAGCCCCGCATCGCTCGCGCGCTTGCGGGTGGCCGCGCTTCGGCCCTCGCCCGCCCACAGCACGCGGCCTCCTGCCGACCGCACCGCGGCACCGACCATGCTGCCCATCTCACCTGGATTCAGGAGCCCAATCGTCGCCATGTCTCACCCTCCCTGACGGGCCGGCCTCGCGAGGCCGATCGTGCGTCCCACTTGCGGCGGGCGCGGTAGCGTGTCGTGCGCTTGCTGGATCCGCGCGAGCCGCTCGAGAATCTCCGACGCCATCGGCGCGCTCCGCCGCGTGGCTTCACTCACATGCAGCGACATCAGCTCGTTCGTCGCCGCGAGATAGCCTTCCTTCGCATGATACATCTGATGAATGTAGTGGAGGCGCTTCGCGTCGTGCCCCAGCAGCACGGTGGTGAAGCGTAACGGATCAGCCTCCCGGACCTCGCGGTGATAGGTCACGTGAGCCTCGAGGCAGAAGGTGGTCACGTGCCGCTCCCGGCGGTGCGCCTCGTCGAGCCCGACCCAGCGAAAGAACTCATCGGTCGCGAAATCGAAGACGACCAGGTAGTAGCCGACGTTCATGTGCCGGTTGTGGTCGATCCACTCCGGCCGCACGACATCGCGATACCGATTCAGCGGAGCTTCAATCCCTCCGGTGTCGTTCACGCGGACTAGAGAGCCAGCTCGGCGATGAGGCGGATCGCCTCGATCTTGCCGCGCACGCCGAGCGTGGTCACGCCCGCCGCCTTCCACTCGGCGAGGCGCTCGCGGATACGCTCGCGCGGTCCGCAGAGCGTCACCTCGTCGACGAGGGCGTCCGGCACCGCGGCCTCCGCCTCGGCCTTGCGGCCGGCCAGGTAGAGATCCTGGATCTTCGCGGCCGCTTCCTCGTAGCCGTAGCGATGCACCACCTCGTTGTAGAAGTTCCGGGTCCGCGCGCCCATCCCACCGACATAGAGGGCGATCGCCGGCTTGTGCGTCGCCAGACACGCCTTCGCGTCGTCGCCGACGATCACCGGGCACGACGGCATGATGTCGAACTTCGCCGGGGCCCCGCCGCGCGCGCGGAAACCCTCGTCGAGCCAGCCGCGGAAGATCGACATGCGCTGCGGCGAGAAGATCGTCGGGATCCAGCCGTCCGCGAGCTCGGCCGCGAGCGCGACGTTCCTGGGTCCGATCGCCGCCAGGTAGATCGGCATGTCGGCCCGGCCGTGCAGGATGGATCGCAGGGGCTTGCCCAGGCCGGTGGCGTCGCGACCGGCGTACGGGATCTGGTAGTACTCGCCGCTGAACTCGAGCGGCTTCTCGCGTCTGAGGATCGCGCGAACGATCGCCAGGTATTCGCGCGTCCTCCGGAGCGGCTTTCCGAAGGGCTGGCCGTGCCAGCCTTCGACCACCTGGGGTCCCGACACGCCGAGCCCGAGCCGGAAGCGACCGCCCGACAGTGAGTCGAGGGTCATCGCCGTCATCGCGGTGGCGGCCGGCGTGCGCCCGGCCATCTGCATGATCGCGGTGCCGACGTGCATCCGCTGCGTGCGGGCTGCGATCCACGTCGCGGTCGTCACCGCGTCGGAGCCGTACGACTCCGACGTCCAGACCGAGTCGTAGCCGAGCCGCTCGGCCTCGAGCACCCGATCGATGTCGCCGGACAGGCTCGCCGCGCCTGAGAGACCTTGGTTGAGAGCGAGATTCATCAGACGTCTCCGTTTGTTTATTCAGCTGAGGGGGGCGACCCCCCTCAGACCCCCCCGGCATTCATCCGCACCACGCGGTTCGGGCTCCCTCGTATTCATCCGCACCGCGCGGCTCAGACTCTCCCGGCACTCATATCCACCACGCGGTCGGACTCCCCTCGCGGGCCTGGGCAGCATACAATAGCCGGCACCATG
>Ga0137416_10001281_pt1 | contig 12718 bp, 10 predicted proteins | sample CZODoug3_1_1_16f_FD_108282 | JGI IMG/M metagenome (GOLD analysis project Ga0137416, IMG submission 108282) | Vadose zone soil fungal communities from Angelo Coast Range Reserve, California, USA - CZODoug3_1_1_16fungal (Illumina Assembly) | ecosystem: Environmental > Terrestrial > Soil > Vadose...
ATCTGGTGGAACTCAGCCGCCTCCGTCATGGCGGTACCGGTCATCCCGGACAGCGTGCCGTAGAGGCGGAAGTAGTTCTGCAGCGTGATCGTCGCGAGGGTCTGGTTCTCCTGCTTGATCTCGACGCCTTCTTTGGCCTCGATGGCCTGGTGCATGCCCTCGTTGTAGCGGCGGCCGATCAGCACGCGGCCGGTGAACTCGTCGACGATGAGGACCTCGCCGTCGCGGACGATGTAGTCCTTGTCGCGCTGGAACAGTTCCTTGACCTTGACCGCGTTGTTGAGGTAGCTGACCAGCGGCGAGTTCGCGGCCTCGTAGAGGTTCTCGATACCGAGCTGGTCCTCGACGAACTCGACGCCGACCTCGAGCACACCGATGGTGCGCTTGCGAAGATCCACCTCGTAGTGGACGTCCTTCTCCATCAGCGGGGCGATCCGCGCGAACTCCACGTACCAGTTGGACGCACCGTCGGCGGGGCCGGAGATGATCAGCGGGGTGCGGGCCTCGTCGATCAGGATGGAGTCGACCTCGTCGACGATTCCGTAGTTGTGTCCGCGCTGCACCATGTCCTCGACCGAATGCGCCATGTTGTCGCGCAGGTAGTCGAAGCCGAACTCGTTGTTGGTGCCGTAGGTGATGTCGGCGGCGTACGCGGCGCGACGCTCGTCGGGCGTCATCTGCGCCAGGATGACGCCGACGTCGAGGCCGAGGAACCGGTGCACGCGGCCCATCCACTCGCTATCGCGTTTGGCCAGGTAGTCGTTGACGGTGACGACGTGCACGCCCTTGCCGGAGAGCGCGTTGAGATACGCGGGCAGAACGCAGGTCAGCGTCTTGCCCTCGCCGGTCTTCATCTCGGCGACGTTGCCGAAGTGCAGGGCGGCGCCGCCCATCAACTGCACGTCGAACGGTCGCTGGTCGAGCACTCGCCAGGCCGCTTCGCGGGCCACGGCGAACGCCTCGGGCAGCATGTCGTCGAGGGTTTCGCCGGCTTCGTAACGCTTCTTGAACTCGTCGGTCTTGGCGCGCAGCTCGGCGTCGGACAGCTTCTCGATGTCGTCGGACAGGCCGTTCACATGGTCCGCGATCCTCTTGAGGCGCTTGACCATGCGGCCTTCACCGAGACGGAGCAACTTCGACAGCACGCTAACTTCCCCTGTGGGCTCGATGGAACTCGTGGATTGTCAAAGTTCCATGGTAGGTGACCGACCTAACCGGCCTGCGTAAGCAGGCCGGATGGTCGGCCCGGACGAGCCCCGCCGGAACTAGGCCAGCCGAATCAAGCCGTAGTCGTAGGCGTGGCGTCGGTACACGACGGTCGGCTTGTCGCTCTGCTTGTCGTGGAACAGGAAGAAGTCGTGTCCCACCAGTTCCATCTCGTACAGGGCGTCGTCGACGGTCATCGGCTTGGCCTCGTGCTCCTTGGTACGCACGATCCGGCCTGGTTCGTGATCGTCGGCCGAACCGTCGGCGGCCGCCGCGACCTGTTCGCGCGCTGGAGCCTGCGGTGGGAGGGCGACCGCGGTGGCCTCGGCCAGTGATACCGGCGTCTTGTCGCCGTAGTGGATCTTGCGACGATCCTTGCTACGACGGAGCCGGTTCTCGAGTTTGCAGACCGCCGACTCAAGCGCGGCGTAGAAACTGTCGGCGCAGGCTTCACCGCGAACGACTGGACCTCGCCCGCGGGCGGTGACCTCGACGTGTTGGCAGTTCTTGCGTTGACGCCGGTTCTTCTCGTGATCGAGCTCGACGTCGAAGAGGTAGATGGTGCGATCGAAGCGCTCGAGGCGCGACAGCTTTTCGGAGACGTATGTGCGGAAGTGATCGGGGATCTCGACGTTTCGGCCCTTGACGACGACCTCGGCGCGAAGCGCGACTACGGGTTCGTCATCGACCGCGACCATCGTCGAACGGTCGGTGTCCACGGATTGGGTTGACATACTTGGCAACTCGTTTCTCTTCGGCTTGCCTCTTTCATGCACCCAAAGTGCATGCTTGGCTTTTCATGGAATCGCGCCGAAGGGGCCTGAATCTCGCCGCCCACCGGCGCAAGGTGTCGAAAACTCACCTCCTACCGCTGTAGGCGTCGTGGCGCCGGTTGTCGTCGGCGCCGCCGTGAGGCAATCACGGGTCGTTGGCCCCGACGGTAGTCCGTGTTCACCTACCTGTGCCACTAAATTCGCACACCTGTTTTGAAGTCTTCACGTTGGCTTGACCTCGCAGTAATTGCCACACCCGTCGACTGTGCGCCCTCAGGCGTGCGCGACGGTCAGCACGGCCGTGACCCTGGCGCCGGCAGTTTGCAGGACCCTCACCGACTCATCCGCGGTAGCACCGGTGGTGACGACGTCGTCGACCAACAGCACGTCGCCCCCGACGGGCTTTCGCAGCACGACCCGCCCTGCGATGTTGCGCTGTCGATCGCTTGCCGAGAGGCCAACCGAGTCGCGGGTGAACGCCCGCATCCGCAGCGCTTGCGACACCGTCGTGCCCGGCGGTCCTGCGGCCAACGCCATCCGGGTGACCGGGTCGCCGCCGCGGCGCCGGGCGGCCGACCGGCGAGTGGGGGCGGGCACCAGCGTCAGAGGTTCGTCGACGATGCCCCACGCCAGCAGATGGGTCAGCCCGACGTGCACTGCCGCGGACAGCGGAACGACGAGGTCGGTGCGGCCACGTTCCTTGACGGCGACGATCGCCTCGCGGCGGGCACCGGCGTAGCGGCCAAGGGAGAAGACGGGGACGCCGGGGTCGAGCCGCGGCGTCACCAGGACCGGTTCGTCGGCCCTGACGGTCAGCGCGCCTGCGCAGGCGTCGCACCAGCGGGTCGACGGCGCGCCGCAGCCGCCACACTCCACGGGTAGGACGAGGTCGAGCAGCACCCCCGCAGTGTGTCGTCGCGGTCTGACAGATAGCTGGAACCGCCTGGCTACCTTGTTTGCCAGCTAGTGGACGCCGACCGCACTCGAGTCGATTGGCCCGAATTAAGCGGACGAGCTAGCGGGTTCCGGCTGAACAGCTCCTGTGCGCAACCAAGAGAGTGCTCAGAGCCCTCCCCATTTCCCGCTGAATTCGATCTTTCACGTGCCGACTTGCCGACATCGCGCCGCTTCCGGCTACCGTTCTGCTGCAGTGGCATCGTCGATGTATGCTTTGCTGCAGCCTACAACTTGGAGCGTGGACGTGAGTGTGGACACCGGGAGCGAAGCCAAGATCTCCTACACGGGTTTGGATGAGCTTTGGCAGGCCTATGACCAGCTGGTGCTGGACCTAGCGAAGCGTGAAGGCGCTTCCACCGTGGCAGAGCTCGGAGGCGGGGCCAATCCGATCGTGGGCGATGCGGACAAGTGGGGTTTCATTCAGCACCGCGTCGTCCTCGACATCTCGGCCGACGAGCTTGCGAAGGCCGACGGTGACGTAGAGACGCGCGTGGCCGATCTCTGCCAGCCGATCCAGGGTGAAGAGGGCTCTTACGACCTGGTGTTCTCGAAGATGCTGTGCGAGCACCTACCCAACGCTCGCGTCTTTCACGAGAACTGCTTCAAACTCCTCCGGCCAGGAGGATTGTCGGTGCACTTCTTCCCGACGCTCTACACCCTGCCCTTCGTGATCAACCGGCTCGTCCCCGAGGATCTGACTCGGTCGATACTCCGCAAGGTCCAGCCCGGTCGGCTCGAAGACCCGAAGCACCAGAAGTTTCCTGCGTACTACCGTTGGTGTACCGGCCCCACCCGTCGGGCCATCAAGCGCTACGAGAGCGCGGGATTCGAAGTCGAGCAGTGGGACGCAGCCTTCGGACACCTTTACTACCAACGGATTCCGCTACTGAATTCGTTGGAGCGCGCCAAGACCAACTTCCTGCTCGAGCATCCGGTGCGTCCACTCACCAGCTTCGCGACAGTCATCCTGCGCAAGCCGGCCTAAGCACGGCCAGCGGTCAGTCGCAGTAACCTTGGGCGAACGCCTTCGCAAGAGCGAAGTACTGGTAGGCGTAGACGAACTCCCAATGCGCCGCTGAGAAGTCGTACTTGCGAGGGACCGCCTCCATCACCACATTGCTTGGATCAGGTGAAAAGCACTGCCGGAAAACCAATCTGGCACGTGGGATGTGGTACTTCCACGACACGACGATGATCTTGCGCCAGGATCGCTCGGCGGCAAGACGGTGCATCATTTCCGCCTCACCGCGGGTCGTCAGCGTCAACGGGCGTTCACACAGAACCTCGATGCCGCCAGTCGCCTCGGTGCACACCCGCTGCATGACGGGGTCCGAGGCGCCGTAGGGGTTGGACAACACCACCGTTGGCGCCCACCCGTAGCGGGCCAAGCTGATCCCGTATTCTTCCCGCCCGTCGTGTTCGCCACCGAGCACCACGACGGCGTCCGCCCGCTGCAACGGGTCCGCCGACGCATTGGTGAACACGAAGTACCCACTGATCCCGATCAGCAGCAGGAGCGCAACGACCACCGCGACTGCCACCAGGATCGCCTGACGAACGTTAGCCAGCCGCATACTCCGCCAGCTCGTCGGCGCACGTGAGTTCAATGTTTCGACCCTAGTCCCCCGCATCAGCTCCCGCTGGCCTGCCGGTTCGTCATGCCTGTCGGATTCGTCATCGACCGAGGGCGGACTGGCACCGAGCGCGGTGCGGGGTTGCGCGCCAGCGCGTTTACGGTGCGGACCCACGGCGCCCTGCCCTCCCAAATCGGCGCCTCCCAATCGCGGCGTCCATCGCGATCGCCACCAGCACGACCCATCAGAAGGTCGAAGTATGCTCGGAGATTGCTGCCACTAGCGACGGAACATCGTTCGCTCGCGCGGTCCTCAGCGCTACCAAATACAATAGCTGGCAGTCGTAGCGACGGCACCACGCCGCAGTCGCGCCGATTTATGCATTCAGCGAAGTCAATGCGAGGATGGAAGCCGTGACACTTGGTATGAGCTCGCGGGCCGAGAAGGTTGCTGGCATCGCTATCGTCGTGCTTTGCCCCGTCGTCGCAGTTCTGGCAGTCGCGGGTGGTCTGATCGCAAAGCTCGCCCTGGCGGGGGTGCTCGCGCTGATCGTCAGCTTCTACATCGGCCTGCGCCATCCCCTGTGGCTGTTCTGGGGTTTGGCCGTCGTGCTGGGAGCGCTGCCGTTCGGATACTTCCCCGGCGTGCACGTCCCGCTGTATTTGCCGTTCGCCGCGGGAATGGTGCTCGCCGCGGTCGTGCACGCGGGCGGCCAGGCGATCGCGAACCCGTCAGAGCGGCGACCCCTTCATCCGCTGGAAAAGGCCGTGGTGTTGCTGATCCTCGCGTCGGCGCTGTCACTGGTCTTCACTGGCGGCAGCATCGTCGACGTGACGGTGTTCGTCAGGTGGATCATCGCGACGCTGGTGATGATCGCGTTGCTGCGCCTGTCTCGAGAGAATCTGGCGCGTTTCGGGCGCATCTACGTATACGCCGCGACGCTCAACGCACTCTTCGGCATCGCCATCGTCGTGGCGGATCCGCAGCACAGGTTCATCAAGATTCTCAGCATCTTCGACTACGACCGTGAGGCCACTGCCCGATTCGTGTTCACCGATGAGGGGCAGAGCAGGTTCACCCGACTCGGTGGTACGTGGGTCGACCCGAACATGGCTGGAATCGGATTGGTGCCCGCGCTGGTGATGGGCATCGTCCTGCTCAAGGGCCGGATGCGGATCGCCGTGACGGCCATCGTCTCGGTCGCCATCGTCCTGACGCTGAGCCGAGCGGCGATCTTCAGCGTGCTGGCGGGCGTCTTCCTCGTACTGCTCTTCCACGCCATGCGTTCTCGCCATCGCCTTGCCATGCTGGGAACGATCGCCTTCGGCAGCGTGTGCGCGCTCCTGGTGCCCGCCATCCGCACCCGCATCCTTACCTCCTTCGGCAGCCAGGACCAGGGGGCCCTGGATCGCTGGGCATCGTTGGCCGCTTGGCCGCACAACATGTCGGGCCATTGGCTCTTCGGGCTCGGCTGGGGCCGAAGGGAATTCGTCGACGGTAGCTTTGCCTTCAACTTGAACTTCGTCTCCAACGCCCCATTGATCGCCGCCTATCGTGCGGGGATGATTGCCGGCTTGATCTTCGTCGCGGTGCTGATCATCGGCTGCATCATGAGTTATCGGGCGTTGCGTTCCGATTCCCTGCCGGCCGCGCTGTACGGTGGCGTCTTCATCGGATTCTGTGTCGTGGCACTGCAACTCGATCACCCGGTCGTGGACATCCCTCAGATGACGGCGGCGTTCGGGATCCTGTTGACCTTCCTGGTCTACGTGGATCGATCACGTGAAAGGCCCGATCCGCTACAGCCCGTGCTGGCGGATACCGGCGAGATGGCGTCTGGCCCCGCGTACCGGTACGCGTTGCACTAACGAGGGTTACGCCTTCGCTTTTACGTCGTGGCCTTTCGGCGGTAGAGCGCCGTCGCATAGATGGTCAGGAGTATCGCGTCGGTGATGACGGTGGCAATCGCAGCGCCGACGGCGCCGAAGACGGCCAACGCGGCGACCAGACCTAGCTTGACCGGCACCAGCCCGAGGTTGGCGACCAGCCGGACCACGTCACGCCGCTGCGCGTAGAGAATCACCTGCAGAATCGAACTGATCGTGCGCATGGCGCAGAACACGGCCATCAGCAGCATGGCGACGGCGAGTTCGGTTGGCGCGGGCGAGATCAGCAGCACGATTCCGGTGATGAGCACCAGCAGGCCGGTGCCGCCACCGATGAGCAGCGTGCTGCGCAGCGGTGGGCCGGTGGACAGATCACCGCCGCTGGCCCGCAGCGGTTCGTGGTAGGTCATCCCGAAAGCCTGGCCGACCGCGGCGAGGCCAACCGTGACGGTGACGGTGAGCGTGTAGTAGCCGACGGTGGTGTGGTTGGTGAGAAATCCCAGGAGCAGCACGTCGCCCTGAAGGTAGAGGCACATGCCGAGCATTTCGCCGGTGAGTGCTGCGATCAGTTTGGGCGACCCGGGTATCCCGGGGCGGTGCCCGAAGATTCGCACGGCGCCGATCGCGAAGATCACCACGTATTGCGAGCAATAGAGCATGGTCGCGATGGTCAGCGTTGGATGGGCCGTGCCGAACATGTACGCGCATGCGAGGGCGACGCTGACCGTCTGCCGGATCGTGCCGACGCGCCAGTAGAGCTGGGGATGGCCGTCGCGCACGGACTGGCTCAGCCATGCGTTGCATGCCATTTCACCGCCGGCGACGACCAGCCCGAACCAGGCGATGTAGTGCACGCCGGTGAGGGCGACGCCGGTTGCCGACAACGCCGCACCGAGCAGGTATCGCGTGGTGCGCTCGGCGAGGAAGCGCTCTTCGGACTCGCGCATCGCGCGGATCTGGAACGAGTTGTCCAGCGGAGGGCCGACCACCGCCGACAGCGCGAAGCCCATACCGTACAAGCCGTAGTTGGCGACTCCGAGACGCGCAACGAGCGCCAGCGTCCACAGCATGCCGACGCCGCGGCCGCCGTACATCCACAGCACGGCCATCAGCGTCTTGACGTTGTTGGTCGGTGCGCCCTTCGACGCGGTCGATTCGGACACTATGCGGCTATCGGTCCCACATCAGAAGAAGAGCGGTCGGTAGTGGGCGCTGTACTGCAGAGCGTCGGGGTTCCGCTTCGCGATGACCTTTGCAGGCACGCCGCCGACTACTTCGAGTTCACCGACGTCCTTGTTCACCAATGACTGCGCAGCAACCACCGCACCGCGGTGGATGAACGAAGGCAGGATCATCGCGCGACTGGCGATCCAGACGTAGTCCTCGATGACGGTCGGAATCGGGACGATCGTGAAGTCCGGGTGGTTGATGTCGTGGCCACCGCCGAGCATGTGGGTGTCGCTGGCGATCGTGACGTTGTCGCCGATCCAGAGCCCTGCACGCGAGTCCAGGAAACACCGGAATCCGATGGTGGTGTCGTTTCCGATCGTCAGGAACTCTGCATCGAAGACCGTGGTGCCGCGAAAGATCGTCGAGCCCTTGCCGATCGTGGCTCCGAGAAAACGCAGGAACCCTTGCCGGATCGTGTGCGACGGAATGTAGGTGACGACCGTGTTGAACGCGACCATTCCGAGGTAGTTGCGCAGCTGGCGGGCGAACGTCATCCCCTCCAGCTTCATCTCCACTACCCGGTTGTCGGAATCCAGTACGTATTCCAGATTCGGCATCTTGAGATCCGGGGCGGCCGCGAGTTTCCTCGCGACGTCAGCGGGATCAGCGGCGGCGGGCTCGGGGTACACGTGTCTCGTTCCTCTCGTCGATCCGGATAAACCATAGCGGTAATTGACGTCATGCAACGACCCGGTGGTCGCGAGTCGAGGATTGCTCCGGCCTCGGCCGTGCCGCCCATCACGCTGAGCTGCCGGTCCGATGTGGCAACGTGGTTCTAGTCGCTAACCAGATGGGCCTCGCCGCCGGTAAGCAGCGATTGACGCGCTTCTGCGGCCGTGCGCTGGCAAACAGCTTCCGATCGGCGCACGAACACCCACAGTCGGTGTCGAGACGTTTGCGCGTTTCGGCTACGGCGCGGGAGCGAGGCGCAGCCCTTCGATGATCACGGTCGCCACGAGGTCGGCCTGCTGCTCGATGGCGGCCGGGTCGTTCGAGGGTGCGGCATCCAGCAGCGTCCCCAGTGACGTGAGGCTGAACGGCGCGGCGCCCCCATGGGTCACCAGGAAGAAGAAGGCACGATGGGAGATCGGCCGGATCGTGCCGTCCTCGGCGAGGTGGTTCAGCAGCCGAACGATCGGCCGCTGCGACGGCTCGACGTAGGTCTCGTAGATGTACTGCAGCCGCTCGGTGTCCTGGTGGCCTTCGTTGTTCATCAGCGAGAGGAGCTCGGGGTGGGCGGCGGAGTAGATGAGGAATTGCCGGATCGACAGGCGCAACTGCTCGAGAGGTTCGCTGATGGTGGGGTCGAACACGGCGTGCAGTTCGTTGACCAGGCCACCGAACCCATAATCGACCGCGGCCCGCCACAAGTCTTCCTTGGTGCCGAATCGTTGATAGATCAGGTTGTGGCTGACTCCGAGTTCGCGGTTGATGGTCCGTAGCGACGCCCCGTCATAGCCCAGGGTCGCGAACTGCTTGAGCGCGACGGCGAGGATCACGTCGACGGACAGACTGTCGGCGGCCTTGGGGCGTCCGCGCGGCCGTTCCTTCGCCTGGGTCTTCGCCATCACGCAATTCTTCCACAGCAGCTCACCATATTTATATTGTCAACTGTCCATTTTGTGGCGTAGACTCCATAACCGCGCTGCCACACGCAATCGACCGCGCGGTGGAAACTCTCACCTAAGGACTGAAGCAATGACCCAAGTCGCGATCATCGGAGCCGGCATTGGTGGTCTTGCAGCCGCTTTGGCTCTGCACAAACACGGCATCGGGGTCACGGTGTACGAGCAGGCACATCAGCTCGAGGAGGCGGGTGCCGGGATTCAACTGGCGTGCAACCCCAACCACGTGCTGAGAGAGCTCGGCTTGCTCGACGCGACTGCTGCGGCCGCGTTCGAGCCAAGCGCTCTGGACATGATGGACGGGCACAGCGGCCGAACTCTCGTCAGCGCAGAGTTGAACGGTTGGGCTCGCGAACGTTACGGCGCCCCCTACCTCAGCATCCATCGCGGCGACCTGCAGAGAGTGCTGCTCGACGCTCTGCAGGAGCGCATTCCTGGTGCGCTCCAACTCAATCGGCGCGTCGTCGGCCTGAGCCAAGACGATCGTTCGGTCACCGTGACGTTCGCCGACGACAAGCAGGCCAGCGCGGACGTCGCCATCGGCGCCGACGGTGTGCACTCGGCATTGCGCGAGGCGGTGACCACGGTGGAGCCGGCTCGCTTCACCCGCCATGTCGCATATCGAATGTTGGTTCCCCGCTCCGTGATCCCGCGGGGTAAGGCGCCATCGGAGGCGATTTCCTTGCGGCTGGGCCGACATGGGCACGTGGTCGGTTACTGGGTCAAGGGTGGCGACGTGTACAACATGGTCGCGGTGACTCAGGACGACCGGTGGCGTGAGGAGAACTGGCGCACCCCTGCTGAATTGGACGAAGTGCGCAACGCGTTCCGGTCCTGGGATGGGCAACTCCGCATGCTGATCGACAGTTCACGTGACGTCTACAAGTGGGCACTGCTCGATCATTCGATGCCGACGAGCTGGGCCCGTGGTCGCGTCGCGTTGCTCGGCGACTCTTGCCACGCCATGCTGCCGTTCCTGGCCCAGGGCGGAGCGATGGCCATCGAAGATGCCTGGGTCCTCGCCGCGAACCTTGCCGCGACGACCGATCACACCGAAGCGTTGCGCCGGTATTCCGATCAACGCTCGAGCCGTGTTGGGCGAGTGCACTCCACGGCAACGAAGAATGCGGACACATTTCATCTGAGCGGCCCTGCACGAACGGTCCGCAACGTCGGGCTCCGGCTGATGGGTAGGACGCCGCACCGTTTCCTGACTCGGATGGACTGGCTCTACGGCGTCGACGTCACCGCAGCGCCGACCGTATAGGTCGGCGCGCGGCGGTCGCACGTTATTCACTTCAGGCGCAGCAGCTTTGCGGCGTTACCGTAGGCGATCTTGCGGCGGTCGTTCTCCGCGATCGGCGCAGATTCGATCCAGCGCGCTGCGTCTGGCGCGACGTCGTATGGGTAATCGGTGGCGAAGAGGATTCGGTCGGCTCCGACCGTCAGGATGGACGTGATCAACGCTTGATCGTTGGAGTTGCCGCTAGTGGTGATGTGGATGTTCTCGGCGAGATAGTCCTGCAGCCGCTTGGCCGGCCTCGACTTGAACGGATTGTATTCGAATGCGCGCTGAATGCGTCCGTAGAAGAATGGCAGGGTCTCACCCAGATGGCCCAGGATCAACTGCGCGCCGGGGTGTCGATCGAACACCCCTCCGTAGACGATCCGCAGGACGTGGGTCGCGGTGTCTGGAGCGAACCCCCAAGTAGCACCCGACAATTCGGGATGATCGTGATAGTAGGTGGCGTGCACCGGCGGTGGGACGGGCCGTGGGTGCAGATACACCGGCGTCTCGAGCGCCGCGGTGGCTTCCCAAAAGGCGTCGAAGCGGGCCTCGTCGAGAAAGTGCGGCCGCTCATCGGAGCCGATGTCGACGGACCCGTTGATCATCACCGCATTCATCCCCAACTGGCGATGTGCGCGCTCGAGCTCGGCGATCGCAGCGTCGGTGTCTTGCAGAGCGACACTGGCGAAGCCGGCGAACCGACCATTTCCATCGCGAATGATTTCGGCGAGGTGGTCGTTGGTCTTGCGCGCGAAGTCGACGGCAGTTTGACGATCGCGGATGCCTTCGACGCCCGGGGTGGTCAGCGATAGCACCGACACGTCGATGTCCGCTGCGTCCATCTCCTCGATCCGGACGGTACTGATGTCGAACATGCGCTTGATGACCTGTTCGACGAACCCCATCTCCAGGCCGCCCTTGGCGGCGAAATCGGGATCGACGTTGGTCGGAAGATTGTGAGGGTCGGCGAAGTGCTCCTCGATGGCGATCTTGCGCAACGGTGGTGGCGTCGGCGGGGTGCCAGGAGTAGGCAATGGGTGGTAATCGGGCATGTTGGTGAACTCCTCCATCAATTGGCGATCTGTACGTAGGTCTTGATTTCCTGGAATGCCGCCAGACCGAGGTCACCGCGCAACCGGCCGATACCGCTCTGCTTGAATCCGCCTTCTTCGAACCGGTCGTTGACCACACCCCAGACATTGGTCCACACGGTGCCCGCCTTGATGAGGCGTGAAATCCGCCGGCCTCTGCTGAGGTCCTTGGTGAAAACCGCAGCAGCCAAGCCGAACTCGGTGGCGTTGGCCTTGTGGACTGCATCGTTCTCGTCGTCGAAGATCTCGAATGTGGCAACGGGCCCGAACACCTCTTGCTGCACGAGTGGAACATCGGTGCGCTCCACCTCCAAGAGCGACGGCCGGTAGAACGCCCCGGCCGCGAGCGGCCCATCGGTGACCGGACCGCCCCGCACCACGGTCTTTGCATACGCGGCGGCCTCGTCGACCAGTGTGTCGATCCGTTGCACGCTGGCCCGGTCGATGAGGGGCCCCATCTGGCTATTCGGGTCGTCGCCAGGGCCGACGTCGAGATCCGACAGCGCCTGTCGCAATCTCTCACGCAGTTCGTCGGCGATTCCCTTCTGCACGAGGATTCGCGACCCCGTCATGCAGAACTGGCCGCTGAACGTCGTGAGAGCGACGATCAGAATCGATACCGCCAGGTCGAGGTCGGCGTCGTCGAACACCACCATCGGGGTCTTGCCGCCGAGTTCGAGGGTGAGCCGCTTCAGCGTCAGCGCTGCCCGGGCTGCGATGATCCGCCCCGTGGTGGTACTGCCGGTGTAGCTGATCACATCGACGTCGGGTGAATCGACGAGTAGTTCTCCCCCATCAGATCCGGACTCGGTGAAGACATTCACTACGCCTGCGGGAATGGAGGTTTCGGAGAGCAGCGTGGCGATCATTGCGTTGGTGATCGCCGTTTGCGCGGGAAGTTTCACGACTGTCGTGCAACCAGCGGCCAGGGCCGGGGCCAGCGATCGTGCCAGCAGTGCCACTGGCGCGTTCCAAGGAACGATGATGCCTGCCACGCCAATCGGCTCGGGAAGTGTGCTGAAGTACATCCCTGGCGCGACCTCTGCAGCGGCGCCAGCATCCAGCAGCGCTTGCGCAGCGCCGTGGCG
>Ga0137416_10001282_pt1 | contig 12717 bp, 11 predicted proteins | sample CZODoug3_1_1_16f_FD_108282 | JGI IMG/M metagenome (GOLD analysis project Ga0137416, IMG submission 108282) | Vadose zone soil fungal communities from Angelo Coast Range Reserve, California, USA - CZODoug3_1_1_16fungal (Illumina Assembly) | ecosystem: Environmental > Terrestrial > Soil > Vadose...
CCCGACGCAATATAAAAGGGCGCCCCTTTTGGAGTAGGTTTTGAGTGCTGAACTCAACTCCTCCAGAAAGGAACACCCTTTATGACCAGTACTAAATATATCGGCATGGACGTGCACAAGGAAAGTATTTCGATTGCCGTCAGGAATGATGCCGGGAAGATCGTGATGGAATGTGTCATCGAGACGAAAGCGAGCATGATTCTGCAGTTTATCGACGGGCTGCGCGGAGATTTGCACGTCACGTTTGAAGAAGGCACCTCGGCCGCCTGGTTGTACGACCTGTTGAAGCCACACGTCACGAAATTGGTGGTGTGCGATCCACGAAAAAACAGGTCCATGAGAGAAGGCAATCAAAGTGACAAGATCGACGCTCGCCGGTTGGCCGAATTGTTGCGCCTCAACCATCTCAACCCCGTCTATCACGGCGAGCACGGCCTACGAACGCTGAAGGAACTGGTCCGGAGTTATCTCACCATCACGAAAGATGTTGGACGAGTCATGTCCAGAGTGAAGGCGATGTACCGCAGCTGGGCCATTCCCTGCACCGGCAAGCAGGTCTATACATCCCGCCATCGGGCCGAGTGGCTCGGGAAGATCCGCGAGCCTGGAGTGCGCCGGCGGGCCGAGTTTTACTACCAACAACTTGATGCGCTGCGATTGCTGCGCCAGGAAGTACGGCGGGATCTCCTCGCGGAAAGCAAGAAGCACAAGGCCTGGGAACGCCTCTGCCAGATTCCCTCGATCGGCCCGATTCGTTCGGCTGAGCTGCTGGGCATTCTGCAGACCCCGCACCGCTTCCGGACCAAGCGCCAGCTGTGGACCTACTGCGGGCTGGGCATCGAGACACACAGCAGCGCCGATCACCGGGTGGTGGAAGGACAACTCAAACGGGCAAAGAAGCAGGTTGAGGTTCGCGGGCTGAACGTGAATTGCAATCACGATCTGAAGAATCTGTTCAAGGGTGCGGCAGTCGTCGCCGCGACCAAGCCTGGCCCGTTCGAGGAGTTCTACGCGGAATTGTTGGCCAAGGGCATGCGGTCGGAAATGGCGCGGCTGACCCTGGCGAGGAAGATTGCCACGATCGTATTGATCGTATGGAAGAGAGGAGTGAGCTTCGACGCCCAACATCTGAAACCACAAACAGCTTGAGTGTCTCTGAGCGCTTCCGCTCCATCCCGGGGATCTTCTCTGGCGGTGGCCGTCAGGTTCTCGAGACACTCTGGTTCGAGAGCGAGTCTCAGCCGATAAGTTAGGCGCTGCGTGCTTCGGGCACCTAGTCTCACACCCGACTCTAGGCCCTCTCGGATAACCAGAAAAAGCGATGGGCCACGAGTCCCGGATAGAACTATGGTCGCCACTTGACCGAGGTTCTGCTTTGCTGGTTTCGGAACAGACAAGCTTCGTTGCGAACAAGCGATGAAAACCGCTGGGAGAAGAACCTCAAATCGCTGGGCCACAGTGCCCAGCAACCGAGCACCTGGTGCGGGCGGTCAGAACAGATCCTGCTCCATCCAGTGGGCTGAGAAGCAAGAAAAGCTCCAGCCTGCGCAGAAGTGTTTTTTCTTGACTTCCACCTTTATAGAACTTATTGAACTTATTGATTGTTGCCCATACTTCGCGCTTTGGCGGAAGAAGTCACTTCTGCAGCGCGGCCTCCGGCTCCAGCGGCCTTCCACGTCTGAGCTGAAACTAGTTGTGGCTGCGGCACTGTCGATCGCCGCGCTTCGTCTTCCTTCCAAAACACCAAGCCTCCCACGCGCGGGTCCCAGTCAGCGCAGAGTGTGTCGCCTGCCTTCACCTGTCCGGTGGCCAGCAGGTTCGCCAGAGGGAAGACCACGTGGCGCTCGATGGCCCTCTTCAGGTGGCGAGCGCCGTAGCGCCGGTCCGTGCCCTCGCATAAGAGAAATTCGCGGCCCGCGTCGGTCACCCGCAACAGAAACTGCCCGTTCCGTGTCTCCAGAATCCGCTGCTGTAATTGCACTAATTCGATCTGCAGCACTTCCGCGAGTTGCTCACGATGCAACGGATGAAACACCACGATCTTGTCGAGGCGATTCATGAATTCCGGCGAGAACTTCCTCCGCGCCGCTTCCACCGCGGTGCGCGCCACCTTTACCTCAAGACCCGTCGTTGCCTGATCCTCCGGCTGGACGAAACCCATTCCTCCGTGCAGCAATTCCGTGATTTCCGCACTGCCCAAGTTTGAGGTCATGAAGATCACCGTCCGTGAAAGATCCACGCGACGGTTGTCACCCAGCGTTAAAGTCGCTCTGTCCAGCATGCCCAGCAGGAGTTGCCATAGTGCATCGCTGGCCTTTTCAATTTCATCGAAAAGCAGGAAGCTGAGCTTCAACTTCTCCGTGTGGTTCGCGGCAAGCGCTTCCTGGGTGATCAGTGGATGCGTTTCGCGGTGGCCTAGGTATCCCGGAGGTGAACCGATTAGCTTCGAGATTTCGTGCGAATGCTGAAACTCCCCGCAGTCGACCTTGATGACCGCCCGCGGATCCCCAAACAAAATCTCCGCGGCGGCTTCCACGATGCGCGTCTTTCCGGACCCCGTGGGACCGAGGAACAAAAGACTCCCTACCGGTCGCCCCGGCGCGTTCAAGCCGGCGCTGAACATCTGGTACAGGTCCACCATCGCCTGCACCGCTTCCTCCTGCCTGACGATCTTCGCGCGCAGCGCTTCCTCGAACTCCACCGCTTTCGTACTGCGTAGGGTCGAATCGAGAACCACCGGTTGCGTACACATAGCGAGCTCCTACTGAATCCTTTGCCCGGGGACAGGCAAAGCGAAAGAAATCGGATCGCGTTGGCCCAGCTTCACTTCGACATATGGGAAATAGTCCTTGCGGAAGCCTGCCCGTATCAGCGTCCCGCGGTTGTGCGCTTGGCATTTCAGGCGGGCCAGTCGCAGTTGTTTGCTGCTCTTTGGCCGGTGAATCTTGCGTTGTTCAAATCGTCGCCACATTTGTTGCACCAGTTAGGTCGGAAAGAGCAGCGGAGGAAGGTGCGGCCCAAATTTTTCTAGCGGTCCAAACCGCGGACCGGGATCCTGGCTTCGTGGCCCTTATCGCCTGACGCTAAACTATCTCTGCGCAGAGGGCCGTACAATCCGGCCGAAGCAGGAATTCCGGCAGCGGTAAATGCCCGGCGCCGCGCCGCTTGAGACCTGTATTCCCACGCAGGTTAAGTCCTGAAGGAAGGCTTATTGCCGTTTAATGTAATCTTCGGCTGCAAGATGCCGGGGTTTACCGGATTGCGCATCGTTAGGCGTTCTGTATTCTCAATTTTGAATGGAGAGCGGGCCTCCTTGCTTTGCTTCCTTTCAGTTGACCCCCTGAGAGCTAACAGGAGGCCCTCCGACTCCCACTGTCTCGCGGTAAAGGTGTTCGCCGCGGAAACGAATCGTAACAGCGATGGAAACCTCAGAAAACATCTTGGTCGCAAGAGCGCAATCCGGGAGTGACGCTGCCTTCGCCGAATTGGCCAGGAAGCATTCCAGCCAAATCTACAAGTGTTCTCTGCGTATTCTGCACAACCGCGAAGATGCGGAAGACAATTTGCAAAACGCACTGCTGCAGGCTTTCCGCAAGATCAACACTTTCCAGCGCAAATCACAATTTTCAACTTGGCTCGTGGGCATCGCTGTAAATGAAGCCTTGATGAAACTGCGTAAGCGCCGGCGCGACAAATTCGTGCCGCTCCAGGATGCCAGTCATTTCTGGAGTCCCAGACTGTCGCCGGAAGTCCAGGCCACCCGCGCGGAAATGCGCGCGCTCCTCATTAAGCAAATTCTCAGGTTATCGCCGCTGCGCAGGAATGAAATTCTCCGCTTCACCATGGGCGAAAAGAGAAATTCGATAACTCAAAAATCGACAAGATTCCGCGCAAAGTCTCAACTCCGCGAGCGACTTTCCTACCTATTCAAAAGGAGAATTCCCCGGCACCGCGCCACTCCGCAATGCGTCTTGGCGGCCTAGCCGCGCTACCCACCGCTGCCCCATCCTTGCGCTCTGTGCAACGGGCGGGTTCACCTTCGGCTGGGCTCGGATGACTATCCTCGTCGGATGCTCAGATTAGGCCCAAAGCCACTCGGACCTGCTCCTCGATCCGGCTAAGGGCAGAGCTCGAGAGGACGCCAATTGGCGGATGCTTGAGCAAGCTTTTCTCGAGGGTCGTGACCTGGTCGCACTTTGCCCAGCAGTTGAAATTCAGATTGGCATCGCCCTTCTTGAGGGGCGCGCGCATGCTGAATTTTCCATGTTCCACACTGGTGACGGCAACCACGCAAACGTCCAGAGCAAATTTGTTTAGAGGGTCGACCGAAAGGACCACGGCGGGCCGCGGCTTGTCTAATTGAACTAAGTAGACCTCGCCGCGTTTTGGATACCAGCCTGGCGGAGCGGCCATTAATTCCTGCCAAAGGTGCGCAGGGCAGCTTTCTGGAATTCCTTAGTTTCGGCACGGTCCGGCTGTGCGCTGGCGAAGAATTCCGCGGCTTCCGCTTCCAGCCGTTCGTATTGTTCCTGAACCATGGCCCGTCGCAACAGCTCATTTACGCGCTCGCTAGCGGATCGCTCGCCCTTGGTTTCGTCCACGTAGTTGCTGATTTCCGGTTCAATGGTAAAGCTCTTGGATATTCTCATAGCAATTCCAATGCCTTTCATACGATAAGCGCTGGGCATCATTTTGTCAAGCACAGAAGAGAACGGGCAAACCCCGCGGGCGGTGTTGTGGACGAACTGTTTGGTGTTAACGTCTACCAGTTCCGCGCGGTGCCCCATCCTTGCGTTCTTTGCAAATGTGCGTTCAACCGCCGTTGCCCCCAGATTGAACCAAGAACCAAAAAAGTTTTGCGGCTCAGTTCAAAGGGGGCAACAACAGCCTAACCGCCCCCGTGCTCTGCGCAGGATGCTCAAGAGGCCGAAATCGATCTACCAAAATGAGGAAGCTGACCCTAGACTCTAACAGGAGCTAAACTTACCAAGCCGACTTGCGGCTTCGGTGGCTCAACGATTTTCGCCTGCTCAACGTATCGGCAAAGAGCGTTCGCCAGTTGCATCTGGCGAGGACTACGGCAGTCTGGTTCGAGCAGTTTCGGACTTCCCACCACAATCACATTTGACATGGCCCGCGATGTCGCCACATTCAGCCGGTTCAGGCTGTACAGGAATTCCATTCCGCGAGGCGCATCCTCCGGCGACGACGTCGTCAACGAATAAATTACTATCGGGGCTTCTTGCCCCTGAAACTTGTCCACCGTCCCGATCCGCATTTTCGGCAGCCGTCCCGACAAATCCGCGACCTGCGCGTTGTACGGCGCCACAATCAAGATGTCTTCCTCTTTCAGCCGGCGGCTATTACCCGCGCCGTAAAACCATTTCACTTCCGGCTTCAGCAATCCCTCCACGATCCTCGCCACAACTTCCACTTCCTCGGCGCACGAGTTTCGATTTCCCTCATGCTCCACCGAAACAAACCACAACCCCGCTCCATTCAGCCATGCGTGCCCTTCGGAAACTCTGCTTCGCGCAATTGCATGCGAACTCAGCTTGCCTTCGTAGAAAACCTCAGATGTAAATTTGCAAACCTCCGGATGCAATCTCCAGCTCAGCGGCAGCAGAAATCCCATGTCCTCCGAAATGGTCTTCCGCCCACCCAGCAGGTGCTCCAAGGCCGATTTTTCTGCTCCATCCGGATGACTCCCCTTCAACGGCCGCTCCAACTGCTGCGGATCACCCAGCAGGACCACGTTCTTCGCCGCGTGCGACACCGCAATCACGTCCGCAAGGGCCATCTGTCCCGCCTCGTCGATAAAGAGCACGTCCACCGCCTCAAAAGATGCTTCCGGCGACCACAACCAAGACGTCCCGCCCACAACATTGGCTTTGCGTGACCGCAGCGCCTCTAATGCCTCCTCGTTGCTTTTCCTGGCGACCGCAACCCCTTCGCTTTCCTCACCGTCCTTGTCTCGATGCAGACAATGAACACCCGGAACATCCCTTTCATGCGCTGCCTCAACTACTTCGTCCAGCAAGTTACGAATCACCTTGTGGCTCAGCGCGGTCACTCCGACTTTTCTTCCTCGCTTCACGAGTTCGCAGATCATCCGCGCACCCGTGTACGTCTTTCCCGAGCCGGGAGGTCCCTGGATTGCAAATGCTGAATCCTTCAGGGCCAGCGCAATCCGACTCGCCGTGTTTTCGGGCGTCTCCACCGCCAGCGGCTTGATCGTCTCGCCACCCACAAGACGCGGCGGCCTTCGCAGCAGCAAATCTCGTCCGGCTCGATATGGCCCTAACCCATCAATTCCATTTTTCGCAACCCATGCGCCAATCCGGTACAGCGCCTCGGCGTGCTCTTTCACGTCGAACGGGCGTTCCCACACGTACACCGCCGTCGGATGCATTTCTGCCGTCTTTCTAGTTTTCTTGACGTCTATCGTGCGTCCCACCACGTCCACCGCTGCCACGCTTCCGAATTTCTCGGCCTTGCAGTAGAGGTCTTTCTCGCAGCGGGCCTCTGTTTCCTGCTTCACAAACGAGTAGCGATCTACTGGAATGTTTCGCTCGACAAGCAATCGCTCCAGGAATTTCAGGCCCGCCAAGCCCGCTCGCTCTTCCAGCAAATCCTCATCGTCCAGGTCTGCCAGCCGGTAGCCTTCCCAGTAGGTTGCCTTGTTCTCCCGCCGGTGCCAGTCCAATAATTGAGCCAACAACCATTGCGCCCGCTGCTGCTCTTTACGCGCGCTCGAATCTGCCGGTATCCCCTCTGTAAGCTTCGCAACTAATGCCGCAACCCGCTTTTGCCTCTCATCGAGTTCCTCGGACGCTCTTTCATCCCTATCCGAGAATCGCGGCACGCTCATCCCACCTTCCAGCAATTTCCGCCGCTCCACCTCCAACCAATGCCGCAGCGCCATCGCCGAAAAACAGTCCTCGCTGTTGTAACCCTCCATCGCTTTCCGGATTTCGTCCGGCATATCTTCCAGGTTGCGTTCCAGCTCCAGCCGGTGCTCCACGTAGCGCATTGCCGCCCGGGATTCGTCCAGGGGTGTTTTGCGGTCGAATCCGTAAAACGCTTCGATCTTTTTCAGTGAATACTCTTCCACGCTCGCTCGCGTGCTCTGCTTGAACGCCTGGTGTAAATCCACCAGCACGCCCGCGCGCAGCAATCGGTCAATCTCGTCTTCCCGCATCGCATACATCCCCATCAACCGCTTCAGCGTTCCCGGCTCATACGCTCCGAAGTGATACACGTGCATCTGTGGATTTGCCTCCCGGCGCCGCATGATTTCGTCCACCAACCACTCGAAGCCTTTCTTTTCTTCCTCGCGGTTTAATGCCCAGCGCTTTTCGTAATTTAGCTCGCCGTCCGCTTGCATGAATGCCAACCCGAACAGGTATTGCAGTCCCGATTCGCCAACGAACGGATCGCCCTCCAGATCCACAAATACATCGTCCGCCGAAGGCTCCGGCAATCTGCAAAAACCCATTCCCTCCGCCGCCGGCAAAAGCGCCTCATGTACCAGCCTCTTGTCCGCGCGTCCCGTCACCTGCACGCGCGCCTGCTCGCGCACTCGCTCGATGGCCTCTCGCGAACCGTGCTTCGGCCTCTCCATCAGTGGTATCGGCAGCACCGCCAGTTTCGCCATCGTCTCCGTGTCCCACGCAACCAGCTGCTCGCGGTGCTGCCGCCGGATTCCTGCCACCAGCGACAAATGATCATCCCCATGCCTCTGCTCATCGCACTGGCTAAACCACTGACACACGTCGCAGTGCGCCACCGGTTCCGGGTACGTCTCGCTTCCGCCGTCATTCTGCACCGCTCGCGCCAACCGTCCTTTAACGTAGCGAAAGTACGCGGCATATTCAGCCACGCGATAGGCTTCACCCTCAAAATCCTGGCCCGGAGGAATCACCCACATCCATTCCGGCTCGCATCCCTGAGCCCTTGTCAGCAGCTCCGAATACAACGAAATCTGCAAAATCGTAGCCGCCTTGGTTTCCCGCGCTAGCTTCGTATCCTCGACTTCATACGACCAGTCCCATTTCGTTCCGCGCTTCGCCACCCGCCGCAACACATCAGGCCGCCCAAACCACTCCGCGCCCACCAACCCACCCTGCGCAATTACTTCCGCACCTTGCTCCATGAGTCTTCGCGTTCTTTCGAGAAGGTCCTTCTCGTCTTTGATCTCCGCAAGATTCACCACGGTCAGTTTTTTCTGCTCCGCCAAATACGTAAGATAGGCTGCTTCGTGTCGCTCACCGCGTTCCCGAATGACCATAAGATCTGGCACCGGCCAATCCGGCGCCGGTTTCTCGCCCCGCACCACCTGTAAATCCAGCATCGTCAAATGTCGGCAAGCCAAGTGATTGCTCAAGTCGGTCGCCGACAATCGAATCTGTTCGGATGCTAACTTCATGTTGTATTCACTCGATCGGATTACAAAGACGAGAATGGGCACAGAACATTATTCTACTGGCGGGCGCCCACTCTTAATTGGGAAAAAGGTAGGACAATCGGTCGGTTCCTTTCGCTCCAACTCCCCGCGCTCGCCCGCAAACCATTCAATTCACAGCCTTTAATTTCTCACTTGACGGATAGTAACTGATACGGTAATCTTAGCATAAGGTTCTGCTGACAGTGGCCCCGTTTTCTTCCTCCTTTCCCCCGCAACCCCGCGTGTTTTCGCCACCTCTCGATTTTGTCGGTCCTTTGTTTTCATACTCTTACGAATCCCTTTTCCCGCAACTCCTTTCGTTTCACATCCATACGAAACCCCCGGGGGTGTGGCGTACGGCGCTTGCTCGCGACTCGTCACTCGCCCTAAGTCCCTTCCTTCTTATCACATCCCTGCAACCCCCATATTTTCATGCGATTACGAACTCTTTTGCGCATCGGCGGTCCTCTAACCCTTGTATTCTCAATCGATTGCGCACTCTTTCTATCGCCACGGGGGTGGTACCCCTCTGGCGTTCCTCTCAAGTCCCGTCCTGTCCCGGCGTCTACTCCGACCCGCTCGGGGAGCCTCCGTGGCAATCCAATTTGCCGCCTGTGCGGCTTGCAGTACACTCTTCCTCCGGCCAGTCCGCAGCATCGCCGGACTTACACACCGCCATGGATAAACGCATAGCCTCTGCCGACGCCGCCATCGCCAAACTCACCGACGGCGCCACCATCCTGGTCGGCGGCTTCGGCCTCTGCGGCGTCCCGGAACATCTGATTGACGCTGTGCGCCGCAAAGGCACGAAAAATCTGACCGTCGCCAGCAACAATGCCGGCACCGACGGTGCCGGCCTCGGCTTGCTCCTGCAAAATCGCCAGATCAAAAAAATGATCTCCACCTACGTCGGCGAGAACAAACTTTTCGAGCAGCTCGTCCTAAGCGGCGAAGTACAAGTGGAGCTTAATCCGCAAGGCACCTTCGCCGAGCGTATCCGCGCCGGCGGCGCTGGCATTCCCGCGTTTTACACACCCACCGGCTACGGCACCATGGTTGCCGAAGGCAAAGAAACCCGCGAATTCAACGGCCGCCAGTACGTCCTCGAGCGCGCCCTGCGCGGAGATTTCGCTTTCATCAAAGCCTGGAAGGGCGACCGCTGGGGCAATCTCATCTATCGCAAGACCTCGCGCAACTTCAATCCCATGATGGCCACCGCCGCCGATTACGTAATCGCCGAAGTCGAACAACTGGTCGAGCTCGGCCAGCTCCCGCCCGACCAGATCCACACCCCCGGCATCTTCGTCGACGCCATCTTCCAAGGCACCCACTACGACAAAAAAATCGAGCGCCGCACGGTGCGGAAAATCTAAACCTCATGCCCCTCACCGACGAACAAAAACGCGAACGCATCGCCCGCCGCATCGCGCAGGAACTGCGCGACGGCTTCTACGTCAATCTCGGCATCGGCATGCCCACGCTCGTCGCCAATTACGTCCCCAAAGGCATGGAAGTCGTGTTGCAATCGGAAAACGGCATGCTGGGTGTCGGCCCTTATCCGCTCGAATCCGAAATCGATCCCGACCTCATCAATGCCGGAAAAGAAACTGTGACCGAGATTCCCGGCACCAGCTATTTCTCTTCCGCCGATTCCTTCGGCATGATTCGCGGCGGCCACGTCGACCTCACCGTTCTCGGCGCGCTGCAAGTCGACGCAAAGGGCAATCTCGCCAACTGGGCCATCCCCGGCAAAATGCTGAAAGGCATGGGCGGCGCCATGGACCTGGTCGCCGGCGCCAAGCGCGTCTTCATCGCCATGGAGCACGCCACCCGCGACAATCAACCCAAAATCTTGAAGAAGTGCTCGCTCCCGCTGACCGGAGTCGAAGTGGTGGACCACATCGTCACCGAACTCGCCTTGATCGATGTCACTCCGTCGGGCCTCCTCCTCCGCGAGCTAGCCCCGGACACCACGATCGAACACGTTCAATCCCTCACCGAGCCCAAGCTCCTGCTTCCGCTAAACGGTCCGCGCCGCATGCCGACATGAAATCCAAAAAAACAAAACGCCCGCGCCCGAGAATGCCGCACACCAGCGAAGAAATGAAACAATGGTCTGCCATGCTTGGCGAGGAACTGAGCCACTGGCCCAAGGTTACGGCGCGCCCCATGTTCGGCTTGCGCGGCTTCTATCGCGGCAAAAAAATCTTCGCCGCCTTGCCGGTCACTCGCGCGATCAAAAATCCTAATTCGCTCATCTTCCGGATCAAGCCAATGCCGCCCGATTTGTTGGCGCGCGCCAAGAAAGAGCCGCGCATCGACACCGAGAACGCAGTACCCAGCGCAAAATGGTTCGTGTTCGAGCTGAATTCCGAAGCCGACTTCCGCGACGCACTGTGGTGGATAAACCAGGCCTACGATCGTGCGAAGTAACTGCTCGGTGGCAAAGGAGTGGCAAAAACGCTAGCTTCCGGTAAGCTGGAAAAAGCGGCAGCGCGCACTCCATGGATCCGCATTCCATCGTCATCGTCAGCTTGCACAGCCCGAAGGAAAAAATTTGGGGCGAGCTTCTGACCGTCAGCACCGCGGGAATCACCATGCGCGGAATCGACCTGAATTCCTTCGATCACTTCATCCGCCAGCTCAATGAGCCGGACGGCGAGCGCGTCGGCGTCCCCACGCTCTTTTTCCCCATGACCCGCGTCGAGCGCATCACGCTGGACGAGCCCACCGGCTCCATTCCTTCCATGGACGAACTTTTCGCGCGCAAACTCGGCCGCCGCTTGATCGACTATCTCGCGCAGTTTGCCTGAACTGCGTTATCCTGAATCAACAATGAAAGGCCGCATCTGGACGGTACCCAATCAAATCACGCTTTTGCGCCTGGGCTTCCTGCCATTTTTTCTAATTCTGATTTCCTACGAGCATTACCGCTGGGCGCTCGCGGTTTTAGTGATCGCGGGACTCAGCGACGGCATCGACGGGCTGCTCGCGCGCCAGCTCAATCAGCGCTCCGCGCTGGGGGCGTACCTCGATCCTATTGCGGACAAGCTGCTGCTTTCCTCTTCGTTTGTGATTTTGGCTTTCAAGAAGGAAATTGCGTGGTGGCTCACGATCATCGTGCTCAGCCGCGACATCCTCATCCTGGTGGTGGGCGCGGTAATCATTCTGATTTTCGGCTACCGCCCGTTTCCACCCAGCCTGTTGGGGAAGATGACCACATTTTTTCAAATCGTTTTGGTGTTCACCGTGGTTCTCGGCGCGGCATATCCCAATCCGCTTCTCGGAAGCATCAAGCAAATCCTGATTTACCTCGTTGCTATGCTCGCAACGGTGTCGGCCTTCCAGTACTCGGTTAGCATCGCCCGCCATCTGAGTTCGCCGGCGCCGCCAGCGAACTAAGCCTGGCCCGGAATGGGATCGCGATAGTGCAAAATCATGAATGCGAAGCTCACGATTACGGCGATTGCCGCCAGCCAGCCTAGCGCGTTGGCGATCTGCCGTTCGCGCACGTTGATCGGCTGGCGGTCCGAAAATATTTTGCCGAGCACAAATCCCGCTGCCAGGCCGGCACCATGCGCCCAGTTGTCAATGCCCATACCCATGAATCCCAACACAAAAAGCAAGACAACCGAGCTGACCAGGCGCGAACGCAATTCACGCATGTAAGCGCCGCCGCGCTTGGTGGTGATGGCCAGCATCGCTCCCACTAAGCCAAGCAGCCCCCCGCTGGCGCCCAGCGAATAGTGCCCAGTAAAAGAACTGGCCAGAAAGCCGAACACGCCAGTGAAAATGTACAGGAAGAAATAGCGGGAAGAACCGTACAGTTCTTCGAGCGCCGGACCAAGCTGCATCAGCGCCATCATGTTGAAGCCGATGTGAATCAGCCCGCCGTGCAGAAACATCGCGGTGATCAGGCGATACCACTGATGCTGAACGTAGATTCCGTACGGCGCGCTCATGCCCAGGCGATAGGACGCTTCGCCGCCTACTCCCCACAAAATGCTGAGACCACCACCACCGCCGTGCGCAGCCAAGGCCATCCATTCCACGCCGAACATCAACAGATTCGAAACGAGCAGCGCGGTCGTAACTGGCGCGGGTCCGGTGAAAACTCCAGACAGGCTGCGATTGACGGCGGCCATAGAGAATCTCAGGTTGGTGCCGCACTGGTGGCAGCGTGTGGCACTGATTCCCACCAGCGAACCGCAGGAGGGGCAAATTTTGGGGCGCGGCTGCTGGTTGCCGCCGCCGAAAAAACCTTGCAGCGC
>Ga0137416_10001283_pt1 | contig 12710 bp, 20 predicted proteins | sample CZODoug3_1_1_16f_FD_108282 | JGI IMG/M metagenome (GOLD analysis project Ga0137416, IMG submission 108282) | Vadose zone soil fungal communities from Angelo Coast Range Reserve, California, USA - CZODoug3_1_1_16fungal (Illumina Assembly) | ecosystem: Environmental > Terrestrial > Soil > Vadose...
CTCGAAACCGATCGCGAGATGCTTCGCCGGTCTACGAGACGGCATCGCCGACCGGGAGCCTGCCCGTCGCAGACTCCGCCGCTTCGGCCGTGAAAGTCGCCGCAGTCGACCCGCCTGTTGCCCGGTCGCTCCCGCCGCAAGGCGTGAACGCGGCTGGAACGTCCGCCATGCCAACCGAGTCGCCCGCCTTCACGCTGGGCGCAGCGCCGATCGTGGCGCCGGCACCGATAGCGGCCGCGGACCCGCCCGCCAAAGCGCCCGAGCAAGTTGCGATGGCGTCACCAGCGCCAGCCGCACAAACGGTGAGCGACCCGGTAACGCTGCGCCCGCTGCGGCATGATCCGCCCGGGTTTCCGGAGCGGGCGAAGCGAGACGGAATCGTCGAGAGCAAAGTGCGGGTGCGGCTGTGGGTCACCCCCGAGGGCAAAGTCGACCAGGTGGACGTGCTCGAAGCGACACCGCCAGGGGTGTTCGATGACGCCGTGCGTCGCGCCTTGTCGCTGTGGACCTTCGAACCGCCGGGCCACCCGCTGGACCAGGTCGTCGACCTGACGCTGAAGCAGTAACCCAAAGCGCGGCCCACGTTTGGGGGCGCTTCCCTCTGGCGCGCCGGACACCGCACTGCCAGCCAGTCGGTCACAATCCGCAGCGGGCGGCGCCTCGCTTCCCTATAATGCCGTTTCCCTGCTGCTGTAGCTCAGCTGGTAGAGCAACTGATTCGTAATCAGTAGGTCCCCCGTTCGAGTCGGGGCAGCAGCACCAAATAAATCAACAACATACGAACTAATCCTCAGGTTCGAGTTGTCCCATATTCCGGCCTACTGTCCCAAACCATCTATACTGCGCGCCAGGAGCCCGGCATGGCGCGCCCCCGAAAGCACAACCCCAACCTACCGCCCGGCGTCATCTTCAAACATGGCGCCTACCACTATCGGAAGGACGGCAAATCCAGGAAGCTGGCCGACGATCTGCCGACCGCGCTGCGCGAGTACGGAAGGAGGCTCGAGGCCGAGGGCGCGGTAGACGATCCGAACACGCTGCCTCGCTTGCTTGACAAGTTCGTCGCCGAGCACGCGGCCAAGAAGAAACCGAAGACGCTCGAGATGTACGACCGCTGCGTCGGCTTGCTGAAGCCGATCGTCGCAGACTTCAGGCCTCACCAGCTCACCGCTTCGGACGTCACCCAAATCGTCCGCGCGGTCGGTAAGAAGCATGGTGCGACCACGGCGAACCAGTGCCGCGCGACTTTATCCGCCGTCTTCGGTTTTGCAATCGAGCTTGGCCTTGCAACCGCCAATCCGGTTCGGGACACGAAGAAAATCGCGATCCCGAAACGAAAGCGCTACGTCGAGAACTCCGAACTCGATGCGATTGCTGCGGCAGGCTCCCCGATCATCCAGGCGGTCATCGATCTTGCCTACGTGACCGGGCAGCGCATATCGGATGTGCTCGACCTCAGTCTTGACGTCAAGGACAAGGAGTACGTGACGCTGGTCCAGCGCAAGACGGGGCACCGGATGAAGCTCCGCCGAACGCGAGGCCTGATTACCGTCATCAAGGCGGTGACAGCCACGTGCGAGAAGCAACTGCGAAAGTCGGCAAGAGAGAAGAGTGTGGAACCGGAGACAATCGTTTTCAACAGCCGTGGTCTGCCGTACACATACGACGGATTCTCGACGCTCTGGCAGCGCGCCCGGAAGGAAAGCGGTGTCCGGGACGCTCGGATTCACGATGTCCGTGCCAAGGCTATTACCGATGCAGAAGAGCTCGGGATGGACGCGCAAACGCTCGCAGGGCACGCGTCGAGGACGACAACCGAGGGCTACATTAGACGACGGAAGGCCTTCATTGCCGACCCGCTGCCGCCATTGAGGCGGGCGCAGAAAAGGGGCGAGCAAGCTTAGACGGGCAACGGGAGTTGCGATCGCTTTACTTCCGTGGTCGAAATGGAGCCCGATGCGCCCAAGCGAACGATGCCGGCGTCTCGGAGCACGCCCGCCGCGCGGAAGGAGCAAGGGAAGTAATAGTGCGTGAGGTTCCCTGCTTCGTCTGCTTAGACCTGGCGTCGCCCGCTCGCGTCGTGTGGGTGATTGCGCGGTCGTCCCTCGTCTTCTTTGTGGTGGTAACGTGGCTTGCGTTCCACCCGTTCCCGCTCGAGCGTGCAGCTCGGTCTTCCATTGTGAGAACGGCCGCACAACCAGCCGCGGCGCAGCTCGATCACATCATGCTGGGTGACAGGCCGCAGAACGCTCAGCGGCGAAGGTGCGATTTGCTAGCAGGCGGGCCCGTGTCTGAGTCGAAGGCGGGGAGGGCAGCTAGCACAGGCCTGACTGACGCACATGCGGCTTGTCGGAGCGTGCCGCGCGCGTCGAATTGCCCCTAGACATGGCTTTTTTCTCGTAGTGGGGGGCTTGATTTGAGGCGTAGCGCCCGGATAATAGGGTCTGAATTTGCCCCCCGCCCGACATGCCGAAAGGCCCGGGCGGGGTTATTGTTTTTGGAGGGCCATTTTTGTCCGGCGAACCTCCCATCAAGCGCGCTGTAGCCTTCTTCGACGGACAGAACCTTTTCTACTCGGTCCGTTCCGCCTTCGGATATACCTTTCCGAACTACGACGTAGTTGCACTCGCTACTGCAGTCTGTGCGACGCGAGGGTGGCGCCTCGATCAGGTTCGCTTCTATACGGGCGTACCTAATTCTGCAGACAACGCGCAGTGGAGCGCCTTCTGGGCAGCAAAGCTCCTGCGCATGAGCCGACAGGGCGTTGTTACGTTCAAGCGCCCGCTGCGCTACCGAAACCAGGTCGTCAATCTTCCGACCGGCGGTCAGCATTCGTTCCTAGCCGCCGAAGAGAAGGGCATCGATGTTCGTATCGCCATCGATGTGATTCGGCTGGCGCATCAAAATACGTACGACGTGGCACTGGTGTTCAGTCAGGATCAGGATCTTTCTGAGGTCGCATCTGAAGTGCGCGTCATTGCGAGAGAGCAGAACCGGTGGGTAAAGATGGTATCTGCTTTTCCAACGAGTCCTACGGCAACCAACAAGCGCGGAATTAATTCGACTGACTGGGTTCCAATCGAGCGCACGCTTTACGATTCTTGTATTGATCCGCGGGACTATCGACCGAAGAAGGCGGTATAGCGCAGAAAACCCACGGTAGCGAGTTCGGGGGTATGGTTCGACGGAGACATCCTCCGCGATAGCCCGCGCGAGTCCACGATCTTCTGTGCAAAGGTGCCCGGATCCACCAACCATCCCGCCGACCGCTTTCAAGCGTGCGCTGTGCGGCACCCGGCATCGCCGCTTGCGCGGGTGATTTTCGGCGCTTCTACAATTACCCGGGCTGGGTCCCAGCTATTACAGACGGCGCGGTGTCCGACGCGCTGTATGCGCGAACACGGGGCAGAACGAAGCGATCCTCCGCACATGGGCAAGCAACGCGGCACGAAAAAGCAGAACACCCGATTCCTGGGCACCTACACATTGCCTGGAGATCAGTCCGCAGTCGGGGAGCTCAGGCTCAAAGGTTCGAAAACCCTGCTGAAGCTACACTCGGATACGGAGTTGACGCGCTTGGAGGCGGACTCTTGCATCAAAGGAGCCGCGTACACGGGCGAGTACCTCACCCTCATCGATTGCCACAGTCCTGGCATTGGGCGAACCAGCTTCAAGGACGAGGCCCCCCAGTACCATGCCGACATCTTCCCGCACTACGTCGTCATCGGTCGGCGTCACCTCGAGCCAGGCAAGCTCTGCGTCAGCCGAATCCATTTCACAACTACCGATCTGACCGCACTCTTCTATGACTTCGACGCGTTCAGCCACGTAATCGACGCCAAGCCGATCATCGACGTGGTGCTGCAAGAGCGTCGACAGATGCGGCCGGTGGAGGCAGGTGAGCGGCCCCAAGTTTCTTACTTTACCGGCAAAGACTGCATTGCTGATGTAGCCACGGCGATTGGCAAGGTCTCGGTCCATCACAGGCCGCGATTCAACATGGGCGGCCCGACCGGCGTTTTCATCAAGAACCGCATAATGGTGTCGATCGAGCCTGACCATCCGGTGATCTTCTATGATGCTGTTGCTTCGATGCATGACGTTGCCTGTTTCCTTTCGATGGCAGCGGGGCGCGTCCAGGGCGTCGACCACATTCGCATCGTCACGACGGAGGAGATCGACGGCAACCCGCAGATGCTAACGATTCATCCCAGCTATCGCTGGAAAGCCAGCGACAAGAGCGAGCAGTACAAACCCCACCCCGGCGATGTCCCGCTGGACCCGATTCAGAACCGCGCTGAGTTCGATGCAGTGCTTGCGGACTGGATAGCCCGACACGGCGGCTGGCGAGTTGCAAGAAGGCGGTACTTGGAGTGCATGCGCAAGACCAACAGGTACGGTCCCGAGCGGCTCGTCGCGGCCGCCAATATGTTCGACATCCTGCCGGCGTACGCGGTGCCTCTGGCCTCTGGATTACCCGACGACTTCGCAGCTACGCGAGATGCGTGCGCCGAGATGTTTCGCAAACATCCCCCCGGGATTGAGCGCAACAGCGCTCTTTCGGCGCTTGGCAGGCTCGGTAAGCCCTCGCTACCCAAGAAGCTCGCTCACCGAGTATCAATTGTTGAATCGAAACTAGGATGGCGGTTTCCAGACTTGCAGTTCGTAGCCGAAGTCGCTGTCAAGTGCCGCAACTTCTTCGTTCACGGCAGCTCCGACGAGATCGACTACGAAATGGTAGAGACCCTTGTCCCGTTTCTCACCGACGCGCTCGAGTTCGTCTTCGCTTCGTCGGACTTCATCGAGTCAGGCTGGATGCACAGCGCTGGTGCTCCGCCGAGCACGGCTGGGGACACAGCTTCGCTCGGTTTCGCAGCGAGTACGACATCGCGCTCGCCAGACTTCAAAGCGTGACCGCCACCTAAGAACTGCCAGGGACGCAAGAGGCCGAGGCGCCATCGTTCTCTGAATGTTTGCTGCTGGCCGCGTACGGCGTGAAGTGATGTCCGCTTTCCGGCAGCGCCCGACTGTTAGTGTACGGCGGTGCCGGCGGCCGGCGTGGTTCGGCGGATCTAAGGTCCGCGAATCCACGCATGGCCTACAGTCGGCCGCGGCTGGATCTACGGCCACGCCACGCATCCCGCCAACGGCAGGCTGGGTTGATCCCTGGCAAGCCGGTGGCCGACCGCGGCGCCTATGCTGCGGAATCGGTTAACGAAGGGGGCGGCGATGTCCAAAGTCGGGGATGCGCTGCGACGCGCGCCAGCGGGCTTGAACCAGGTGATCGGCGAGTGCGAAGCGACGATCCGGCTGCTGTTCCGCGTGGCCTTCGTGATCGTGGTCTACGGCGGCCTCCGGTGGATCGGTAATTCGATCCCCGGCAGTCCGGACACGGTCGGCATTGCGTTGGCGCTGGACAACATCGGCTGGGCGCTTGACGACATCGCAGCGGCATTGCCACTGCGGTAGGCCATGGGATGAACAGCGGCACGGTTGTCGGGATTCTGTTGCTGTTTGCGCTCGTTTGCGGGCTGCTAGCGAGCATGCGGATCTTCCTATATCGGTTTTTCGATATTGAATGGTCGATTAGCACCAAGTCGGGTTGGTGGGTCTTTCTTGCGTGCAATGTCTTTACCGAAGAGCCGGAGCCGGGTCTTCTCCGGTTCCTCACCGCTGAAGGATGGATTGGTTTGCTGTTGTTTCTTCTGGTGGGGGCTATCGGTGCTTTCGTTCGGGGCGACTTATCACCCTTGCCTTGGAAAGCCTTTTCCCAGGGGAATCATTGGGGTGGCGGCCCGTTGTTTGGCGTTGCGGCGGTGGCACTTGTTATCAACGCCGAAATCTGGCTTTTCTTCGGGGCATCGCAGTATGCGTTGTGGCTTGAAAGGCATAAGACCGATCAGAATCCCGAAGTCGTAACCTTAAAGCGGAGGTATTACCTGCTAATCAACTTTGTGATCGGCCTGCTCTTGGTCGTTGAAGGCAATGCTGTGTATCGCCTGCTAGGCGCGATGTTTTGATGGTGTCAGGGCGATTCAAACAATCGCGCATCACTCGTCATCGACCCCGGCTCCCCCTGGCGTCAGAATGCGCACCCGTTCCGCGCCACCCCGATTGCGCACCGGCCGCCGTCCCGCTGGCGATCCCGATGACCGGCAGCGATGCCGCCCTGGCCGACGCATTCGATGTCAGGGATGTGCGCGCGGCGCTGGTGCTGGTGCGATCACGCTGGCCGCAGATCAGCGCCCTGGCGGCCCATCTGGCTCAGCACACGGTCAACCGGATGGCGAGCGCGGCCTGCTGATCCCCGCCTGTTCGGCAAGCTGCTTCATTCCTGCGTCCAGGTGCGGCTTTCGCAGCTTGCCCTTCGACACCCAGCCCAGCGCGATCAGCCGACCGCGGACAGCCAAATCGGGCGGCGGCATCGGGACCAGGATGCACGCCCGCGGCAAGCTGCCGAATGCGACGCAGAAGAACTTCCAGGCTGCTTCGTGCGATGTCATCTTCTTCGAATCATCGCGCTCAATTTCGAACAAAGCCCGAGCGCATGCCGGGTCCAGCTTCTTTACGTCGATGCCAAGGTCAATCAGGTGACCAGCGATCTTCGCGGAAAAGATTCCTGTGCGGAAGCTATCGAACAGACCCATCAGGATGCTCCGGATATCTGGTTCGCACTGGCAGGCTTTAGATCAGGTTTGTCGCCCAACAGAATACGCAGTTCGTCTTCGAGCGCGCGCAGTGCTTCTGGAATCTCCTTCTCGACGCGTTCGTGCAATTCGATCCAGACTTCAGTGGCATTGGGCAGCGGTGAGCGGCGCTGATTGTCAGGGTCAACGATAAGAGTGAATTTGTTGGCTATCTGGACAAGTGTCTGATTCAGGGCCGCGATGCGGTCTGCAACTGGCGCGGGAAGAAAGACGCGCTTCTGTGAAAAATAAGCATAAAGATCCGCCTGAGCGGGCACGGCTCCTGCCAGTCGGTCCCCTCTCGGTTTCTGCTGTCCGAATTCGGCGATCTTCGTGTATTCGACGACTGCATCCTTGAACGTTTGCAATTTGGCGTACGTCTCTGCGATTGCTTCGATACGCCGTTCGTGCAGTTGTCCAAATCGCACACGATGTTCTTCTGCGGAAATGTCCAGATCCGCCTTCATGCGTGCGATTTCGACCTCGGCACTTCGTTTGAGGGAATCGCGAAAAGCTTCCAGCTTCAGGTCGTATTCGTGCCGGACCGCGTTGCTGAGTCGCTGCATGATGGCCGCCTTTGCCAGCCAGAGCACAGCGGCAATTAGGGCGCCGGTAACCAGCGTCGAAGCGAGCGTCTGAAGTAGGAAATTGGACACGAGGTATCAGTGAATTAGCATCCGCCGTGGCGAAAAGGTCCGGTCATTGGCATTCCAGCACCGTCTCCAGACGGCACGGCTTGCGGTGGTTATCCCTCTGGGTAAGCAAACTCACCGTATTGGATCGTTTCCAGAAAGTTGCCCCATACGCCCCAACGCGATTGGTCGGGCGTAACCGAACCGAAGATCCACAGCGACGCTATGTCCAGCTTGGGGATTTTCAACGCCAACGGGCTGAAGCGCGCGCTCTGGTTCAGATGCACTGCCACCGTGAGGTCGCGCGAGTCACGATACTTCGTCAGATCGTCGATGACAGCCTGCACGGTCGCCTCCGGGTTCAGATCGGTCGGAACGACCTCCTTTATCTGGATCGGCGCGAAATTCGCCGTGTCGCTGTCGATCCAGGTTGCCACCGCGTCGTAGTCCTGTGCCTCTGCGTGGGCGACAAGCATGGGCTGCACGCTGATTTGGCCCCAGCCGTAGCAGAAAAGGGATGCCAGCCGCAGTTCGCGCACGTCGCGCAAATCGTGGGTTCGAAGATGCCGGATCTTCGGATCCGTCCCTGGCGGAATCAGCCTTTCGACCCTGCGCAATTCGACCAGCACTTCCCGAGGGTCGCGGTAGGTCAGACTCCCGAACGCGCGAGCCCGATCCCGTGCCACGCCGCCACGCTTCGGTGGCAAATCACTCATCGTCGGCGCCCGTCGCGTGCCCTCGCTGCCGATTCGACCCGGAACGGGGTGAAGCATTGGCCGGACTGAGTCAACTGCCCCAAAGCACGCCCGCCAATTCGTGGTGAAGGTCGAATTGCCAGCGCGTCAGGAATTCCGGAAAGAACTGGGACTGGACGATGAGCACGCTGTGCCCCGACATAGCAGCGACATCTTCAAGCTGGGCTGCGTTTCCGTAGCTTGTTGGATGGCTGAAACTCTTGGCGAAGCGAACCATTCCGACCTCGTTGAAGTCGCCGCCAGGAATCTCTCCGGCTGCTGGGTCGAAACGCGACGGGTCAAAGTCGCATACAGAAAGCCGGGCCGTGGTCACGATCACCGGGACGTACACACCGCTTAGACGGGCCCGCTGTTGCCGGTGTATGTCCACGTTTTGCTGTGCGACGGCTTCCGTTGCACGGACGACCTCTGCCGCGGTTTTCTCCAGCAGTTCCTGCGTCCGCTGATTGTTCTTTCGCACCACGCAATACTGAGCGACCGGCGATCGCGGCGCGATCCACACGTCGCACCCATTCGTTCACTTTCATACGAGGATCAAACCCCCCCTGACCGTTGCTTTCCAGCTTGAGAGCCGTTATCCATGCGCGGGCCACGCGTCGGTGGTTGTTCGGTGCGTCATCGGTCGGCTCACGAAGAAAGATCCATTCGGTGTCCCTGGCCCGCTTACATTCGATCACCAGGAACTGATCGTTCCCGGAGCGCAGCACCAGATCCAGAAACTTCGTTTCGTTGGCCAGCGGATCCCGCCACGGGTGTTCGGACAGGGCGACGTGAAAGCGAGCGCCGCCAGTCTGGACGACATGCTTCAACCCTAGTTGCACTGGTCGCGCTTGTCGGCGATCAGGTCGAGATTGTCTTCCGTCAGCCTGCTCCATTTTTGTTTCACGTGTCCTCGGAACTGCTTCCAATTGTCTTCGATCATGTCCCAATTCATGGCGTTTCCCTTCGGGATGATCGAATTTCAGCAGCTGCTAACGAGCACGTCTGTCACGCGCTCGAAGTGGTCGCCGGAGAGCCGCCGTGCGAGGAAGAAGAGGTGATTATTACATTCAAGTTTTTTTCAACCTCCGGGTCGATCGAAACCGGCAGTGCAGGCGAAATTGTAGGAGCACGCAGCTTCGGACAGATTCGCAATCTTTCCCCTGGCGTAAAGGCAAGTTGGCCGCTCTGAGATGCGATCTACCGATACGCCGGTCCCGCGAGGAATCTCAGTGACGCACAACGTATGAAGGCATGGCGTTGGGATCGCCGATGATCGGTCGAAGCGATGCATGTGACACGGCGACACTGAGCGCGATCGGGCGCTGTTCCTCGGGCGCATCGATCAGCTTCGTGACGCAAGGGGCCGGAACCACGAGGTAATGACGCCTATCGGGGGCATACCTAAGCTCGCGCCAACCCTGCCCCATTAACCATTCCCATAGATCATCGGTAACGCCCGCCTGGATCGTCATCCGAAGTTCCCCACAGACGACATAGGCACCAATCGCGGGCTTGGGACCGCGACGAGGCGGGGCGCGTTCTATTCGAAAACGCAAAAAGCCACGAACCCGATCTTGCAGTGATTGAATCACGACGAAACCTTTCTGCAGGGCCGTCCGACCTCCTAATAAGGTGATCCCGGAACGGTGTCCCCAGACAAACGTATCCAGGTAGGCTTCTCTGATAAACGTTGGCCGCAAAGCGGGGACACACCTTAAATTTCGGCTCGATTTTCCCCGGTGCAGCCGAATACCCACTCGACGATCCTATCCATGGCGCCAGTCGATCATCGCCCGTGCTTTGGACTTGCCCGGAGAACGATTCGGCAAAGGGCCGCGCCGGGCGCGGCCCTGTCGCCCTTACGCGATGCTGCCGATGATCTTCCTCACTCGGCCGTTGCCTTGAATGCAGCGTATTGGTCGGGCGATTCCTTGACGCTGCGGATTCCCTGATCGGTGAAACTCACCAGGCTGATAAACGTCGCCATCGTTCACCTCCGTCGTTCCACGACTTCGTCCCGGCGGTCGATGCGCCGACAAGCCGATGAGGAGGACGGCCGTCATTCCTCCGGGGCCAAGCGTATTCGATGCACAGGGAGCAACTCAGTAAGCTACGGATCAAGGTTTCCTTCGCACCAATGCGGCCCTTGGTTGGGCATTTAGGATCGCTTCGACCATCAGCTTTTTGCGCCGCGCGGGATCCGCATCCGTAAGGCGAGTCACATACGACGCCGAAATGTCACGATATTCGCGCCGGTCTGGACGGTGGGGATCCACACGCCAACCTTGGCTCATCAGCCACAACCACAAAGAGTCACTCATTCCGGCCTGGACGACCAAGCGAAGTCCCTTTTGAACGTGTACCACATGAGCTCCGATTCTTGGCTTCGTGCCGCGATTCGGCATTCGGCGCGCAACAGGTTCGCGCTTCGGTCGGCGGAAGCGGGCGCGCAGTGCATCCAACAGACGCACGGGCAAAAGTTTTGCGAGCGGCTTCATGTCAGGACTTCTTACTCCGACGAAATTTATCACCGTGAGCTGCCCGTTTCATGTTGGCTGGCCGCGTCGGGTGGCCCAGCGTTGGTGCGCAAGCGCGAAACTAGCCTGGGAAGAGACCGCATCCGCACTGCTCATTGCCCTAACCGTCGTCAATATGACCCTGCTGATCCTTTCGCTGGCTCGACCGAGTGCAGCAGTGGCCGCTGGCGGCGCGCCAGTAATACGCGGCCACGCACCTGAAATCGTGGACGATCGCGGGCGGGTTCGGGCAAGCATTGCAGTGCTGCCTGCCGATCCCGCCGTCAAGATGCCGGACGGCACGACGGGATATCCGGAGACAGTGCTGCTTCGGCTGAACACTTCGGACGGCCGACCCGACGTAACGCCCGGCGCCGCCCACAATTGAAGCTTATCGGTGGCGACGCTCGCGAACCTGCCGACGATGACCCAGCGCTCTAAGCCTGGCTTTTCGGTTGAGAGTCCTTGTGAACCTCCTCGAAAGCCTTGAGCCACCGCTCCGCCTGATCCTTGGTGATGCCGTAGCACTCCTGGATTTGCTTACACAACTGGTCGCGCTTGCCGGCGATCAAGTCGAGATTATCTTCCGTCAGCCTGCCCCATTTTCGTTTCACGTGTCCTCGGAACTGCTTCCAGTCGCCATCGATCATGTCCCAATTCATGGCGTTTCCCTTCGGGATGATTCGAAATTTCAGCGGCCTGCTAACGACCATGGTCTGTCACGCGCCCGAATCGGCTGCCGGAGAGCCGCCGTTCGAGGAAGACCGATACGCCGATCCCGCGTGAGGTCTGAGTGACGCACAACGTATGAAGGCAAAGCGTTGGGATCGCCGATGATCGGTCGAAACGATGCATGTAACACGGCGACACTGAGCGCGATCGGGCGCTGTTCCTCGGGTGCATCGATCAGCTTCGTCACGCAAGGGGCCAGAACCACGAGGTAATGACGCCCATCTGGGGCGTACCTAAGCTCGCGCCAACCCTGCCCCATTAACCATTCCCACAGATCGTCGGTGACGCCCGCCTGGATCGTCATCCGAAGTTCCTCGCAGACGACATAGGCACCGATCGCGGGCTTGGGACCGCGACGAGGTGGCGCGCGTTCTATTCGAAAACGCAAAAAGCCACGAACCCGATCTTGCAGTGATTGAATCACGACGCCACGCCCCCTTTCTGCAGGGCCGTCCGACCTCCTAATAAGGTGATCCCGGAACGGTGTCCCCAGACAAACGTATCCAGGCAGGTTTCTCTGATAAACGTTGGCCGCAAAGCAGGAATACACCTTAAATTTCGGCTCGATTTACCCCGGTGCTAGCGAATACCCACTCGACGATCCTTATCCAACGTCCTCATGGACCTTACGGGCGTGGTTACCATCAATGCCGCGGTCGCCAATCACCCGATCCCGATGGTGGAGGCGGCGCGCTTGATAGGGGTTGTCGTGATCATCTCGGGTCTGCCGGCGGCAGCGTCCAAAGCGCCGGTCGATTTGAAGGGTCGAACTTTCGGCCTTGGATATAGTGGATCAGTGCCTTCCGCCGCAAGCCGCGTCACGGTGATCAATGCTTGAAGTCACGAGCACGTTGGGGAGGACTCTCACGTAGTCCTTACGGTGGAGTGTCACGCTAGCTGTTTTCCAATAGCCGCGGGCCGTGCACGAATCTCACGCGCGCGTTCGTGGCCTTTGGCGTCTCATCGGTTTACCAAATTCGAGGGTCAAAACACCTTGTGGTTTGAGCGAACACAGACCATAGTTGAGTTGCTGGCGCGGACTCGCAATCTCGGCTTGACCCTCGATATGGTCGACGTTTTTCTTTAGTGTGGCCCGCCGCCGAGGTCGAGTAAGGTGCTGAACAGTCTCGCGCCCCTGATGCCTTGGTCCCTGAGGTTGTTATTGAACACTACGTGGACTCGCCGAGCTTGTTGCGCCAGGCGTCGGACCGCAGGGACAAACTCCTTCAACTCCTCTTCGCGGTACTCGTAGTCGAACCGCTCGGAGGATGTGGTGAGTCCCTTCTTATCCCATGTCTCGGAATTGCGCCCGTGCAGGCGGAAGATCGCGAGCGCGGGACAGGTTACTTCCCAGACCGTCGGGATGCTGCTTGAGAAGCCGTGGGGCTCATCCACAACCACGTTAGC
>Ga0137416_10001286_pt1 | contig 12696 bp, 9 predicted proteins | sample CZODoug3_1_1_16f_FD_108282 | JGI IMG/M metagenome (GOLD analysis project Ga0137416, IMG submission 108282) | Vadose zone soil fungal communities from Angelo Coast Range Reserve, California, USA - CZODoug3_1_1_16fungal (Illumina Assembly) | ecosystem: Environmental > Terrestrial > Soil > Vadose...
CGTCGAGGCGCCGCGCCAGCCGCTGCGCCGCGATCGCGCACCGCGCCGCATCCTCGCGGCGGCCGAGCTGCCGGTAGAGGCGCGCCATGCGGCGGCGGGCGTCCAGGCAGTACCCCTGGACCTCGACCAGCGCGATCGGCGGCTCGGCCGGAGTGCCGTCCAGATGGGGAACGCCGTCCCAGGAATCCTTCCATCCCTGGTTTCGCAGGCCTCGCTCGGTCTTGCGCCGGTATTCGATGAACCCGTCGCCGTCCTTGTCCCCGTATTGCTCGATCCAGCGCAGGGCCGCCTCGGCCGCGGGAAGCAGCTGCTCCCCGGTGGCCCTGTCGTGGGTCCACTGCAGATATTCCGTGTAGAGAACGAGGAACAGGGGAGTGGAGTCCACGCTCCCGTAATAGGGCGTGTGCGGAACCTCCCCGGTCCGCGCCAGCTCGCCGCGGCGGATCTCGTGCAGGATCTTCCCCGGCTCCTCCTCGCGGAAATCGTCCACCTTCTTGCCCCGGTGCGCGGCGAGGAACAGCAGCGCCTCGCGCGCGATGTCCGGATTCACCAGCAGCGCCTGAAACGCGGTGATCGCGGCGTCACGGCCGAACGGAGAGGCGTACCAGGGCACGCCGGCGGAGATCACGCGGCGTCCTTCCCAGAACACGGAGAGCGCTTTGAGATCGGCCACCGCCTGGGCGAGCGCCCCGTTGAACGCCTCCTCGTTGGTCTCGATGCGCGAGCTGTTCTCCGCCCAATGGCGATAGTCGGCGCGGGAGCGCGCCACGCGCTCCTCGAACCGGCGCGGGGCGGGCGGCTGCGAGGCGGGATGCGAGCCGGGATACAGCCATCCCGACTCCGGCTCCTCGGTCATCGTCGGAGGTGGACGGAAGCCTGGCTGCCGCGCCTCGTCCGCTGCCTCGCGCACCGAGGTTCCGGAGCGCACCGCATGCAGCGAAGGAAGCGCGTGCAGCTCGAGCCCCGTGCTCTCGTTCGGCCCCAGATGGAAGTTGAAGCGCGCCCGGCCGCCGGCGATCTCGTCGGGAGCACGGGCGGGAAAGAACACCTCCACCCGGTAGAGGACCCCGTCCCGGCCTTGGTAGAAGAAGACGACGCGGCGCTCGTCCACCAGTGGGCGGAAATAGGTTCCCCGCTCGCGGCGCCTGGCGCCCCGGACCTCGAACTGGTCGGCGAAGTCGGCGGCGAACTCGTACTCGACCCAGTAGTCGATGTCGCGCACCAGGTAGTTCGTCAGCGTCAGCCGCTCTACGAAGTGCTCGTCGATGATCTGCTCGCGGCGCAGGTGCAGGAAGTTCACCGGGTCCTGGAAGAGGCCCCCGAACTGCTTGCTGGTGACGGTCAGGTCGACCTGCGAGGTGTACTCGGCCCGGGTCTGCGTGGAGAGCACGACCGGCGGGCCGCCGGCGATCGCCAGCCGCAGCTTGCTGAGGAAGCGGGTGTCCTCGAAATAGGCGCCCTGATCGCGCGCTCCCGGCGGCCAGATGTCTCCCAGCCGGCCGGCGACGGCGAACAGGTTTCCGCGCTTGAGCACCAGTTTGTCGGTGCCGGTGGACTCGGGCAGGGAGCCCAGGTCTTCGTACCCGAGCAGCTCCGCCGCGTCGACGGTCACCAGCGTCCGGGCGGCACGCATCTCATCCCTCCGCGGCGGTGTCGGACCCGGCTTCCTCCACGACGAGCGGCTCGACCTGCGCCGCACGATAGACGGTCAGGTAGTCCTCCGCCATTCGCGTCGCCGACCATCGCTGCTCGGCCAGCTTGCGGATCCGCTCTCGGTTGAAGAGCTTGTCCGCCACGCGCGCGGCCGCCACCATCTCGGTGGCGTCATCGCAGATGACGCCGGTGATGCCGTCCTCCACGATCTCCGGCACCGCTCCGCGCGCGGCGCCGAGCACCGGGACGCCGCTGAGCATGGCTTCGATCATCACCAGCCCGAAGGGCTCCTCCCACTGGATGGGGAAGAGCAGCGCCCGTGCGCGGGCCATCAGCGCGGCCTTCCGGTTTCCTCCGACCGGACCGACCTCCAGCACGCGGTGCTTCTCGATCAGGGGCCGCACCTCGGAATCGTAGTACTCGCGCTCGTGCGGCTCCCCGGCCATCACCAGCGGGAGCTTGGCACGCGCGGCCACCTCGATCGCCTGCGCGACGCCCTTGACGCGATCGTAGCGGCCGAGAAAAAGCAGGTATCCCTGATCCTCCATCGGCTGGTAGCGCCCCGGGTCGAGCCCGTGGTGCACCACTGCGGCGATCGGAGCAGTCTCGCGGCGAGCCTGGGACCGGCTGATCGCGACCAGCCTCACCTCTGGCGTGCGGCGGTAGAGGTCGCTCAGCTCGGGCTCGTGGTCGTGGTGCAGCGTGCAGAGCACCGGGAAAGGCGACAGCCGCGCCATCTCCACCGCGGAGGGCGAATGCACGTGGACGACGTCGAAACCGCGCGGATCGCGCGCCGCATCGCGCAGCGACCACGTCGCGTGCACCCGCTCGATGTCGCGATCCGGCGGCCATTGCGGGGCGGGAAAGTACGAGCGGATCTCGATCCCCGGCAGGTCGGAACCGCCGGTCGCATACACGACGACCTCCGCGCCCTGCGCCCTGAGCGCCTTCGCCAGGTCGGCAACCACCAGCTCGGTCCCCCCGTAGCCTTTCGGCGGCACGGAAACGAATGGCGTCGAAATCAGCGCGACCCGGAGCGTCATCCCTCCTCCGTTGATCTTTCAACGGAGGGAGGATGTGCACTGACCTGCGGATAGGCAGAGCAGGCGACTGTCAGGCCGGCCGGTACACGCGGTAGTCGATCTCGGGGAACAGGTTGTCGCGCCCTTCCACGCTCGCCAGCCACATCTCGTCGACCCCGCCGGACTTGAGCTGATCGTAGAGTTTCGAGAAGCGCAGCAGGTGCTCGCGGGTCCGCCGCACGGCGTAATCGACCATCGTCCCCGTCTTGATGATGAACGCCCAGTCCGAAGACTGCGAGAGAAGCAGCTCTCGCGCCGCCTGGTTCAGCGCGCGGCGGGTGACTCCGCTCGCATCCTGGTAGATGCGCGCCAGCTCGATCATCCGCTCGGACGCCTTGTGCACGTAGCGGTAGATCCAGTCGTTCCCCTCGTCGAGCCAGACCGCCGCGTACCCGCCGGCTCCCCACGAGGACATCGGCGGCTGCGCCAGCTGCTGCTCGGGGTATTCCCGCAGGTAGTCGATCGGCGACTGCAGCCGCAGCACGTCCTGCTCGCGGGCAGCCTTGCGGATCAGGTAATCGAGGAAGATCGGACCCTCGTACCACCAATGCCCATACAGCTCCGCGTCGTACGGCGAGATGATGATGGGCGGAGGCCCGTCGCGGAATGCCGCCTGGAGGAACTCGATCTGCTTGGTGCGGTTGAAGAGGAAATTTCCCGCGTGCGCTTCGGCCCGCTCGCGCGCGAGGTTCGCGTCGTACGGCTGCTTTTCGCCGAGCGACACCTTTCCCGTGATCCGGTAGTACTTGATCCCGGTGTTCTTGCGGTCGCCGGTCGCCTGGATGTAGGGACGGATGTACTCGTAATCGAGGTCCCAGCCGATGTCCCGGTAGAACTCGCGGTAGACCGGGTCCCCGGGGTAGCCGTGTTCGGCGCTCCAGACCTGCATCGAGCTTTCCGGGTCGCGCGCGAATGCCGCCACGCCGCTCGGCGTGTACACCGGCGCGTACACGCCCCGCCGCGGCCGCGGAATGGCGTTGGCGAGGGCGTGCGAATCGACGAAGAAGAAGCGGATGTTCTCCGCCGCCAGGTAGCGATCGATCCCCGGGGCATACCCGCACTCGGGCAGCCAGATGCCGCGGGGGTCCCGGCCGAAATGCATCCGGTAATGCATGCAGGCGACCTGGATCTGCGCGCGGATCGCCTCCTGGTGGACCATCAGGGGCAGAAACCCGTGGGTAGCGCCGCAGGTGATGATCTCCACCGCCCCCGCGTCCTGCAGGCGCTTGAAGGCGCTGACCAGGTCCCGGCGGTATCGATCGTGGAACAGGCGGCGCAGATGGTAGAGGTGCTCGCGGTAATGCCAGGCGAGCGGTCCGAACTGCGGGTCCGCGCGCGTGCGGTGCACCTCCTTGTCGCAGAGCTCGCAGAGCAGGTCCAGCCGCTTCGCATAGCGCGACATGAGCAGCTCGTCGCGCAGCATCCCGACGAGCGGCGGCGTCAGCGTCATGGTGATCCGGAACGGGATCCCGTCGTCGACGCAGCGATCGAACACCTCCAGCAGCGGAAGGTACGTCTCGGTGATGGCCTCGTAGAGCCAGTCCTCCTCGAGGAACTCGGGGTATTCCGGGTGGCGCACGTAAGGGAGGTGAGCGTGCAGGACGATCGAGAGGGCGCCGTAGTTCATTTGCCCTTCCCTTCATCGTCGGCGCCCACGTTGGTCGCGCTCCAGGGAAGCGTGCCGCCGGGGCTCGACCCGAAAGGTCCTCCGAAGCTCGAGCCGCTGAACGCGCGCGGCTGCAGACGGCGCTCCCATCCCGCCGGAGCGGACCCGCCGTAATTGAGCGGCCGGCCCACCGGGATTCCGCCCGTGATCGGCTGGTCCAGCGCAAGGCGCAGGTAGAACGCTTCCAGCTGCTCGGACGGCGCGTCCGGGGGCAGTCGCGCCGGGCGGGCCGCGCGCATCAACCGTGCGCCGCGCTCGCCCACGGCCCACAGCTCGGCGCGGAGCTCCAGGCCGGGCGGCAACTCGCGCACGTACCACCCCCTCGCCTCGAGGTGGACTTCCGTTTCCCGCACCAGCTCGCCGCCGCCGTTCCTCGCGTTCCAGAGCTTGATCACGGCGCGGGCGGAGCCGAGTCCGGCGAAGGCCTGCTCGATCTGCTGCTGGGAGAAGTCCCAATAGATGAAGAGCGTGTTCGGATCGCGGACCAGGCCGACGAGCCGCGCGTCTCCGTACGCCCAGGGCAGCTCTCCCAGCCCCTCGTTGACCAGGCCATGGGCCGGCAATGGCGCCGCCGCCGCGGGCGTGTGCACGCGCACGTCCGACTCCGGGACGATCCCGGGCGGAGCGAGCGGTACGCCGGGATGAGCGGGCTCGCCGCGATGCTGATCCTGTCCACCGCGCATCTCGGGGCCGGTCTTCCTCGCCGCCGATCTCGCTCTCTCCGCTGCCGCACCGTCGGAGGCGGGCGCTTCGACGTCAGGCGTGGGCTCCACGGGCGCGTCGCCGCTGGATTTCGAACGTTTTGGCATCGATGTGGTTCGGCGTGCGACTGCGTGCGACTTCGGCGGAGACATAGATCGCGGCCCGCCGCAGCGCAACGCTTCCCGCGTCATGCGCGTCAGGGCACCGACAGCCCCTCCGGGCTTCTACTGAGGCGCCAACGATTGCGCGTTGCGCAGAGCATATTCCTTGAGCGCCGGCTGTACATCCGTCGCCGCGCTTTGGGCGTATTCACGGTAGAGTTCCGCCGCCTTCGCCGTTTGTCCGAGCGCCCGGTACGCCTCGGCGAGCCCGAACAAGGGAGAGGCAAGCGACGGGTCCGCGCCGCGCGCCGCAGAGTAGTCGGCGGCGGCAGCGTCGTAGTCCAGAAGGCCCATCCGGGCGGACCCGCGGGCGACCAAGGCGACAGCATAACCAGGCTTCTTGCGCAGCGCCTCATCGAGAGCGTTCAGCGCGTCCCGATAGTTGCGCTCGTTGATCAGGCGGACGGCCGCGGTGTAGCGCTCGCGCGCGCCGGCGTCGTCCACGACCGGCTTCGGCGGCGGCGAGAGGATGGCCACCCGTTCGCGCGACGCCGCGAGGCCTTCCTTCGCCGTGACGTTCTTCCCGTCCAGCCGCAGGGCGCGCGAGAAGGACTCGCCGGCTTCGGCGTCGTGACCCATCCGCGCATAGGTCTCGCCGAGCCGGACCCAGACGGGTGCGCTTCCTGGCTCCTCACGGGTGAGGTCCTGGTAGACGACGAGGGCGGCGCGGAAGTCGCGGGCGGCGAACGCGCGGTCTCCCGCGGCCATCAGCGAGACGGTGTCGACGGCGAGGAGGACGGCGATCAAGAACGGCATGGTTCGAGAGTACCGGCGGATCGCGAGGGGAACAAATTCGCGCCGGTCGTACCTGGGAGGGCGCGCACGCACATCCCGGCACGGCGATTCACAACCGCTTCAAAGGCTGTTTCCACCTTCGCGGAAACAGCCAGCAACTGCATAGCCCTTAAGCCGCCTTCGGCGGCCGGGGCTAATCCACCTTCCTGTCGATCACCGTCGCAATCCCCATCCCGTACCCGATGCAGAGCGTGATCAGCGCCCGCCGCTGCCCGGTGCGCTCGAGCTCGTGCAGGGCGGTCACGAGCAGCATCGCCCCGGTCGCGCCCAGCGGATGCCCCAGCGCGATCGCGCCACCGTTCGGGTTCACCTTCTCCATCGGGATGCCGAGCTCCTGCGCAACCAGGATGGGGATCGGGGCGAACGCTTCGTTGATCTCGAAGAGATCGATGTCGTCCACCTTCAGCTCCGCCTTGGCCAGGGCGCTGCGCGCCGCTGGGATGGGACCGGTGAGCATGAGGACGGGATCGCTGCCCGCCACGGCCATCGAGACGATGCGCGCGCGCGGCTTGAAGCCCAGCGAACGAGCTCGCCCCTTCGACGCGATCACCACCGCCGCGGCGCCGTCGACGATCCCCGAGGAATTGCCGGCGTGGAGCACGCCGTCCTCCTTGAACGAGGGCTTGAGCGCCGCCAGCGTATCGACGGTCGTGCCCGGCCGTGGGTGCTCGTCCCGATCGAAGGTCCGATCGCCGAGCTTGAGCGGCAGGATCTCGCGGGAGAACCAGCCGCGCTCGATGGCGTTCGCCGCCTTCTGCTGCGAGGAGACCGCGAACTCGTCGAGCTGGCGGCGGGCGTAGCCGGACTTCGCCGCGATCATCTCCGCCGAAAGACCCTGCGGAACCAGGTCCGGCCAACGCTCGAGGAGCGCGGGAGAAGCAGGGCCTTCTCCTCCGACCGCATCGGAGCCCATGGGAACGCGCGTCATGTGCTCGACGCCGCCGGCCACCACCAGCTGGGCCGCGCCGCTGACGACCGCCTGCGCGCCGAAGTTCACCGCCTGCAGCCCGGAGCCGCAGAACCGGTTCACGGTGGTGCCGGGCACCTCGACGGGCAGCCCGGCGGCGAGCACCGCCCCGCGCGCGACATTCATGCCCTGCTCGCCCACCTGCGTGACGCACCCCATGATCACGTCGTCCACGTCCTCGGGATTGACGCCGGCGCGATCGAGCGCCCCGGTCAGCGTCCGGGCCAGCAGGTCGACCGGATGCAACGCGGCGAGCGCGCCCTTGCGCTTGCCGCGGGCAGTGCGGATCGCATCGACGATGATGGCCTCTCCCATGGTTCTCCTCAGGGATGCCTAAATGGATTCTTGCGAACGATGGTCTCGGCGCGCTCGGCGCCTACCGACACGGCGATCGTCTCCACCCCGACGAGCTGCTCGACGCGCTCGATGTATCGGCGGGTGTTCTCCGGCAGCTCCCCGTATTCGCGCTGGTCGCCCAGCGGCTCCTTCCAGCCGGGCAGCTCCTCGTACACCGGCTGGGCGAGCTCGAGGAGCTCGGGATCGGAGGGAAATTCGCTCACCGTCTTGCCGTTGGGCAGCTTGTACGCGATGGCGATGAGGATCTTCTCGAATCCGGTGAGCACGTCGATCTTGGTCATCGCCAGTCCCGACAGGCCGTTCACGCGCGCCGCGTAGCGCAGGACCAGCGCATCGAGCCAGCCGCAGCGGCGCGGGCGGCCGGTGGTGGCTCCGAACTCCGCGCCGACGCTGCGCAGCCTGTCGCCGACGGCGTCCTTCAGCTCGGTGGGCAGCGGGCCGTTGCCCACGCGCGTGGTGTACGCCTTGGTGATGCCGATGACGGAGTGGATCGCCGTGGGACCGATCCCCGCGCCCACCGCCGCGTTTCCCGCCACCGTGTTCGATGACGTGACGTACGGATACGTGCCGTGGTCGATGTCGAGCAGGGTGCCCTGGGCCCCCTCGAAGAGCACCGCACGCCCCTTCGCTACCTCGTGCGAGAGCACCTCGCTCGCGTCCCCGACGTAGGGGCGCATGCGCTCGCCCAGCTTCAGCGCCCACTCGATCAGCGGCTGCAGCTCGCATTTCTCGCCGCCGAGCGCCTCGATCTGCGCGTTGGCCTCGCGCACCCGGCTCTCCAGCTTGTCGCGCAGCGCGCTGGCCTTGAGCGCGTCGCGGATCCGGATCCCGCGGCGAGCCACCTTGTCCTCGTAGCAGGGTCCGATCCCCCGGCCGGTGGTCCCGATGGCCTTCTGCTTCTCGCGGCCCGCGTCGATGCGCTTGTGATAGGGCAGGATCACGTGCGCGTTCTCGGAGACGACCAGCTGGTCCGGGTCCGAGAGCAGACCCCGGCTGCGCAGCAGGTCGATCTCCTCCATCAGCGCTTCCGGGTCGACGACCACGCCATTGCCGATGATGCACTTCTTGCCCGGGTGCAGCACGCCGCTCGGCACCAGGTGCAGCACCGTCTTCACCCCGCCCACCACCAGCGTATGGCCGGCGTTCGCCCCGCCCTGATAGCGCACCACCACGTCGGCCCAGGAGGTGAAGAGGTCGACCACCTTCCCCTTTCCCTCGTCGCCCCACTGCGCGCCGACGATCACCACGTTCGACATGGGAACTTCCCTATCACGGCGGCGCGCCGCGGCGGTACGTCACCGGCGGCGGCCCGGCTTCGCGCAGCTCGGACCGATCGGGCGTCGCTTCCAGGACGCGCTCGACGGTCCCGCCGCCCTGACCGCGGATGAAGATCGAGATCGAGCGGCCGGTCGGCACGAATTCGCCGCGGGCGATCATGGCCGGAGGAGCCCCGGCGATCACCGCCACCTCCTTCGGCGCATTGAACAGCAGCCAGTCCTTGGGAGCAGACTGGCGCTCCCAGGTGCCGACGAGCCAGGAGATGTCCGACCCGGCGGTGGAGAAGGCTGACGGTGGAGGCGGCCCTGCCTCCACGGGCGCCGGCTTGGGGACGGCGGCGTGCTGCTCTTGCTGCCCCCGCGAGCACGCGAGCAGCAGGACGAGGGTCAGCGCAGTCGGCGTTTTCACAACGTGACCTGGTGCACGCTGCGCACGTTCGGGAGCCTGCGCAGTCGATCGAGCACTTCCGGCGGCGCCGGCGTGTCGACGTTCACCAGCGCGATGGCCTCGCCGCTGCGGCGGTCCCGGGCGAGCGCGAACTGGGCGATGTTCACCTGCGCCTCGCCGAGTGTGCGGCCGACGTTGCCGATCACGCCGGGCTTGTCGTTGTTGTGCATGACCAGGATGGCACCCTCGGGGACCGCCTCGAGCTCGAACTTGTCCACCCGGACGAGGCGGGGCTCGCGCTTGCCCACGATCGTGCCGGAGACCGCCGTCGTCACCTCCTTGCCACAGCGCAGGCGCACCGTGATGAGGCTGGCGAAATCGGGCGTGTCGCTGGTCTTCACCTCCTGCACGGAGAGACCGCGCTCGCGGGCGAGGGCGGGAGCGGAGACCTCGTTGACCGGCTCCGCCAGGAACGTCCCGAGGACGCCCTTGAGCACCGCCGCGGTGAGCGGCGCGCTCGGGTGCTCCGCCACCTCGCCGGCGTAGGCGATCTCAATCTGCTCCGGGGCACCGCAGGCGGCTTGCGTCGCGAGCTGTCCGGCGAAAGCGCCGAGCTTCGTCGCCAGGCGCAGGAACGGCCCCAGCCGCTCCATCACCTCGCCGGTCACGGAGGGCACGTTCACCGCGTTGCGGATGGTTCCGGTGGTCAGGTATTCGACCATCGCCTCGCAGACGATCAGGGCCACGTTCTGCTGCGCGTCCTCCGTGCTCCCGCCCAGGTGCGGGGTGGCGATGAAGTTCTCGCAGGAGAAGAGCGGATGGCTGGCGGGCGGCGGCTCCGTCTCGAACACGTCCAGCGCCGCCCCGCCCAGCCGCTTCGACTCCAGCGCTTCCGCCAGGGCCCTCTCGTCGACCAGGCCGCCGCGCGCGCAGTTGATGAGCAGCGCGCCCGGCTTCATCTGCGCGAGCTGCGGCGCGGCGACCATGTTCTTCGTCTGCTCGTTGAGCGGGACGTGCAGCGTCACCGCGTCGCTGCGGCGGAAGATCTCCGCCAGCGGCACCAGCTCGACTCCGAGGTTGGCCGCCGCCTCCTCGCTGAGGAACGGATCGTAGGCGATCACCTTCATGCCGAACGCCTTGGCCCGCTGCACGACGAGGGCGCCGATGCTTCCCGTGCCCACCACCCCGAGCGTCTTCCCGAGCAGCTCCCGCCCCGCGGAGAACTTCTTCTTCTCCCACTTTCCTGCGCAAGTGCTTTGCGAGGCATCCGCGACCCGCCGCGCGAGCGCGAGCAACAGCGCGACCGTGTGCTCGGCGACCGAGACGCTGTTGCCCCCGGGCGCGTTCATCACCACCACGCCGCGGCGCGTGGCAGCATCGAGATCGATGTTGTCCACGCCCGTGCCGGCCCGCCCGATCACCCGCAGCCTCGTCGCCGCCGCGAGGAGCTCGGCCGTGACCTTGGTGGCGCTGCGCACCGCCAGCGCGTCGTAGGCGCCGGCGATCTCGCGCAGCTCGGGCGGCTTGAGGCCGACGCGGACGTCGACCTGTGCTTCCGGGATCCGCTCGAGGATGGTTTTCGCCTCCAGCGACAGATCGTCGGCGATGAGGATGCGCATCAGCGCCCTCCGGCGAAGGAATGCTGGGCTGCGGCGAGGCCTGCCCCGAGCTGGATCCTGGCGCCGAGATCGTGCAGGCCACGCTCGATCGCCCCGATCACCACCAGCATGTCGAAATCGTCGAAGTAGCCGAGATGGGCGATGCGGAAGATCTTCCCCTTCGCCGCGTCCTGACCGCCGACCAGTTTGATCCCGTACTGCTTGAACAGGTGCTTGACCAGCTTCTCGGAATCGACTCCGTCCGGCGCGAGCACGGTGGTCATCGCCGGCGAGGGGCTTTTCGAGTACAGGGTGAGGCCCAGCGCCTGCATCCCCGCGCGCGCTGCCCTGGCCATGCGCTCATGGCGGGCGAAGACGTTCTCCAGCCCTTCCTCGCGGAACATGGCGAGCGATTCGTCCAGGCCTTCCACCAGCGCGATGGCGGGAGTCCAGGCGGTCTGGTTCTTGCGCTGGCTGTCGCGCTCGCGCTTGATGTCGAAATAGAAGCGCGGCAGGTCGGCCGACTCGTTCAGCTTCCACGCCTTCTCGCTGGCGGCGAGAAAGGCGATCCCCGGCGGAAGCCCCAGCGCCTTGTGGCCGGCGCTCAGGAGCACGTCGATGCCCCAGTCGTCCATGGGCAACGGCATCGCCCCGAGCGCGCTGATGGCGTCGACCACCAGGACGGCACCGGTCTTCGCGGTGACCTGCGCCAGCTCGCGGATGGGATGGTACACGCCGGTCGAGCTCTCGTTCGCCTGGACGTAGACGCCCTTCGCCTGGGGATTCTCCCGCAGCGCCTTCTCGACGGCGGTGGCCTCGACCGGATGGCCCCACTCGCACTTGAGGCTGACCGCGTTCACGCCGTAGGCCCTCGCCAGCTTTCCCCAGCGCTCGCCGAACTTGCCGCCGTCGACGACCACCGCGGTGTCGCCCTTGCGGAGGAAGTTGACGAACGAGGCCTCCATCGCGCCGGTGCCGCTGGCTGCGAACACGAGCACGTCCTGCTTCGTCTGGTAGAGCCAGGCGAGCCCCTCCCGCACGCGGGCGAACACTGCCTCGAACTCCGGCGAGCGGTGGTGGACGATGGGCCGCGCCATCCGCAGCGACAGCCTCTCGGGAACCGGCGTCGGACCGGGCGTGAGCAGGCGGATCTTCTTCACGACATCTCCTTCTCGGGTGGCCGGACGGGTTGGATAAAGGGTCTTAGCGCGGCGTGTCAAGACGCTTGCGGCTGATCGTGGAAACGCCGAGCGCCGTCGCGGCGGCTTGCTCGGGATCGGCCGATTCACCACGGCTCATCGAGTGTGAGCAGCCGGCGCGCCTGCTCGACCGTGGCCGGCTCCCGGCCGATGTCGCGCGCCATCCGGACGGCCTTCTCCACCAGCTCTCCGTTCGAGCGCGCCATCTTCGACCCGGCCGCGTCCAGGTAGAAATTGTCCTCCAGTCCCACGCGCACGTTCCCGCCCAGCGCGAGCGCGGCCCCGATCATGCGCCACTGCTCGTGCGAGATGCCGATCACTTCCCAGGTGCTGCCCTCGGGCGCTTCCCGCGCTTGCAGGGCGAGGTTCTCGCTACTCGCGCGGATCCCGCCGAGGACGCCCATGATGAAGCTGAACTGCAGCGGCCGCTTCAGCAGCCCCTTGTCCAGCAGCGGCCAGACGGAGTTGGTGTGCCCGACGTCGAAACACTCCAACTCGGGCTTGACGCCCGCCTCCTTCATCACGCCGAGCAGGTAGGCGATGTCCCGGAACGGGTTCTCGAAGACGAAATCGAAGACGAACTCCTTCCTCTTCGCCGAGTACTTCGCGTAGTTCATCGAGCCCATGTTCAGCGCGCCGAGCGCGGGCTTGACCCGGGCGATGTGCGCCACGCGCCCTTCCATCGGTCCGATGCCGCCGGTGGAGAAGTTGAGGATCACCGGGCAGCGCTTCTCGATCTCGCGCCGGATCGCGGCGTAGACGCCGGGCTCGTACGTGGGGGCGCCTTCGTCGGTGCGGGCGTGGATGTGCACCACCGCGGCGCCGGCCTCGTGCGCCCGCCGCGCCTCCTC
>Ga0137416_10001294_pt1 | contig 12684 bp, 10 predicted proteins | sample CZODoug3_1_1_16f_FD_108282 | JGI IMG/M metagenome (GOLD analysis project Ga0137416, IMG submission 108282) | Vadose zone soil fungal communities from Angelo Coast Range Reserve, California, USA - CZODoug3_1_1_16fungal (Illumina Assembly) | ecosystem: Environmental > Terrestrial > Soil > Vadose...
GGGCGTCCTTGCCCATGTTGTGGGCTTCGCCGTCATTCACTGAGGTCACCACGTTCCAGGCGGCGCGGCCGCCGGTCATCAGGTCGAGCGTCGCAAAGCGACGGGCGACATCGAACGGTTCGTAATAGGTGGTCGAGCAGGTCGATGCGAGGCCGAGTTTTTCGGTAACCATTCCCATCGTGGTCAGCACCACGATGGGATCCATCTTCACGCAGCGGATGCCGTATTCGACCGTATGCCTGTGATCGTTGCCGTAGCGATCCGGCATCGCAAGACGATCGTCGAAGAACGCCATATGAAATTTTCCGGATTCGAGAATCCGGGCAATCTCCTGATAGTAGTCCGCCGACATCGAATCGTCGCGCGATTCCGGATGGCGCCATGAACTCGGCAGGTTGGTGCAGTTCTGCGCCTGCAGGAATCCGACCATCGCCATTTGCCGCGTCATGCTGCTCTCCTTGTGCGGGCCGAATGAGATGTCATCCGAGATCAAGCTCGGCGGCCAACTTGTATTCGCCGGCGAGCGCACGCAATTTGTCCCAGGTTGCGTCCTCGACGTCGATTCCCGAAATCTTGCGCTGCTGTTCCCTGATATATTCGACCTCGCCCGGATAGAACACGCCGGTAGAGCCTTCGGACGGCGGCGTCGCCTTGAGATATCGTGCGAATTCGGCGACTTCTTTCTTGAAGTCCTTCAAGGGTCGGAACGCCGCAACATTGAACACCGCCATGAAGCATCCGTCATTGTGCCGTCCGGTGGGCTCGACGCCGAAACCTAAGCCCGTGAGCAGCCCGCACAACACCTCCACCATCGCAGCCAGGCCTGAGCCCTTGTAGCCTTCGGTGCCGCCCAGCGGCAGCAGCGCGCCGCCTTTGCGGAATTGTTTGGGGTCAGTGGTTTGCCGTCCGTCGCTGTCGACGATCCAGCCGGTCGGAATTTCCTCGCCGCGGGCGGCCGCGAGCTGGATCTTTCCGGCCGCGACCGCTGATGTCGCCATATCCAGATAGAAGGGGGCATCGAGGTCCGACGGCACGGCGATTGCAATCGGATTGGTACCAAGCCGCGCTTCGCGGCCGCCGAATGGCGCGACGGCTTTGGGGGAGCGTCCTGAATCGGCGGTGGCAAGGCCGATCATACCTTGCTTCATGGCCATCATCGGATAGGCGGCGAGCCGTCCGACATGGCTTTGCCGGAACACCGTACAGGCTGCGACGTTGGCGCTCTTGGCCTTCTCGATCGTGAGCGCCATTGCCTTGGCGTTGACATGAAACCCAAAACCCCAATGGCCATCGATGACAGTCGTGGTCGGGGATTCCTGCACGATGGTCCACTTCGCGCCGGGCACGATATGCCCGAGCTTGATACGGTCGATATAGGTCGGGATTGCGATCACGCCGTGCGAGTCGTGGCCCGCGAGGTTGGCGTTGACGCAGCCGACAGCCACGGCGCTGGCTTCCTCGTCCGGCGCGCCGGCGGCCTTGAGCAGCGCCGCGCCAATGCGCGTGAGGCGGTCGGCCTGGACGATCGGCATGGGGGTTTCCTCGCTCAAAGCCCGCGCGAAAGCGGGTCTTGCTTGTTGTCGCCGGCTCATGGTCTCAAAGTGGTAGCCCGTTAGCAATGACCTCCGGTCAGAATCTTGGCTGCGATGCGCCGAGCGCATCTCGGCGCCCCCCCGGGTCGCCGGCAGCGCGTCCTCGGTCCTGCGGTGAATGAAGTCGCCGGTAGAACCGTAGTTTTTCGGATTTTCGGCCGTCGTTATTCGCGTGGCGTTTACTCTGAATTGCAACTTAGTCCCGCTTATAACGCCCACTTAGGCGTCCCATACGCATAAATCCCCCAGGGTTGGCAAATGCTGCTGAACGGAGCTGACGCTTTTGGAGACGAGTATCGCGCGTACGTTTGCGGCGTTGAGTGCGACCAACGAAGCAATTCTGTATGCGAAATCCCCCGAGGAGCTATACCGGCAGGTCTGTGAAGCCGCATTTTCCAGCGGGGACTTCCTGGCAACGGCGATCTTTTTGCTGGAGCCAGAGACCAACATGCTCCGGTTTGCCGCCGGCTTCGGCGAAGACATTGTACGGTTGCGCAGCATCGAAATTTCGACCGTAGCGACCGCGCCTGAAGGGTCAGGGGTCTGCGGACAAGCCTTTCGCGACCAGAAGGTAAGCGTCAGCAATGATTTCCTGAACGACGTGCGTTCGCTGGCCTGGCGACAGGGGGTGTGTGACGCGCATGTCGGCGCGGCGGCGGCGTTGCCGCTGACGTGCAACGGTCGCAGCGTCGGCGTGTTGCTTGTCACCCGGCGCAAGGCCGGGTCGCTGAACGACCAGACCGTCTCGCTTCTCGCCCGCTTATCGATGAACATTTCATTTGCGCTCGACAATTTCGATCACGAGGCCGCGCGCAAGCGCGCCGAGCGGGCCATGCGAAGAGCCAACCGGATGTTTGGCGCCATAAGCGCGACAAGCGAGGCAATTCTTCGCGCCAAGACAGCGCAGGAACTCTACCAGCTTGTCTGCGATGCCGCCGTTCACAGTGGAAAATCCATTGCCGCGGTGATCTTCCTGCCAGAGCCGGATTCGATCTGGCTGAAGCCGGTCGCCGGCACCGGCGAAATTGTCGAACTGATAACGCGGACGCGTTTCTCTATCGATCCGGATAACGTCTACGGCGTCTGCGGGACCGCGTTTCGAACGCAGAAGCCTTGCATCAATAACGATATCCTCAACTCGGCGCAGGGCCGGCCGTGGCAGCAGGTAGGACGCGAGACCGGAGTTGTGGCTTGCGTCGCGCTTCCCTTGATCAAGGCCGGCAAGAGCGTCGGCGTATGGATGTTCTTTGTCAGTAAATCCTGGGCAGCGGATGAAGAAATTGTCGCGCTGCTGGCGAGGATGGCGGAGAATGTCTCGTTCGCTCTCGATAATTTCGATCGCGCCGACGAAAAAGCCAAGGCTGATGAACAAAAGGAACGACTGACGCGAATGTTCGCGGCGCTGAGCGCGACCAATGAAGCGATCATGCGGGCCAAGTCGCGAGCGGAGCTGTTCGAGCTGGTCTGCGAGGCGGCGGTGCATGGTGCAAAATTTGCTTCCACGACTGTCGCTCTGGCCGAGCCCGACTCGTTGCATCTTCGTGTTGTCGCTTCGACCGGGCCGGGCGCGGACGAGATGCGGCTGTCGGAGCTCGCGATTACCGAGTCGCTCCCACAGGGACGCGGCTTGACTGGGTCGGCGTTTCGTACACGGCGGCCCTGCGTCAGCAACGACTTTCTGGCCGACGAACGGACCAGACCCTGGCACGACCATGCCATCCGCAGTGGGGTCAGATCGTCTGCGGTGTTGCCATTGCTCAACGACGACCGGACGGCGGGAGTGCTCATTTTTTGTTCACTCGAGTTGGCGACGTTCACGCCCGAACTCGTCGAACTGCTGCAGCGTCTTGCCGAGAATGTCGCTTTCGCCCTGGGAAACTTCGATCGCGCCGACGAAAAAGCCAAAGCCGAGAAACAAAAAGACCGCCTGACAGGAATGTTCGAAGCCCTCAGCGAAACCAACGAAGCGATCATGCGCGCCAAGACGCGGGCGCAGTTGTTCGAACTGGTGTGCGATGCAGCTGTTTTCGGAGGAACATTCGCCTCCGCAACCATCGCGCTTGCGGAGCCGGGTGGGGAGTTTCTTCGAATTGCTGCCACCAAAGGCCTAAGTTACGAACGGTTAAAGTATCGCCGCTTCGCCACCTCGGCGGCGCATCCCGAAGGCCGAGGTTTGACCGGAACTTCGTTCCGGACGCGCGAGCCTTGTATCATGAATGATTTCCTGGCCGATAAGCGGACGGTTCATTGGCATCGTCTTGCAAGGGAGGACGGAACACGATCCGGCGCAAGTTTCCCTTTGCTGCAAGAGGGCAACAAGGCCGTTGGGGTACTGCTATTTCTTTCCCCAGACGAAGGCGCATTCACCGACGATCTGGTGGAACTGCTGGCAAGATTGGCGGAAAACGTTTCATTCGCGCTCGATAATTTTGATCGCGCGGAAGAAAAAGCCAAGACCGAGGAACAAAAGGAGCGGCTGACGCGAATGTTCGCGGCGCTCAGCGCGACCAACGAAGCGATCATGCGGACCAAGTCGCGAACCGAACTGTTCGAACTGGTCTGCGAGGCAGCGGTCGTCGGCGGAAATTTTACCTCCACGTCGATCGCTCTGGCAAGACCGGATGACGATTTTCTGGAAAATGTCGCATCGGCCGGACCCGATCGGGAAAGGGCAAGAAATGTGCGATTGTCGATCAATGCCGCACGCCCCGAAGGGCTGGGCATAACGGGGACCGCGTTCCGCACGCGGCTGCCGTGCATCAGTAACGATTATCTGGGCGACTTCGGCATCACAGCACATTTCTACAATGTGGTTCGAGATAGCGGAACGCGATCGGGCGCGGCGTTGCCATTGCTGAAGGACGGCAAGGCCATCGGCGCTCTGGTGTTCCTCTCCAGCGAGCTCGGTGCGTTCAGCCCCGAATTGATTGGGCTATTGCAGCGCATGGCGGAGAATGTCTCGTTTGCCCTCGATAATTTCGATCGCATGGATGAAAGGGCGAGGGCCGAACAGCAAAAGGAGCGGCTGACGCGGATGTTCGCGGCGCTGAGCGCGACCAACGAAGCGATCATGCGGGCGAAATCCCGGACAGAGTTGTTCGAGTTGGTGTGCCAGGCCGCGTCGGCCGGCGGTAAGTTCACCTCGACGACCATCGCCTTGGCCAAATCCGGCAGCGATTTGCTTGAAATCGTGGCCGCGGCTGGGCCGGCCGCGGAGACGACACGAAACGTCAGGCTTTCGATCAATGACGCGCATCCGGAAGGACGAGGGCTCAGCGGGACGGCGTTCCGCTCCCGGCAGCCCTGCATTAGCAACGACTACCTGACCGACCAGCGAGTCAGTGCTTTCCACGCCGTCGTTCGCGGCGACGGGGCAAGGTCGGGCGCCGCATTTCCGTTGCTGGTTCGTGGACAGCCAGTTGGCGTCATGATTTACATGTCCACCGAAAAAGACACCTTCACGCCGGAATTCGTCGAGCTGCTGCAACGGCTGGCTGACAATGTGTCGTTTACCCTCGAGAATTTCGACCGCGCCGACGAAAAAACCAAGGCCGACGCGCGGATCGAGTACCTCGCGTCGCATGACAGCCTCACAAATCTGCCCAATCGGGAAATGTTCAACGGCTTACTTCGCTATGCGATCGAGGCCGCGCGCCGCTACCAGCGGCGATTTGCGGTGCTGTTCATCGATCTCGACAGGTTCAAGGTCATCAACGACTCGCTGGGTCATGAGGCCGGCGATATGTTGCTGGCGGAAATCGCCAACCGGCTGCGCCAAACCCTGCGTTCAAGCGACGTCGTGGCGCGGCTCGGCGGTGACGAATTCGTCGTCATTCTTGAGGAAACCGCGGAAAACAATGACGTCGAACGCATCGCACGCAATTTGTTATCGGCTCTCGGCGAGCCTCTGCAATTGAACGGCCACGAATGCCACACCACGGCCAGCATCGGTATCGCCATGTACCCATCGGATGGTTCCGATGTGCAGACCCTGACGAAGAATGCTGATATGGCGATGTATCTCGCCAAGGAAGACGGCAAGAACGACTTCCGTTTCTTCACCAACGAGGTCAAAACCCAATCGATCGAGCGTCTGACGCTGGAAACGGCCCTGCGCCGTGCCCTCGAACGCCATCAGTTCGCGCTGCATTATCAACCGAAGGTGGATCTGGCGACCGGACAAATTACCGGCGTCGAGGCGCTGTTGCGCTGGACGCATCCCGATCTCGGCGTATTGCCGCCGGCACAATTCATACCGCTTGCCGAGGAGACCGGGTTAATCGTCCCGATCGGCCGCTGGGTCCTGAAGGAAGCCTGCGCGCAAAACATGGCCTGGCAGCGCCGCGGATTGCGGCCGGTATCTATGGCGGTCAATCTGTCGCCGAGGCAGTTCGTTGATGAGCACCTGCTGCAGGATATCGACGAGGCGCTGGCGGCGAGCGGCATGTCTCCAGTGCTGCTGCAGCTCGAGGTTACCGAGAGCATGGTGATGCGAAACGTTTCCCGGGCGATCAAAGTGCTGAACGCCATTCAGAGCCGCGGCATTGGTCTTGCGATCGACGATTTTGGAACCGGCTATTCGTCAATGTCCTTGATGAAGCAATTTCCGATCGACACCATCAAGATCGACCGTTCTTTTGTTCGCGATCTTCCGGATGACTCCGAGGACAAGGCCATCGCCCAGGCGATCATCAGCATGGGCAAGGCGTTGGGGATGAAGGTCATTGCCGAAGGCGTGGAAACCGCCGAACAGCACGCGTTCCTGCAGAATCACGCCTGCGACGAAATGCAGGGCTTCCTGTTCAGCAAACCGCTGCCGCCACGGCAGCTGGCCGATCTGCTTCGGTCCGCGCCTCTGCTTGTTGCTCCGCCTCTTCAGCCCGCAGCGAGTGCCGCACCTGAGAAAATCATCCTGCGGTCGAAACAGAGAAGTGCCGCCGTATAGGCATCGCACCGCCTGACCGGCTAGGCCGTATCCATATGCCCTGTCTTGCGCGGAAATTCTTCCGGCCACGGCAGCGACGTCTGGCCGGCGAGCGCGTTGAGGAAAATCTCTGCACCCGCGCTGTAAGTGGCCTTATCCGGCAATTCCAGACTTGCGCACCACTGCGCCGGCATCGGTTGCGGCACGCCAAGCACCTCAAACGCCGGCCCCCACCACCAGGCGGGAGCGGGCGATCTGGCGTCGACGGGAACCGCGCGCCATCGAACGAACTCCTGTACGGCGCGTTCGAATTGCACATTTGCCGCCTGATGCATCGAAAATCCCCTGACGCTTCGATCATACGCGTAGCTGCGACGGGCGCAACGCGCGCCGATGGAATTTACTGTTGTCCGTGCTGCCGGTGCGAAGTCATATCCGCGCCGGACTTGTTCAGGTGCACGTGCTGGTCGACATGATCGACCCACGACACCGGTATGAAATGGTGATGCTGTCCATCCGGCGAACTCTGCCTGGTCAGCTTGATTTTGTCAGTGCCCTCGAGATGGTCGACTTTGCCGACCGTCTTCCTATCCGACGAGATGACGTCCATATGTTCCTTGATCTGTGAGGGGTCAGCCATGTCTCATCTCCCTGCAGTGATTGAAAATGTGCAACGCGCGATCTTGAGAGGAGTTGCACGCGGCTCGGACGGATGGCGACGTGGAACAGGGTATCAGCGCGGCTCTTCCAGGTCGACAGGCCGGATCCACAGCCAGCCGGCGACACCGGCGAGCGCGGCGCAGAGTGCTGCCACCAGCATCACCGTGCGTAGCGCATGGTCGAATGCGGCCGTCGCGCCGCCGGCGACGTCGGTCCGTCCCGCCAGTACCGCATTCAATGCTTCGTTGGCGTGCGCAGGTGGTGTTCCGACAAGGTGATGTGAAAAGCTTGCGAACATCAGCGCGCCGAGTGCCGCGACCGCAAACAGGCCGGCCACACGCGCAACGGCATTGTTGACGCCTGAGGCGACGCCGGCGCGAGCATTGCCGACCGAATCCATCACGGTCGACGTCAGCGGCGGGACGGTGATGGTCACGCCGATCGCGAGCACGCCAATCGCCGGAAACACGCCGGCCCAATAGGATTTTCCGAGGTCGGCGAAAGCGATCAACGCCAATCCGCAGGCAGCGATGATGGGCCCGGTGGTCAGCGACAGCCGTGGCCCGAAATGGTCGGCGACGGTGCCCGCGAATGACGCGCCGAAACCCATGATCAGTGCGAAAGGCAGCAGCGCCGCGCCGGCCTGCGTCGCGGAATAGCCGCCCAATCGGATCAGGCCGAAGGGAAGAAAATACATCGCGCCGCCGAGGGCGAAGTAGAGCAGCAGCGTCAGCGAGTTGGTTGCGGAGAAATTGCGCGAACTATACAGCGACAGCGGCATCATCGCTGCTTCACGGGAGCGGGCCTCAATCGCGACGAAGGATACAAGAAATGCTATTCCCACTCCCAACGCGCCGATCACGGTTTTGTCCTGAAATCCCGAGGACGGGATGGCGCCCAGACCCCAGGTGATCGCGGCGAGGCCAATCGCGACCGCGCCCGCGCCTTTCCAGTCGAGCGGCTTTGCCTTGTCGTCGCGGCTTTCACAGGCAAAGCCAACAGCAAGTCCGGCCGCGGTAAGCGCCAACGGTACGTTGAGCAGGAAGATCGCACGCCACGAGATCTGATCGACCAGCCAGCCGCCGAGCACCGGGCCGGCCGCCGAGGTCAGCGCGCCGACGCCAGCCCATGTCCCGATCGCATGGCTGCGTTCATGCTCGTCGAAAGTCGCCCCTAACATCGCCAGACTGGCCGGCGTCAGCAGTGCGGCGCCAAGGCCCTGAACCGCGCGGCCGACGACGAGCACCGTGATGTCAGGCGAGAGTCCGCAGGCAATGGAGGCTGTGGTGAACACCGCAATGCCGAGCAGGAAAATCCGCCGGCGGCCGTAAAGATCGGCGGCCGAGCCGCCGACCAGCACCAGCGCGCCAAGCAGCAGCAAGTAGGCGTTGACGATCCATTGCGTCGATGCGGCGTCCGCGTGAAGCGCCTGCTGGATCGCGGGCAGCGCAATATTCACGACTGAGCCATCGATAAACGCCATGCTCGACCCGAGGATCGTCGCTGCCAGCGTCAGTTGCTTGCGCTTGTGTGATAACGCCACGGCAAATGCCGGCGTTGCGCGGATGATTCCAGCGTCGCAGGGCGGCCGAGTGAAACCAATCATAGGGGCCTCGAAGAAACGCGGCTGACGAGTTGCAATGGTGCGCCTCGTGCGCTGCATTGGCAACGCGCCAGGCGCGATAAGGTCCGTGGCTGGTCATTGCTCATGTCCCAAGCGGAACATGACCCTGACTTTCCAGCGCCCGGATCGGTTTTCCATCAAAGCGACCTTGGAGGCGGTTGCATGGATCGGCAACTCATCTTGAGACGCCTTCGCAAAATCCGTGGCTATGGCGGTGAGCTGCTGTTCGCTCGCAAGCTGGGCTACCGATAAATGGGGGATAATGTCGGGCCACTTTCCGCCATAGGGAGGCGTTTCCGGGAACAGCTCCCAAATCGACGAAGTGAGCTGGCGAAATGGTTCATCGGGCTCCGGAGCCAAATACAATACTTCGATGGGGAATCGGTGGATCGTACCGAGCGAGAACGGGATCGGTTCAAAGCGCGCGAAGCAATCGCGCAGCTTGCAAACGGTTATGTCATCGATCTCATCGGGTACTTTGAACGGATATAATAATGTGATGTGCGCAGGCATGCCGGCAGCAGCTGAGGGGTCGTATCGATCGCGGAACGGCTTCGTGACGGCCTCCGCTTCAGGCACCAACACCACCAGCGCCGATTCATTCAACGACATATAACTCACTATATCGGCGAGCGCTCCAGGGGCTCAATACCTGCTCCGGCCGACGAGGGCAAAAATAACCGGAAACTACGTCAACGCACATTGGTGTTCGGCTCGGCGTCGCGCAACTCACGCACGACTTGCAGGGGTTGGTCGAGCCATCCAGACCAAGCCGTGCCACATTCCCTTGCCGAGCGGTTCGGAATAATCGAATGTCGCGGCACGCTGCATGTTCAATCGCTTGATGACCGCTTGGGATCGGACATTGTCCGCTGAAGTATAAGCGAGCACTTCTTTCAACTTCACCCGCTCAAAAACATCCCGCAGTGATGCTCTTGCAGCCTCGGTGGCGTAGCCTCGACCCCAAGCCGAGCGCAGAAGACGCCAGCCGATGTCGGTATGGGGCGCGAGCGGATGGCCGGGCCGCGATGGCATGACGCCGGCATAGCCCAGGAATTGCCCGTCCAAATCTTCGAGGGCCCATCGGCAGAAGCCGCGCTGGTCGAACGCCGCCACGTAGCGGTCAAATTTGGCGTCGCTCTCGCTGCGATCCAAAGGGCCGCCCAAATCCTGCGTGACCTCGGGAGCGGCGTTGAGGGTAGCAAATGCGTCTCTATCGGACTCCCGCCAGTTCCGAAGTTTGAGCCGGTCAGAACGGATCACCGCACGTTACTCCGCAGGGGTTCTGGATTTTGGAAATGCCGATGCCACGAATGCAGCCACTCATTCTGTTGGGTGCAGTTCGAGTCAGACTCTCAGGGTGAGGTGGTCCATTCGTTACTTCTCTTCCGCCGCAGTCGATGTCGCCGGCCCTTCGCCCATGATCAAAGCACGGCGTCTTCGTCCTTGGCGCCATCCCAATGCACCTGCTTGCCGAAATGCGTGACGAAACTGCCCACGGGCATTGGCGTCGTGTTGGCGGGATCGAATTTCGGACCGGAGCCAACCCACCAGGTACCCTGTAGTACGGCGATGTAACGGTCGTTGGGATGGAAGTATGGCCTGCTGAAGTGATTGCCCTTGGTCCATTTGGTGTAAACGGCATAGAAGCCGGGCTTGGTCGGATCGCCAACAACCACTGCGTTTTGCGCGCCGCGTGCGTCAACCGGGCTCCACGGAATCTGGTCCGGCAGCTTGTAGATCACCGCGGCGGGATTGAGTTCAGCCGCCGAGCTCATGCTCAGCATGCCGACGAAAGACATCGGCATCACGAGGTACCGCCAAAACCGCTTTGTGACCTTCATGGTTTCCTTCATACTCGCCGCTTGTGCACATGATCGAGCCAACGAAACAGCGCGAGCTCGCGCTGTAGTTTGGGTACACCCGGACGAAGATCGGTGATGCACCATCGCCCATGAAAAAGGGCCGCCGGGAGTATATCCAGCGGCCCCACCGGGCTCAAAATACTTTGGAACTGAAACGGATACCTCAGCCCCGGTGCTGTCAGACTAATCCACCGCTCGCCGGCAGTGTGAGTCCAAAACCCTGTTCCGTACGAGGAACAAAAGAGATGTTGCGACTCAGACACAGAGACGGCCCGTTCGAGGAACAAGCTGAGGGCCCGGACGCTGCGTCGACGGCAGGACGACACTCGAGTCTAGCCGCGCCGAAAATTCGCGCCGCGGCAGTCAATGCCTGGCGGTTCGGAAACTCATCGCGCAGTGCCGGCGCCTTTTTCGAAGACATCCGCGTTAGCCATACATCTCATTATCTTCCGGTAGGCCTTCGCGGCCCGCTTGCGGCATCCTTCTTGCGAGATAACGTGTGAAGGTCAGTTAGCCGTCTCATATCGGCACAACTAACGACCCGCGAGGCGACGACATCACGTTTTCGGGACAGCGCTGGAGCGCGCCGGGATAGCGGTTGCCACGCCAAGGAAATAGAAAGTCGGGAGGATCGCGACCATGACGACAACCAAGATCTTTAACCAATGGGACGAGACGCATTCTGCATTGTGGAGTCACCAGCCGATCCGCCTCGAACATGAGATGCATAATTCGCCGGCCTTCTCGATGGACGAGCTAGCCAAGTTGATCGAGGGCTATCCGCGCCAACACTATAGCCTGGTGCAGACGGGCGCCCGTGGCTCGAGCCGCGTATGGCGCGAGGGCGACATCGGCAATCTCAGTGGGAGCGAGGTCATCGATGCGATCTCCCGCGGCGAACTTTGGCTCAATCTGCGCGAAGTCGGCTCGGTCGATAGCCGCTATCGCAAACTGGTCGATCGCATGTTCGAGGAAATCGTCGCCAAGGTGCCCGGCTTCGAGGTGCCAAAATTCCATCAGGAAGGCATCCTGATCTCGTCGCCCCGCGCGCAAGTCTACTACCACGCCGACCTGCCCTGGCAGACCCTGGTCCAGATCGCCGGACGCAAGCGCGTCTATGTCTACCCGAACACCGCGCCGTTCATTACGCCCAGGCATCTCGAAGACATCACGCTCTTCAACGTCGAAGTCGATCTTCCTTATCAGGAATGGTACGACGACCACGCCAAGGTGCTCGACATCGGACCGGGCCAGATGCTGAGCTGGCCGCTCAACGCTCCACATCGGGTAGAGAACCTCGATACCTTCAGCGTCTCGATGACTATCTCCTACACCGACGATCAAATTCGTCGCTCCGAGGTCGTCAACTTCGCCAACGGTCTGCTGCGCCATCGCTTCGGCTATCAGCCCAACAGCCGGAACCTGCGCGGTCCATCGTACTTCGCCAAGCGGGTGATGGGGAGACTGCTGCGCGACAGTAGCTGGGTCAGGCGCGAGCGCAGCGCGCGAGCCCCGATCGACTTCTGTCTCGATGCCGCCCAACCCGGCAAGATCGTCGATCTGCCGAAGGCGGCGTGAGGACAAAAGAGCGGCGGTGACAGTCCTGACGACAGAGGTTGTGAGATCGGTCGCGCGCCAAGTTTCTCGTGCGGCCAGGTTCCGCGTTGAGTTTGTCCGCGAGTGGAAACAGGTGGCGGCGCGCTGCAGCGATTTCAGCCCGCCGACGCCGTTCCAGCATCCTCATTGGCTTGATGCGTGGTACCTCGCGTTTGCCGGCGTCGACGATGTCGAGCCGCTGATTGCCATCGTCTCGGATGCGGCGACCGGCGAACAGGTCGCGCTATTGCCGTTGATCTGCCGCCTGCAAAAAGGGATCCGGATTGTCGAATTCGCCGATCTCGGTACGACTGACTATAATGCGCCGATGGTGACGGTGGCGGCGCCGTGCGACGCCAGGGCGGCGCGTGCATTGTGGCGCGATCTGAAGGCGGCGCTGCGGCATTTGCCCGGCGGCGCCGA
>Ga0137416_10001301_pt1 | contig 12671 bp, 9 predicted proteins | sample CZODoug3_1_1_16f_FD_108282 | JGI IMG/M metagenome (GOLD analysis project Ga0137416, IMG submission 108282) | Vadose zone soil fungal communities from Angelo Coast Range Reserve, California, USA - CZODoug3_1_1_16fungal (Illumina Assembly) | ecosystem: Environmental > Terrestrial > Soil > Vadose...
ACGAACCGAGCGCGGATGCGGGCTCATTGCCCGTCTGGTTTCTGTCGAAATTGTGCAAGTCCAAGACGACCGTGGCGCTGAGCGGCGAAGGCGCCGACGAGCTATTTGGCGGATACATCACCTGCCGCGCAGATACGCTTGCCCGATGGGCCCGGCGGATGCCGCGCCCGGTGCTGCAGGCGGCGCTGGCGGGAATGCGCCATTGGCCCGTTTCGGACGAAAAAATCAGTTTCGAATACAAGGTCAAGCGATTCCTGGAGGGCAGTCTCCTGGAACCGAGCCACGCTCACGTCTACTGGAACGGAACTTTCTCGGACGCGGAAAAGCGATCGTTGCTTCGGCCGCCGCTTCCGGGTGCTTTTCACCAGCTCCTGGATGAAGTAAGCCAACTGCCGAAAACCGGCGATGCGCTGGCCCACTTTCTGTGGTTCGATCAGAAGTATTATCTGGCCGACGACATTCTGGTGAAGAGCGACCGCATGAGCATGGCTCATTCCGTTGAAGTGCGTCCGCCCTTCCTAGATCATCGCATTGTGGAATTCGCGGCAAAGCTGCCCGCGCACCTGAAGATTCGTGGATCGCAGCAGAAACTCGTTTTAAGTGAGATGCGCAAGGACAAGCTCCCGGCCTCCATCCTGTCCGGCAAGAAGACCGGCTTTGACATTCCGGCGCATGAATGGCTCCGCGGGCCTCTGCGTTCGATGCTGGTGGATTCCTTGCGGGAGGGAATCGCGGAATACAGGCACCTTTTTCGGGGAGATGCCGTTGAAAACTTTTTGGCCCGGCATCTGGAGAGAAAAGCAAACGTCGGGTATCACCTCTGGGGCTTGATGATCCTTTTTCAATGGATGAAAAGATGGCGAATACAAGCGACGTCAAGCTCGACGGCGCAAGCGTTCTTGGAAGTAAAAGCTGGCTCATATACCTGATCGTTGCCCTGGTAGCTGGAGCGGTCTATTTGGGTTGTAGCGTGTCGCCGCCGTCGCTGATGGACGACGTCGATGCGGCCGTGGCGCAAGTCTCACGAAACATGGTCACCTCCGGGGATTGGGTGACCCCGCGTGTTGATGGCATCGCCTTCCTCGAGAAGCCGGTGATGTTTTACTGGCCGATGGCCGTCTCGTTCAAGATTTTTGGAATTCATGACTGGGCGGCGCGCATCCCTTTTGCCCTTTCGGCGATCGGACTGGCCTGCCTCACGTGTGCTTTCGGCACCTGGGCGTTCGGACGAATGGCAGGTTTGTGTGCAGGGTTGTGCATTGCCACCTGCGTTGGCCTGTTCCTTTTCACCCGAATCGTCATTCCTGATGTGACTCTGACCTTGGCCATTGCGTTGGCGATGTGGGCCTTCCTGCGCGCCCTCGACGAAGAGGAGCCGCACCCGCGGTTCTGGGCATTCGTTCTCGCTGCCAGCATAGGGACCGGGGTTCTGCTGAAAAGTTTGATCGGCGCGGTTTTCCCGGTAGCTATCGGAGTTCTCTATCTTTTTCTGACCAGGCAATTTTTTGTCGCCCGAACCTGGAGGCGGCTTCGTCCCATCAGCGGATTTTTCATCGCACTCCTCGTCGCAGCACCGTGGCACATTCTGGCCGCGCTACGCAATCCGCCGTATTTTTCTCTTTCGCTTCACAGCGGTCCAGGTGAATACCACGGCTTCCTCTGGTTCTATTTCATCAATGAACAAGTCCTTCGCTTCCTCAACCTGCGCTATCCACGCGATTACAATACGGTCCCCCGGCTGTGGTTCTGGCTCTTTCACTTTCTGTGGCTTTTCCCATGGAGCGTGTACTTCCCTGCCATCGCCAAGCTTTCCTTCAAGCCCGTCGACCGCGCCGGCCGCACGCGGCTGCTGGCGATCTGCTGGATTGGCTTTATCCTGGTGTTTTTCACGCTTTCCACGACGCAGGAGTATTACTCCATGCCCTGCTATCCTGCGCTGGCCCTGCTGCTCGGCTCAGCGATGGCTGAGGGCGGCGATTGGATCCGGCGCGGAACTCGCGTTCTCTTCGTGGTTGCCGGCTGCGCCGGCATCGCCTGCATCACTATATTCTTTCTGGTGCGAAACGTTCCCGCGCCGGGGGACATCTCTTCCGCGCTCGGCCATCATCCCAGCGTCTATTCGCTCTCCCTGGGCCACATGATGGATCTGACCTTCGATTCTTTTGCGTATCTTCGCCTGCCACTGGCGGTCGCGGCGATCGCCTTGTTGGGAGGCGCGGTCGCGATTTTTAGATTGGCCGATTTGCGAGCGTTCCTTGCGATAGCGCTGATGATGGTGGCCTTCTTCCACGCCGCGCGGCTGGCGATGGTCGTATTCGATCCGTTTTTATCGTCGCGGCCACTCGCCCAAGTACTCTTGAAGTCGCCTGAAGGAAAACTGATCGTGGACCATAATCTTTGGGCGCTGTCTTCCATAACGTTTTATGTAGACCGCGACGTCCTGATTTTGAATGGGCGTTATTTCAATCTCGAATACGGCTCTTATGCACCGGGAGCTCCTGACGTCTTCATTGACGATGCCCGATTCAAGAGGCTTTGGCTGGACTCGCAGCGCTACTATCTGGTGACCTTCCAGCCGAAACTCCAGGAATTCGAGCAGCTGGTTGGGCAGGAGCATCTTGAAATCGTCGCAGCAGGGGGAGGCAAACTTATTCTTACGAACCATGCTTTGGGGGGACACGCCAGCCTGATAGAGGGGATGCACCATTTGTCAGCAGTTTCCAAGAACCCGCTTGCAAAGCCCCCGGTATACAGGTAAAAAAAGAATGCCCAGGCCAAATAGGTTTTTGCCCGGTATCCCTTTTTGCGGACTGCGCACACCAGCGATATTTGGCCGCAGTTCGGATTGCCGTATAATTTAATAAAGAGATTTACCCCGAGGAGGGTACATGAAGATTGCCGTGCTTGGTGGGGACGGCTATTGCGGTTGGGCGACGGCTCTGTATTTATCGCAGAGGGGGCATTCCGTTGCCATCGTTGACAACTACTTGCGGCGCCTTTGGGACCACGAACTTGGCGCGCAGACGCTGACTCCAATTCGTCCGCTGACGGATCGCGTCAGGGTCTGGCAGAACCTGACGGGCAAAACCATGGAGCTGTTTGTCGGAGACGTCGGCGATTACGAGTTTCTCGCTTCCACGTTTCAGTCCTTCGAACCGGAAGCAGTGGTGCATTTCGCGGAACAACGCTCGGCTCCCTACTCGATGATCGACCGCAAGCACGCCGTCTTCACTCAAGTGAACAACGTCGTCGGAACACTGAACGTTCTTTTCGCCATCCGCGAATTCCTGCCGGATTGTCACCTCGTCAAGCTGGGGACGATGGGCGAATACGGTACCCCCAACATCGACATCGAAGAGGGCTACATCACCGTCGAGCACAACGGCCGCAAGGACGTACTTCCCTTCCCGAAGCAACCCGGATCCTTTTATCACCTTTCGAAAGTACATGACAGCCACAACATGATGTTCGCGTGCAAGATCTGGGGCATTCGTGCTACGGACCTCAATCAGGGCGTCGTCTATGGAACGATGACGGACGAGGCCGCGCTCGATGAGGCACTAATCAATCGCTTCGACTACGACGATGTCTTCGGGACGGTGTTGAATCGCTTCTGCGTTCAGGCGGCCATTGGACAGCCGCTCACCGTTTACGGCAAGGGCGGGCAGACGCGCGGGTTCCTCGATATCCGCGATACAGTGCGCTGCGTCGAGATCGCTTGCCAAAATCCAGCAGCCAGGGGCGAGTGCCGCGTCTACAATCAATTCACGGAACAGTTTTCCGTCCTGGACCTGGCGCACCTGGTGGAGTCTGCCGCAAGAAAGCTCGGCGTCGCGGTCGAAATCGACCACATCCCCGACCCGCGCGTGGAGGCTGAGCAGCACTACTACAACGCAAAACACTCGAAGCTGGTCGATCTGGGCCTGCGACCGCATAATTTGTCGGACGCGCTGCTGGATTCGCTGATGAACATCGCCATGAAATACCGCGATCGAGTGGATGTTTCCCTGATGCTGCCGCAGGTGAACTGGCGCGAGCCAAGGAACGATCGCCGCATCCAGATGAGCATGCCTTCGAAATCCGTTGCGCCGGAGCCGCGTGCGGATCTTGCGGCTTCAGCAGGGGCAAAGGCCAAAAAGGCCTAGGACTTCCGCCGGCACGGCTGTCATTGCGGGGAATGCTGCGCAGGAGTCGGGGCGACAGGCACGAGCATTCCCTCCCGAATCCGATAGTCCACGTTGCGCCACCGTATGCTGTTGCGCCCGAAGGTCAGCAGCCAGATGACGAACGCCGTGGCATCCCAAATGACGATAAGCGGCATCTTTTTCCAAAGTCCAGTCTGATGCAATCCCCAAACACCGATGAGCCAGGTCATCGCGACGCGAAGCCCCGCATAGGCGCCAAGATAGACGAGAGCGATTCCTGTTGACGCATGAGTGAGCGCGACGGCCAAAGTCCATGGCAAGCCTTGTGTAAAAGCAAGCCCTACATGTCCCCAAGGACGCATGTGCCGCATCACCGTCATCCAACGAAGCCGCTTGCTGAATAGCGCGCGAGGCGAATCGTAGTCCGGCACGGTGTGCACGGCGTAGGGGAGGAGTTCGACTTTCAAACCTTGTTGCGCGATCAAACGGCCAACCAGAAGATCATCGGCGGGCTTGTTTTCAATTGTTTCGTATCCGCCAAATCCGGCAAGGTGCGACCGGGTTGTAACAATAGTTGGTCCCAGGGTGAACTTAATTCCATCCAACTGTCGAGCAACCAGAATTCCAGGATAGAAGTCGGAATACATGCCGATAGATTGCAGATGTTGCGCGACTGTTTCATCCTGGATGGACACGTAGAAGCAGGTTACACAACCCACTTTACGGTCACGCAAAGGCGCGATGACGGTGCGCAAGTAATTGGGCTCAACCCGGACGTCACTGTCGCTGATGACCAGAAACTCGTTTTCCGCTTCGTTCACCATCCGCACCAGCTTGGTTACTTTGTCGTTGATGGCGACGCGGCCGGAGCCAAAAAGCAAGCGGATGCGGCGATCGGGGAAATCGCGCATTAATTTCTCTAAAACCGGGACCGCAGGGTCATTGCGGTCCGCGACGCAGAAAATCAGCTCATAGTTCGGATAATCCTGCCGGCAAAAACTCGCGTAATTTTCGTATGCCTCGGGGTCCAATCCACGGACGGGCTTCAAATTGCTGATGGGCGGCGTAAAATCCAGGTTCTTCGACGGACCGACATTCGAATGGCGGAAAAAAAACCAGGAACTATAGAGAACGAGCAAATAATAGACGAAGGGTGCGGCGGCCACGACAAGAAACAGGTAATCGGCGGCTTTCGAAATCATTGCACCTCTCGTATCAGGATTGCCCCACGCCTTTTCGAGAATGGCAAGGGGCGCGCTCAGTGAATTGTGCTATGGAAAAAGCATAGCAAAAAAAGAGCTATTCCGCTGCCCGGAGCTTTGGTCTCCGGAGGACATCGGGTAAGATAATTTTCGAGCGATTCATGGATAGTTAGGCACTTTTCCAGCATCCAATCGAGAAGCCCGCATGAATTCGATAGCGGGGCTCACGCGTTTGAAGGGAACTGCAAGGGGCGAAGCAGGGATTGTATGAAAGACTCTCCAGTCGTGCACCTGAAAACTTACATTTTCATTTTGTTCATCGTTTTATTCGCTCCCCTTGGCAACGTCCTTCTCAGTAAGGGCATGAAAGGGGTTGGCTCCGCCAAGAACTGGGCGCCGGGCGATATTTTTCATATTCTTGCCACCATCGTCAGTTCAGGCTACATCTGGCTCGGGATCGCTTGCTTGCTTGCCTTTTTTGTCGCCTACATGCTTATTCTGACTTGGGCGGACTACAGCTACGTTCAGCCGGCTTCCTCGTTTTCCTACGCCGTGGTGGCCATGCTGGGTTATTTCCTGCTGGGAGAAGCCGTGCCTCCGCTGCGCTGGATCGGCATATTTGTGATCTGCGCCGGTGTCTTTATTGTCGGGCACACGCATCCGCGAACCACGGAGAAGGCGTAAACGTGCGCGAGTTTTTATTCCTATTTATTATCGTTGCCGCGGGCACCGGCGGCGAGCTCTGTGTTTCCCGCGCGATGAAGGTGGTCGGCGAAGTTCACGACTTCCGGCCGGCCGCGCTCGTTCGTTTTGTTTTCCTGGCAATGCGCGTGGGCTGGATGTGGATGGGAATTGCGATGATGACGCTGGCCTTCTTCTCGCTGTTGGCGATGCTCTCCATCGAAAACGTGAGCTTCGTTGTCCCTGTGACCGCCCTGAGCTACGCGGCAGGCGCGTTTGGCGCCATGTTGTTCTTGCACGAACGCATCACCCCGCAGCGCTGGCTCGGCGTTCTGCTCGTTTGTGCCGGGGTAACTCTCGTCTGGCTCAGCAGACGCTAAACCAAGAATTCAGCTTTCCGCCATTACGGCTTTTCCGGGTCCACCTGCGTTGCCTTTCCGATCTTGATGGTGGAGCCGAACCGCTTGTAGTTCTGGTATCGAACCGACAGACGAATATGCACCTCCTGACCTGACTTGAAGCGCAGGAAGTCGTCGGCCCTTGTATAAGTCGGGAACCAGTAATGGCCTTCGATGTTTTCCCGGAAGGTCTCGAAGGTTGGAAAGGCCTGGTCTTCCTTTTTCTTCAGCAAGCCGGTGGCTTTTCCCCTGGTCTTGACAATCTGGAGGTCCTTGTCATCTACCCAGACGCGCCCTTGAAAGTAGCGCAGGCCTTTTTCCAATTTCAGCGGAGCAATGTCAAAAACATAAGTGCTGACCTCGTCGACTTGTTCTCGACCCACATACTTGACGTCATACTTAGGCAAATCGGCCGGAGTCAGAACAAGGGGCCACACCTTCTCAATATCATCGAAATCTTGCTGTGACATCGAAATGCGTTTGAGCGACGGCGAAGGGGCCTCAATGACTTTTTCATAGCGCTTCCCCGCTGGGGTAAAGAGGATGTCGCTGGTCAGGCGGTACTCCCCGTCCGGGCGGCCGTCTTCATCAAGTTCCTGGAACTCGAAAATCTGCGTGTACGTGAAGTTGTCCCGCTCCTTGCGGAACTCCTCTTCGTGTTCCGTGAATTTCTGTATGATTTGCTGCACGGGCACCGGCGGGGGCTCATTGGTGACAGGAGAGGCCGTCGCTTGCCGCGGGGCATTTGTCTTCGTCGGGTCCACCGGCGCACTGGAAGGAGCAACAGTGCCAGGGGGCGGTGGTGGCAAGGGCCCTTGTCGCTGCGCGGCCACAGGCAGCGCGAGCACGGCACACGCAACCATCAAAAGCGCTCTTATTCCCATCTTCTTTCGTTCCTCGTCTGCCTTAACGGAAAGGATTGCCCTCATTCTCTCTGCGCTCCTCACTCTCACCCAGCCTCTACTGTACTTGAAGATTCGATGCATTGAACACGGGTTTCGTAGCTCGCCTTTGGCCCTGGCTAAGCCCACGGGCAGACGCTCTGCGACCGGCAGCTAGGCAAACCCGCTTAAATCTAAATCAATGGCGCCGCATTCGGAAACAACTGTTGGATTTTGGCTGTTTCGCTTAAAATTGTCCCTGGGTGGGTATATTGCTCTTACGTTTTTCCCAGGTCACCGGGTTGTGTGCCGCTCTCTTCTTCTGTGCCCCCGCTTATCCCCAGAGTGTTTACCCTCATTTTCACGATGTCGCGCGCCAGTCCGGGCTGATGGTTCCGCACATCTCAGGGGAGAAAAGATACATTCTCGAATCCATGAGCGGTGGGGTCGGCATGTTCGACTGCGATAATGACGGCAAGCTGGATATTGTCGTGGTGAATGGCTCGACGGTGGATCGCTTCCGAAAAGGCGGAGACCCGCTGGTTACCCTCTACCATCAGGATGCGGATTTCCACTTCACCGACATCACGCAGCAGGCGGGCCTGACCCGCAAAGGTTGGGGAATGGGGGTGGCCGTTGCAGACTACGACAACGATGGACTGCTGGATCTTTTTGTAACAGGGTATGGAGGCACGGCGCTTTATCACAATTTGGGCAACTGCAAATTCGAAGATGTGACCGAGCGGGCCGGCTTAAAAGTGGACGGTCTGACAACCGGGGCGGCATGGGCGGACTACGATCGCGATGGTAACGTTGATTTATTCGTGGCGCGCTATGTTCATGTGGACCTCAACAAGCTGCCCGAGCCTGGGAGTGACCAGCACAATTGCCGCTATAAGGGCCTTCTGGTGCAGTGCGGGCCGTGGGGGATGGAGGGCGAAACCGACTTCTTGTTCCATAATCGCGGCGATGGGACATTTGAAGACGTTTCGAAAAAAGCCGGCGTAAGCGACCCCAACAAGCGCTTTGGGCTCGGCGTTGTTTGGGGTGACTACGATAATGACGGCTGGCCCGATCTTTACGTGGCGAATGATGCTGGTCCAAATTATCTCTATCGCAACCGGCATGACGGTACTTTTGAAGAGACAGGCCTGCTATCGGGAGTGGCGCTTAGCGCAGAGGGGCAGGAACTCGGCTCGATGGGCGTGGATTTTGGCGACTTCGATCATGACGGCCTGCTGGACATTACCGTTACGAACTTCGCCGAACAGGTTGATAACCTGTATCGTAACGCAGGGCCAGGGCAAGGATTCATCGAAACGGCTTGGAGTTCAAAGACGGGACAGCCTGTATATCCCTATGTGAAGTGGGGTACCGGATTCGTGGACTTCGATAACGATGGATGGCCGGATTTGTTTGTAGCCAGCGGACACGTCTATCCGCAAGTGGACACGATCGTTAACAACAGCTCTGGCTATCGGCAGCCGATGTTTTTATTCCGCAACAAAGGCGACCGCACGTTTGAGGACATAACCAGCGCATCAGGGCTTGGTTCTGTTCCGTTGGCTTCCCGGCGGGGCGCTGCTTTTGGCGATATTCGAAATGACGGCAACATGGACATTCTCGTCCTGAACGTGGGCGAGCCTCCTTCGCTGTTCGTGCAAGACGCCCCAAGTCCCAGACATCGTGTCCTATTTCGGCTCGTGGGCACAAAATCGAATCGGGCCGCCATTGGCTCTCGCGTTACCATCACCGGCGGAGGCATGACTCAATTCGATGAAGTTCGCGGCGGCGGAAGTTACCTGTCACAGAACGACCTCCGGCTTCATTTTGGGCTTGGCGAGACCAAAATTGTGGAGTCGGTAAAGATTCGCTGGCCCAATGGAAACACGGAAACGCTGAGTAACGTCGCAGCGGATGCGATTTACACAATCACAGAGGGCCAAGGCATTACCTACACTCAGCGCCTGCCTGCACCCCGGCCAGTTCAGTAGTTGGCGCTCCAATCGAGGCGTTCGGCGAAACGCTTCTTCATTGCACGCTAAATCGGCTCTGTTGCACCAACGAGGTATTGCGAACCATGTCGCGTATTACCGCCTGGAGCGTATAGTCGCCGACATGCAGCGACTTCAAGTCGTATTCCGCCAACACCAATACCGAGTCGGGAGTGGGACCGGGTAGGGACTGCAGGTTTTCCGCAACGGCGGTCTTTACCACCTCGTTCCCGGATTTTAAGGTGAGTGCCACTCCGACTCGCGGCTTGCCGGTCTTGGCGTCCCGCGACAGCTCATTCGCAGCGAAATAGGCGATTAGACGGCTGGAGGGCGAAAATTGAGACTTCGGAGGCTGAAAGAGCCGCACGTTCATGAGGCAGAGCGAGTCAGTGGTATCGGTACAGGAAGCCTGTTCGGCTCGGTTGGAGAGAAGGATACTTGTCAATCGGAAACCGGATGCCGTCGAGTCAGGGATCTGAACTTCAGTGGCCCCCCGCGCCAACACGTTGCCGGGCAACTGCAGGATCGCCTCGATGTACATAGGCTGCAGGTTTGGCACTTGGACTTGGTCTCGAACCGTCACTATGGTCTTCTCAAGATCCTCGCGCTGCTTGTTGGTGAACTGCATACTCCAGCCGCGCTGCGAGACGGACACGATGTTTTTCTGGGTGTCGCGCCCGACCAATAGTAAAGTCATGCTCGCTTTGTATCCGTCACCATCTTTTTCCAAGGGGATTCGATTCCCAGGAACGGAGACTGAAACTGGCGCGGAATAGTGACCATTGGGCGCCAGCAACAAGTGGGCACACACCTCCGATGTCGACGATGCCTTGAGCGATCCACTTTGAAAGCCAGCAATGAGCTGAGCAGCCGCTGGGCTCATGGCTATGGCTTGGCCCCGAGGAATGGACCAGTACCCCTTGCGATAGCGCAGCTTGTAGGAGTTCTCCGGAATCTCCACTTTGATGGTGTGAAACTTTCCATCGAAGTCCCTATTCGGTGGCGAGTAAGCCAGCGTGTAATAGTCGCGGGCGTCGTCCAGGACCTTGCTGAAAGCGGGAAGCAGGTCGTTCGTGCGGTTGACCATAAACCCTCCCGTGGTATCGGCCAGCCACTCGAGCTGCTCACCCCGGCTCAAATCTCCGACGGTCTTGATCTTGTCAAATTTCGTCTCGCCGCCATGTTGGCTCACATTCGCGCCGGGCGCGCCGGCTACTGCCATGCGTGATGCCAGGGTATCGGTCGGCCGTTCACCTGCCCCATAGGGATTACCTTCGATCCCTTGGGGGTCGATTACGTAAATGGATACGTTGGCCCGATTCGCAGTGTCAGCAACGGCCTCTAGGTCCGGCCTCGCGTCATCGGAATGCAGAAAGCCTTCAGAAAAGAGGATCACATTCTTACGTCCCGGTATATCTCGGTATGCCATGCAAATCGCCCGCAAAGCTGCGAACACGGCTCTTGCCTGAAACATATTTGCCATGGTCAGGTACGCGCGCAGCGTGTCAATCTGGCGATCCATCAGCATGCTCGAACTGTTGGCGGGAGGCCCGCGCCAGGCCCTCCCGCAACGCTCACTGGATCCCCGGCAATTGCTCCCAGTTGAGACTCGGGATGCACTTGCCGGTACAAATCGTCTATTTCGGCTTGGGTTTCGGCCCGGTCAGATCCACTGAAGGAACCGGGCGATTTCCGTGTTTCGATCTGCTTCAGAGTCTCGACCGCTTTCCCAAGATCGTTCGTGAACGGCAGAGCCATGTGAAGGCTTTTGTCGATGTAGTAGATGGCTACGTAGTCTTCCTTGGTGGCGGTCTTGTCCAAGTAACGAAGAACCGCGTCAGAGGAGTTCTTGGTATTCGATGGACGATTGTCCGCCAAATCGAGAACTACGGTCAGCAAGCGTGGTACGGACGACAGAGCCGGCTTGCTTTGCGGGTGAGCCCTTTCCGCAATTCCCTCTTTTCCCGGGTTGACAGTTGAAGAGGAAGCATCCGAGGCCGGCCCTGCCGACGCCGTAAAAGAATCAATCTTCTGCGCAATCCCGTCATCGTAAACAACGAAATCCGCGGCTTTCAGTCCCGGCACATGTCGGCCATGGCGATCCGTCACGATCACGTCGATGAGCACGTTGGAGGCCGTAGTCTTAATCGTCGTTTCGGCAGCTTTTTCCTGCGCGAGCGCGAAGGGCAGCGCCAAGACCCCGAGCAGTATCGCTGCGAGGATAGTCCATCCTGAATTACGATTTCTGCGCATGTTGCTCGCCTCCACAAGTCCGACACCAACTGTCTTCATTCCAATGAAAAGCACCCAGTGGTTCCGCCGGTATTCAGCGAGGCTGGGGAGCGGCTTTGTTTTCTGCTTCGGGGATCGCCGGAGTGGTGCCGTTGGCCTTTGCACGATCCGCGGCGTTTCTGAGTCTTTGAAACTCCGCCATTTGTGCTCGGGCTTTATCCTGAAAACCCTGCCGGCCGTAAGCAAGGCCTAACTGGTAGTGGCTTTCCGGAACGTCGGGTCTAATGGCCACAGCCTGCTCAAAAGCGAGTCGCGCCCGATCGAGATCACCCGTCTGCAGGGCCAGTGCGCCGAGTTCCGCTTGGGCAAGAGCGTGTTGCGGATTAGCGCTGACGACCGCTTCCATCTCCTTGATTGCGCCCTGCAAATCTCCATGCTGCCGTGCAATCACGCCCTTATAATAACGCGCCTCGAGCTCATTTGGATTTTGCTGCAGCGCTAATTCGATCTGCTTCGACGCACCTTCGATGTCGCCGTCATTCATGAGCGTCATCCCAAGCATGACGCGCGAGGTAGCATCGTCCCGCACGGACACAAGCTTTTCCAGTATCGGCCTGGCATCATGCCATTCCTGGCGATTGGCCAGCGCGGCGCCTAGCAAAGACAGCGCGTCCGGGTCATCGGGCCGCAAAGAGTAGAGCTGCCGCGCGGCCAGGACCGCCTTCGCGGCCTCACCGGATCGCATCCGCGCCAGCACCAAATGACGAAGCGCTTCGAGATGGTCAGGCTGCATCTCGAGCGCCCTGTCCAGCAGGGCGCCTTCTTTCTTGTAATCTTTTGCCTGCGACGCAAGCCGGGCCGATTGGAACACTGCGTCAAACGAATTGGGATCCAGCTTGGCTACGCGGCCCAGCGTGCTCTGCGCAAGCGCCAGTTGCCCTTGCCCCTCCTGAACACGCGCCAATACCAACAGATACTCAGGCGTTCGTTTCTGGTGTTCAGATGCGGCCTTCAAGAGATCGCTCGCATCGTCCACAAAACCGTTTTCCACCAGCACCCTGGCGAATTGTGGAATCACGGAAGGGTCGGACGCGGCACGACCTTGCACCAGAGGAGTCAAAGCCGCAACCTTGTCCGG
>Ga0137416_10001302_pt1 | contig 12668 bp, 11 predicted proteins | sample CZODoug3_1_1_16f_FD_108282 | JGI IMG/M metagenome (GOLD analysis project Ga0137416, IMG submission 108282) | Vadose zone soil fungal communities from Angelo Coast Range Reserve, California, USA - CZODoug3_1_1_16fungal (Illumina Assembly) | ecosystem: Environmental > Terrestrial > Soil > Vadose...
CCGGTGACCACAACGCGCAGGTCTCGGACGGACCGCTCAGCTGACGGGACCACCGCAGACTCCTCGCCACGCGCACGCCGGGACTTCTTGATCTGCAACACCCAAGCAAAAATGTCGCAGCGGAGCAACCAGGCGGGGCAAGTCGGACTTCTGAATTGGGAATTACAATGCAGAGTACTATCGGAGGTGTGGCGACTTCGAAGATGCTCGAGTCGAGCTGCTCGATCGCGCGCAGCCTCGGCGTGCTCGGCGAGCGGTGGACCTTTCTCGTGCTGCGCGAGGCATTCACCGGGACCACCCGGTTCGCCCAGTTCCGCGAGGCGCTCGGGGTCGCGCCGGATGTCCTCGCCGCCCGGCTGACCACGCTCGTCGACCACGGTGTGCTGGTCCGCGAGCCGTATCAGGAGGCCGGCAGCCGACCGCGCGACGAGTACCGGCTCACCGAGGCGGGTCGGGCTCTACAGGTCACGCTCGGTGCGCTGCAGCAGTGGGGCGACCGGTACCTGCCCTGGCCGGCGGGCCCCACTGCCGAGCGGCGCACCCACGACACCGGCCGCCCGGTACACGTGGGGTTCATCGACGACCTCGGCCACGAGGTCGCGCCGGACAACGTCGACACCGTCCGCACGGCGGCCTTCCCCGCCAAGGCCCTGCCCACCGAGGCCTTCCCCACCGAGGCCTTCCCCACCGAGGCCTTCCCCACCGAGGCCTTCCCCACCAAAGCCTGAGCCCGCTCAGCTGATCGGCACCTGGGACGCGAGGGTTCCGCCACCGCCGGTCCACGCGGCGATCGCATGCGGCCCGCCGGCCAGTGGGCGGCTCAGCGAGACCGTGACGACCTGCTCCCCGGAGCCGTTCACCGGCACGGTCCGGGTGCCGGCGGTGCCATCGGCGTCGCGCAGGAACACCGTCGCCGTGCCCGCTCCGGTGCTGGTCAGCGTCACGTCCACGGTGTTGCCGGCAGTGTTGCCGGCAGTGTTGCCCGCGGTGTTGCCCGCGGCGCCGCCGGTGCGGGCGGCGGCGCGCAGCCAACCGCTGTCCCCCGGCGCAGCTGCCGGCCCACCGGACAGCGGCACGTGCAGCTCGACGGCCTGCTCGATCGAGCTCGGCGAGGCCGTGCTGGCCAGCGCCTCCCTCGGCACCACCGGCGGCCGGGTCGGCGCGGCAACGCCCGGCTGGTAACCCGGCAGCGTCGCGCGGCCCCAGCGGTACGGGTCGCCCTGCACGCCCTGCCAGGTGGACCAGCCGATCCGGGTCTGCCCGGTCTGGTCCTGGGTGTCGGAGTCGTAGACGAACAGGTCGAGGCCCACGCCGGCCGGATTCACCGGGCCGGGCAGCGCGGCCAGCGGGATCGCCGCCTCGATGGTGTAGCCGGCGGGCGTCGTGCTGCTCGCGAACCGGACCCCGGGCGCGGCCTCGGCGGCCGGGCCCTGGTGGTTGTCGGCGTCTCGCTCGGCGCACGGCGGGCCTTCGGCGGTGAACGGCAGCACCGCCAGCTTCATTGTCGTCGCAGTGTTCTCGCTGGTCCCGGACGGGTCGATGGCGATCTCGACGCTGTCGGTGCGCCAGTGCCGCTTGCAGTCGGCCGCGCTGAGCGCCGTGCCACGCGCCGAGTCCCGGACCTGCACGAGCACATCGAGCACGTCCCCGGAGCGGGCCAGGTACGCGGTGGCGGAGCAGTCGTACGCCGAGTCGCAGGCGTCGCCCTCCCAGCGCCGCGACAGGTCCAGCGCCGGACCCGGGTACTCCGAGGGCCCGGCCACGCCGTCGATCACCGGGGCCGTGGCCACCGGGGACACCGCCGTCGCCGGCACCAGTTCGAGCGCGGGCGCCACGGTGGCGGTCGCGGCCGGAATGGCCGGTCCGGCGGGGCTGGCTGGTCCGGCGGTGCCGGCCAGGGTGCTGCTCACGGTCAGCTGGTAGGCGTGGTCGCCGCCCTGGTTCGCCGTCGGCAGCGTGGGATCGGTGTTGCTGATCGTGAACGGCACCGTGGCGGACGCGCCCGGGGCGACGTCGGCGAACGGTTTCGTGGCGGCGTCGGCGGCGAACCCGGGCGGCAGCGCCACGCCGACGGTGCCGGACCTCGGCTGGCCGGACCGGTTGGTCACCGTCATCGGTACCTCACGTGCGCCGCCGGAGGGCAGCGTGAGCACCGAGGGCACCGCGCCGCGCAGCCACGGCACGCCGGCCCGGTCGGCCCAGGCGTCAAACTCGGCCACCTGCGGCAGCGGCTGCTGCGCGACCTGTACCGGTGCGGTGATCTCCACCTGCCGGGCCGTGTAGCCGGCGGCGCTCGTGGCGGCCAGCCGCACCCGGGTGCCCGGGGCGGCGTCGGCGGGCGGGGTGACGGTGAACGCCGTGCGACCCACCGCGTCCGCCACACCCGGCGGTCCGACCACCCAACCCGCGGGCGCGCTCAGCGCCACCCGCGTCCCCGGCGAGCCCGAGCCCACCCCGCCGGCGGACTGCACCCTGGCCTGGAACGGCGTGCCGGCGGTGACGTCGAACGGGGCCTCGATCCGCAGCCGGGGCGCGCCGGGTCCGGTGCCGGCGACGATCGCGTCCGGGGCGGCGGCCGCCGGCGTGCCGGGCGCCGGGTAGGGCACCCGCGAGTCGATCTGGGTGAACTCGTCGCAGCCCAGCCGCGCCGGGTCCGTCGGCAGCTCGGGGAAGCCGGCCCAGCCCTGCGAGGCGTAGTACCGCTGGGCGTCGCGCTCCACGGCGGCCCAGGTGCGTCCCTCGGGAGCCGGCGCGCCGCCCCAGACACCGAAGACGTCCTGGGACGGGTCGGCGGGCACGAACGCGGTCGCGCAGGCCGGTCCGGTCGGCCCGGCGCTGTCCGGCCCGCCGGCGCTGTCGCTGAGGATCTTGTCCGGGGCGAACGGCCGCAGCCCCTCCTCGGTCAGCTGTTCGGGGAAGGCGTTGGGGTCGGCGGCCGCCGTGTAGGCCTCGACGGCGACCCGCGCGGCCTCCTGGTGGTTGCCGTGGTTGCCGGGCGTCGGCGCCGGGTCCATCGTGAGCAGCACGTTCGGCCGAGTCTGCCGAATGATCCGGACCACCCTGGCCAGCGTGTCGCGCTCGTCCCAGACCTGCCGGGTCAGCGGCGCGGACACAGTGTAGTAGAAGTCGACCTTGTCCAGGTTGAACACGTCGGTGATGCCGGCCAGGCCGACCGCGGCGCGTTCCTCACCCTCGCGCAGCAGCCCCAGCGCCGGGCCTTCCTCAGGGCCGACCGCGTTGCCGCCGCCCTCGCCCCGCGTCACCGTGACGACGCCGACGCTGGTGCCGGCGTGCGTCCACTGGCCGAGGGTGGACAGGATGCCCGACTCGTCGTCCGGGTGCGCGCCGATGAACAGCACGTCCAGGTGCGCCGGCGGCCCCGCCGACGTGGCGCCGGGGGGCGGCACGGGCGGCGCCCCACACGCGACCAGCAGACCGGCGGCGAGCACCCCGACCGTGACGAGCGCCCAACGCACCAGTGACCCCCCGAGCCGCGACAGCATCATTCCCGAACAGCATCATTCCCGAACAGCGCCGTCGAGCATGCCGCGGATGAAGTGGCGCTGCAGCAGCAGATAGACGAGCACGACCGGCGTGGCGACGATCACCGCGCCCGCCGCGAGCAGGGTGAAGCCGGAGGTGTGCTGGCCCTGGAAGAACGTCAGCCCGAGCGGGGCGGTACGCAGGCTCTCGTCGGTGGCCATCACCAGCGGGATCAGGAACTCGTTCCAGGTCCACATGAAGGTCAGCACGACCATGGTGACGATCGCCGGCCGGCCGGGCGGCACGAGCACCTGCCAGAGGATGCGCCAGGAGTTGGCGCCGTCGAGGCGGGCGGCCTCGATCAGCGCGATCGGCCGGGACCGGAAGTAGGCCCGCATCCAGAACGTGCCGAACGCCAGCGACTGGGCGACCTGGGGCAGCGCGATCGCCCAGAACGTGTTGGTCAGCCCGAGGCTGCGCAGGTCGAAGTAGAGCGGCACGACGATGACCTCGGTCGGCACCATCAGGCCGAGCAGGAACAGCGGGAACAGCACCCGCGAGCCCGGTACCCGCATGGTGCCGAACGCGTAGCCGGTGAGCAGCGAGAGCACGCCGGCGGTGAGCACCACAAAGCCGGACACGGCGACGCTGGTGAGCATCGAGGACCCGAACCTGCCCTCCTGCCAGGCGGCGGCGAAGTTCGCGAGGCCGCCACCCGGACCGCCGGCGTCGGGCGGCCCCAGCGCGCTGCCCAGGATGGTCAGGATCGGCCACAGCGCGAACGCGGCGAACAGCGTCAGGATGGCGTAGTTCGCGGTGCGCTCCGCGCGGGAGATCATCGCTCGCCCCGCTCGCCGATCCGGGCGACGGCCATGTTGATCACGAAGATGAGCACCGTGAGGGTGACCCCGACGGCGGCCGCCGAGCCCACCTCGCCGAGCCGGAACGCCCGGTTGTACACCTCGAACGACGGCACCGAGGTGCGGTCCCCCGGCCCGCCGCCGGTGGTGACGTAGATCAGGTCGAACGTCTTCAGCGCGGCGATCACGGTGAGGGTCAGCGCGACCGCCAGCTCGGCGCGCACCGAGGGCAGGGTGATCGCGAAGAACTCGCGCACCGCGCCGGCGCCGTCCAACCGGGCGGCCTCGTACAGGTCACCGGGCACCCGGCTCATGCCGGCCAGCAGCAGCACGGTGACCAGCCCGGTCTGCACCCAGGTGCCAGCCACGCCGACCGCCGGCAGGGCCAGCGTCGTGTCACCCAGCCAGGCCCGGCTCAGCCCGCCCAGTCCGACCGCGCGGAGCAGGTCGTTGACCGAGCCGTCCGGCGCGTAGAGCCGCCGCCACGCCACGCCGACCACGACCATGGCGACCACCTGCGGCAGGAACACCACCGTGCGGAAGAACGCCAGCCCGCGCACCTTGGCCCGGTTCAACACCGCCGCCAGTGCCAGCCCGACCACGGTGGGCAGGCCGGCGAAGAACACGATCAGCACCAGCGCGTGGCCGAACGCGGCGCGCAGCTTCTCGTCGGTGACCACGTCGACGTAGTTGCCGAACCCGACGAACGTGGCCAGCGTCAAGCCGTCCCAGTCGAACAGCGACAGATGCACCGCGCGGCCCAACGGGTAGAGCAGGAACGCGGCGTAGACCAGGAACCCGGGCGCCAGGTAGGCCAGCGGGACCCACCCCGGCGGGCCGAGCCCACGCCGGGGACGCGGCACCGAAGGGACGCCTACCGCGACTGGGGGCCGCGAGCCGGACGTCATGATCCCGGTGCCCGACGGCCCGATGTCAGCCATTCTTCGCGACGAACGCGGCGTAGTCGGCCTGCACGGTGTCCAGGAACTGCTGCGGGGTCTTCGCGCCGCCGAGCAGGTCCTGCAGCGCGGCGCCGATGGTGTCCGACATGGTGGGCGTCGCGTAGTCCAGGTAGGGCAGCAGCTTGCCCTGCCCGCTGGCGGCGGCGAACGCGGTGAACAGTTCCCCGGAGATCCGGTCCGGCGGCTGCTGGGCCGCGGTGTCCACCACCGGCAGGTTCCCGGTCGCGGTGAGAACTTTCATGGCGTCGGGGTTGGTGATGAAGTCCAGGTAGGCCGCCGCGGCGTCGGGCTGCGCGGCCTTGCTGGTGATCGCGAACGGCAGCCCCGTGCCGCCGGTGGCCGAGACCGGGCGGCCGGCCCGGGGCGGCGGGGCCATGAAATGGACCTTGTCGCCCAGCGCGGCGCGCAGGTCGGGGGCGTACCAGGAACCACCGATCAGGAACACCGCCTGGCCCTTGGCGAACGCCTGCCAGGCCTGGTTGTCGTCGATGCCGTTCACGCCGGTGTTGAAGTAGCCCGCCTTGACCCAGTCGACGATCTTCTGCGCGGTCTGCAGGTTCTCCGGCGTGTTCCAGGACGACCCGGAGCGGCCGAAGGCCAGGGTGGCGATCTGGTCCGGCGGCGCGAGCTGATCCTGCACGGTGCCGAAGACGTGCAGGGCCGGCCACTTCTCCAGGTTGCCCAGCTCCAGCGGGGTAGCGCCGGCGGCCTTGGCAGTGCCGAGCGCGGCCTCGAACTCGTCCCAGGTGCGCGGCGCGGCGATGTGCAGCCGGTCCAGCTCGGCCTGGTTGTAGTAGACGCCGACGACCTCGCCGACCTGGGGCAGCCCGTACAGGTTGCCCTGGCCGAACTGCTTGCCGTCCGCGCTGTAGCTGACGTACTGCTGCACCGAAGCCGGGTAGCGCTCGTGCCAGTCGTACGCCTTGGCCCACGGCTCCAGCGAGAGCAGCTGGTTGGCGGCCACGAAGGCGCCCATCTCGGCGCGGCTGTTGTTGGCCTGCACGACGTCCGGCACCTCGTTGCCGCTGATCGCCAGGCGCAGGGTCGTGGCCAGGTCGTCGAACGAGCGGGACACCCGCTTGATCGTCACGTTGGGGAAGCGCTGGTGGAAGGCGGCGTTCAGCTTCTCCATCTGCTCGTTCTGGCCGCCGCGCACCTCCTGGTCCCAGACCGTCAGGGTCACCGGGCCGAGCGCCGCGATGTCGGTGCGCACCGCGCGGTCGCCGCCGGGCGCGGGCGCACCGGCGTTCTGCGAACCCGGGGTACAGGCGGCCAGCAGCAGCGCCAGCACCCCGCTGAGCACGCCGCCGACCAGCACGGCACGGCCACGGCGGACCGGGCCAGGTTGGGGTCGTCCGGCCATCGGGGCTCCTCGTGGTGGTCGGTCAGCGGGGTGGTCGGTCAGCGGGGTGGTTCGGTCAGCGGGGGCGGGTCAGCTCGCGGTTCGGTCGGCCCTCGGTTCGGCCAGCGGGGGGCGGGTCAGGTCGGAGCGGCGGGCGATGGTGGCCGCCGCGCGCCGCACGCCGCAGACATGGGTGCGGGGTACCAGGTCGTCCAGGAAGCCGTACCGGCGGCGCAGCTCGGCGGCGCCGTCCTGGCCGGCCGAGGCGCCGGTGACGACGCGGCGCCACCAGTCGCCGATGTCGCCCCAGCCGGGCGCGGCCAGCGAGCCGCCGAACTCGTGCACGGCGAGCGCGGCGGACACCCCGGCGAACAACAGCCGGTGCCGCAGCGGCCAGCCGGCGATCGTGCCCAGCACCAGGCCGGCGCCGAACACATCGCCGGCGCCGGTCGGGTCGAGCGCGTCGACGGGCAGCGCGGGCACCTCGACCTCCTCGCCGGTCGTCGCGTCGATGGCCATCGCACCGTCGCCGCCGCAGGTCACGACGGCGAGCGGGACGTACTCGGCGAGCGCGTGCAGGGCGGCGCGGGGCGTGTCGGTCCGGGTGTAGCTCATCGCCTCCACGGCGTTGGGCATGAACGCGTGGCAGCCGGACAGCGCGCCGAGCACCGCCGGGTCCCAGGCGCCGGTCGGGTCCCAGCCGGCGTCGGCGAACACCAGCGCGCCGTCCCGGCCGGCCTGGACCGCCCAGCTGGGCAGCAGCCGGTCCATCGCGCCCTCGCCAACGCTGGTCAGCACCGCGCGACACGGCGGCGGCTGGCCGACCAGCTCGTCGGCGCTGATCGGCAGGTGGTGCCCGTGGGTGACCATGCTGCGGTCGCGCTGCACCGCCATCGACACGGTCACCGGCGAGTGCCACTGGTTGAACCGCCGCGACCGGGACAGGTCGACCCGTTCCTGCGCGGCCAGGATCTCCCAGCAGAAGTCGCCGTAGACGTCGTCGCCGAAGCCGGCCGCGAGGCTGGTCCGCAGGCCGAGCCGGGCGGCCGCGATCGCGAGGTTGGCGATGCCGCCGGGGCAGGACGCCATGCCGGGCGCCCACACCTCGGTGCCCGCCGCCGGCAGCGTGGACAGTCCGGTGAACACGATGTCCAGGAACACGGTGCCGGACATGAACACATCGACCGAGGGCCGGCCGGGGCCGCGCAGCTCGGCCAGCGGGTCCCACCAGACAGTCTCGTGCGGCGCCGCTGGGTCGAGTCCGACTCCGTCCGCCTCAGCGCCGGCCGGTCCCTGTCCCGTTTCCTGTACTGCGCTGGTCACGGCTGACCCCATCCCCCTCGGCGCCGGTGCCTGGATAGTGCCTCCTGTCGTGCGGAGATGGCAACCGTTCCCGCGCATTCCCGCGCATTTCTGCTCAAGGTTGCTCGCTTCTGACTGTTCCGGTGCGTTACCGTGAGCGCGTGCTACCGGCCAGTCGTCATGGGGAGATCATCCGCCTGGTGCGGTCCTCCGGCGTGGTTTCGGTCGAGGCGCTGGCCGAGAACCTCGGGGTGAGCCGCTCGACCATCCGGCGGGACCTGCAGTGCCTGGACGCCGAGGGCACGCTGCGGCGGGTCCGGGGCGGCGCGGGCAGCGTGCCGGACGACGACCCGGTGCCGTTCCGCGAGGTGGCGGCGGTCGGCGCGGACGACAAGGAACGGGTGGCCGCGCGCGCCGCCGAGTTCGTCGCCGACGGCGAGGTGGTGCTGATCGACATCGGCACCACGACCGCCCGGCTGGCCCGCAGGCTGCGCGGCCGGCGGATCACCGTGATCACCAGCAGCCTCGCGGTCGTCGACGAGCTGCGCGACGACCCGGCCGTGGAGCTGCTCGTGCTCGGCGGCATCCTGCGGCGCAACTACCTGTCCCTGGTCGGCATGCTCACCGAGCAGGCGCTGCGCGAGGTGCGGGCCCACCGGCTGTTCCTCGGCACCAGCGGGATCCGCCCCACCGGCCAGGTCATGGACACCACCCTGGTCGAGGTGCCGGTGAAGCGCGCGATGATCGCCTGCGCCGAGCAGACCATCGTGCTGGCCGACCGAGGCAAGTTCCCCGGTACCGGTCTGCTGCCGGTGTGCGGGCCGGAGGACGTCGACGTGATCGTCACCAACGACGGCGCGGACCAGGCGACCCTGGCGGCCTGTGCCAGGGCGGGTACGGAGGTCGTGCTCGCATGAGGCTCACCGTGCTCGGCGGCGGTGGGTTCCGCGTGCCGCTGGTCTATCGGGCGCTCGCGGCGGGCTCGCCGATCACCGAGTTCGTGCTGCACGACGTGTCCGGCGCGCGGCTCGAGGCGATCCGCGCGGTGCTGGCGGAGATGGCGGCCGCGCACCCCGGCGCCCCGGTCGTGCGGGTGGCGACCGACCTCGACGACGCACTCGCCGGCGCCCGGTTCGTGTTCTCCGCGATCCGGGTGGACGGGCTCGCCGGGCGCACCGTGGACGAGCGGGTGGCCCTGGCGCACGGACTGCTCGGCCAGGAGACCACCGGCCCGGGCGGGATCGCCTACGGGCTGCGCAGCGTGCCGGTGGCGATTCGGGTGGCGGAGCGGGTGGCGGCCGTCGCCCCGGACGCCTGGGTGATCAACTTCACCAACCCGGCCGGGATGATCACCGAGGCGATGCAGCGGGTGCTCGGCGAGCGGGTGGTCGGCATCTGCGACTCGCCGATCGGGCTGGTCCGGCGCGCGGCCGATGCGCTGGGTGTCAGCGGCGAGCACGCGGTCGACTACGTCGGGCTGAACCACCTGGGCTGGCTACGCGGGCTGCGGGTGGACGGCGTCGACCAGCTGCCGAGGCTGCTCGCCGACGACGACGCGCTGGCCGGCATCGAGGAGGTGCGGCTGCTCGGCGCGGACTGGGTGCGCGGCCTCGGCGCCCTGCCGAACGAGTACCTGTACTACTACTACAACACGCGGGAGGCGATCGCGGCCATCCGCGCGGCGTCCAGCACCCGGGGCGAGTTCCTGCGCGTTCAGCAGGAGCAGTTCTACGCCGAGGTGGCAGGCGACCCGGCCGACGCGTGGCGGCGCTGGACCAAGGTCCGCGAGGAGCGGGACAGCAGCTACATGGCGGAGAGCCGCGAGGCCAGCGGCGCCGGCGAGCGCGCGGTCGCCGACATCGCCGGCGGCGGCTACCAACAGGTCGCGCTGGAGCTGATGGCGGCGCTGTGCGGCGGACCCACCCGGACGATGATCCTGAACGTGCGCAACGGCGCCGCAGTGCCGGGGCTGCCGCCCGCCGCGGTAGTCGAGGTGCCCTGCGTGGTCGGTGGGCACGGCACCACGCCGCTGGCCAGCGCCCCGCTGCCGGGCGCCATGCTCGGCCTGTTGCAGCAGGTCAAGGCCGTCGAGCAGGACACCATCGAGGCCGCCGTGACCGGCTCGGCCGCGCTCGCCCTGCGCGCGTTCGCCCAGCACCCGCTCGTCGACTCGGTCCCCGTGGCCAAGCGCCTGCTAGCCAGCTACCGCGCCGAGCTCCCCGGCCTGGCCGACGTCCTGCACTGACCGCCTCGGACGCCCCCCGAAGCGGCCGCCGCCGCGCTAGGCTGCACGTCCCCACAGGTGAGGCGGCTTGATGGCGGGCGCGCGCGAGTACCTCCTGGCCGAAACCGAGGCCGACACCGAGAGTGTCCGGCTGGGTCTGGTCGAGCGGATCTACGACGAGACGACGTTCCGCCGACTGGACGCCCTCGGCATCGCGGCGGGCGCCCGGTGCCTGGAGGTGGGCGCCGGCCGGGGCTCGGTCGCCCGGTGGCTCAGCGCGGGCGTGGGCGCGGACGGGCACGTGGTGGCCACCGACCTGGACTGCCGTTTCCTCACCGGGCTGGCCGCCAACGTCGAGGTGCGCACCTTGGACATCCGCGACGCCGAGCTCGAACCCGCCAGCTACGACCTGGTGCACTGCCGCGCGCTGCTGATGCACCTGACCGACCCGGCGGCGGCGCTGCGCACCATGGTGGCCGCGCTGCGCCCCGGCGGTCTGCTGCTCGTCGAGGAGGCCGACTACGGGCTGCTCACCTACGGCGGCCATCCCGACGCCGCGTGGGCCACGGCCACCGCGCACCGGTTGTTCGCGGCGTTGGCCTCGGCCAAGCGGATGAACGCCTACCTCGGCCGCGCGCTGCCGGGCCTGCTGGCCGACGCGGGCCTGGAGTTCGCCGGCGCCGAGGTGGACAGCGGGGTGGCCCGGTTCGGCGAGCCCTCCTTCGAGCTGCAGCGGCTGACGGTGGCGGGCGCCGGGCCGTCCCTGGTCGCCGCCGGCCTGCTGACCGACGACGACCGCGCCCGCTCGCGAGAGGTGCTCGACTGCCCGACGACCGTGCTGACCACGGCGTCCCTGGTAGCGGCATGGGGCCGGCGCCCTCGCTGAGTTTCACTGAGCCGCTGAGTTTCACTGAGCCGGAGCGTCCCAGTGGCCTGGGTTCGGCGCTACGGGTTGCGGCCGGTGATCGCCACCAACCGGTCGAGCAGCGCGGCGTCCCGCGGCACCCGGACCGCCGGCGCCCACAGGCCCTCGACCGGGGCGTTCGGCACGAACCTGGCCACGTGCTCGAAGCAGGCCAGCACCGTCGGCTCGGCCAGCTCGAACGGCTGGCCGGTAGCCTTGGCGAGATCCCAACCGTGCACCACCAGCTCGGTGAGCGCGATCTTGCCCCACAGCTCGTTCGGCAGCTCCAACCCGCCCGCGTCGGTGCTGCCCTGCCAGGCCGTCGGGTCGGCCCACGCCTCGCCGAGCGCCCACACGTGTTTGGTCACGCTGTCCCGCCAGTCGGGCGCGGCGGTGGACGGAGCGCTGGCGTCCGGCAGCTCGTCCCCGCGAGCCAGCGCGGCGAACCCCACGGAGACACCGTCGACGTGGTCGATCAGGTCGGCCACCGTGTACTCGCTACAGGGCGTGGCGTGCGCGAACTGGTCAGCGGTGACCCGGCTCAGCAAGTCGATCATCGTGTCGCGGGCGGGGATCAGGTCGATCATGGGTCCTCCAGCGTGGTCCGACTCGGCGGCCGCCCGACGCGACCTCCGAGCAAAGACCCCGGGCGGGACCCGAAATCATCGGTGCCGGAGCAACCGGTTATCGCCCGGGCGCCCGCTGCACGACCTCCTGCAGCACCCAGCCGTTGCCGTCCGGGTCGCTGAACGAGGCGAACGAGCCGTAGTCGCGGCGCTGCGGGTCCGGACCGGCCACCCGGGCCTCGGTGCCGGTGTGGTGGAAGATGCCGGTGCTGTCGTGGAAGACCTCACTGACGTCGGCGCCCCGCGCGAGCAGCTCGTCGCGGGCCTTCTCGACGTCGGTGACGATCAGGTGCAGGCCCTGCACCGAGCCCGGCGCGGCCGACGTGAGGCCCGTGCCGAAGATGATCGCGCACTCCGAGCCGGGCGGGTTCAGCTGCACGACCCGGTAGTCCGGGCTGGTCGCGAAATCGGCGTCCAGCCGAAAGCCGAGTGCCTCGTAGAACTGCTTCGCCCGGTCGACGTCGGCGACGGGCAGCACCAGAACTTCGAGTTTCAGGTCCATAAGTTCAACTCCTCATTGCATTTTCCGTGTCCGATATGAGTGCCCGCGAGGCGGGACTCAGCTGTGGTCGACGTCGATGACCGCCTTGGCGAACTCCCGCGGGGCCTCCTGCGGCACGTTGTGCCCGATGCCGTTGAAAACCCGGTGCGAGTATGGGCCGGAGAACTGTTTGCGGTAGCCCTCTCCGCTGGCCGCCGCACCGTCGAAATCGCTGCCGATCGTGATCGTGGGCACCGTAATGACGGGCGCAGCGGCAAGCTGTGCCTCCAGGCCGTCGTACTGCGGGTCGCCCTTGGCCAGGCTCAGTCGCCAGCGGTAGTTGTGAATGACGATCGCGACGTGGTCCGGGTTGTCGAAGGACGCCGCGGTGCGGTCGTAGGTGGCGTCGTCGAAGTTCCACCTCGGCGAGACGATCTTCCAGATCAGCTTGTTGAAGTCGTGCCGGTTCTGGGTGTAGCCGAGC
>Ga0137416_10001303_pt1 | contig 12662 bp, 15 predicted proteins | sample CZODoug3_1_1_16f_FD_108282 | JGI IMG/M metagenome (GOLD analysis project Ga0137416, IMG submission 108282) | Vadose zone soil fungal communities from Angelo Coast Range Reserve, California, USA - CZODoug3_1_1_16fungal (Illumina Assembly) | ecosystem: Environmental > Terrestrial > Soil > Vadose...
CCCAGTGCGGCCAAGCGCGGAGACGTGCTGCAGCCGGGCCAGGAAATCGATACGCGAGGCGGTGGCCACCTTACGATTGAGCTTAGCGACGGAAGTCTGGTTATAGTGGCTCCCGGCTCACGCATCCTGCTCAAGGATTTTCGCGCCGCGCGCAATCTCCGCGAACTGCTCGATGTCTTGCTTGGCCGAGTGCGAGTGAAGATCAACCATTTCGGCAGCCGGCCTAACCCTTACCGGATCAATAGCCCGACCGCTTCGATCGCGGTGCGCGGGACGGAATTTAGCGTCATCGTCGAGCAAACGTCGGAGACCGAGGTCATCGTCTACGATGGCCTCGTAGAGGTAGCCAGCCTCACGGATCCGCAAGACGCGGTGCTCGTGCATCCTGGAAGCGGTGTCATCGTTCGTCCCAACCATCCAATCTATTTCATTCTGCCAAATCCCGGAGATGAAATTGGCGGAGCGGCCGATCCCGATGATATTTTCGATGTGGAAGCCCCACAGAACCCCGCCGGAATGTACGATCGTTTCGTAGAAAATCTGGTTGGAACGCAGCAGAGCCCTCACTTCCTGCGCTTTGCCGCATTTCCGGACTCCTTTATGGATGGACTCGAAAACCCCGCCTATGCCACAGAGTTTTCTGCGCCCGAAGGCCGAGCCTTCCTATTTCCGTCTTTCCGAGGGAGTCAGAATCTCGGGCCGCATCAGTCTACCTTCTTACCCAATTCTGGTGAATCGATGGATTACAGTCTCTCTCCACAGGCGGCTTTTTTCTCTCCGCTGCAAGATTACCGCACCTCCATCGGGGGGAGCATGGCAGCGTTTCGGAGCGGGGTCCAGTCAGTGACATTGGATCGAGACGCGACTCTTTCTAATTCCCTATTCGCACCCGGTACGCTGGGGGCGCGGGCAGCCTCTCATTCAACAGCCACCTCCTTCCTTTCCAGTTCATTGGTAGTGGCGCATGCTTTCGGCAAACATAGAAAAACGAGCCTGGGGGTAGGTTGGGACAATGTGAAAGGCAGGGGATCCATTTTCAGCACGGCAACGCAGCAGGACACCCTGGGAAGGCGGTCAATCGAGGACATTGAATCAACATCAAACCTTCGACACACGCGGATCAAAGCCGGGGTGTCGCACGATTTTTCCGGAGAGCGGAAATTAGGAATTTATTACAGCTATGGATTCATGTCTGCCGATTTCGGCGAGCTCTCCGATACACTGAATGGCCGGCCTGAAGGTCTTGATACCACGCATAGTGCAGGCCGATCCTCCGAGGCCGGCATTCGGTTCCGTGGTGTACTTACAAGGCGCTTGTTCTACGGAGCTCATGCCACGTGGTTCTTGCTGTCACTCAAGGATCGGCTGAATTTGTCGACGAGCGTTAATGCTCACGACCGGGATCGGACGACTGGGTCGAGTTTTGCGCTCGGCTTGGCCTATGCCCCGCGGCCACGAATCATGTTTTCCTTCGATTTGGGCGGTGGTTTTTCATCCACCACGACAACTCGGACGGAAGATGCCACAGGAAATCGCCTCGAACGCAGTTACAGGAACAATCCTTACTTCTCAACGCATGAAGCGGTGCAAGCAGACGTGTGGAAAAAGCTATTCGGGAGCATCTCGCTCCTAACCGTCCACCAGACGGCCAGCACCGGCCTCACCCTTTATCCAGACTGTTTCGGACGTTCGCTCACGACGGATGGGGTCGCTAGACCTGACGGGCTCACGCGGGAAACAGAAACTCATTACACTTCGGAATTCGGGGCGGGATGGCACTTTACCAAGAATTTTCTCGGGGAGTACGTCTTTTCGACCAGCTACAGCATCACAACTCCCAGTCACTCATTTCTGTTCCGCTATACTTTTCGTCTGCCCGAGCACTGAGAAGTAAGCGGAGCCCACTTTCCAAAATCTTTCCATTCGTTCTTTCGCCTAGCTCTCCCATAATCACAGCGCCGAGAGATCCTTGCATTAGGGTGATAAATCCATTTAGTCCATCCTCCCGAGCTTAGTGTGGCACTCTGTGATCGTAAATACCCGCCGCGCAGAAAGTCTTGCCGAAAACTAGTTTGTCAACCAAGCCAATTTAAACCTTCTGGCAGCTCTTACTCTCGCGATAAGGCGAAACGCCGTGCGGCAAAATGGGACACTCTGCGCAGGATGGGGTGAGGCAGAACGCCGCTCTTTTCGCGAAAGGCGCCGCCCGAAGAATTGGTATCTTTTTTGTTTTCAGCGATATGAGAGCTTCGACGATCTGGTTACTCAGGTGCACCCACCGGAATGCGTTGGGGAGATCGGCGGGTAACCTGTCTTTCTTCTAGCTGGGGATGGATGGGTTCCTTACCCCCGCCGTACCTCCCCCCAGGAATATGGCCCCAGCTTTAATGATTTGAGACTGATCGGCAGTCTGAGCCGTGGGTGTCTGGATTGGTTCATTTCCCCGAATGTGCGCCATCAGCGCAGCGGTCCGAGTTCAGGACAGACATGCCATGCGGCGTCGGTGACGAAGCTCATAGCCCAGAACCTAAGAAACCGGCAAACTAACCTGCGGCCGAGAACAGTGAATATACGGTCTTAGGTGGTTAGGAATTTCGGGCTCTTTTGGGAGAGCACCCGGCGGATTCTTTGTTGGTAATCACAGTCCTGTCTACTTCCGTCCGACGCGCGAGTTGAATGTCCAGCACCTCATCGAGTTCTTGTGGCCGAATCGGTTTACTCAGGTAACCGTCCATCCCCGCGGCCAGACACCGCTCACGGTTGCCTTTTATGGTATTGGCGGTAAAGGCAATTACGGGTTGATGGAATCCTGCCTCTTTTTCTCTTTCGCGAATTGCTGCGAACCCGTCCATTTCCGGCATGTGCACGTCCATCAAAATCAAGTCGTAATTCTCTTTCTTGAGCGCATCGAGGACGCCGCGTCCATTGGTGACGATCGCAACACGATGACCTCTCTTCTCGAGTAACCGCGTCGCCAGAAACTGGTTCACCTTATTGTCTTCCGCAACCAGCACCCGCAAGAAGTCCTCGGGATCGCGCGTAGCATGCAGGGAATACCGAGTGACAAGAGGAATCTCTTCCTTTCGGTCTTGGCCTCCGAGAACTCGGACGATAGCCTGACGTAATTCCGACTGCCGGACGGGCTTCAACAAATACGCAGACACTCCAAGTTCCTCACACCGAGTGGCATCCCGCGAGGGTTTCCCCGCTAGTGGCTCAAGTCCTTCCATGAGAAGGCCGGCGAGTGTCAAGTCGGTTTTTCTTTTTCCTCCCTATAGGGGGTTTTTGTGTTCGAGCCGAGCCGCCTCTGTCGCCATCCTTCCAGCGCGCAGTAACACGTGGTCTGCTTTGAAGTGACAGGGCGTTATACTTCACCCGCTACCGGCTGGAAACCATGAAACAACCTGCGATATCGTCAAAGCTCGTCCGGTTTGGCATATATGAGGTTGATCTGGGTACGCGTGAACTCCGGAAGCATGGCCGGAAGGTCAAGCTTCAGGAACAACCCTGTCAGATTCTCGCTATTCTTCTGGAGCAGCGTGGTGTGGTCGTCACTCGCGAGGAACTTCGCACGCGGCTCTGATCGGACGACACGTTCGTCGATTTCGACAACAGCCTGAACACGGCGATCATGAGGCTGCGTGAGGCTCTAAGCGATTCGTCGGATAATCCGCGCTTTATTGAAACTCTGCGTTGGTTGTGCTTCCGTTTAAAAACCTATCCGGGGATAAGGACCAGCAGTTCTCGAATTGGGCGAATACGGGGACCATCAAAAAGTTAACTAGCTGTATCTAGGGAAGTTAGGAAAGAAGTGGTGAACCGGGGAGGACTCGAACCTCCAACCCGCTGATTAAGAGTTCCATTCTAGTACACCATACTCACGTGTACCAGTCCGTAAGAGCTTGTATCTGCGTGGAATCTGCAATCTCTTTTCTCTACATACATGCCAGTACGGGTGTAGCACGGTCACTCTGGCGGCCACTCAGCCATTTCCCCATAAAAAAGGGCTATTTTCGCAGGAAAAAAGCGTGTTTTTTGTAGATAAAGCGCATGTTCATGGCCGCCCATACTTTCTTACCCGGGGATTTTCTAACTCACAACGGACTCAAGAGCTTGGAATCCTTCGAGGTTCGAGGCATTACCCCATACTTAAGAGCATGGCGAAGTCTTTTACCCATGCTTTAGCTTTGTTTAGGGCGCAGTCCCGCCTTCTTTCCCTGTCATGCTCTTGGGTCTAGTTCTTGCCTTTAGCCGCGTGCAGCGCAAAGTTACTTATTCACGGTTTAAAGTGAAGCCAGGCAAGACTTACTCCCAAAGAGAGACAACTGAAAAGCTGAGAAAAATTGGCCCATCCTGTAACTTCGCGCGTCACCATCCTGCGGTTTGATAGCTGGTAGGTAGGTGCTGTGGCGCGATCCGGCTGTACCCCTGTTACGGGAGCCTCGATACGAGTTTTACAAGCGGTTGGATGTTCCAGCTTGGCGAAGCCAGGGACGGAGAATGACAGGTTTGGCGGCAGACCAGCAGGCCGTTGGATCCCCCGTATGCCCCCTGCTACTTCGCGTCTTGCTCGCTTGTTAGTGGTTTCAGGCATCGGCCAATCCGACTCCCAACGCATAAGCGAAACAGTAGCGTTTCCCAGGGAGTTGTCCTTCACAGGGCTCCCCTACTGTCCCGATGTCGATGGAGTCCGCCGAAACGGATTGTTCCCGTAACACCGATTTGAAAATTGTTCTCATGGAGCGCCGGCCGTCGAGGTTGAAACCGTCGCGGCGAATAGCGGGCCAAAGTCGGGCCGTACTTCTGGACGCGGGCGCCCCGTGCTCCGTTCAAACCAATCATCGCAATTCGTTAGAGCGGTCTGCTCTGCCTTGCGGGGTTGCGGCGGGCGGGTAGTAGGGGATGGATTCTCATGCAAGAGGACGTAGCGAACGATGGAAGCGCCGGCGGGGAGCGTTTTGACAAGGTGTCCGTCTTTGCGAAGCTCGCTGATCCTGTTTCGCGGCGAGCGGCCAAAAAGGTGGGGCGCATCATAAAGCTCCGAGGAAAGGACTCCAGCCTGGCCACGCTCGCGGAGTAGGGCAAGGACGCGGGTATAGTGGCTGCGAGCTCCTGACGGCGCACCGGCGGGACGCGGGGGGCGCGCTTCCGCTACCTCCTTGAGAGTTGGCTCACTTTGTTGTTGAACTACGAAAGTCTTCGTGTTACTTTGCGATTGCATAAGGCTACACCTTGGGCCGGATTCCACGTCTCCCCGACGCTTCCGGCCTTTTCCTTTTCTGGAATCGTTAGGCCGCGCCCAAGCTGGGCAGTCCTTCCCTCGCAATGCGGTTTAGTTCGGTGTGACTAAGAAACGGACGCCGTCCGATTTTCGTCACCTTGAGATTTCCTTGCCGGATGTGCTTGTCGATCGTCGCAAGCGAGATATTCCCAAGCCTGCGGGATGCCTCTTCCTTGGAATAAAGATGCTGTTCGCCCGACTGCTCTACTGTCTTGCTCATTGTTTGTTCCTCCCGGCACTGGCGTGTACCAGACAAAAGTTTCTCTTGCTTTCCTCCGAAAAGCTACCCTATAATGTAGTAGTGAAAGGCTATCGGATGAAAAACAAGACAGTCTATCGGACGGACAAAGAGGCAGAATCTTGGCGGTTACCGAAGACCGAGATAAACCTCGACGAGCTATTGCAAGTCCCTGAAGGATTCACCGACGAGCATCCCTTAATCGTGATGGTGAATCTCCCCGATTTGAAAGAGTGCGCGAAGTTCGGAAAACAGCACTTCGGATATACAGGCCAATTCCCTGTCGGAGCAGCGCGGAATTTGTTGCGCCAAGTCTGGCACGGCGGAAAGCAAGCCACTCATGCGGCGACGGTCATCCTCTCTGGTCAGACTGCGCTCGCCACGATGGCAGATTCCATCCAAGAAGCAATCGCCAACAAAGCAGAGCCACTATCAACGGCGGACTTCCTCACAATGCTTTCACCTGTGCGCGCGGACTGGCAGCAAGGCGGCATAGTTTTTCAGTGGACTTGCGAACTGCAAAGGGACTTGTATCGGCTGCTCCCGCATTCCGACCATGCGCTGATTTGCAAGCGGCAGGGGCGCGGCTGCCCTATGCCGTACTTCATCGCAAAGAAACTTCCCCGCGATTATTGCAGTGAACAATGCTCCCAGGAAGCACAGAGGAAAAGCAGGCAGAAGTACGAGATGAAACGCCAAGCACGCAAGAAAAAAGGAAAGGGGAAAAGATAATGGCACACACCTACAAACGGGAAGGCTCTGAATTTTGGAGTTACGAATTTTATTTCTCCGGGAAAAGATACAGAAAATGCACCGACCAAACCAATCGGGATGCGGCTCTCGATATGATGTCAGCGCATCGCACTTCCCTTGCGAAAGGCGAAGCAGGTTTCCGCGAAAGAAAGCGCGTCACGCTCTCAGACTTCCTCAAGAATGATTTCCTGCCTTTCGTCAAATCGAAGTTTCGCACCAAGCTATCAACGCTGAGGTACTACAGCTACGGCGCCGGCACGCTCCAAGCGTCCGACTTCGCTACGCTCGACTTGCTGGAAGTGAATGACCAGCACGCAGCGCAGTATGCGGCGAAGCATTCCGCGCTGTCTCCCTCGACTGTGAATTGCGGACTCCGCACATTGCGCCGTGCTTTAGCGCTGGCCTACCAGTGGGGCAAGCTCGACAAGCCCGCGAAGATCACGCTCGCCAAGGGCGAAAAGCAGCGGGAAAGAGTTCTAGGCGATGCGGAAGCCGAAGCGTATCTCGCGGCCTGCCCGCAACCGTGGCGTGATGCCGCGACGGTGATGCTTGGTACGGGCTTGCGCCCCTCTGAGGTTTTCTCTCTGCGATGGGAACGAGTTCACCTGAACGGCAAAGGAGGGATGGTGCAGATTAGTGACGGAAAGTCTCGCGCCGCGAAGAGAATGCTTCCTCTTGTTCCCCGCGTCTATGTCACACTCAAAGCTCTCCACGATTCAGAAGAAACGGGCTGGGTATTCCCTGCCGAAACTAAGTCCGGGCATCTTGAGGGTTACTGCGCCAAGAATCAGCACGCGGTTGCAATCAAGAATGCGCGATTGAACGACAAGCCTCTCAAAGCGTTCCCGCCCTACACCTTGCGTCACACGGCGCTGACAAATCTTGGCACGTCCGGGTGTGACGTCTTCACGCTCGCAAGAATCGCCGGACACAGTTCCATCACCACCACGCAGAAATACATCCATCCTCAGGCGGACGCTATCGAGCGTGCCTTTGCTGCGCTCCCTGAATCGGTTTTAGTTGCTGTGTAGGGCCAAACAAAGCGGGGCATGCCGCTGCGGCAAACAGCGACACACCCCTAACTCACAAAGCGAGGTAAGTCGCTATGCAAGCTCCCGGCAGTGTAATTCATATCCTCTTGGCACTCATACTCTGCTCGCCGACTCACGCGAAAGAGCGCAGCGCTTTGCCTGACGCGCCTGTGGCGAAGGTGACAAGCGAGCAGCACCGTTTCTACGACAAGCCAGGGAAAATCCTATTCACCGCGGCATTGACGGTAGCGGCTGCGGACGCGGCGCAAACCTGCTATTTCCTCCAGCACGGCGGCAAAGAAGACTACTTGCCTACGCAGCATTGTCCCCAAGTGAATCTGTTCATCTTTGGCGAGGTAGCGGCGCAAGAAGCGCTGGCCTATTTCTGGCACAAGACGGGCCATCACAAGCTAGAGCGACTGACACGCTTTATCAGCATCGTGGACAATACCAGCGGGATCGTGCATTCCAAGCGTCACGGCGCACTCTAGGGATTGCTTAGAACGGCCCCTCCAGGCGAACGTGAACGGCGAACTGCATAGTGCTCGCTGGATTGGAAAGATAGTTTATGGTTTGAAAGCTGATCGCCACTCCCGATTTGGCATAAAAATAATAGTTGGGCGTGCTCACCGGAGCGCCAACAGTGCCAACGGTGTTGGTCGCATTGATTGTAGTCATGTTAAAAGACTGCGCGACGGATGAATCAGCATCGGTGTAGGAAATGTTGATCGCGGGAAGCGTTGAGCTGGTTGCGGCTGCTGTCGTTTCAACGATGTAGCCTGAGAAGCGGTAGAATCCATTCGCCGCAGGCGTTACCAACGTCGTAAGGCCGACATTGGCGGTCTGCCCTGTCAGGTTAGCTACCGCGCCCGCCGGTATGGTTTTGTTGGTGAGCGTCTGTGTGTCGCTGATTCCTACTATCGCGCTCCCGGGAGCTGTCAGACCATTGTGGAGCTGCGCGTTCAGGTTCGGCACTACCGTTGTGCTGGCAATAGAGAGTGGCGCCGTCCCCGTTGCCAATGTGGAAGTGATCTGGCCTCTGACGGTCAATTTGTCAAACGCAGCATTGCGTGCGGTTTGTTGGGGGATGGCAAGAGAAGCGCCAGCCAGGACAAGAATAATTGCGACAAGTTTTCTCATTTGAGTTTGCTTGGGTCGAATCTGTCGAACGGATTAGGCGCTCCCGTCGGCAAAAGTTTTTTTATGTCGATCCCGGCGAATGGATTTACTGTCGTTCCCGGCACCTTGCTAGGCTGCTCGATTTTCGAGCGGATATCTTGAGGACTCGGAACGCCCACCAATTTCGGCAAGCCCGTTCCCGCTTGGTCGATGTTCTCTTGGAACCTCGATAGCTGCATGTTCCTGACATTGACCGGGAGAATTGGATTCGGGATATTTTGCAGTTCAATTTCCAGTTGTTCCTTGTTGCTGCGCCCGCTGCCGGATACCGCCTTTTGATAAGCAATGACCGCACCGCGAGTTCCGATGTAAGCCGCTACCGCGTCTTGCGCCTTGGGGTTGAGTTGCTGCCAATTTTCGCTAGTCAGAAGTTTGTTCAGCCAATCGCTTGGTATCGACACGCCCATAAATTCCGATTTGAATTTATCCTCTCCGACCAGCGCCGCGACTGCCCGCTTTTCCGAGACGCTGAGAGCATCCATCTTGGATAGCGCGACTTTGTAGCGGGATAGATTCATCTGCGCATCGCCGAGCTGGCGGCTCAAGGATGCGTCGCGGTTCAAATCACTTTCTTTCACCGCTACCGGATTCGAGTACTTGTCCGGGTTGGCTGAGACTTCGCCTTGTGTCGTTTGTTCGCGCTGGCCAGTTTCTTTGTTGAGCGCGTAGACAGGTTCCTGGGCTTTCAGGGCTTTGCGTTCCTCGCGGCCCTCGGCCTGAATCGCCGCTGTTTGCTCGCGGATAGCGTTTGCGGTTTCGCGCTGCGCCTGGGTGTCGCCCTCTTTCTGCTGGAATTCCACACGCTGCTGGCGCTTGTCGAAAATTTCCTTTACGGCATCGGTGATCGGTTTCGAGTTCAGCGTAGCGTTGGCCGCATTCACCGCCGTTCCCCAGATAGCCTCTTCGCCCGGAGTCAGCGGAGAATCCTTTTCAAGAAAGCCGCGAGTAATTCCAATCTCTTTTTGGAAGGGCGTAGGTCCACCCGGCACAGGCATTGCAGACGGTGTTCCTGGCGTAGCTGCTCCCGGTACAGCGACCGGGCTCGCCCCGCCCGGCGCATGGGGAAGGTTGGCTTTAATCGCATCTGTGTCCACCCCAAACTGTTGCAGCTGCTTTTCCGTAAGAGCATTGTCGAACGCGGTTTTGACCAGCCCGACGTAGAGAGCCTGCTTCCGTACGGGATCCGTTTCCTTGTCGAAAGCCATCTTCATATTGTTGGCGTCGATTTCCGTTTGCGTGAATTTGTCGAGTATCGCCTGGTGTGAGGCTTGCTGCGCTAATTCCTGTTTCTTTAATCCGAGTTGCTGATTGGCAATGTGTTCGTTGAAGCCCTCGGTAAGCCCCTGCATGATTTGCTCGGAGATTTGAGGACCACCGCCGAGGAATGGAATTGCGAAATTGGTATTTGTCGGCAACTTAAAACTCCGGTTCTTTCGGTGGAGTGGTTTCTAGGAACCTCGTTCCCGCCGGTATCTTCGCCGATTTTGTTAGAGCCTTGTGCGTTCTCTCTAGCTGCGTCTTGCAACTGGCCACCACTGTTGTAGTGGTAGTCGGAGTATTTTCGATGCTGGCGGCTTGGCTTTTCCCAGCGTTGCCGTAGCGCTTTTCCTTGGTGTTGGTTTGTGAAGTCTTCGACGGTTCCGGCATGGCGTTACTTCTTTCTGAGGATGCTGGTGTTGTCCTCTTCGTTGATAACGTGCATCGGATTTTCCTTGCTGCTTTCCATTGCATCCGGCCTGAAGTCACTTGCCCCAGCAACGTTGAGCTGGTTTGGTTTTCCAAACATAAATGCTTCGTCTTCAGCGATTCTTGGCATGTCGCGGCAGACAACTCCAGCCTCGCTATCGACGGCTTTCCCCAGGGCTTTGTTGATTTTGAGTTCCGGGGATTCTCGGTATTTATCCGTTCCCCCTCCGCTTTCTCCCCGGTAATCCTCGGGAGCGTTTGAATCTTTATAAGCAATATTTTCCGGGTCAGGCATGGCTACTTCTTTCCGCCGATTTCGTCGGCATCATTGATTTTCACGGTTTGAATCGTGGGTACTCCCGCATGATCGCGCGGTTTTGATGCTTCGCGGTTTTCAGACTGGAATTGTGTTTGGAAATACTCATGTTCCCGGTAGGGCATGGCCCGGATGGGAGTAGGAGCCCGCTGATTGCCGGCCGGGTCTTCGGTTGCCAAGTCGCTTTCCGCGATAACGTCCAAATCGACTCGCGTTTTTGCGGCATCTTCCGTTTTTGCAAAATTGGATTTTACTGTGCTCATCGTCGCACCAATTTCCTTTCGTTCGATTCCTCGGCTAAATGATTCATGGCCTGGTTAAAGAAAAACGCATCGGGACTCGACGGCCTTTCCCATCCAAGCTGTTTCCTTGCCGATACCGCCAGCAAGTCGAGTGCTTCCTCCGGCGAATGTCCTTCCTTTACGGCTGCCAGAACGTCGGCATGCAAAGCTTCGAGGATTCCCGCAGAGTACAGGTCGGGATTTTCTCTCTTGAAACGTTCAATGAGTGCTTCGCCGTCCATTACTCTTCAGCTCCTCCCCAGGCCCGTTTCATCCTGGCCTGCGCCGCTTCGCGATCCGCGACAACCTTATCCGCCCACCATTTCCCCTCATCTTCCGGCCTTTTCTCGAATCCCGATATTTGGCGAATAATGCCGATGACTTCCTCGACGGCTTGGCGAGTGCTTGAGCCTTTCTCCTTCTGTATGGCGATAGCCTCGACCACGGCGCGGGCTTCTGCCTGGTTGGTTGTGAGGTAGTGCCGGATATCGAATTCGCGGTTGAGGGCTTCGCTGTAGATTTCTTCGTCGCGCTGTTCCGTTACGGTCTTAGCCTCTGGCCCTGACTGGCCGGCCTTGCCTGTTGCCGGATCGTAGGAATTGTGGCCGGGCTTGAGAGGGATAGCGTTCGGATTTTCTCGCGCTACGCCTTGCCTTCCGTCGAACGTGTAGCGGTAGGCCATGTTTGTTGCGCCCCATGCTTTCGGTTTGTTAAGCATAGAATCCTTTCGTCGCCTGCTGAATGATCTGCTGAGAGGGGCTTGAATCTTTCGTGAGCTGCGCTTGTGGCAGTTCATCGGGAATCAAGTCAATCGGCTGGGGGAAGGCGTCGCCAAAGTCCGGCTCAATCCAGGGCGGTTGCGCTTCCTCTCCGGAGATATGCCTCTGTCCGTCCAAGCCGATGTAGGTGCTGGCGTAGCGATCGGCGAAGGATAGGCCGCCGCGTTTCGGTAGGCCTTCATGCTCTTCATGCTTCAGGCGCCCATCGAGGTCAAAGAATAGTTTTTGACTCGCGCCGTCCACGGCATCCTTCCACCACGCATCCTCAGGCGAAGCAGGACCGCCCCTCGGTAACTGAGAGGTTGCCAGAACCTTGGGCTGCTCCGCCTGAAGCTCAAGCCAGTGAGGCAAAATCTTGCCGGATATCGGGCTGCGCCGATTCGCCCGATTCTGTTCTAGGGGCCGGCCGTCGCGCTCCGCAAGCCAGGTCTTGAATTTGGGAACCTTCTGCGGGGCCTTTTTCCTCGAGTACCCAGCGTGAATGGCTGCGGCGATGATCTGCTTATTGGTGGGATCGGCCGGGCATTCCTTGAGGAACCTCGCGCGCATCCGGAGCTGGAATAGATTACGCATGGACTTTCCTGGGACGCCCTCCCAGACGGCCATTCTTGCGCACCGCAACCCGTTTCTCGGGCGAAGTCTTCCGGCCGCCTACCATCCCACCACGGCGGCCAATCTGCGCTAGGTATGCCCTCGTTTCCTGCGTCAGTAGCGGGCCTGTCTCACTCATAAGCAGTATTATCCAAAAGCGACTTTACCCTGTCAACTACTTTAAACCAAAAGCGGCTTTGAATTGCAAAGTAAGGAACGAGCGTCTGCGAATTGATGCGGCCATGATCTTGCCGATGAAGGGAATCATTCCGAGGACCTCTTCCGGCATCGATAAAGGGAACCTAAGTACGCTCAAATAGCCTTAGGATCGCAAGAATGGCCACTCCCACAGCCACTCCGGAGAAATGCTCAAATGAAGGAATGCAAGTAAGTGCTTTAGGGTGTTGGTGAACCGGGGAGGACTCGAACCTCCAACCCGCTGATTAAGAGTCAGCTGCTCTACCATTGAGCTACCGGTCCAGGGTGACAATTTGGAATTTTACATGGGACAAACAATTTTGTCGAAC
>Ga0137416_10001304_pt1 | contig 12661 bp, 12 predicted proteins | sample CZODoug3_1_1_16f_FD_108282 | JGI IMG/M metagenome (GOLD analysis project Ga0137416, IMG submission 108282) | Vadose zone soil fungal communities from Angelo Coast Range Reserve, California, USA - CZODoug3_1_1_16fungal (Illumina Assembly) | ecosystem: Environmental > Terrestrial > Soil > Vadose...
ATCAATGTCGGCCCGACCAACCCGAAGGAATTTTCGGAAGTCACCTCCACCACCGAAATGCTCAAACCGCTGGCGCAGGCCACCGGCGGTGACGCGCGGCGCGTCGTCGATGGTTCCGGCATCGACCTTCCGCGCATCGTGCCGGTGCGCGCGTCCGGCGTGTTCCGCGGTGACGGCTGGTTGGGCGTGAGGATGCGCGATGCCAGTGTCGTCAAAGGCGTCGGCGTGCTGCCCCTGTTCGCCGGCCTGATCGGCCTGCTGCTGCTGCTCGGCGCGTTCGCGGCCACCTGGCTGCGCGAGGGACGCTGATCGCAACGCGGGCGCCGCCTGACGTTGCGTGAATCACACAGACCTTGCGAATTTTTGCACGTGCGAACGGACCACGGTTGACACCTTGCTGATATTCCTGATGTTATAGTATTACGTCAGGGCGGCCGGATGATGTGGCCTCCCGACGCAAGGTGCATTGTTGCATGAAGTGGTTCCGGTCGAACATCAAGCACGGCACACGGCTCGCGCTGTTTGCGCTCGCCGTTCAGCTTGCGCTATCGTTCGGGCATTCCCACGGGATCGCCGCGCAGGCGGCGCCGGCCATTCAGTCCGGCCCGGTGCTATCCGACCCTGCTTACGCCACCAGCCTTCCCGCGCCCGCTACGGTTAGCCGGTCCACTCAGCCGTTGCCGTCCGACCAGGATTCCGACCGGCAACCCGCCGACGCGTGCGCGATCTGCGCCGTCATGGCGCTCGCCAACACGCTGTTGTTTGCGACGCCGCCGCTGTTGCTGCTGCCGCAGGCGGTCGAATTCCTGTACCTGACCACCGACGCCGAGTTCGTCCATCTGAACTCCGCCCGCGTCGCGTTTCAGCCCCGCGCTCCCCCCGCCTCCTGACATCGATTGATTTGTGATCCCTGGGGGATCGCCGCATCATGTGCGGCCGATTCCCCCCGGGATAAATCGAAATCGATCCGTCGCATGGCGACGGCAAGAGCTTTTCGAATTCAAAGAGCTTTTCGAATTCGTTGACGACGACGAATCTGGCGGCGGCCTTATCAGGATCGGGACCAATGACGCTTTCTTTAAGAAGTACTCTCCTCCTCTCCAGTTCAGCGTCACTGCTGCTCGGCCTGGGCGGCACGGCAATGTCGCAGACGGCTGCCCCCCCTGGCGGCGGCAACACCGCGCTGCCAAAGATCGAGGTCATCGAGCCGCGGCGTGCACAGCCGCCGCGTCGTCCCCAGACGCGCGTGACCACCGGGCAACGTCGTGAAACGCCGGCCGCACCACCGCCACCCACCGAGGCGCAGGTGGTTGCCGGCAAGAACGACAAGTTTGACGAGGTTCGCCAGAACATCGTCGCGCCGATCGGCGCCACCTCTTATCAGATCAACCATCAGGCGATCGAAGCGCTGCCGCAGGGCAACAATGCGACCCTGGACAAGGTCCTGCTGCAATTCCCGGGCGTCACGCAGGACTCCGCCGCAAGCGGCGAACTGCATGTGCGCAACGAGCACGCCAATATTCAATATCGCATCAACGGCATCATGCTGCCCGACGGCGTCGGCGCCTTCGGGCAAATCATCGATACCGGCATCGTCGGCAGCCTTGCCCTGCTTACCGGCGCGCTGCCGGCACAATATGGCCTGCGCACCGCGGGCGTGCTGGACATCCAGACCAAGACGGACGCCTTCAACAACTCCGGCAGCGTCAGCGTCTATGGTGGCAGCCATGGCACGATCACGCCGAGTTTCGAATGGGGCGGCACGGTCGGACAGACCCAATATTTCGTGTCCGGGCGCTTTCTGCAAAACAATTTGGGAATAGAAAATCCGACGCCTTCGAATGAGGCTATTCACGACCGCACGTCACAGGAAAAGGGATTTGCTTATGTTTCAACTGTGCTCGATCCCACCAGCCGCCTGACGTACATCGGCGGCGTATCGAACAGCACCTTTCAGATCCCCAACAATCCCGGACAGACGCCGAACAACACGGCTTTCGGAGTATCCAATTTCGACTCGACATTCCTTAACGAACACCAAAACGAGTTCAACCAATTCAACGTGGTCGCCTACCAGAAATCGGCCGAAGACATCGATTATCAGATTTCCTATTTCAACCGCTACAGCCAGTTGCACTTCATGCCGGACCCGGTCGGAGACCTGGTGTTCAACGGCGTGTCGTCGGATGTCTATCGCCAAAGCTACGTCAATGGCATTCAGGAAGACACCGCCTGGCGCGTCGGCTATGCCCATACGCTTCGGTTCGGCTTTTCGATGAGCGCGGAGCGCTCTTTGGTCACCAATATATCCACCGTATTGCCGCTCGCCGATCCCGCGGACCCCGCTGCCGGTACCATCGATGCGCCATTCTCGATCTTTGACTCGAGCAGCAAGACTGGCTGGCTTCTCGGCACGTATCTTCAGGATGAGTGGCGGATCACCAACCAGTTGACCCTGAACGCCGGGTTGCGCTTCGACCAGATGTATCAATATGTCGACGCCAATCAGCTCAGCCCGCGCGTCAGCCTGACCTGGAAGCCGTACGACGGCACCACGTTCCATGCCGGCTATGCGCGAAACTTCACGCCGCCACAGCAGGTGATCGCTGCCCCGACCAATCTGGCGCTGGTTACGCCCCCCAATGTTCCGGCCAACACGCAAACTCCCGAGGTGCCGCTCAGCAGTCCGGTGCTGCCGGAACGGTCGAACGTTTTCGATGTCGGCGTCGTTCAGAAGATCTATCCCGTCCCCGGCCTCGAAGTCGGGGTCGACGGCTACTACAAAACCGCCCGCGATCTGCTCGACGACGGCCAGTTCGGCGCGGCCTATGTGCTGAACGGCTTCAATTACGACCGCGGCGAGAATATCGGCCTCGAACTCAAATCGACCTACAACAACGGCAATTTCCGCGCCTGGGGAAATGTCGCCTGGGCCAAACAGATCGCCACCACTATCGTATCGAACCAGTTTCTGTTCGCTCAGGATGAAATCAACTATATCGCCACGCACTATATCTATACCGACCACGCCCAGGTCCTGACCGCGTCGGCCGGCGCCTCCTATCTGTGGAATGGCACGCGCTTCAGCGCCTCGATGATCTACGGCAGCGGGCTTCGCTCAGGCTTTGCGAATACCGATCACCTGCCCTCCTACACCCAGGTCAATGCCGGGGTCTCTCGCGAGTTTCTTTTCCCGGGATGGACCAAACCCACCACGGTTCGCTTCGACGTCGTGAACCTGTTCGACAAGATTTACGAGATCAGGGACGGGTCCGGCATCGGCGTATTCGCACCGCAGTTCGGGCCACGACGCGGCTTCTTTGCCGGCATCTCGCAGAAGATCTGAATGCAATTCCGTCCGTTGCTGGGCCGAGGCATGAACAAGTCGCTTTCACGAGCTGCCTATAGCGGGATTGTCGCGCTGGCGATTTTTTCGCCGGCACTGCCGTCGCTCGCACAGCAGGCAACGCCGCAAACTCCTGCGGTTACTCAAGCGCCGACCGCACAGGCCGCGCCGGCGCCGGCGGCGCCGGCGCCTCCCGCGGTCGTCCAACCCACCCAGGGGCCCGCGGCCGACGCGATCGCTCCGGTCGATGGTGCCAGACCTCTGAAGACCGCCGCAGCGGGCCTTCGCGAGTTGTCGCCCTGGTCGATGTTCCTGTCGGCGGATGTGCTGGTCAAGGCTGTGATGATCGGCCTGGCGTTCGCCTCGCTGGTGACATGGACCATCTTCATCGCAAAGATGATCGAGCTGTCGCTGGCCCAGCGCAAGCTGCGCGCAGCCCTCGGCAAGATCAGTGACGCACGGTCACTGGCGGAGGCGCAATTCGCGCTCGGCGCCAGGGGCAGCGTGCTGTCGGCGTTGCTGTCGGCGGCAATGCGCGAGGCGCGGCTGTCGGCGGGAATTTCCAGCGACAACGGCATCAAGGAGCGCGCGGCATCGAGCTTTGCCGAGATCGTGCGCGCCGAAGCGCGCCGGATCCGGCTCGGCATGGGATTGCTTGCGACGATCGGCGCGACGTCGCCGTTCGTCGGGCTGTTCGGCACCGTGTGGGGCATCATGAACAGCTTTATCGGCATCTCGAAGTCGCAGACCACCAATCTGGCCGTGGTGGCACCCGGTATTGCCGAAGCGCTGCTCGCCACCGCGATGGGGTTGGTCGCGGCGATCCCGGCCGTCATCATCTACAATCATTTTTCCCGCGTGACCAAAGGCTACCTCGAACTGGTCGGCCGGTCGTCGGGTGCCGCCGGGCGATTGCTGTCACGCGATCTCGATCGCACCCATGTGAGTTCTCCTGGCAGCGCGTCTTCGCGCGCGGCGAAGTAGCCGATCGCGTATGGGTCGCGGCGGGTCGAATCCCCTGCTCGTATCTTTGAGGATCGGTGGAGGAGTTTGATGAACCGCTTCCAAAGGACCAAGTGTCCGGGAGCAACAGCAATGATGGTGCGATGTTCGCCAACAAGGTCGCCGTCGATTGTCCATGAGGATGACACACATGAAAACGAACCGACAGATTGCGTTGCGCTGCCTTGCGATCATAGCAGTCACGGTGGTCGTCGATGGCGCTCTGCAGAGCGCGCTGGCGCAAAATCCGTTCGGCGGTCCCCCTGCGGCTCCCGATGCGCAAGCAGGCGGTATCGTCGGCTGGCTGCTGACCAGGCAATCCGAATTCTACCGCGAGATGTCATCGACCATTCGCGCCGCCAAGGCCGACGGCAGCGCCGTCTGGACGCTGCTTGCGATTTCGTTTGCCTACGGCATGTTCCACGCGGCGGGCCCTGGCCACGGCAAGACGGTGATCTCGTCATACCTTGTCGCCAACGAAGAGACCGCGCGACGCGGTATCGTGCTGTCGTTCGTCTCGGCGCTGGTGCAGTCGTTGATCGCGGTGCTGATCGTCGGCATCGGCGCCTGGCTGCTCAACGTCACCGCGAAGACCATGTGCGGCGCCGAGCGCGTGATCGAGATCGCCAGCTACGCGCTGATCGCAGGTTTCGGTGTCCGGCTGGTCTGGACCAAGGGCGGCGGATTGATCCGGGCGCTGCAGTCATCCCAAGGCAAATCCGAGCCACGGCTTGCGCCGGTTCTGGCGCACGCGGCGGCAATTCAGCGTCATCATGGACATCACTCGTACGGTCATGGCGATCACGGACATCATCATCACGCCCACGCCCCTGCGCACGCAAACGTCGCTCCCGATCATGTGCCTGGACACGCGTATGCTGAGCATCACGATCACAGCCATGTCCACGACGAGCATTGCGGACATTCCCATGGTCCCGAGCCGGCGCAACTCGCCGGTCCCGGCGGCTGGCGGCGCGGTTTCGGCGCGGTTCTCACCGTCGGCATCCGGCCCTGTTCGGGCGCCATTCTGGTTCTGGTGTTCGCGCTGGCGCAGGGGATGTTCTGGGCCGGCATCGCCGCCACGTTCGTGATGGGGCTTGGCACCGCGATCACCGTTGCGGCCATTGCCATCCTTGCGGTCTCCGCAAAAGGCTTGGCGCGGCGGATCGGCGCCGGCCGCGAGGGCGGCGGTGCACTGCTGATGCGTGGCGTCGAGTTCGGGGCCGCCGGACTGGTGCTGTTGTTTGGCGTTGGATTGCTGCTGGGCTACATCGCCGCCGAGCGCGTGACCTGCTTTTGACAACCGAATATCGCCTTCGGTGCGACGCTATATCACTCGTCCGCCTGCCTTAGTCAGCGGACTGGCCGGTAATGGCGCAAAGCGGCGTTCGTACGCAAACAACGACGTCCCGACGGAAGATTTTCACGTGACCAGGTACTTAGCAACCCGCCGATCTACGTTGAGCCCGTTGGACAGCGCAAAAAGGTCGTGCGATATTGATCCGTGGTGACGGTGATCTCCGCAATGATTGACACCCACGGGCGGTCGCATCGAATGCGTCGCCGGTCGGCCCAAACAATAATCAACAAGGCGGGTGGAAACGATGGTGCGATTTCATGCCGATCTGCGTGTGTGGCTCGCAAGCATGCTTGCAGGGCTGGCAACCATCAGTGCCGCGCCCGCGGCGACGATGATTGAAGATGCCGCTTCGGCCTGCGGCGGCATTGCCGGATCCTCGAACGCCGTGCGGATCGATTCCGTGACGCTGCAGACGCCTTCTCCACTTGCAGTATCTGAACGCGCGCCGACGCCGGCAGCGCGGATCGCGTCGGCCAACCCCGCGTTCTGCAAGGTGCTCGGCCATATCGAGCCGACCGATACCAATGCGCCGCCGATCAAGTTCGAGGTGAACCTGCCGGTCGAATGGAACGGCCGCTCTGTTCAATATGGCGGAGGCGGCTTCAACGGCACTCTCGTCACCGGGCTCGGCCTGCCGCCGGCCTATCCTTTCGACAAGCCGTCGCCGCTCGCGCGCGGCTTCGTCACCTACGGCACGGATTCCGGCCACGAGACCAAGCCCGGCGAGCCACCGCAGGTTTTTGCGCTCAACGACGAAGCTTTCGAGAATTTCGCGTACCGTTCGTATAAGAAAGTGCGCGATGCCGCCGTTGCCTTGATGGTGCGCGCCTATGGCAAGCCGCCGGAGAAAATGTATTTCATGGGATCATCCGAAGGCGGCCGTGAGGCGCTGACCATGGCGCAACGCTACCCGGATGATTTTGACGGCATCCTTGCGCGCGTGCCCGTCATCAACTGGGTTGGACTGCAACATGCAGGCACGCGGTCGGGACTCGCGACCATGGGCGATGGCTGGATCCGTCCGGCCCAGGTGAAGCTCGTCGCCGACGCCGTTCGGCAGGCCTGCGACAAGGCCGACGGCTCGGACGATGCGCTGGTTCAGGACCCCGTGGGCTGCAAGGCGGCATTCAAGGCAGAGTCGCTGCGTTGCACCGGCGGTCAGAATGGCGATCAGTGCCTGACCGACGCACAGATCAAGGCAGTCGAGACGCTGCATGCGACCTATAAATTCCCGTTCCCACTTGCCAACGGCCTTGATGATTATCCGGGCTGGGGCGTGTCGGGCGAAGACACGCCGTCTTTCGGTCCGAGCGGCGGATGGACCGCCTGGTGGCTGGGCACGGCGGCGCCCGCGCAGCCGCCGACGTCGAACAACGGCATCGCCTGGGTCTACGGCGCCGGCGGCATTCAATATGTCTTCGCGCGCGATCCCAAGCTCGATGTTACGACCTATAAGCCGGAAGACCACAAGGCGCGGGTCCTCGAAGTGTCGCAGCTCATGGACTCGACCAATCCGGATCTCAGCCGCTTCCGCGCGCGGGGCGGCAGGTTGATCGTGCTCGAACATATGGCCGACTATGCGCAAAGCCCCTATGCCGGCATCCGCTATTTCGAAAACGTCGAGCGCAAGCTGGGCAAGGCGGAGACGGCGGAGTTCGCAAGGCTCTACACGGCGCCCGGAGTGGACCATGTCGGTTCCGGCGCGCCGGCGAATATCGACATGCTGAGCGTACTGGTCGATTGGGTCGAGAAGGGCCACGCGCCGGGCGATCTCGAAGTCGTCGAGCAGAAGGTCGAAGCGCCTGCGTTTGCTGTCGTCCGTGCGTTGCCGCTATGCCGATGGCCGGCCTGGCCGCACTACAAGTCGGGCCCTGTAGCCGCCGCGTCGAGCTTTTCATGCGCACCGTGAGGCAATAGCGAACTTCATGCGTCTTCCGCTGATAGGATCAAACCGGGCCCGGATTTTCCCGGAGCTGCCATGCAAGAAGCGCGCTCTAGAGCGGGTTGAGATTAGGCTGGGCCGTGACGACGGACCATTTTTCTTCTCGTGCCCCGAACGCAACGCAGCATGAGTGCTGCGAGCCGGGGCCCATTTTACTTTGCATGGGGTTGTTTTCGCGATTTTGTGTCCGGACCCTGCGGCGTCGGCTCCGCACCAATTGCGCAGGTCAGCTTTGGGCAGGAATCATGGAGTGCCCCCAGCGAGCATTGATCAGCTGCGGAAACCTGAGATGGTCCTGATCCCTCCACTCTGACCCGGCGCGAGGACGACGACCGTCGCGCCTTGCCTCACCCGATCATAGAGATCGATGACATCCTCGTTGGTCATGCGGATGCAGCCGGATGATATGGCTTGGCCGATATATTCCGGCTGGTTGGTTCCGTGGATGCGATACAGGGTGTCCTTGTTGCCCTCGAAGAGATAGAGCGCCCGTGCGCCCAGCGGGTTAGCCGGACCTCCGGGAACACGCGCCGGGTAAGGGCCGAGCCGTGCCTGAATCTCCGGCGTCGGGATCCAATCAGGCCATTCAGTCATGCGGCCAACCCTGGCGACACCGGACCAGGCCATCGCTTCCTCCCCCACCGCGACGCCGTAGCGGATCGCCTTGTCTCCCGGCATGACATAATAGAGATAACGCGCGTCGGTATCGACCAGGATCGTGCCCGGCGCCTCTCTGCGCGAATAGTCGACGACATGCCGGCGATAGGACTCTGGAATGTCTGCCCGCGCATAAGGTGGATGGGCCAGCAACTGCCGGTCCCGTGAGGTAAAATTGGCATCCGTCGACGGTGCGAGCGTCGCTTGCATGCAACCGCCGAGCACAAGCCCGAGCAGCCCCACGACCAACAATACCAGCCCGGACTTCGGCACCGCCTGCCCTCCAAAGCGTTACACCGCTCTATTTGCTGCTCGAATAGTGCAGAAATCAAGGCGTCACAACGGGAAAGCCCGCGAGAACAAGGTCGGGTTCGCCGACCTGCGTGGACGCACAGGTGGTGAAGCCCGGTTCTTCCAGAGTCTCTTCGAGGAAACTTTCGACTGTGCCGCTTGCCGTCGACGATGCAAACGCGAGGCATGACTTTTCGCCGGCCGACGTAGACGGAGGGATGATCCATGATCAACCTCCGTTGATAGGTTTTGGTCTCCAACTGCAGCGCGTGATCGAAGTCCGCTTTGAATCCAGAGGACTAAACCGCCGTGGCGATCAGCGGGCTTTTTCCGATCTCCTCGCTGGCGATAGAAAGCATCCCCCTCTCGGAATGGTGAAGTCGGGCGCCTGCGGACAGCTTTTCTTTTGCGATTGCGGTCACTAATATATGGCGCCGCACCAAATTGTTTCAGCGCGACCCTGCACGTGCGAGCTCGGACGTGCTACGGATTTGACTACACTTGGTGTGAAAAAATAACGGTTAGTCGGCGTGAAGACAGTTGCGAAGCTCGCGATATCCTGTTGTGCCGCGGCGCTGGTCGGGGTTTTCGTCGCATCCCGCGCCTTGGCTGGGACGCCCGATTTCAGCGGTGTATGGATTCCCGACGTCAGGGATCAGAAACGTCAGGAAACGGCGAATATGCCGCCCTGGAAGCCGGAGATTCTACCGCAGATCCAGCACTTGATCGCCGAGGAAAAAGCCGGCCGGCCTTTCCTTGTTCTCAGCCATTGTCTGCCGCATGGCATGCCAAGCTGGATGTTGGTCACGCACAACGCGTTTGAACTTCTGGTGACCCCGGGCCGCATCACCATGCTGGGCGAAGTCGACGGCAACCGGATGCGACGTATCTATCTGGACGGTCGTCCGCATCCCGAAGACCCCGATCTGACCCTTCACGGCCACTCGATTGGGCGTTGGGACGGCGACACGCTGGTGATCGACACCACCGCGATCGCGCCGCAAGCCTATATCGCGATCAGCGAGGCGGCCGGCATCCCCAACAATGGCGACATGCACATTCTCGAACGGCTGCATCTGGCGCAGCCGGACGTGCTTTACGACGACCTCGAAATCACGGCGCCGAAGGTTTTCGAGACAACCTGGAAAACGACGCGAATTTTCCGCCGCTATCCGGAGCGTCATTATGAGATCACCGAGGGAGAGTGCGAGCAGGAAGATCTGATCCCGGGGAAGGATCAGTTCGGCAACGACATCTTCGTTGCAAACCCGCAAGGCCCGTACGGCTCGGTTCACACCGTGAAATAGGATAATCAGGAATGTCGCCGAAAGTCTTTCTTCTTGCCGCCGGCCTGGCTGTGAGCCTGGTTTTGGGTTTTTGCGGCATCGCAGCGGCGCACCATTCGAATGCCGCCTACGATCTCGATCATCCCCAAACCATGGAGGGCACCGTCAAGACCGTCAACTGGACCAACCCTCACATCACCTTCGTCATCGAGAAGGACGTCAAGAGCGGCGAGGCCGCGAATACCTGGGTGTTCGAAGTCTCGAGCCCGGGGGTTTTGACGCGTTCGGGCTGGACCAAGCGCTCGCTGCAGCCCGGCGATCACGCGGTGTTTCGTTATGCGCCGCTTCGCGACGGCACTCCCGGCGGGTTTTTGCAGAAAGTCACGCTGCCAAACGGTCAGGAATTGACCTACACCCTCACGCCCGCCGATCAATGATGTGATGATTGACTTGGGCTTGGGCGAATTTTCCAAATGGCTGGCGGCGACGGAAGTCAGCCACTTGATCCAGACGACCACCTGGATCATACCAACCCTTCAGATCATTCACATTCTTTGCGTCGCTGCGGTGTTTTCCGCCGCGATCCTGGTCGATCTTCGGATCTGGCGGCTGATCGAGCGCGACGAGCCGTTGCCTGACATGGCGCGGCGCTTCCTGCCGACGATCTGGCCGGTGCTGCTGATCCTGTTGGTCACGGGAAGCCTGCTGATCGTTGGCGAGCCGCGCCGTTCGCTGCTCAATTCCACCTTCTATCTCAAGATGGCGCTGCTCGCGGTCGCCATCCTGCTGACGGCCGGGCTGCAGCGGTCGCTATCGTCATCGCCGAATTTTTGGGACAGGGATCGACGGCGGCGAATGGCAGGCCGGTTCGCCGCCACCGTCTCGATCCTGGTCTGGTGCGGTATCCTGTTCGCCGGACGCTGGATTGCGTACACTCAGGCAGGATGATGCTTAAGTTTTGGGACCTTGTCTCATATTTCGAGGACAGCGCACTCGCGGACAATATTCGCGAGAACGATTTGCTGTTTCCCTTGATTGAATCGGTGCACGTGCTCTCGATTTGCCTGGTGGTCGGCTCCATCCTGGCGGTTGATCTGAGATTGCTCGGGCTTGCCTCGATTAACCGCCCCTTGAGCCGCGTCAGCAACGGAATTTTGCCGCTGACCTGGAGCGCGTTTGCGATTGCGGTTGCCTCGGGCGGGCTGCTCTTCATTTCCAACGCCACCAAATATCTGGCGAACGGCTACTTCGTTGCCAAGATTCTTCTCATTTGCGCGGCCGGCCTGAACATGGCGATCTTTCACGCCATCGGCGCCACGGATATGCCGAAGTGGGAGAACGAGAAGACGTTGCCGCGTCGGGTACAACTCGCCGGAGGATTGTCCATTCTGCTATGGGTTTCGGTGGTCACTTGCGGGCGCTGGATCGGATTCACCATGGAGGTTCGCTGAGATGATCGGCATCCGTCACTTTCCCGGCGGCGCCGTGATCGCGGTCGTCATGACCTGGCTAGCCGCATCGCCGTCGGTATCCGATGACGCTGCCCCGGTGCCGCCCTTCCAACCCCATGTCGATATGAAGACCTTCATGGAGCATGTCCTTGGTCCGGCCGCGGCGATCATCTGGAGAGTCAACGGCGTGGTTATCGACGAAAAGGGTGAGCATGATCTCTCGCCGAAATCGGACGACGACTGGGAAAAAGTCGTGAGCGGCGCGGCGACGCTGGCTGAGACCACGAACGCGCTGATGATTCCGCAGCGGGCGCGTGATCCGGACTGGAATCGCTTCGTCAAGAAATTGGCGGACGCAGCGAACAAGGCCTACCGCGCCGCGGAAGCGCATGACCTGAAATCCGTCTCGGAGGTCAGCGACCAACTCGACGGGATTTGCGCGGCCTGCCACCGTCACTATGGACTTGAATAGATTGCAATGGCTTGCGGTCGATTTTGCTGGCCGTTTCTTCGCGTTTGTTGTGCCACATGGCACGGTTCGTCGCTATCGCGCCATGCTCCAGTCCGGGCGGATCGCGCCGGAAACGTCGGTGAACGCGCCATCGACGAGCTCGTTCACCAGAAGGCGGCTGTAGTCGACCGGCCCCGGCATCGTCGTCCGCCCCTTGGGAATGGCCTTGAAACCGACACGGCTGTAATAGGCTTCGTCGCCGACCAGCACCACGAGGCGATGTCCCCTGGCTTTGGCGTCCCGGAGCGCGCGGTCCAGCAGCGCGCGGCCGACGCCGCGGCTGCGAAACGGCGGCTCGACCGTCAGCGGTCCCAGCATCAAGGCCTTGGTATCGCCGATCAGTATCGGCAGTTGGCGCACCGAGCCTACCAGTAACGTGCCGATCCGGGCCGTAAACGACAGTTCGAGCAGGTGATCGACATGCTCGCGCAACCGATAGGCGCTCAGCACGAAGCGGCCGGGCCCGAAGGTGCGCTGGTGCAGGCGCTCGATCGGCAGCGCGTCGCTGGCGGTTTCGGCCAAAATTGTAAGAGAGAGGTCGCTCATGCTGACGCGCGGGATAGCATCTGGCGGACGCGCGGTCTATCGTCGGTCCGGCCTATTTTTTTGAGCCGCATCAGTCCTTGTTGATCGGGGCTTGGGACAGATAGGCCAGCAGCTTGATCTCGCGGCGCCCGCGCGTCACGGTATCGAGCACCAGCCCCGACGATACCGACAGCACCGCCAGGATCATCAGGCCCATCGACAGAACCGCGGTCGGCAGCCGCGGAACGATGCCTTGTTCGAGATAGGTGACAATGACGGGGATCGCGAGC
>Ga0137416_10001307_pt1 | contig 12653 bp, 9 predicted proteins | sample CZODoug3_1_1_16f_FD_108282 | JGI IMG/M metagenome (GOLD analysis project Ga0137416, IMG submission 108282) | Vadose zone soil fungal communities from Angelo Coast Range Reserve, California, USA - CZODoug3_1_1_16fungal (Illumina Assembly) | ecosystem: Environmental > Terrestrial > Soil > Vadose...
GAGCCCTCCGGGTCCGGGCAGCCCGCCTCCACCGCCGGCCACTCCCATCTTCGAAAGGGCGGCGATCAGTCCCAACTTCCTGATCTTCGCCTGGTCCTTGGCCTTCTTGTCCGGATCGGCACCCGGCCTGGAGGGCGCAGCTTCTTTCTTCTTCGCCTCGCGCTTGCCGAGCTTTCCTTCCGCGCCCTTGCTCTTCTCGCCTTCCTTTGCCCCCGAAGCCTCCTTCACTTTCTGCGGCTCGGGGAGCGCCGGGGGCGCCTTCACCTGGTATCTGGCGAAACGGTCCGGGTTCTGCGCCAGCGCGTCGCGATAGGTCTCCTCCCTGACCGGAGTCCTGGCGACGAGGACGAAGAACGCGACCAGCGCGAGCAGGGCGATGAGCGCCGTCACGGCGAACGGCACGTCGACCCGCCGCAGCAGACCGATGTCCTCTTGCCGCTCCGCGCGGACGTAGCGCGCGATCAGCGTCAGCGAGGGGGTGATCTGGGCGACGACGCGGTCATCGCGACCGATCGTGTAAGCATGGCCGCGAAACGGCGCGTCGACACGCTGGCCCTTCATGCCGAGCGGAACGATGCGGCCGCCGCCGTGCACCTCCGCGCGGATCTCGTCGGGGAAGGTCACGACGTGGCCGCGCCGGGTGTGCTTCACCAGGTGGAAGTTCCTCGGGAGCGTCGATTCGGGCAGGTCGAAGAGCCGGCTGACGGTGAGGTCGCCTCCTTCGACCACCTGCTCCAGCTCGACCAGGGTCGTGCCACCCCAGACGATTCCGACCAGCAGAGCGCGGTCGTTCGAGGCGGGCCGTTCGTCCTCGGGCAGCTCGTCGAAGGTGAGAAGCTGGGCCGCCGCCGCGTCCGCGATCCCGGACGCCAGCGTGGGATGCTCGTCCCTTCCCGGCTCCATGCCGTCGGCCTCCACCCTGCGCTCGATCTGCGCCATCGTCACGGTCCCTGGAGATTGTCGGCGGACTTCTGCAACTCGGGATTGAAGTTCTCCCGGAGGCGCACCAGCGAGCGGAAGCGGGTCCGGCTGCGGTCGAGGACGTAGCTCCCCTCGGGCTTCGTCAGCTCGCCTTCGACGGTCACGTCGTTGAAGTCGATCACCGTGCGCTTGCGCACCACGATCTTGTCCGCTTCCCGGATGACCTTCACGCCCTGCTTCTCCTCGGCGAACGCGGAAAGCGACAGAAGCGCGATCAGGATGGCCTTCTTCACGTTGTTGCCCCTCCCTCCGCCGCCTGCACGATTTGCATCGCATCGCGATCGGCCAACCCGCCGGCTGGCTTGCCCGTCGTTCAGCGGACAGCCGAGGGCGCGCCGACGGCCGGAAGCTGCTCCGCCGATGGTCGCTCCTTGCTGCCCTGTGGCAATGTCGACAGATCGAGGCCGGCGGCGGCGTCCTTCGGCGTCATCTTCGCCACCGGCGGAGGCGAGTGCTTCAGGCGCAGATCGATGGCCGCGAGGTGGCCCTGCGCTTCCTTGAGGCGGGCCGGGCGGGGCAACGACAGGTACTGCTTGAACGCCGCGAGCGCCGAGGCGAGATCTCCCTCGGCCCTGAGCGCGACCGCCTTGCCGTACAGGGCATCGTCCTGGCGGGGTTCGACGGCGAGCACTTTCTCGTACTCGGCCCGCGCCTCCCGCGGCTTGCCCAGGCCCTCCAGCGCCCAACCGCGGGCGAGGCGCGATTCCCAGCGCGCTCCATCGATCTGGATGGCCCGGCCGTACGCCTGCTCGGCGGCTGCGTAATCGCGATACCGCAGCGCCAGCGCGCCGAGGTTCAGCCAGGCCGGGCCGAAGCCCGCGTCGATGCGGGTCGCTTCCTCGAAGAGCTCGCGCGACGCGACGACGTCGCCCCGGCGCAGCGCAAGAAGCCCGAGGCTGCTCAGGACGCCGGCGTCACGCGGATCGAGCTTGCGCGCGTTGTTCAGCGCGGATTCGGCGAGCCGCAGATGGCCGCGGTCCCCCTCGATCGCCGCGAGATTGCGGTACGCTTCCGCATCCTTCGGATGGCGCTCGAGCACGCGGCGGACGCTGGATGCCGCCTCCTCGAGCTTGCTCTGGGCCCGTTGCGCGGCGGCGAGCGCGTTCAAGACGCGCGGTTCGTCCGGCCGCTGCCGCAGCGTGGAGCGGAGGACGTCCTCGGCCTTCGCGGGCGTGCCTTGGAGAAGCCGCGCCAGGTTCAGGGCCGCGCCGCAGTGGCCTCCATCGTTCGCCAGGGCCTTGGCGTACGATCCCGCCGCCGCGCCCGCGTCGCCGAGTTGCTCCTCCACCCAGCCGGCTTCGAAGAGCGCCGCGGCATCCGCCGGCTCCTTCGCGAGATACGCCTCGAGCCTCGCCCGCGCCGGCTCCCACTGCCCCTGCGCCATCAGCTCCCGCGCTTGCAAGTGCAGAATGGCGGCGGGCAGCTCGAAGAGCCGCTGCCGCTCGGCAGCCGCGGCCTGCGCGCCCGTCGACTTGGCCTGCGGCGCGTGTGCGCACGCGCAGGAAGCGATGAGGATGGCGAAGAGGCAGCGCATCTAGGGACCTCCCCCCGGCAGCTCCGGCGCGACGCCGCGCGAAAACCCCTTCTCGACGAGCGGCGGCCGGTGCACCTCGCCGTACGCGTCCGGCTGGTACTCTTCCCGCAGGAAGTCCTGCGCCTTGATCACCCATTCCGTATAGACCCCGGACTTCTGCGAGACCCGGATGGCGTCGGTGAATGCAGCGGTGGCCTTGTCCTCCAGGGGAAGCGCCTGCGACTCGAGCGTGCTGCGATAGAGCTCGCGCTGCTCCGCATCGAGGCCGCGCGGCATCGGAGCATCGAGCAGGCCCTTGTTGAAGTTGCGGTAGGCCTCGCCGAGCCGTTCGAATGCGGCCTGGCTCCAAAGCGGGCTGCCGATCGCGATCACTTCGCCGTAGGCCGAGACCAGCCGCTCCATGCGCGATCCCTTGAGCTTGAGCGCGTGGACCAGGTCTGCTTGCCGCGCGTGCGTGAAGTTGATCTCGATGAATTCGTCGAACGACGGCTCGACTCCGAGGAACCGCGCGTGCGCCGCGGCGTCGATCACCGCTGCCGTCTTCTCCTGCTCCGGAAGGCGCGCGAAGCGCTGTCCCACGTCCGCAAGCAGGGCCGCGGCCTGCGGCGCCTTGATCGCGCGCGAGGCCATCGCCTGCCGGTATCGCGCGAGGAGGAGCTGAGCTGGGGACGCGGTGGCCGCCCAGTCGCGATGGAACGCGGACCAGTGCGAGGCGGCCCGCCGGAAATCGTTGAGGCGCTCGAGGACGATGCCGATGTTGAACGCGATCTTCGCGGCGTCCGGGCGCGCACGGTACTCTTTCACGTACTTCTGCCAGTCCTCGAGCGCTCCGGCATCGTCGCCCAGACCCTCCCGCCAGACTGCCGCGTTGTAGAGCCAGTCCGGGGCCCGGGCGTCGGCCGGCCAGCGGCGCTGCGCCTGCTCGTACCAGTGGATCGCGTCTGCGTACCGGCCGGCGCGCTCGCAGGCGCTGGCGAGCGCCGGCACCGTGCGCTGCACGATGCCGGCATCCGCCGACGGATACTCGCGCAGGAGCTGCTCGCCTGCGGCGATCTCCACGTCGAGCTCGTCGGCCTTGTCGGCGATCAGCAGCGCGTTGTAGAGCGCCTTGGGAGCGTGCTCGCTCTTCGGGTACAGGGCGACGAAGGCGCGGAACTCCTTCGCGGCCAGGGCGTACTCCTTCTTCTGCTCGTAGAGTTGCATCACGTACTTGAACTGGGCGCCCTCGGCGATCCGGGCGACCTCGCCTCGGAACTTCGAGCCCGCAGGACAGAGTGCGGGGTTCTCCAGGAATCGCTGGGCGAGGCCGCTCAATGCCTGCCACTGCTCCTTCGTGTTCAGGATGTCCAACGACAGGTGCGCCGCCTTCTGCGACCAGGCGTCCGTCGGCCAGCGGAGGATGATCTCGCCGAAGCGCTTCGCCGCCTCCAGGTAGTGGCGTCGCTCGTAGAAGACGAAGGCGGCCTTGTACCGGATGACGATCTCGTCCTTTGCTCCCGGCGCCAGCCGCAGAAACCGGTCGCAGGCGGCGATCAGCTTCTCCTCGTTGCCGGGGATCTGCTGCTCCTCGACGTCCCGCGCGAACGCCTCGATCTGCAGCTTGCGGCTGCGATCGACCTGTCCCTTGTCGCGGCCCTCCTCGATCTTCGCCGTGTCGTCGAGCTCGCGCTTCTTCAGCTTGCCCTTGGCGGTGTCGACCGACTTCTCCAGGGCCAGGATCGCGTCGTACGCCGCGCGTTTCGCCTGCGGCCCTTCGGGCGCCTCCTCGACCACCTTCGCGTATTCGTCTGCGGCGGCGTCCCACTCCTCGAGGGCATAGAGGATCTCCGCCGAGTAGAACCTCATCGATACCGCGCTCTCGCTGCGCGGGAAGGTATCCAGGTACTGGCGGTAGATGTCGCGGGCGAGCCGGTACGTCGCCGCGCTCTTCGTCTTGATCGCCTCCTGGTGGTAGTCCTGCACCAGCTCGCGCAGCGCGCCCTCCGCGAGATCGTTCGCCTCCGCGACCGCCCCGTTCTGCGCCACGTTCGCCTTCGCCCATCCGCTCTGCGGTCCGTAGTCGGAAACCAACCGCTTCATCTCGGCGAGGACCTGGTCGCGCCGGTTCAGCTTGTCGCAAGCGAGCACGATCTTCTGCTGCCAGGAGGGCGCGCGCGGATGATGGGGCGCCCTCGCCTCGAGGATGCGGTAGACGCGGATCGCCTGGTCGAACTTCCCGTCGTCGAAGCAGGTCGCCGCCAGGCGGTCGATCGCGTCGATGCCTTGCCCCGCGCCTTTGTCCGCCAGGTAATCGACCGCGTCGTCGACGGCGTCGACGCGGGCGTAAGCGAGCACGATGTCCTTGAGCGCCTCCTGGCGCAGCTGCACGCGATCGGCGCGCATCTCGCCCTCGGAGTAGGCGATCACCTCCTTGAACTTCGCGATCGCGGCCTGGTAGGCCCCGGCGTTGTAGTCGCACCAGGCGAGCTTGTAGAGCGCGAACGGGTACACCTTCGGCAGCCGGAACGAAGCCGCCTTCGCGAACGCCTCCCGCGCGCGCCGCAGGTCGTTGCCCGCGAAGAAGTGCTCCCCGATCTGCACGTACGCGTCGGGGACGAATCGGCTTTGCGGGTATTGCCGGATGAGCGCGCCGTACTGCGCGACGCCCTGCTCCTTGTCGCCGCTCTCGTACAGGTTGTGCCCGGCGAGGAAGAGGACCTCGTCACGCCGCGCGTACGCCGGATACCGCTCGAGGACCTCGCGGTAGAGCCGGACGGCCTCCTTGCGGTACCCCTCGCTGCGCCGCGCGTCGAGCCTGGGCTCCTCGCCTTCGCGCTTCTCCAGCCACTTCGCGGAGGCGTCGTCGTGCTCCCTGATCTCCTCGGCGGCGGCGTAGCGCGCCTTCTCCCACCACAGCTCGGCGAGCTGGAAATAGAGGTCGGCGCGGCGATCGCCCTCCAGCGTCCGGGGGATGATGGCGCGCAGGTCGTCGATCATCTCGTCGCGCTTGCGGTCCGCCGCGGCGTCGCGCTCGCGGTCGTCGGCGTACGATCCGGCGGCCGCCGCCCACGTGGCCGGCGCGAGGACGAGGACCAACGCTGCCACCGCGCGGGTCATTCGTTCTTGCCCCCGGCGCAGGCGTCCTTGACCGTGTAGCGGTAGTAACCAATCTCGTCCGGCCAGTACTCGCCGTCGAACGGCCAGTACTCGTGGCCGGTCTGGGGGATGCCGGGACGCTGCAGCCGCTGTGACGCGAGCTGCGCGTCCGCGTCGAAGCGCGTCTCCAGCATCTCCTTCTCGCCCTTGGTCGTCTCGAAGGCGATCAGCTCCTTGTCCGCCTCGAGCACGTCGATGAGCCCCGCCATGTCCGCGAGACGGCCCTGGATGAACCTGCCGGCGAGCCGCTCGGACAGCTGCTTCTGGCGGGCGATTCCGTCGAGCAGTTCGTCCTTCGCTGCGCCGGTGAGCCCGGAGCCTGCCCGCACCCGGGAGGCCTCCTCATCGAGGGCCTCCAGATATGCGCGCATCGAGGCGACGCGCTCATTCTTCTGCAGGTGGTGCTGCACCGCCGGCGGAAGGCGCGCATCGGCGGACTGCAACATCCGCCAGTACTCGTCCATGGCCGGCTCGGACTGCAGCACTTCGTTCATCTGGTCGCGCATCGGCAGATACTCGCGGTCGAACTCCGCCAGCACGGTTCGGACCTGCGGGTAAAGACAGCGCTGCTGGTAGAGGATCGCCATCAGATTCAGCGACTCCGGCACGAACTCGTCGCTCAGGTGGGGAGACTGCAGGCTGTGCAGTTTTCCCAGGGCGCCGCCCGGATCGCCCTTCTGCAGATCGGCGTACGCGCCTTCGAACAGCGCCTCGTCCCAGTGGCGGGAGAACCGGGGCACGTTCGCGTACGCGGCGCTCGCCTCCGCATAGCGGTGCAGCGCGTACAGCGTCCGCCCGAGCGCCATCCAGGCGAGCTCCTTCAGCTCGCCTTCGGCGCCAGGCAGGACGGCAAGACCGCGGAACGTCGCCGCCGCGTTCTGCGGATCGGTCCGCTCTTGCAAGAGACCCGTCACGTACTGCGCCTGCGGATACGCCTCTGTCCCGGGCGGCACCTGCTCCGCGAGACGGGCCGCGCGCTCGTATCGTCCGGCGCGATAGCCGAGCAGGGCAAGCGAGGCACGGATCCTCGCCAGCCTTTGTGGCGCGAGCGCCGAAAGCGGCTCGCCGTACGCTTTCTCGAAGAGATTGGGCGCGACCACGTCGTCGCGGAGCCGCTCCGCGGCGGACGCGGCTGCATCGATCGCCTTCAGATAGTCGGGGTGCGCCGGCCCCGCGCTCACGATCGCCGCGTAATGCACGAACGCGCTGAAGGAGAATCCCATGCGCTCCAGCGCCTGCGCGAGGTGATACTCCGCCCCGGCGGCGGCCGCAGCGGAAGCGAGCAGGATGACGAGGGGGAATCGGCGCATGCCTGGCGTCCTCAGAAGAGCCAGCTGACGCCGGCCTGGAACGCGATGTTGTTGATCACGTCGGCCGACGGCCGCGCGAGGAGGTCCTTGGCGGCGCCGGCATTGAGCTGCGCCTGTGCCCCTGGCGATCCGAACGCGCGCTCGTCACAGCCGGGGGAAAGTCCCGTCGCGGTCTGGTTGTTTGCTTCCGCGATCTCGATCTTCGCCGCATCGGCTTGATTGCAGCCGTTCACGCGCGAGACGTAGCCGGAATAGGCGAAGTCGCGGAGTTCGACGCGCACCGTGAGCTGCTCGCCGAGGAAGACGCGCAGCCCGAGCCCGAGCGACGCGATCGGGCGGAACCCGGTATCGCCGAACGTCCGCCCGGTGCTCGGGTCGGAGGATGGGCGCAGCTGCACCCGCGTCCTCGCCGCCCCGAGCCCTGCATTCAGATACATTCCCAGGCGCAGGATCTTCCCGTCGAAGACGTTCAGCTTCCCGTACACCGGCATCAGCTCCAGCCCGGCGAGGGCGGCGTAGCGAAGCAGGAAGGCCTCCGCGCTCTCCGGAGCCACGCGGCCCTTGGTGAGCAGCTCTTCGGACAGAGCGCTCTGCACCGAGATGGGGAAGTACCAGACCCCCACCTGCGCGGCGAGGTTCTCCCTCAGGTGGTAGGCGACCTCCGCGGCGAGCCCGGTATGCACGGTGAATTTCGGGTTCACCTGCGTATTTCCGAAGAATGACAGCTCCCAGCGGCCCGACTCGGTGAACGGGCGCTTCTCCAGGACGTGGACGCGCACCGCATCGGGGTCGGCTTGCTGCGCCGCCGCCGCTCCGCAGATCAGCGATGCGAGAACGAAGGGGCTCATGATCAGAAGAGGAACGACATGCCGCCGGTGAACGTGGCGATGGCGGCGAGGTAATGGCTGGGGGATCCGCTCGAGGGCTGCGTCAGATCGTTGGCGCGCTTGTACGAGGAGCGGAAGAGATATCCGCGAACTTCGCTCACGAGGCTCCAGCGCTGGTTGAAGTAGAAGCGCAAGCCGGCACCGGCGATCCCCATTCCGGCGAGGGCATCGCTCTGCTGGAAGCTCGGGCAGACGCCGGTGCCCGGATCGGCGCAGAGGTTGATCGACTCGCGGTGGACCTGCGCTATCCCAGCGCCACCGAGCAAGAAGGCCTGGAAGTGCATCCGCAGCTCGGAGGCGAGATTGAGCTTGCCGTAGATGGGCGCCACGCGGGCCACCGCGAAGCCGCCGAGGCGCAGCTGGTTGTCGTTCCTGAACTCGTCACCGGTCTGTCCCGCGGTGCACGGGCGCAGATCGGCGCGCACGTTGCGCGCCAGGGCGGAGAGCCCGGTGCGATTGACGAGCGCTTCGGCGCCGAAGTCGAGCCACTCGTTCGGGTGATAACTGAGCGAGACCAGACCTCCGAACTGATCGATCAAGGCGTTGTTCAGCGCGAGGGCGAAGGAGGCTCCCGCTTCCCAACGGCCGGTCATCGAATGGAGCTTCCGCTGCACCACCGTGGGAGCGCCGTCGGGGCCGTACACGATGTCTTGCGCCCGCGCGCCGGACGCTCCGAGGAGGCAGATGGCGGCGAGAACGGCGAGAACGAACGTCGGGCGGCGCATCGCGTGGTCTCCTGCAGGCCGTAGAAGCTGTTGCGCGCCAGCCCGTACGGCAAGGTCGTGCGCCTGCGTGCTTGCCGCGAAGCGTTGAGCGCGCGACGCATGGAAGGCGGCGCCCCACCTGCGCGCACAGCCGCTCACAGCCGCGAATTGTGGCCGCTTCGAGCGCGCGTGATATCGATCCCGCGATGGGGGATCCTCAGAGCAGCACCGGAGCTCCGCCCGCGCCGGATGCGAGCGCTGCTCCGCCGCCGCTGCTCGAGGGAATCGTCCGGGTCAAGGTCCCCGGCGAGAAGATCCTGCCGTTCCTCGCCAGGGCTTCGCTGTTCAAGACCGCACCGAAAGAAGTCGTCACCAAGGTTTCCACGCTCCTGCAAGGCCTGGAGTGCGCCGACGGCAGCGAGGTGATCACCGCGGGCAAGGTGAACGACGGCCTGGGGATCCTGTTCTCGGGCAAGGCGCAGGTCCTGCTGCCCTCCCCGGGCGGCGAGCTGCTGCCGGTCGAGGAACTGCTGCCCGGAGACCACTTCGGCGAGGTCGGGGCGGTGCTGGGAAAGCCGAGTCCCTATTTCGTCATCGCGACCGACGCCTCGCGCGTTCTCTGGCTCCCGGCGCCGATCCTGCAAGGGATGATGGGCAGCGTTCCGGCCGTCAGCGAAGCGCTGGCGAAGCGGCTCAGCGAACGCGTGGTGGCCTTCGCCGGCGTCGAGAGGCACGGCTCGCCCGAGCTGATAACGGAGATCGAGGCCCAACTGCTGGAGGCGGTGGAGCCGCTATTGCAAGCACCGGCGCAGCCGGCGGCGGACATGTCCGGGGTGATCGCCTTCGCCGAGCTGCGGGATTTCGACCTCTCGCCCACCGTGCTCGCGATGGTCCCGACGAAGCTCATCCGCAGCTACCGGCTCCTGCCCGTGAAGCTCGCGGGCAACCTGCTCACCATCGCGATGGTGAATCCGCGCGATTACGCCGCGCTCGCCGAGCTCAAGCGGACCTTGCACACCGTCCAGATCGCGCCGGTCGCCATCGGCCTCGAGGACTTCAACTCCGCGCTAGTCCGGCTCAAGCTGCTGGACGACTCGGGCCCGAAGAAGGCCGGCGGCCCGCGCATCAATCCCGATTCCTTCCAGTTCGAGACCGTCGCCGAGCAGGACCGCGCGAGCGACGCGCGCGCGGTGGGCGACGACGCCATCCGCCTCGTCAACCGGATCATCGCGGCCGGCCTCGAGCGCGAAGCGAGCGACATCCACATCGAGCCGACGGCGCACGGCTTCCGGGTGCGCTTCCGGGTCAACGGCGTTCTGCAGGACTGGACCGAACCGATCCCCGCGAGCACCTCGCTCAAGGGCGTCACCGCGCGCATCAAGGTGCTTGCCGGTCTCGACATCACCGAACGCCGCCTGCCGCAGGACGGCCGCATCGGCGTGACGGCGGGGAAGCGCGAGATCGATCTGCGGGTGTCGACGTTGCCGGCGAACCGGGGGGAGAAGGTCGCCCTGCGCATCCTGGAAGCGGCGGGAAGCACGCGGTCGCTGGACCAGATCTTCCTCGAACCGGGGGTGCTCGCCGCCTCCCGCAAAGCGCTGAACCGCCCTTATGGCGGGATCATCATCGCCGGACCCACGGGATCGGGGAAGACGTCCTCGCTCTATGCGCTGCTGACCGAGCGAAAGATCACCCGTCCCGACACGAACATCATGATGGTCGAGGACCCGATCGAGTATCGCCTCGCCGGCGTGACGCAGGTGCAGATCAACCCGGCTGCGGGGCTCGGATTCGCCCAGGTGCTGCGCTCGATGCTGAGGCAGGATCCAGACGTGATCGTCGTCGGCGAGATGCGCGACGAGGACACGGCGCAGATCGCCCTCGAGGCGGCGATGACCGGCCACCTCGTGCTCACCTCGCTGCACGCCAATCACGCGCTGGCGGCGCTGCAGCGCCTGGAGAACCTCGGCGCAAGCCGCGCGCTGATCGCGCAGTCGATCCACCTGGTGCTCGTCCAGCGCCTCGTGCGCAAGCTCTGCTCCGCCTGCCGCAAGCTCGACACGCCCGCGCCGGCCCTGCTCGAGTCGTTGGTGGCGAGGAAGATCGTCGACAAGGGCCAGCAGACGCTGCCGCGCGCGTTGGGCTGCGACGCCTGCGCAGGGACCGGCTATGTCGGGCGCACCGCGGTGGTCGAGGCGCTGCAGATCAGCGACGCTGTGCGTGAAGCGATCGCCGCGGACCGCCCGATTCCCGACGTGCATAACGTCGCGCGCGAGAGCCGCTCGCTGGTGCCGTTCGCCGACTACGCCCGGCATCTGCTGCAGAAGCAGATCATCAGCGCGAGCGAGGTGCTGCTGTCGGTGGCGGATTAGCCGCTGCCGCACGAAGTGCGGCTTTGCTACGCTTTGGGCTGTACAAGTCATGGGATGCGCTCTCATCGGCGTCGACGGGTGCCGCGCCGGCTGGGTCGCCGCAAGCGATCGCGGCGCTCGCGTATACGCGACATTCGCGGAGATCGCCGCGCAGCGTTTCGAGCTGGTGCTCGTCGACGTGCCGATCGGGCTCCTGGAGGCGGGGCCGAGGCGCTGCGACGTGCAGGCGCGCGCCCTGCTCGGCGCCCGAAGAAGCTCCGTCTTTCCGGCACCCTGGCGCCGGCTGCTCAGCGCGCGCCGATACGGCAGGCAATGCTCGATCCAGCTGTGGAACATCCTCCACAAGATCCGCGAGGTCGACGAGACGATGACGCCCCGGCTGCAGCGGCGGGTGCGGGAGGCGCATCCCGAAGTGAGCTTCGCGCTCCTGAACGGTGCGCCGCTCCTCTTCGCGAAGAAGAGTGCCGACGGTGAAGCGGAGCGACGCGGGCTGCTGAGCCCGATCTTCGGCGAGATCCGCGGCGTTCCCGGAGCGGCGCGCGACGACGTGCTCGACGCCTACGCCCTGCTCTGGTCGGCGCGCCGGGCGCGGCGGGGAAAGGCGCGCGTCCTCAGCGGGAACGAGCGGGACGCGCGCGGCCTGAAGTGCGAGATCGTCGGATGACCTATTTCACGGTGGGCCGGACGATCACGATCGACTTGTCGTAGCCGGGGACGCTCCCGCTGATCAGCAGCAGGTTGCTCTCGGGAACCACGTCGACGACCGTCAGGTTCTGCACCGTCCGCCGGTCGACACCCATGTGTCCCGGCATGCGCTTGCCCTTGAAGACGCGGCCCGGCGTCTTGCGCTGTCCGACGGCGCCCATGTGGCGGTGGTGCTCGTGGCTGGAGGCGGAGTCGCGGGCGGCGCCCTTCATATGGTGGCGTTTCACCACGCCTGCGAAGCCGAATCCGCGGGTGATGCCGGTCACGTCCACGCGGTCGCCCTTCTTGAAGAGGGCGACGCTGACCTGTGATCCGATGGCGAAGTCGCCGAGCTCCTTCTCCTCCACCCGGAACTCCCTGATCATCCGATGCGGCTTCTGGCCCTTTTTCTTGAACTGGCCGAGATAGGGCTTCGTCTTGCGCCGCTCCGCCTTCTTCTCGTCGAGCTCCTCGTAGCCGAGTTGTAGGGCGGTGTAACCGTCGCGCTCCTGCGTACGGTGCCCGGCCACCAGATTTGGCGAGGCTTCCACGACGGTGACGGGGATGGCGGCGCCGCCCTCCGCGAACACCGTCGTCATACCGACCTTCTTGCCGATGAGGCCCTTCGACATCTCGTGCTCCTCGCGTTCCTACCGCGTCATTGCGCGCAGCGTGCAGGGCAGAGGCTGCGGCGGCGGGCCCGAGACCGCGCCGTGCGTAGGGGTTGCGTGACTGCGATTCCCCGGTCCTTGGGGGCCGCGGCTTCTAACACGCGGAACCTGGCGGATCAAGTTGGGCAAAAGCGTTCCCTTCCTGCCCCGCCGATCGACCAGGCTGCCGAGCGGAGTGCTCACTGGCACGCCGGCTGCTCGAGGGCTCCCTGCGGCGGGGGGAACCGTCGGTTCCTCCGGGGAGACGGGATGACTGGGGCGGCGGCGTGGGGGGCGGGGGTCTCGCCTCCGGTAATCCGGAGGAGGGGGCCGGCTGGCCGCCGATCGGCGGCCAGCCGGCGCCGTTCGCTGGCGCTCGCGCTCGCCTTCGCCTGC
>Ga0137416_10001308_pt1 | contig 12650 bp, 15 predicted proteins | sample CZODoug3_1_1_16f_FD_108282 | JGI IMG/M metagenome (GOLD analysis project Ga0137416, IMG submission 108282) | Vadose zone soil fungal communities from Angelo Coast Range Reserve, California, USA - CZODoug3_1_1_16fungal (Illumina Assembly) | ecosystem: Environmental > Terrestrial > Soil > Vadose...
CCGACTGCGCCATCTCGCTCGGCGTCAGGCAACTGACCTATTACCAGCTGCATGCCGCCTCGGATGCGCTGGCGGCGGCGCTGCAGGGCCGCGGAATCCGTCATGGCGACGTCGTCGGCGTCAGCCTGCCGCTCTCCATCGATCTGGTCGTGTTGATGCTGTCGATCATGAAGATGGGCGCGATCTATCTTCCACTCGACGAGAATCTTCCGGGCGAGCGCGTTCGCTTCATGCTGTCCAGGGCCGAGAGCCGCCTCCTCGTCACATCGCCAGGCGCAAAGGCCGACGTCGAGGTCTCGGACGTCGAGAAGACCTATTTGAGTGATCTCACCTATGACAAGGCGGCGACCTCGCGTGAACATTCGGGCCCGTCTCACGCCCCCCATGAGAACGACGCCGCCTACATCTGCTTCACCTCCGGATCGACCGGCTATCCCAAGGGCGTCGCGATAACCCACCGCTCGCTGTTCGGCCTGATGTCCGACATCACGGACCGGTTCGGCATCGGCCCGAAAACGAGGATGGGGCTCAATACCTCGATCAGCTTCGACGTGTCGGTCGCCGAAATTCTGATGACGCTGTGCGCGGGCGGACGCCTGTGCGCGTCCGGCGCCCGCAAGCCGCTGGTCGGCAATCGATGGGCCGATTTCGTCGTGGAGAACGAGATCACCCACGTGGCAGTGACCCCGTCGGTGCTGGGGAGCGTGCCGTTGCGGGCGCTGCGGGATCTCAAGTGCATCATTTGTGCCGGTGAAGCCTGTCCGCAGGAGCTCGTGGACGACTGGGCGAAGGGGCGGCGGTTCTTCAACGCCTATGGTCCGACCGAGGCGACGATCTATGCCACCGCGTCACGCTGTCGGCGCGGCGCGCCGGTGACCATCGGCAAGGCTCTGACGCACATCAACACCTACGTCCTGGACCGCGACCTCGAGCGGTGCGCGCCGGGTGACGTCGGCGAGCTGTGTCTGGGCGGCGTGGGCGTGGCCGGCGGATATATCGGTGGCCAGGATGCGGGCGAGCCCAAGTTCGTCACCCTGCGTCATCCCGGGGGGCGCTGCGAAGCGATCTACCGGACCGGGGACCTCGTGAAGCAGGATGCCAACGGTGAGCTGCTGTTCCTGGGGCGGCTCGACCACCAGATCAAGATCCGCGGCAACCGGATCGAGCTGGAAGAGATCGAGAATTCGGTCAAGCGAATCCTCGGAGTCCAGGACGCGGTCGTGTGCGTCGACGAAGCGACCGATCCGGATCAGCTGATCTGCTTCATGGTCGCCAATGATTCCTTCGACAAGGCCGCCATGAGCGATCGGCTGTCAGCCTGGCTCCCGCCCTACATGCTCCCGTCCCACTTCGTGGCGGTCGAGAGCATTCCGCTCACGTCGAGCGGCAAGAAGGATCGCAGGGCGGTGGTGGCCAAGCATCGCTACAAGATCGGCCGCCGAACGGAATACGTCGCTCCGCGAAGCGATATCGAGCGCAAGCTGATGGCAGTCTGGAAGCAGGCGCTGGATATCGATTTCGATCTCGGCGTAACCGACGATTTCGAGGCGCTGGGCGGTGATTCGCTGGCATTTCTGCTGGTGATGCAGGAGATCGAGCGCCAAATGGACGTGTCGGTGCCGCCGGGGCATTTTGGCCGCCTTACCACGGTTGCCCGCATGGCCAGCCAGGTCGAGGAGCTCGTTCGGCACCAAAAGTCTGCCGTGCCGGGGTCGCAGTTCGTGGCCTCCCGCATCTACAAGCAGCTCCGTGATCTCACCTCCGGTTGGACCGGCGCGCGGGTAAGCGACGATGGGCTCATCGTTTCGCTCGGCGGGAACGCGGCGAGCCATCACCTGTTCTTTTGCCTGCAGGAGGAAAGGGAGCTCCGGCAACTCTCCAAATATCTTGGTGACGATTTTCGCGTCCATGGCATGCGCTCGGGCCATCTGATCATGGACTACACGCGGGAGAACATCGACGCCTTGGCCGCGCATTACCTGCGCGAGCTCGACCGGATCGCGCCCACCGGCGATCTGGTGATCGGCGGGACCTGCCAGGGTGGCGTCATCGCGCACGCCATGGCCAACCGGTTGATGCAAGCCGACAAACACGTGGCGTTGCTGATCCTGATGGAGATGGCGAACCTCCCCGCCTTCGAGGAAAAGGTCGCATTCGTCTATGGAGAAGACAGTTATCTCAATCCTTTCAGGAGATACGACACCGGGCTGGCCAGGTACGACGAGGCTTATGGCGGCCGCAGCACCGTCGACGTCGTCCCCGGGGAACATGGACAATTGTTCGTCGAGCCGAACGTGCACTACCTCGCATCAAAACTGCGCGCGAGAATTTCCGAAAGCCTGACGCGGGCGAATTCGACCCGCGACCATGGCGACCGCGCGCAATCCGCTGCGCATTCGTAGGATGGGTTGAGCGCGTGCTTACGCGCGATACCCATCACCTTCGTCGCCGCTGGCGAGATGATGGGTACCGCGCGCGTGAGAACGCGCGCTGTGCACCTGCCCGCGCTGCAGTCGGCGCACCATCGCAGCGGCGGAGATTGCCTGACCGACATCGCGATCAGTTACGTGTTCTCACCGCCACAAGACGGAAAGCAGACCGCAAAAGTCTTTACAGAAAAAGGCACGCATATGGGGCCTTGCAACAGCGGATTCGTTGAACCGTCCAAAGCTGCCCACGAAATCGCAACTGCCACACGGCCGGATCGTTACATTGGATCGCACGCGTCCTGGCGTGTGGCGCATCCAGCGCACGCCACGCTTACGGCGACCCACCACTTGTTCTCTCCTGATTACTCAAGAGTCGCTCGATCTCCATTCGAAGCATCGGCTCGGAAAGCCCGCCGTAGGAAAACAGGTCCCCATCGATAATGATGCCGGGGGGGAACAAAACGCCTCCCGCCTCCGCCAAGGAGACGCCATCGGGCGAGTCCATTGAGACTGCCGAGACCGACAAAGCGTACTTGCGGGCCAAGCGTTCGACGATCGCCTTGGCCGCCTCGCAGGACGCACAATCCTGCTGCGTCAGGATGACGATGCTGATCGGGCTCATTGGCTAGCGAGCCGCCGTTGCCAAGCCATCCCGGATCTGGGCGACCAGATTCGCGGCCGGAACGAACATGGTGTAGTCCGGCGCACCGCCATAATCCGCTCGCCAGCGAATTTTGCCGTCGGGCCCGACCAGAATGAAGCTATGGCCATCACGGCTTCGCCCCATCATACCGAAGTCATTCGCGTGATAGGCTTTCGAGACGGACAAGTCCGGGTCCGAGAGAACCGCAGTGGTCAATCGCATATCCTTTATCTTTCGCACGATCAGATCGACCGGATCGGTCGTGATGCTGACGACCGTATCGACGCCGAGGGCGCGGAACTCACTGACATGTTTCTCGATCTCGGCAATCTGGTCCCAGCACGGCTGACACATGAGGCCCTCCTGAAAATACAGAAGAACGGTCTTGCCGCGCAGCGTTGCGAGATCTAACTCGCCCCCGGTGCTTGCAGCGAGACGGATGGCGGGCGCCTCCTGCCCAGGACCGGGGCTGCCGACGACGAACTTGAACTGCCCACTGGCGCTCATCGTGGGTGCGCCGCCAGCGGTCTGCGACCGACTGTTCTCGTTGCTGAACCATATGAGACTCAGCGCCACCACGGCTATCGCTATCCCTGCCCCGATCTTGACGGGCTGGGACGCGGAACGTGACCGCTTCGCATGCGTATTATCTGATTTCACGGTTGCCTCCTGTATGTGTTCCTGCGGCGTCGCAATACGGCGGGATTGTCGACCCGCGCCGGTGCGAGGGCGGGCGCAGCTGCCGAAACGCCCGCCATCCCAACAAAGCGGCGAGCAACGCCAACGTTGCGGCAGCGGCCCAACCGGGTATCCAAGACAAGGCGTCGGTTGCCATCTGTCCATTGTGCTGCAGCCACACCAACAGCCGCAGCTGCCAACCTGTCGTGGCCGGCATGGAATCGTAGGCAAACCCGATCCAGATAGTTGCGGCGCCCATCGACGCGAGGAGGAGGACGCTCGCCAAAGCTGATACGGATATCGTCCGCTGCATCGGGCCGAGTCGCCAGGTAATTGACCGCGGCCGGAATAAGCGGCTCGAACGCCAATCATAACGATCCCAAAGCAGCGAGATGACGAACAGTGGTGCGACCATCCCGAAGACGTAGGCTGCGCCCAGCCCCAGTGCTACGATATAGGACTGGGCCAAGCTCGACAGTGCAATGACGCCGGCAAGGACAGGCGCGCAGCAGGAGCTCGTGATGCCGGAGAACAGGCCAAGCGTGTAAACGCTCAGCGGCCCTGCCTTGCCGTTCGGGCGTCGCCCCGGTATCGGCAGGTGCAGCTGACCACCCATCATCGTGTAGAGGGCCATGCCGATGAGAACCAGCCCTGCCGCGACATAGATCGTCGTGTGCTCGGTTATGAAGAGTTGGCGCAGTGCCGATGCCCCCATCGCCAGCGGCAGAATGATCGTTGCAACACCGGCAAAAAAGATGGCGGTCATCGCCACTAGCACCGACCGATTTCGGAAGGAGCTGGCAAAGTATGCCGGCAGCATGACCGAGATACAGCATGGAGCAAACAGCGCGACGACGCCCGCCACGAAGGCGGCGATTGCAGATCCGCCGAAAAAAAGACTGGTGTCCATAACCTGCATCCCGCTGGCCTAATAATCAGTCCACGCGTACGCCCGCGTGCTCAGCCGCTTTGTTCATTGCTTCTTCACACCTTCCTCGCCTTAGTTCGGCGGCAGGTTCTCTTCGGTTGCGCATTCACGCGTTCGTGATCAGAATCAGGTAGAGCCTCGAAGATATGGCGATCTCAGCAATGCGAGGCAGTCAGGCGTTGCCGGCTCGCCGCATTTTGGGGCCAATCTCGTCCGGAAATCTGCTCTGCAGAGCATTCGCAACATGCACGGCAGGAGCTCAGCGCTTCAGGATCTGAAGTTGAGCCCGGGAATGAACGCTGGCGTGGCGCTCCTATAACTCTCGTACGTGTTGCCGAATTCGGCGCGTACTGCGTCTTCTTCCGTACGCGCAAGGCGGACGTACATAAAAACGAGGACAGGGAACATGGCGACAGTCAGGATCGTCGGCCACATGAGAATGAACCCGAGCATGACCAAGATAAATCCGGCGTATTGTGGATGTCTTATGTACCGATAGGGACCATTCGTCGCCAGAGTGTGGTTCCTGGCCGCCCCGAACAGCACTCGCCAGCCGCCGTAGACGAGCAGGAATCCCGCGGCGATTAGGAGGCTGCTCACCATATGGAAAATGTCAAAATGCGGATTTCCAGGCAAACGAAAAACAGTATGCCAAAGCATGCCGGTGTCGTGCGCAAACGGATTGATGCCGGGGTAGTTGCGCTCCAGCCAGGGAGCGAGTGCGAATAAAGTGAGGGGAATGCCATACATCTCGGTGAAGAGCGCCACGATGAACGCGGAAAATCCTCCAAAGGCTTTCCAATCAACAGCCGTTCGCGGCTTGAAAAAGCTGAACGCAAACAGTCCAAATAGCGCAGTGTTGATGATCACCAACGACCACAACCCGTATTCATAGATGCCTGTATTCATTGCAGCCACTCCGTCGACGTCCTGCGCACCGTCCTGATGTCGCAGCATTTGTGTGCTGCTCTATGGAGTTCGGGGGTGTCGGGATGCGCGTTACGCGGTGACGGACTCGTGATCGACGTCTTGAGCGCCTTGCGATTGCCTACCCTGAAGTCCCTCAGACAGCGATCACTCGTCCTGCCGTCATCGCGACTGTGAGTTCCAAGCCCCGAGATGCGGGGCTGCGGTGCCGCCAGATATTTGTTGGCCGCATCTGGCCTTCTGCCGTGATCGCGTCACGGGTTCTCGCGATTTCGGGGCACTACTTTCCGAGCAGAAATTTATTGGTGGCGCGATGGAGGTCATCACGATGTTCTTCCAGGAGCATGAGATGTGTTGCCTCCGGGATCTTCAGATATCGCCTTTCCGGACTGGATGTGGCGGCTGCAAGGAGCCACCCGGCATCCGAGTCATTGCTCAGGCTGTCCCATTCACCTCTCACGATCAGGAGCGGGGACTTTATGCCCGCAGGATCGTAGGCAAGCTTGCCGCGCCAGGCGTCAATAAGGTCTGCTAACGGTCCATTCGGCACTTTCACCGAGTTGGGATCACGCATGTGGCTTGTCGGATCGGTGGCCATATAGGCGCGTGCCCATGGTCGGAAATGTCGGTCGAGAAGTACCGGATCATGCCCTTTCGGCACCTCCGCCACGAAACGGTCTTGCTGGTTCTTGGCGGTCACCAAACGCCACTGCTGCAGGGCGGATGTGGAGGACGGCAAGCCGTCCGGCAGCACCTCAAGCTGTCGTTGCGTGGCCGGACCAAAGAAGACCAGTCGATCGACAAGCTCGGGGTGCTGGGTCGCAAAAATTCCCGCAGGGATCGTACCCCTTGAATGCGCAACGATAGACACACGAGTGGCCTTAGTCTGCGCCAATATATATGTCACGACGCGAGCGATCTCTTCGGCGCCTTCGGCCGCCCCACCAAGCGGAGGTCCGACCCGCGCCATCTCGTCTTTCATTTCGGGATAACGCTCGGACCCGCCAAAGCCCGCGAAATCGAACCCCCACACGGAATATCCGGCATCGTTCAGCGCGTCGGCCCAGGAGCGCCCGTCGAGTTTCCAGAATACCGACAGGACAGAGGGAAATGTGAAGCCGTGAACGTACAAAACGGGATGCATGCGATCGGCATTGCCCGTTGTCTGCTCCTGGACCGAGAGGGCCGGGAGCCACTCGGCGTTCGATGTGGCTGAGGCTCCCGGCAGCGTAACGACGCGCTCCTGCGCGCTGGCCATGGCGATGCCTCCGACCATAAGAAGTCCGATGATTGATCCACGCATCAACATCACAGTCTCCGTGGCTTGGTTTCTGAAGGTGCCGAATAGCATCCCTTGGCAGTTCGAAGTTTCGGTCGCGTCCGAACTATCGCCTCGGAGAGTCCGGAGATCGGTAATGGCGTCCGCCTGGCGCGGCGAACCTCGTCGGCCCATTGCTTCGGTCTTCACCGAAATGATTGCGCCTGACTTCCGCCGTGGCGGCACCTAAGTCGTGGTCGCGGCCGGCCACAGTCGGCCGCGGTTGGTTCCATAGGAGGTGTCGATGGCAATTACGACAAAGCAAAGGATCGCCCTTGCGGCATTCGCCGTCTGTTCGATCGGGATGGCGTGGGGCGCCAGCGCCGAACCGGCGCAGCGGCGACCCATCAAGATCGCAGCATTCGGCACGTTGACCGGGCCGGTTAAATCATTCGGCACCAACAGCCGGGCTGCGCTTGAGGCCGCGGCCGGAACGATCGACGCTGCGGGTGGCGTCAAGCTGAAAGATGGCTCGATCGGCTATTTCGACGTGACCTATGCGGATGATCACTGCAAGCCCGACGATGCCATCGGCATCATCCGTCAGGCCGCAGCATCCGACGCCCTGGTCGGCATCGGTCCGAGTTGCTCGTCCGTAGCTGAGCCGCTGTATGGAACGCTGCAGCGTCACGTCGATGATCCCGCCGACCGAGGCCTGCAATTCCCGATCTTCACCGATGGCGCGACCAAGGCCGATCTGACGAAGATTTCCGAGTGGGCGTTCCGGAACGCGCCGAATGAAGGCGACATGTACAAGACGCTCTGGAAGTGGGTGTCGAAAAACCATCCGGGATTGAAAACCGTCTACGCCGGCGAGGAGGCCGATTTTGCGCACTCGCATTCGACCTGGGACAAGATCATCAAGGTCGAAGCCGAAGCTGTGGGCCTCAAGGTCATCGGCAGCGTCGGCTGGTCGATCAACGATACGGCGTTCGCCGAGCAGGCGAAGGCCATCGCCGCGGCGAACGCGGACGTGGTAGTCATTTCGGCTCACGCCCTCTCGACCTGCGGCGTGCTCACCGAGCTCGCCCATCTCAAATACCGGCCGAAACTGTTGGTCGGGCTGACGAGCTCTTCGACACCCGAGACGCTGAAGCTGTGCGGGGCGGCAGCCGAAGGGCTCCTGATCCCGACGAGTTTCATCGCCACCACGCCGACGACGATCGACGAAGCTCTGGCCGTGTCTCAGTGCGGCGGCATCGCCGACCTGCATGGTATGGCGGCGTGGGAAATCCTCTACGCCATCAAGGAGGTTGTTGAACGGCAGGGCATCGTACCGACTTCGACCAGTGTACAGGCCGACCGCAGGAAGCTGCGTGACGGTCTCGCGCAGACGGGAACCATACGAGGCTTGCTTGGCCGCATATTGCGCCGTCCCGATCGGGAGTCGCTAAAGCCCTTCGTGCTTGTGCAAGTGAAGGGAGCCGAATGGAAGGTCGTGTTCACGCCGTCGACATGACCAGACGGATGATGTCAAAAAGAAACGCAGAGCATCGCGATGGCATCGAGCAATATGGATCTTGCTGAAGTTGGCGCCCTTGTGGGCGATCCAGCCCGTGCGAATATTTTGTCGGCGCTGATGGATGGACGTGCGCTGACGCCCACGGAGCTCGCCGACATCGCCGGTGTAACGCCTCAAACCATCAGCGGACACCTGGCGAGGCTCACTCAGGCAAACCTGCTCGCCCTCGAAAGGCAAGGCCGGCACCGTTATTACCGGCTTGCCTCTCCGTTGGTCGGAAATATGCTGGAAAGCGTCATGGCGGTCGGCGCCGTCCAGTTGCCAGCGCGCATACGTCCGCGATCCCGCATCGACGACGAGATGCGCACCGCGCGAACCTGCTATGATCACGTTGCTGGGCGTCTCGGCGTCGGTCTGATGGACGCGCTGACCGGGCTGGGGCACATCGTGCTCGCGGAGGACGGCGGTGAAGTTATCGAGGACGGTCAGGCTTTCTTGGCTGCGTTCGGCGTGGAATTGGCAAAAGCAAAGAATCCGCGCCGGGCGTTCTGTCGACCCTGTTTGGACTGGAGCGAGCGCCGATGGCACATCGCCGGCGCGGTCAGTGCGGCGCTTTGTAAGCGGCTCCTGGAGCTTCGCTGGATTGAAAGTCGCCCAAATACGCGTGCCTTGACGATTACGAATAGAGGTCAGAGCGGCTTTGCAGAGACGTTTGGCCTCCGCTTATGCGAAGAGCGGGGCGCTGATGTGGATGCCTCGGCAAATCGGCAATGTTTTGTGAAATGAACCGCTGAGTGGTGCTGTGCCGATGGTCAATATGTGATTCGTTTTCACGCGGCTCGCTTGCCGCGCTCGATGAATAACTCCTCTGTCCGAAGTGTTGATCTTTCCGCGCGGCGCATCGCGTCGATCAGTACTTCGAGGAGCCGCGGCCTTCGGGTTACACAGCCGCAAAAATCATCGATTCCCTACTCCGTAGCTCGACATCGAAAGCGGAAGTGACGCGAAGGTGGTCACGTCCACGTGAACCAGTAACCGTCTTGGCGGTTGCTTCGAACTCATGGTCCGAGGCGCACATGATGCGCTCTTGGATCCCAAGGAGCAGTGCGAGCTTTCGCCAAGGTCTTCTCGCAGCCTCGATGCTGGTCGCGATGTAACCGACAGCCACGTCCTTGCGTATTCGACTGTAGAGGCGGATCGGACCGCCCGATCGCAGGGCAGGCCGCCTCGGCCTACGGGCTTTGGCGGTCAGTGAATGGAGCAGGTGATGACGGGCACCCGACCGGTCAAATACCTCTTCTTTGCCGACCGCCGCCATGCGGCCGGCTCATGACTCGCTGATCTATCGACCTTCGGGAGCCTCACGCTCGTGAGCGCGCCTCCTTTCAGGAGACATACCTATGGAAACGACAAATCATCTGATCACGACGGCTGCAGGGAGCTCCTCTTGTCACAGCATCGGTCAAGGCTCAGGCAGCTGGCTTAGTCGCCGGCGTGGTTTGGTTTTTGGCGGCGCCGCGATTGTGGCCGGCATCGTCCTCGCGTTGAACCAGCATTGGCTCGCTATCGCCGCACTCACACCGCTGCTCTTCCTGCTGCCATGCGCCGTGATGATGTTCATGTGCATGAAGGGTATGAACCACGGCCAGCAGACGCGCGCAGCACCGACCTCCGCCGGCGCCGATACGCCCATCAGCACTGATACTCGGAACTAGCGTCCGAGCCGGTGAGGCCGGCTCAGTCGCTGTTCTTGTAGATCACGGAAACCCCAATCCAAAGAGGAAGACATGACTCGCAAGCTGAACACGCTCTTCGCCACCGCCGCCGTTCTCGTGGGCATTACCACCGCAACAGCGGTGTTCGCCCAGGAGGGCACTCCCGCGCCGCAGTCGCCTCATATGCAGGGCATGATGGGTGACCACGGCGGCATGATGAACACGATGGGGCAGATGAGCCCTGATCAGATGAAGCGAATGACCGGGATGATGGACAAATGCAACCACATGATGGAGAACATGAGCAACGCTCCCACCAGCCCTGATAAGAAATGAGCGCCCGCCACTAACGGCTGAAGACTGCCTTCTGCGGAACCTGGCGTACAAGCGATGACATCGATGGCCGAGCGGCGAAAGGTCATCACGCTCGCGGTGCGCGAGGTTGTTGCAAGGAACTGAACTGATTTCGCTGCATGCCTCGCTCCCATCAGCCGATCTCGATAGCCGGCCAAGGGCAGCCGATGTGCCGACCGCCGAAAGCGGCGATTCGCAATGAGGGCCGAGTAGTGGCAACCGACAGCTCAGATCGCGCGAACTAAATGGATATAAGGTCGGACGAGCCGGAACTCCGGACCCTCATGCTGGCGGGCCTGGATGGTGACGAGGCATCACACAAGGCGCTTTTGATGAAATTGAGCGCATATCTTCGTGCCTACTTCAAAGGCCAGCTCATGCGCATCGGTCGTGGTCCTACGGATGCGGAGGATCTGGTTCAGGAAGCACTGATCGCCCTCCATACGCGCCGACACACCTATGACCGATCACAGCTTCTCACGCCGTGGGTATATGCGATCGCCCGTTATAAGTTGATCGACCATCTGCGGCGAACCAAGGCAGCAAACAAGGATGTGCAGGTCGAAGAAGCGGAAGGAGTCTTTGCTCTCGACGATGTCTCCGCCGTCGAGAGCAGGCTCGATCTGGAGAAGCTCCTCGTACAGCTCAAGCCCAAAACGAGACAAGCCATCCAATTCGTTAAGCTTGATGGGTTGAGCGTGAGCGAGGCGGCGGCGCGAGCCGGCATGTCTGAGTCGGCCATCAAGGTATCCGTGCATCGCGGGTTGAGAGCATTGTCGCTCCTGGTCAGGGAAAGGAGTCCCTCATGAAGACGGGCGAACTGATCGATATGCTCGGTACCAACATCGAGCCTGTCAAAGACGGGCAGTTGCGCAATACGCTGCTCATTGCGCTCGCTATGGGCACGGCAGTAGCGCTCTGCCTCATGCTGGCGACTTTCGGTGCGCCGGCGGAGGCGTTTGGCGGGGAGTACCTTGGTCTTACGGCGCTGGCGCTGGCGTTTACGCTTGGCCTGGTCGCCGCCGGGGCGACCTTCCTGATCAGGGCTGCCCGACCGGGGAACCCGGGACGCAGACCCCTGGTCGTCATCGGCCTGTTGTTCCTTGCGATTCTTTCGGCGGGCATCGTCGCGCTCGTCCTCGCCCGTCCGGCTGCTTGGGGCGGAATGATCTTTGGACCGCAGTGGGCGGTCTGCCTGATTTGCATTCCGCTGTTCGCAATCGCGCCGTTCGCGTCCCTTGTTTGGGCCTTGCGCAAGGAGGCGCCCACTAACCTGACGCGGACCGGTGCGGTTACGGGACTGGTTGCGGGCGCGCTAAGCGCGACGGTCCTTGCGTTTCTTCATCCCGGTGGCTCCATCCCGTTTATCGTACTCTGGTATGGTGGCCCCATCGTCCTCTGCGCCCTCGTCGGGGCGATACTCGGACCACGGCTTCTACGATGGTGATCGCGATCCGAGTCGGCTGAGGTAGCCGCCGGCCTTCGGCACCAGTTGACACGCGCCCGAAGACGGTCTCGCCATTACGCCGAAGGAGCCGGATGAAATCGATCATGAGGCCAAAATCGGCGGCATGAGCGGCAGGATTTTCAAGGCCGGCCAGTTACTCAGTCAATACGCTATGGGCGCGCGCTTCGCCGGGTTCGTCATGACCGACAACCCAGCATCACGTCCTGCGGTTTTACGGCGCCTGCAATGTCGTGCGTAGCCTCGATCAGATCAGCGTGGCCTGGCGCTGCTTGTTTAGCAAATTGGAGAGTCAACATGCGCAAAGAAATGCTGGTTTCCATGAAGGCAGTCGCCGTTTGTCTCAGCATATTTGTTGCTACACCGGCAGGTGCGCAATCCCGCACGGATGCCGTAGAGCAAGATGGCATGAGCCAACATCATCGGAGAATTTACCAAATGATGAAGGAAATGATGAAGGATATGTCTCAAGAAATGAGTAGGATGACAGAGCAAATGTCAGGAAGCGATGTGAAGGCTGAGATGCGCGAGCTAATTTCTAAACGTATGGAGCTGATGTCGATGATGATGCGACGGCTGTCGGGACTCGCGGCGATGCCTGCGATGAGCGATGCCGAGTCGCAAAAGCAAATGGAGGAGATGCGTGGGCAAATGGATGACATGATGCGTGATTCGCGGATGAGGCCGTAGGTGATAGTGGGCGGTACGGCTATCAGCCCCTACTTCGTCAC
>Ga0137416_10001312_pt1 | contig 12628 bp, 8 predicted proteins | sample CZODoug3_1_1_16f_FD_108282 | JGI IMG/M metagenome (GOLD analysis project Ga0137416, IMG submission 108282) | Vadose zone soil fungal communities from Angelo Coast Range Reserve, California, USA - CZODoug3_1_1_16fungal (Illumina Assembly) | ecosystem: Environmental > Terrestrial > Soil > Vadose...
ATCCCGGGTTTATCCAGGTCAACCAAACAGGGGTTGGGCAGCGCCACATCGGAATTTCAGCCGCGTTTTTTTGCTCACATCGGCAGTCGTGTTGGTATCTGCTTCGCTGGTCGGCCAAACAATAGTAGTTCGCGCTGCCCGGATGCTCGATGTAGCGTCGGGCGAGATTCGCAGGCCGGGCGTGGTTGTGATTGACGGCGACAGGATCCGTGCCGTCAATCCAACCACGGTTCCGACCGACGCTGCTGTGGTCGAACTCGGGGATGCGACGTTGTTGCCTGGACTGATGGATATGCATATCCACCTGATGATCGAACCTGGTACGGCCTGGATCCGCCAGCCCTTGTACGAAACCCAGGCGGAATGGGCCCTATTGGCGGCACGCAATGCGCGGCGCGCGCTGCTGAACGGTTTCACGACGGTCCGCGATCTCGGGTCAGCAGGATTTGTAGATGTTGCATTAGCGCGGGCGACGGATGAGGGTTGGGTTGACGGACCGAGAATTTTTCCGGTTGGACATTACATCACCATCACAGGCGGACACTGCGATTTCACGGGGCTTGCGCCAGGCATTCTGGAACGAGGACCAGAGGCGGGGGTCGCCGACGGTCCGGATGAGGTGGTAAAGGCGATTCGATATCAGATTAAGCATGGCGCAAAGTGGATCAAGATGTGCGCGACGGCCGGAGTATTTTCGTTTGAGGGTCCGGTCGGTGCGCAGCAGTATTCGGAGGCGGAGCTGCGCGCCGGAGTCGAAGAGGCGGCGCGGCACGGAATCCGCGTGGCCGTGCACGCGCATGGGACGGACGGGACTATGGCTTCGCTACGGGCCGGCGTCGCCTCAATCGAGCACGGGACTATGCTTACGTCGGAGGCGATCGCTCTCATGAAAGAGCGCGGTGTGTGGCTTGTTCCGCAGGCATATCTCATGGTCGAAGGTGGTGGCATCGATCCGGCGAGCCTCGAGCCTGCGGTTCGCCGCAAGCTCGCGGAAATCGAACCGAGAGCGAAGTTCAGTTACGAGCAAGCGATTCAATCGGGAGTGAAGATTGCCTTCTCGACGGACGGGCCCCTGCAGAAGAACGATCCGTGGCGCGAATTCGTGGCGCTGGTCGCACGCGGCATGACACCCGTGCAAGCGATCCAAAGCGCCACGATTCGAGCTGCGGAGTTGCTGGAAGTCGAGGACCGTGGCCGGCTCGCACCAGGCCTCCTTGCTGACGTCGTGGCCGTGAGGGGTGATCCAACCCAACACATCCAGGCAATGCAAGAGGTCCAGTTCGTGATGAAAGGTGGCAAAATTTACAAACGTCCGTGACTGCCAACCGGCAAACTGTGTTCGCATCCCGCACATTCTGGAGGTATCGTCGGCAATCCTTCAGGAACCACCGAGCGGCCAGCTAGGTGACGCTCGAATTCGAGGGCCGGCCACGCAGCGCACGCAGCGCTCGGTACTGGACGAATTCACTACGCGGCACTAGAATGGCCGCACCATAAATCCACATCTCAATCACGAGGCGATATGAAAACAAGGATGGTTATCGTGTCTCTGGCGCTGTGCCTGGTCGGAGTAACCGTGTGTTACGCCGCCGACGATGTCTTCATGGGCACCTGGAAGCTGAATGAAGCCAGGTCGAAGTTCAGTGCCGGCGCGCCGAAGACCACGACGGTTGTCTATGAGGCCGCCGGGGACGGCGTGAGAATCACAACCGATGGCAGCGACGGTGACGGTAAGCCGATGCACAACGAGTGGACGGGTAAACTCGACGGCAACGACTACCCGCTAACTGGCGATCCGAATTTCGACACCCGGTCGTTCAAGAAGGTAAATGATCATACCTTGGACATCACCAGCAAGAAAGACGGCAAGGTTACCGGTACTGGACGCGTTGTCGTGGCCGCCGACGGGAAGAGCCGCACCGTCAGCACAAAGGCTACCGATTCCAAGGGCAAGAAGATCAGCATGACTGCGGCATACGACAAGCAGTAGCGGGAAAATCCATGGGCAATGGCAGTGAAGCGACGCCCTTCCGCTCGGAGCCGAGCGGGAGGGCATTTTGAACACGTGCCTGCGGCAAAGCACAAGGCCCGCGACGAGTGTTCTATCGTGAGTGGGCGAGGCGGTTGCTCACATCTTTACTGACGTAGCTTGACTCGCAACGCACTGCCACTGTCCGTTCGGCATCTTCACCCATGTATCGGTCCAGCGCTCATGAATATCGAGAGGCTTTCCCGACGCATCGGTGCCCGTAGCTTTGAAGCCTCCTCTCGCGATGGCCGTATCGCCAAATACTGCTACTTTCACATCGTCGTACTCGACGCTTTCATATTTGGTCGCTTTTGCTGTTGCAAGCAACTCAGCCTTGCCGGTTACTTTCCCGTCGTTCCCCGTCATCATGAACTTGTCGGCTAGCAGTGGGGCCACCAGGTCAGGATTGTTTGTCTTCTGGGACTGAAGCCATTGTTGTTCCAACGCTGCGACAGCTTTCTCGGTCCCGCCGCTATCCTTCTTGTCTTGCGACCATGCGGCGCTCCCCAGTGAGAGCAAACCGATTAAACACCACATCCAAGTTCTCTTCATAGACATCTCCCATAATTTGTTGAGATTTTCGAAACAGTTGGCCTACGATCCTACAGTCGTCCTGTGTGCCGGCCCAATGTAGGCTCCTGCACCGCGCTTGTCAAAGGAAGGCTCGCTGGCAACAGCTCTTACCCAGCCGCGATGCTGGACGGATGGTCGCTAGCGGGAAGCAATTCGGTTACTTCCGGATCGCCCGTGAAGCACTAACGTGACTCGCCCAGAATCTGAAACCAGCCAGTCCGGGTCGTGAGCGCCATCGTATCGTCATGCGACATCGGATAAAAAGCCTTGGCGTGTTTGTTCCTTGACACCATAGTACGTCATACGTACTATATCACTATACGTAATACGCATCACGTATTACGCGGGGCGATATTTATGATGCGAAAAACCAAAGACGATGCTGAGCTGGATGATTTTGGCCGGTTCTCGGAGCCGGCCTTGCTGATTCTGGTGAGCCTGGCAGAGGGGCCCAGACATGGTTATTCCATGACAGAAGACATAGAAACCCTTGCCGGTGTGCGGCTGGGGCCGGGAACGCTGTATGGGGCCCTGGCCCGGCTGGAGGCACGCGGGCTCATTGAGCCGTTGAAAAGCGAAGACCGCCGTAACCCATATCGGCTGACCGCTCTGGGCGAACGCGCCTTGCGCACCCGCCTGGATTCCATGATGGCAGTGGCGCGCACCGGGCAGCGGAGACTGGCCCACGCATGAACTGGCTGCTACCGCTGTATCCCGCGCGTTGGCGGGTGCGTTACGGCGAGGAATTTTGGCGCCGTGCTGGCAAGTCAGCACGCCTCTGTGGACCTGGTTTTGGACGTCTTAGCCGGAGCCGTCGACGCGCACCTGTATCCACAAATTCAGAATTCTCAATCGCTGCCGATTAAGGGAGATGACACAATGACACTCGAAATGTTGCAACGATGTGCTGTTGGGGGGCCAAAACTTTCGCCTCAGGATCGCCGGATCGCGTCGCTTTTCATGTTAGTGAGCGCACTGGTGATGGCCACTCTCTATATAGTGCTCACGAAAATCTATCGTGCGGCGCCTGCGGTGCAGGCTCTCTTCTATGCGACTTTTCCCGCCCTAACCATGATCTACGGACAAACGGCATACTTGCGAAAAAGGCCTTGGCTAACCCAAGTCTTCATCCTGGGTGCGGGACTCTTGGGGATGTACCTGTTTATGCTGGCCGCGTGCGTGGTTGGCAACAAATTGTGATTCCGGTCCAAGGAAAAAAAGGAGCGGCCCGCTAACCGCGCCTCAGAGTTCCTCCGAATCGTTGGCGTAATCGCCCATCGCACTCACAACGCAGAATCGGCCCGTCACGTGGCCAGTCGTACCTTTAGTGATTTCATTGGTCTAGCTGTTTCATATCACGGAGTCTGCAGGAGCGCGACTTACGGCGGTTCCGAGGGCAAGCAGGCCGAGAGTTATGCCTATCTTTTCTGATCGGTTGAAGTTTGCATCATTGAAGTAGCCTTCACGATCGGCAGCCGGGCTATGACAATCGCGCCGGTGCCATCGGGCACAGTGCCGATTTCCAAGGTGCCGCCCAGTTGACGGAGCCTTTCTCGCATGCCTCTGATTCCAACTCCAGTCTTGCCCGTCGATTCCATTTCCGATCGCTTCTGAGGCGATATGCCCGTGCCCGCGTCCTGTACTTCAACGCGAACCTCCGTTTCAGAACGGTAAACGTGAATTCTGGCTACCTGGCTTCCCGAATGGCGATGAATATTGGTCAGAGATTCTTGCACTATCCGGAAGATAGTCGTTTCCCAGTCCCGTGAAAGTCGTCCAAAATTGCTAGGGATTTCCAAATCCACGGCAATCTTGCTGCGCTCTGCAAATCCCTCCACATAGAGTCGGAGAGCGGAGGAGAGCCCGACTTCGTCCAATAGAGGCGGATGAAGCAGGTGAGAAATGGTCCGCACTTGCTTGGACAATTCGCCCACTAGATTCACGCTCTCTCTTACAAGATTGGCAGCGTTTGGGCCAATTTTGCTGGCTTCAGTTTCCAGGGGCGCCAAGTTCATACTCAGGGCAGCCAACATCTGCCCTGCGCTATCATGGAGCTCGCGAGCGAAATGCCTTCTTTCCTCGTCTTGTATCTGCAGCAACCTGCCTGAAAGCTCACGGACGCTGTCTTCTGCTCGCTTCCTTTCGGTAATATTGCGGGTCACCCTTGAAAAACCCTGCAAACGTCCCTCGTCGTCCCGCAAAGCGGTAACCACCACACTGGCCCAGAATCTTGAACCGTCCTTGCGCACGCGCCACCCTTCGTCCTCAACCCTGCCCTCAGCGGTCGCAGTCATGAGCTGGCGCTCCGGCTTGCCGTCGCGAATATCCTCTTCCGGATAAAAACAGGAAAAGTGTCGTCCGACGATCTCGTTGGCCCGATATCCTTTCGTTCGCTCCGCTCCAAGATTCCAACTGGCGACGTGTCCATCCGGGGTCAGCATGAAGATTGCATAATCCCTGACGCCCTCGATCAGGGACTGGTAGCGTTGCTCGCTTGCATCGAGCTGCAATCGCTGAGCTGCGAAACGCCTATCCACAGCCGATGTGAGTACAGCAACTCCGAGAACCAACAGAGTGACGGAGCTCACCCCTGTGAAGCCGAGCGTCGAGGTACTAACGGCATGAGCGGTATCGGGGACCATAGAAGAAGGCGTGAACCTGGCCGCGGCCATTCCCGTGTAATGCATGACGGGGATGGCGGCGCCCATCACGATGGCGCATCCGACCTTCCATCCGGCGGAAGCTCTGGCTTCCTCGCGAAAGTGAAAGGTGAGCCAGATTGCAGCTAGTGAAATTACGATGGCGAACACTACGGAGAGGGTCAGGAGCAAAGGCTCGTAGGAGCACATTGCGGACAGCCGCATGGCTGCCATGCCTGTGTAGTGCATGGTCGCAATACCACTCCCCATGATCGCGCTGCCAACCAGCGCCCGAGGCCAGCCCAATTGTTTGCGACTTACTACGAATAAGGCCACAGCGGAGGCAAATACCGCGGCGAGGAGGGACAGCACGACCGTGGGCCAATGGTAGAGCACTGGTATCGGCAAGCTAAAAGCGAGCATTCCGATATAGTGCATGGACCAAATCCCCAAGCCCATCGCAGTCGCCCCACATGCAAGCCAGGCAAGGCGTACTCTTCCGCTCGCAGCCGTGGTCCTTCCAGCGAGCTCAAGGGCGGCGTAGGAGGCACAAACCGCGATTAAGACGGAAAGCGCAACCAGATGATAGTTGTAGGAACCGGTCATCGTTTTTGGCGATTCGTCATGGCCCCATGGGGCCGTTTTGCGAATTCATCTACAAAATCCAATTCTCGACTGAAAAGTGCAGAATAGCTCGCCGCCGCCGCAAAACAGCAAGCGGCGTAGTATGAACCGTAATTTTTCACCGGTAAAGGGCCAGCGGGCCTATTCCCAGCTCTACGCGTAGAGCCGATTCGGGGAGACGGCGCAACTTGGCGCTAATGATGTCATAAGGAAGCTGCCTTGGTAAAGCAGAGTTCCACCTTGTCGCAGCCACATGAGAAGTTCCTCTTGGAGCCAAGTAGAAAGTTCCGCTTTCATAAGGCATGGCGGAACGACAAGAGGAGCTGTGGATGTCAAGCAAGGATCGCGATCGGTTGAAGGTGCTACGTGAGGTGAAGGCACATCACACAAGTGCGGGCGGGAGTTAGGGGTCAGTCCTCGTTGGGTGCGGAAGTTGTTGCGGCGGATGAGAGCGTGCGGCGACGGGGCGGCACAGAAACCGGACGCGGTCGAACGACAACGGCGTCACCAGCAAGCGCGGGATCGCTACAACGAAGCTTGTCAACGCGTGCCGGAACGACCTCTGTGGCAGGCAGCGCGCAGCTAACGAATACTACATGGATGAAAGCAGGGGAAGGCGCTCCTTCCCCTGCACCCCATCCCCAAAAAGCCAAACCCAAATTTCCAAAGCGGAAGTTTCTGCTTGGCTAAGAACCGGATCTTTCTACTTGGCCTTGACAGGATCGCGGCGGCTCTGCACTGCCATGGGCATGGCAGCTGATCTTGGAGCGAAAGCCAGTTTTCACTGCCGTTCTACAACCAGAACCGTGAATGTCCCCGGTTTTGGTTTCATCCGGGCTCTCTGCCCGTTGACTGTAGACGCGGGTTGCATCTCCGCTGCAGAAAGGAACAGACGTTTGGACTTCGGATCATAAGCCATGGTCTTGGCGCTTCTCTGCGTTTGAATGTCGCCGACGGCCTCATACTCGTTCGCGTTCTTCTGCCGGATCACCGATACCGTGCCGTCACCATTGGAGGCGAAGATCAACTTATTGTCCATATCGAAGGCGACCGCATCGACTCTGTCACCGATCGGAAGAGTAGTGATCACCTGACCGCTGTTAGAATCCATCACTGCCAAGACTTTGCTCCTGCAGCCTATAAACAACCGAGAGTTGGGAACATCCAAGGCCAGCCCGGTGGGAGTCTTACACCCGGCGATCGGCCATTTGTGAGTGACGGTCAGAGCCTGTGGGTCGAATGTGACCACCATGGCCGCTTCCTCCAGGTTCACGAAGCCTGTGCCTTTTCCGTCGACGATCGCGGCTTCCGCACCTCCGCCAAGGTCTATTTTCCCGATCACCGCCTGTTTCTCCGGATCAATCGCGGTGATCGCAGCCGCATCTCCGTGGCAGACCAGCACTCGGTTCGTCCGTGAATCGTAAAAGACAAAGTCCGGATCTTTGGGAACGGAAATGTTCTTTATCGTCTTGAATGTATTGGTGTCGAAGACCGAAACAGTCGAGTTCTCGCCGTTGGTCGTGAATCCAAGGTGCAGGTTCGGAACAATCGCAACGCCGTGCACGCCGGGCGTGTCTTCAATCCTGCCGAGCGCCGTTCCGGACTCCGCGTCGAGAACATTCACCTCTGTCCCATGCGAAACATAGAGGCGCTTGGAGGAACTATCAAATACGATGTAGTCAAAACCGCCATCACCCGGAATGGGGTATTTCTTCGTGACTTTGAATTGGGGGGCTTCCGCGGCCATACAGAGGCCCGCTAACGCCAGGACAATCCATAACCGCGCCAGTGTTTTCATCTTTAACTTATCCTCCTTCAGAGATGTACCTCAGTTTGTGCCTTCCTCTGTTCGGGGTGATTTACTCGTGCCCCAGATCCCAACGAAAGCCAAATGTATAGGTTGGTTTGTAGTACTCACGCTGCACCACAAACTGCGGACTGCCGTTGTAGAACCCGAAGACCGCATTGTTCAGATTTAGGCCCGAGACAATCGCCGTGACGCCCTTCCCAAGGTAGTAGCTGCCCTGTGCGTCGACCTGGAAGTGCGCGTATAGATAATTGTCACCACCGGGACCCTTGATGCCACCAGGCTGTGGGTTCGGAGTCGTAGCTGGTGGTGGTGTGGGGTTGAGAGAAAGATCGTGATACTGATATTGGAAAATATTCGGGCCATTATAGGCCAGACCCACGCGGAGGGAAAGCCGTCGTCGATCATAGGTTGGACTAATATTCCAGGTGTTTGGCGCTTGGCGGAGAAGTGCTGGGTTGTCGGTGCGCAGCGGGTCCACTTTTGTGGTCCCCGAAGTGGTGTAACTGTAATTCGCGGAGACGCCAAGCCCGCCCAGCAAGCCCGGAAGATAGGTGAAGTGTTGCTGGAAGGCCACTTCCAAGCCGGTTACGTATGCAGTGCCCGCGTTTGCTGGTATTGCCACAAAGTGACCTGCAAACGGTCCCGATGTCGCCAGGGTTACATTTGTGACGATGGGAGCAGTGATGCTCTTGTAGAAGAAACCTGCCTGCACCAGGCCGAGCGGGGTTAGATAGCGCTCATAGAGCACGTCGTAGTTGTTCGCATGCTCAGGCTTAAGCACGGCGCCCACGTTGAAGGTAGAAGGGGCTGTGCTGGTGTCTTCGGAGATCGCGGTCGTCAATTGCTGGGGAAGAGGACGCGACAGCCCGCGTCCGTAGACCAGGCGGAGCCCGGAGTCATTATCGATCCGGTAGCGCAGCGAGGCGCTCGGCAAAACATCAATGTAGGTGCCCGCAGCCTTCACGCAAAGACCCACGCAAGGGTTGATTGCCGTTGTGTTAATGGCAGCGGAGTAAAATTGCGTGCCTTCCAAGCGGACTCCGGTGACCAAAGTGAACCGGCTGAAATCAATCGTGTTCATTAGGTAACCAGTCGTGACGCGCTCCACGAGATCGAAATTGGCTGGGTTTGTCCCATACGTGCTGCTGGGATTGTTGGGGTCCAAGATGAAGTTACTGGGGTTAGCCTTGAAATACGCGCCAATCTTATCCCAGCTAGCCAAGGCCCCTAACGGATAAGATCCGTCATAGTAGTTCTTGTCGGTAAGATTGGTGGGAAACGTACTGATCGGCAAGTTTAGGTTCAACGCGGGATTAGGCGCGTAGAAATTTTCGAAGGAATCATCGAACTTATGGGCATTGCGAATTCTGAAGCCCATCTCGAATCGCCCCAAGTGCGACCCCACTTGATAGATTCGGCCCGCCGACACTTGAGCCTGTAGATTAAGTTGGCTGGCCTGCCCGTGGGCTGCGTCTTCAATGGTAGTGAGTTGGAAATTGGTAGGCTTGTAAGCTTCCGTATAGCAAATGGGCGTCCACTGTGGGCGATAAACGCTCTTGGTTGCGTTGGGATCGTACTGACACTGACTCGCAGGTCCGGTATACGAAAAGGTGTCAATCGACTCACCTCCGTTGATGGGATTAAAAACTCGAGAACGTGAGGCGGAGAGTCCCCAGCTGGCATAATATTTAGCAAAGACGTGGTTGCCACCCAGCAGCAGGCTTCCCACCTGATAGTGCGCGGCGCGAATCTCGGTGTTGAAGGATGGGTTACCTGGCGACCCCAGCGCGGGATCATTATTTACCAGCGAATAAGCCCACCGGCGACCGGAGTCCTTGAAGTCCGAGAAGAGGCCGCGAACGTAAACCACGGAAGAGTCTGCAAGTTTGTAATCCACGCTCCCGCCGATACCGTAGCGGTTGCGGTTGAATTTGTACTCGCGAATGTCCGTTCCTGAGTAGTCAGGGGCAAAAGCCGTTCCGGGAAGAATCGTGGGAATGGGTTCAATGTCGTTGATGCCGCGGCCATTGTAGTCATAAGATCCGCTGAAGAGTACGCCGAGGCGCTTCTGGAAGCCGAAGCGCTTGCCGGCGGTCAACCCGAATTCGGACACGGGGACCTTGTTGATGATGGGCGTAAACCCTCCCGATCCGTAGATTGAGAGGGTGGGGCGATCGCCGGCTTTCTTGGTCACCAGGTTCACGGTTCCGCCGATAGCATCGCCATCCTGGTTGGCCTGCAGCGTCTTGTTGATCTGGACCGATTCGATCAAGTCCGCCGGAATGACGTCCAACTTCACCTGCCGTATACCGCCCTCCGGCGAGGGAACTTCCACTCCGTCGATGGTCAGATTACTCAGGCGCGGCTCCGTACCCCGAATTTGGACGTACTTGCCTTCACCCTCGTCACGCTCCAGCGTAACCCCAGGCAACCGGCCCACGGCGTCGGCAATATTCGCGTTGGGCAGGCTCGTGATCACCTGGGCCGGCAAAACATTGAGGATGTTATCCGCCGTCCGAATTTCGTTGATCGCCTCGGCTTCCCCGTGCGCGCGTTCCACGGTTACGATGACGCTTTCCCCTTCGGAAGAAACGTTCAAAACGGCGTCCACGCGCGCCGTCCGACCGGGAGCTACCGTGACCGATGTCTGGAACCTGGCGAATCCCACATACGAGACCACGAGCGTGTAGTTGTCCGGAGCCAGGTTCGCAATCGAGAATTGACCTTCGGCGTCGGAGACGGTTGACAGGCCCTTCGGCTGCAACTCAACGCTGGCACCCGGTAAAACGGCGTCGCTCGTGTCTTTAACCACACCGCTAATTTTGCCGGTTGCCTGCTGTGCGCTGGCTGGCGTCAGCCCCAACAAGCTCACGATTACCGACACCACGACGAGCGATCCCAAGCGAGCCCGCATAACCAAAATCTCCAATTTGATTTGGGGTTTCTGAGTAACAGTCGGAACTCTTAATATAGTAAGACTTCCCACTGTGCACAGTAGAAGGGAAGTGTGAACGTGGGGTTACAATGAGGTTAAGATGATATTAAAAAATTCGCCGGGCACCGGGACCGGCAGCTCGTGTGCTTAAGGTTCCCTTAAGGTTCGTGGAGTATGGAGCTCGGATGCGGAGATGCTTAGCTGTCGGCGCGAACACATTACACGCAGAGCCCTGGTCTTTGCTGGTTTTCTTTTTGAAGGGTTACGCCGCGCGGCAAGCCTCACGCGCGGGCTTAGAACTTGGGAGGTGTACCGGGCTCTTGCAATTGGGATAGTTCGGACACGCCAAATAGATCGTTAAAAGCGACCTTCTGACTACGAGCTGTGTGTGGCAGCGGGGACAGCACGGTGTCGATTTCATCGATTCGCCACCTCTGCCTCTATTCAAATATGGGTCAGCACATGTGCGCAATACAGGAATCACCGTAGAAAGCTGGGTTGATTTGCAGTGATTGAGTCTGCACAAACGCGGGCTTCTGCCATTTTGAGATGTCCAGTCCTTCGGCGGTGGCTGATTCGGACCTTTGTTTCTTCTTGCCGAAAATGTCGAGGATCTCGTCTACAGGGTTCGGTGCCGTTGGGTGTTCGGCTGGCCTTGATTTGGATTCGCATTCCTTCGTCGCAGCAAGTTCCACAGAATGCCAGAGGCCACCACCAGCGGATTGTCTACGACCGAAAGAACTGCTTCTCCGGAGTTTCCGGAATCGGCGCAAAACCGCTCTTGCTGAGTCACCAGTGCTATCCGGTAGTGCCTCAGTTTGTAGACGCGCCAAAAGCGAGTATGCCACATGTCAGCGGCTATTTTGAAACTGAGACACCACCTGCTATCCCACTCTCTTCTCCTTCCCTAGTCGCCACCTATTGCGCGCCCAGAATGCGCGTGCCGCCGATCTGTTTGAGGAACCAGGCCTGCGTAACGGTGGTGCTAGGATCCACGTGCAGATCGTCCGGATATGTGGCCAGCGCGTTGCCGTCCAGATACGTATCGGGGAAGAAATACTCCAGCAGGTTGCGGGTGCCGTTGGGACAAGCCGTGCCGTTCACGCAGATCGCCCCTTTGTGCATGATCCCGGTTGCCGGCTTGATATATAGAACGGGTACGTTGCGGAAGGCATTCTGAGTTTGCGCCATAAAGATTTGCCACTGCGCATTCGGGTCCATATAGTCCGATGACGACGTGCCGTAGAAGAAGATGTTCAGCTTGCCGGCATCCCCTGCGACTACCCATGGCTCTACCGACGTCTTCGCGTTGGCGCCGGTATTCACTTGCACCGGCGTTGTCCAGCTTGCGCCCTGGTCGCGCGAACTGGTGAGCAGCGAGCGCCGGCCGTCGTTGAATACGACATGCAGGTTTCCGCCGCGGTCGATCGCGATTGCCGGGAACACGTGCTGGAGCGACGTGCCGCTGGCCGACTGGTAGATGAGCTTAAGCAACCAATTCAAGCCGCCATCGGTGGATTTGGCCAGATAAACATGGTTGGGATAGGCACCGATGAACACCATGTAAACGTTGCCGTTGCTCTGGTCTACCACCATGTTGCCCTGGTCGCCCGGCTGCACTCCCAGCACAGGCTTTGTGACTTCGGCGACTTGCGGGAAGCTGATGCCGCCATCGAACGACTTGGCCACGTAAATGGTCAGAGTGGAGTTGTCCAGTGTGCCCAATTGTTTGGTGGTCAGATAAACCATGTTCTGCCCGTAGAAGGCCAGCCACTGGCGATCATCCTCCGGCAGGTCGGAGGCAAAGGGATTGCAAAGCCAGGTGGTGGCACTATCGGAAGAGGCGCAGTTGGTGACCGATCCCAGCCACAGCGAAGCCAGCGCCAACTTGCCGCTGGAACCAACAGTGATGTCTTCATCGCCGCCGCCTATGCCCACGCCTGTGCCGGCGCCCGCGGCCGCTGCGGCTTGGGTGCCATCGGGTTCGCCCAGATAGTCAAACGTATTGCCGCCATCCA
>Ga0137416_10001317_pt1 | contig 12610 bp, 7 predicted proteins | sample CZODoug3_1_1_16f_FD_108282 | JGI IMG/M metagenome (GOLD analysis project Ga0137416, IMG submission 108282) | Vadose zone soil fungal communities from Angelo Coast Range Reserve, California, USA - CZODoug3_1_1_16fungal (Illumina Assembly) | ecosystem: Environmental > Terrestrial > Soil > Vadose...
CGTCGCCGGTGGCGACCGCGCCCCGGGCGACGAAGACCAGTCGGCTGTGCGCACACTCGTCGTTGTCCAGCCACGACCGCAGCTGGCCAAGCACCCGGGAAGTCAAGGCGTGCGTCTGACCGGTTGGCTCGGCCTCGGGAGCACTGGCGATCGGCGCCAGAACGACGCCCGGGACCGCGCCGGCCTCCGCCAGCGCCGCGACATCCGGGTAGACGTCGACGGGTACGCCGAGGTCTACCGCTTCCGCCAGCGCGAACGTGTCCCTGCCGAGTACGGCCAGCCGGCCGTCGCCCGCCGGCGCCGCGGTGACCGGGACCCAGTCCAGCCGGAACAGCCAGTCGGCACCAGTGACCACCGGGTTTCCGTCAACAGCCCGCAATGTCAACGACTCGACCGAAAGGACCGACTCCCCGGCGGCGTCGACGACCTCGATCGCCAGCGCGTCGTCGGCCACCGGCCGGAGCCGCGCGCGTACGACCGTGGCGCCGCGGGCCCGCAGCCGTATGCCTTCCCACACGAACGGCAGCCGGTCACCGCCAGCGAAGTGCGCCGCATGCAACACCGCGTCCAGCAGCGCGGGATGGATCCCGAAGCTGTCGCTGTCCGCCGCGACCACATCGGGCAGCGCGACCTCGGCGAACAGCTCGTCTCCCAGCCGCCAGGCGGCGCGCAGCCCTTGAAAAGCCGGCCCGTACGCGAAACCCTGCTCGGTGAGCCGGTCGTAGAACCCCTCGGCGGGCAACGGTTCCGCACCGGTTGGGGGCCAGTCCTCGACCGGCCCGGTCTCCTCGGCCGGCCCCGGCCCCAGGACGCCGGTGGCGTGTTTGGTCCACGGGCGGTCGTCGGCGTCGTCGAGTCGCGAGTGGATCGTGAGCGTGCGCCGTCCCGAGTTGTCAGCGCCGCCGATCCACACCTGCACCTGGAGGCCGTCGCGATCGGGCAGCCGCAAGGGTGCAACGAGGGCGAGCTCCTCCACGAGCTCACACCCGACCTCCTCGCCCGCTCGGAGCGCGAGCTCAACAAAGGCGGACCCGGGGAGCAGCGGCGCGCTCCGCACGGCGTGGTCTTTCAGCCATGGTTGGGACCCCAGGGAAAGCCGGCCGGTGAGCAGGACGCTGTCCGACTCGGCGAGCGAGACGGCGGCCGCCAGCAGCGGATGTTGCGCCACGCCGAGCCCCGCGGCCCGTACGTCACCGGTCGCCCCGTTGCCGTCCCGGGGCCAGAACCGCTTGTGCCGGAACGCGTAGGTGGGGAGGTCCATCCGCCTGGCACCGGTGCCGGCGAAGTATCCGCCCCAGTTCACCGGGACGCCGGAGGTGTGTAGGCCGGCCACCGCGGTGGTGATGCTCCTGATCTCGTCCCGATCGGGCCGGAGCGCGGCCACGGTCGTGATGGCCTCGGCGGAACCGGCCAGGCAAGTTTGGGTCATCGCGCTGAGCGACGCGTCCGGACCGAGCTCCAGGTACGCGCTGACCCCGTGGCCGGCCAACCATCTGGCGCCGTCGGCGAACCGTACCGGCTGCCGAACGTGCTCGACCCAGTGCTCCACCGAGCTGAGCTGCTCCACCGTGGACAGTTGGCCGGTCAGCCCGGACACCAGCGGCAGCAACGGTTCCCGCGGTGACAGGCCGGCGAGCGCCTCTCGGAACTCGGCAAGCATCGGATCCATGTGCGGCGAATGGAACGCGTGCGAAACCCGAAGCCGTCTGGTCCGGCGCCCCAGTTCGGCGAAATGGGCCGCGATCGCGGACGCCATGTCCTCGTCGCCGGAGATGACGACGGCCTGGGGCCCGTTGACGGCCGCGATGGACACCCGCTCGGCACCGTCGGCGAGCAGTGGCGCGACCTCGTTCTCGGTCGCCTGAAGGGAAAACATGGCGCCGCCGGCCGGCAATGCCCGCATCAGACGGCCGCGGACCGCAACGAGTCGAGCCGCGCTGGGCAGGTCGAGCACACCGGCCACGTGCGCCGCGGATATCTCGCCGACCGAGTGCCCGATGAGAAAGTCCGAGCGTACGCCCCAGGATTCGACGAGCCGGAACAGCGCGATCTCGAGAGCGAACAGCGCCGGCTGGGCACACCCGGTGTCATCCAACGCCGCCGCGTCGTCACCCCAGATCACGTCTCGAAGCGGATGGTCCAGGTGGGTGTCCAACTCGGTGAGCACAGCGTCGAACGCCTCGGCGAACACCGGGAATCGACGGTAAAGCTGCCGGCCCATCGACAGGTGTTGGGATCCCTGGCCGGTGAACAACAGCGCCAGTTTCGGCCTACCCTGTACCAGTGCGTCGGCGTCCGATCCGACCTCGAGCAGAGCCGCTACTGCCTCCCGGCGGTCGGCGGCGACCACCACCGCGCGATGCTCAAGCTGCGCCCGTGTAGTGGCCAACGAAAATGCCGTATCGGCGACGTCAACGCCGTCATTGGTGTCCATAGTGGACAGCAGCCTGACGGCCTGCGCGCGCAGCGCTTCACGGCTGCGGGCCGAGATCAGCAACGGTACGACGCCGGGCTCGATCGGCTGCTCCCCCGCGGGTTCCGGTTCCGGCTCGGGTGCCTGCTCAAGAATGACGTGCGCGTTGGTGCCACTGAGCCCGAACGACGAGACGCCGGCCCGGCGAGATTCCGCCGTCTCAGGCCACGGCCGACGCTCGGTCAGCAGCCGAACCGCACCTACTGTCCAGTCCACCTGGGACGACGGGGCGTCCACGTGCAGGGTCATCGGCAGCACGCCGTGCCGCATCGCCATGACCAGCTTGATCACGCCTGCCACTCCGGCGGCGGCCTGGGTGTGGCCCAGGTTCGACTTGATCGAACCGAGCCACAGCGGCCGGTCCGGGTCGCGATGACGGCCGTACGTGGCCAACAGCGCTTGCGCCTCCACCGGATCGCCGAGTCTTGTGCCGGTCCCGTGCCCGTCCACGACGTCGACCTGGCCAGCCGTAACCCGGGCGTTGACCAACGCCTCCTCGATCACCCGCTGCTGCGAGGGGCCGTTAGGCGCGGTCAGGCCGTTTGAAGCGCCGTCGGAATTCACCGCGCTCCCCCGTACGACCGCCAACACGTCGTGGCCGTTGCGCAACGCGTCGGGCAACCGCTCCAGTACGAGCAGGCCGACACCCTCGCTCCACCCCGTACCATCCGCGGAGTCGGCGAACGAACGACAGTGCCCGTCGGCGGAAAGCCCGGCCTGACGGCTGAATTCCAGGAATGTCAACGGACTCGACATCACCGTGACGCCACCGGCAAGTGCGAGCGAACATTCGCCCGCACGCAGTGCCTGGGTCGCGAGATGGATGGCCACCAGGGACGACGAGCATGCGGTGTCGACGGTCATCGACGGTCCAACGGCGCCGAAAACGTACGACAGCCGGCCGGAGATGACGCTGGTGGTGGTGCCGGTGAGCCGGAAGCCGTCGACATTATCCGCCGGGCCGAGCCGATAGTCCTGTGGTATCGCACCGACGAACATCCCAGTCCGACTGCCACGGACGGCCAGCGGATCGATGCCGGCCCGTTCGAAACCCTCCCAGGCGCACTCCAGCAGGAGCCGCTGCTGCGGGTCCATCGACAGGGCCTCGCGTGGGGAGATCCCGAAGAAGTCCGCGTCGAACTCCGGTGCGTCGTGCAGGAAGCCACCGGACAAGGTCGAAGACGATCCGAGCTCCCGCAGATCCCAGCCGCGGTCAGCCGGGAACTCCGTGACGCCGTGACCGCCGTCGGCGACCATCCGCCACAGATCCTCCGGGGAGTCGATCCCACCCGGATAGCGGCAGCTCATCCCGACGATCGCGACCGGTTCCCAGGCGGTCTCCTCCAGCTCGCGCACCCGCTGCCGGGTTCGCTGGAGGTCCGCACTCGCTCGCTTGAGGTAGTCGCGGAGCCGCTGCTCGTTATCCATCTCACCTCGACACATCTCTGCGGGCCTGGGCCGCTTTGGGCGGCACCGCGAGGCCCACAGTCCTCCGGGATCCAAGGTGACCGGACCGCCGGCCCGTCACGGGCGCCCGGCATGCCCGGGACGGAGTTTCGAGCGGCATGACAGGTTTTCCCACGGCCGCATGAAACGCGTCCCTCGGCCGAGTGCCGAGGTCTCCGATGCCTTGCGGCGAGTCTGGCCGCGCGACAACCGATAAATACCTAGTCCTGATCCCCCGTTACCCGGTGATCCGCGCGGCGCCAGGCCGATCAGGTCTGGTGTTTTGTCCATGGATTTCGGGCTTCACTGGGATCTGTGACCGATCGGCGATGACCCGGCCATGAGCCGCGCCCGTCTCTGGGAGTTGCCTGTGCTCATCAGAATCCTGGGTGCTCACCTCATGCCGTACCGCCGCAAGCTGTCCGTTTTGCTTGCACTGCAGCTGATACAGATCACCGCGATGTTGCTACTGCCAACGCTCAACGCGGACATCGTCGACAACGGGCTCGTGCCGGGCGACACCAACTACATCCTGCGGGTCGGCGCGCTGATGCTCGGCGTGGCAGTCGTGCAGTTGATCTCCAACATCGGAGCCGTGCGAGCCAGTACGCACATCGCGATCGGGGTCGGCCGAGATATCCGTCAGGCGATATTCCGCCGGGTGCAGGACTTTTCTGTGCTTGAAGTCGGCAAGTTCGGTACAGCGTCGCTAACCACCCGAACCCTCAACGACGTCCAGCAGATACAGACCCTGGCATTGGAGGGGCTCACCGCGGTCCTGGTCGCGCCCATCACCTGCGTGGTGAGCGTGGTACTGGCACTGCAACAGGGCCGCACGCTGACCTTGGTGTTACTGCTTCTCGTCCCAGTCACGGTGGGAGTGTCAGCCGGGATCATCCTCGGACTGGTCCCGCTGTACGTCCGGATCCAGGCGACCACCGACCGACTCAACCGCGTGCTGCACGAACAGATCACCGGTGTCCGGGTGGTACGGGCATTCGTCCGCGACACCCACGAACGCACCCGGTTCGGTCGGGTCAACGCCGAGCTGTTCCGGCTGGGCATGCGGGCCGGCCGCCTCGGAGCGGTGATGTTTCCCGCCATAATCCTCATCGGCAACGTCTTTACCGTTGCCGTGGTCTGGGTTGGCGGTCACCTCATCGATGCCGGGCAGATCGAGATCGGTGCGCTCAGCGGGTTCCTGGGTTACCTCGGCCTCATCATCACGTCTGTAGTGATAGCCGTTCACACCCTCCTCGAGCTTCCCCGGGCCCGAGTCAGCGCCCACCGGATCCAGGAAGTACTGCGCACCGAACCAACGATGCCGCCCGGCAGCCGCCCACTGCGGCACAGCCGTAGCCGGGTCGAACTGCGAAGGGTCGAGTTTCGCTACGCCCGCGCCGAATCCGCCTGCCTGCAGGACATCGACCTGTCGGTTGGCCACGGTGAACGGGTCGGCATCATCGGCAACACGGGCAGCGGCAAGACCACCCTGCTGACCCTCGTGCTCCGGCTCGCCGACGTCACTTCCGGAGCAGTGCTCGTCAACGGCGTCGACGTGCGTGAGCTCCACCCGGCGGCACTCTGCCGGACAGTCGGCCTGGTCCCGCAGCGTCCCATCCTCTTCAGCGGAACGGTGGCAACCAACCTCCGTTATGGGGCACCAGAAGCCACCGACGCCGAACTCTGGCACGCGTTGGAGGTTGCCCAAGCCCGGACATTCGTCGAAGTCATGCCCGGTGGCCTGCACACCAGGATCGTGCAGGGCGGTACGAATGTCTCCGGCGGACAGCGGCAGCGCCTCTCGCTCGCCCGCACTTTGCTGCGCCGGCCCGACATCTACCTGCTCGATGACTGCTTCACCGCGCTCGACCAGACCACCGAGGCCAGACTGCGCGCCGCTCTCGCGGCCGAAACCAGGAACGCGACGACGCTCGAAGTCGCGCAACGGGTGACCACCATCGAGCACGCCGACCAGATCGTCGTTCTGCAGGAGGGCCGGATCGCCGGCACCGGGACCCACCACGAGCTTCTCGGGAGCAACGTCGTGTACGGCGAGATCGTGAGCTCCCAGCTGGCCGGGGAGGAGGTGCACTGATGGCCGACCACCGGTCAGCACAAAGCCCGCTTGACACGGTGCGCCGGCTCGGTGCCTTGCTGCGGCCGTACCGGCCCACCATCGGCGCGCTGCTGGCGCTGGGCATCTGTGGCATCGTGCTCAACGCGCTCGCCCCGCTGCTGCTCGGCCGCGCCACCGACCTGATCTTCAGCGGCCTGATCAGCAAGGGCCTTCCGGCCGGGTTGACCAAGGACGAAGCGATCGCGCGGCTGCGGGCCGAGGGGCACGGCATCCTCGCCGAGGTGTACAGCACGGTCGACCTGCAGCCGGGCCACGGCGTCGACTTCGGCCAGGTGGGCCGGATCATGGCGGTCCTGCTCGCGCTCTTCGCCGGCGCGGCGCTGTTCATGTTGATCCAGGAACGGCTGGCTGTGACGGTGGTGCAGCGAGTCACGTCCAACTTGCGCGAGCGTGCGCAGGCGAAGCTAGCGGCGCTGCCGTTGAGCTACTTCGACCGCAAGCCGCGCGGCGAACTGCTGAGCCAGGTGACCAACGACATCGACAACCTTCAACGAACGATGCGGGAGGTTCTCAACCAGTTCGTCAACTCCGTCTGCGCCATTCTGGGCGCACTGAGCCTCATGTTCGCCATCTCCCCGCTCCTGGCCGGGCTGGCCTTGATCGCGGTACCCCTGTCCGGTCTGCTCGCGGCTCGGATCGCCCGACGGGCGCAGCCACGCTTCGCGGAGCTTTGGTCGGCCACCGGGAACCTCAACGGGTACGTGGAGGAGATCTACAGCGGACATCAGCTGGTCAGGGCATTCGACCGGCGTCATGCCGCCGAGCGCGACTTCGACCAGTACAACGAGCAGCTGTGCCGGGCCGGCGCCAACGCGAACTTCCTGTCCCAGACGATCGAACCTACGATGATCTTCGTCGGAAATCTCAGCTATGTCGTGCTGGTCGTCGGCGGAGCGTTGCGGGTGACAACGGGGGACCTCTCGCTCGGTGCGGTCCAAGCGTTCCTCCAGTACACCCTCCAGTTCAGCAGCAAAGCGGCCCAGATCGGCAGTCTCGCCAGCGGGCTACAGTCCGGCATCGCGTCGGCCGCACACCTGTTCGAGCTGCTCGACGCACCGGAGCAGCCGGCCGACCCGGCCACCCCCGACCGGCCGCCGGCCGAGGTACGCGGCCGGGTGGAGTTCGATCGGGTGTGTTTCCGTTACGCGCAGGACACACCACTCATCGACGACGTGAGCCTGACCGCCGAGCCGGGACAGACGGTGGCCATCGTCGGCCCGAGTGGTGCGGGCAAAACTACGCTGGGCAACCTGTTGGTGCGGTTCTACGACGTCCACAGTGGACGGATCCTGCTGGACGGCACGGACATCGCGTCGATGCGCCGCGAGGACGTGCACGCACGGACCGGCCTGGTTCTTCAGGACCCCTGGTTGTTCAACGGCACGATCGCGGACAACATCGCCTACGGGCGCCCCACCGCGACCCGCGCGGAGATCGTGGCCGCCGCCCGGGCCGCCCGGTTGGACCACCTGATCCGCACCCTGCCGAACGGCTACGACACCGTACTCGACGAGTCGACCGGGGTCAGTGACGGTGAGAAGCAACTCCTCACCGTCGCCAGGACGTTCCTCACCGATCCGCCGATCCTGATCCTGGACGAGGCGACGAGCTCGGTCGACACTCGCAGCGAGGTTCTCGTCAAGCAGGCGATGAAATCCCTGCGTGGCGGCCGGACCAGCTTCGTCGTCGCGCATCGCCTGTCCACGATCCGGGACGCGGACATGATCCTCGTCATGGATTCTGGGAGGATCGTCGAGCGTGGCACCCACGACGAGCTGATCGTGCGCGGCGGTGCGTACGCCCGCCTACATGCCGGCCAGCACAACAAGGCCGACGAGCGCTGATAGCGACCTCCCCGGTACCGAATTGAAAGGACCAGTGGAGGACGGGAATCGCGTTCGCACCCCGCCCGAACCACACCGGCCCCCGGATCCGCGGCGGATCCGGGGGCCAAGCAGCAGGCCGGTGGCGGGCCAGCCGTTCCGGGGTGCCCCCGCTCTACCAGGTCACCGGAACCGCCGCCAGGGAGGACGAGAGGCGGTTGCTGTTCGCATTGTTCAGCTCCTGCACCGACACCGTCAGGCGTAGATTCGGCAGCTGGGTGAGCAGCGCACTGAAAGCCTCCTGGAGCTCCATCCTCGCCAGCGGTGCGCCGATGCAGTGCCACGCACCACGGGCGAAGGTGATATGCGGGTTCGGCGCCCTGTCGAAGTCGACCCGGGCAGGGTCGTCGAACGCGCGCCGGTCGAAGTTGGCGAGCCCAAAGTCCAGCATGACGAGCTCGCCCCGGCGCATGGTGACGTCCCCGATCTCGATGTCCTCCAACGCGTAGTGCGGTTGCACCGAGCCGCCGAAGTTCGCCGTACGCAACAACTCCTCGATCGCATTGGGCAGCACGTCCGGACTGTCCAACACCTTCTGGCGAAGCTCGGCGTCGGCCAGGAGTCGGACCATGCCGTTGCCGATGTGCGGCCCGACGCTGTTCCCGGCGAAGAGCAGCACTCCCATCATCATCGCGGCCTCGGCGTCGGAGACACCGGCCGCGCACATCCCGGAAAGGACGTCGCCGTCGGGGCTGACCCGTTTCCTGGCCGCGAGGTCCTCGAGATAGCCGAGGAGCCGCTGGGCGTTGGCTGTGGCCCCATGCTGGTCGTCGAGGTCGCTCATGCCGTACACGAGCCCGGTCACCGTCTCCCACTCGCTCTCCGGCACACCGAGCAGTTCATACGTGACCTGGGCCGCCACCGGGTAGCCGAACGCGACCAGCAGATCGACCGGCGGCCCCGAGGCGAGCACTCCGTCCAAGGTGGAGTTGACGATGGACCGCACCCGCTCCCGAAACCCTTTCATCCTGCGATTGGTGAAATATGGAGCGAGGAGCAGGCGGAATCGTGCGTGCGCCTCATAATCGTCGCCCTTCCCGGCAAACGAACGGATCCAGTGGAAGATCGGTGCCCTGACATACTGTGCGGCGTTGTCCGGGTCCGAATGCGTCCGGCCGAGGCGGCGGTCGAGCAGGAGCTCCCTGATTTCCGGATAGCCGATGACCAGCCACGCCTCGTCGCCGGCCGGGGTCTTCACCCGCCAGACCGGCTTTTCGTCGAGCATCGCCTCCAGCGCGGAGTTGCGTCCCAAGACGGGCGAGCTCATTGTTTCCATCGTGGGCAGTTCTTCAGCCACAGTCGGGGCTCCATCTACTCGACTCTCCGAGAACCTGCGAAACGCACGGCTGCGATTTCGCGGCGAGCAGGGCTTCGCCGTATTCACGTTCACGGCTCACCTGCCGCAGGTCCGACTCCACCATCATGGCCATCAGGTCCCCGAATGCGACGGTTGGCGTCCAGCACAGAGCCACCCGGGCCTGGCGGGCGTCGGCCTCGTAGGAGAGCTCGTCGGGCTGCACGAGGTCTACCTCATCGACCAGGCTGGCCTGGTCCATGAGGTCGCCGTCCACAAAGGCCAGCTCGGTGACAAGGCGGTTGACTCGCATCCAGCGGGGATTCGCCTGTCCCCTGATCAGTCCCCAAACCTGGTACCCCTGCGCGAGGAGGTGCTCGGCCAGGTGCGACCCGTCCTGGCCGGCAATTCCAGTGATGAGCGCGCGCTTGGACATTTATCCCCTCCCACCGCTGCCCACGAGCCACACCGACGGGCCTAAGATTCCATCGCAAACCCGGCAACGCGTGATCTGGCTGTGGAACGCCCGCATGAGCAGCAGGTGAGCCCGCTCCGCCGGGCAGGTGCCCAAGCGGCGGCCCAACACCGACGCTGGCAGTACGGGCAGTTTGCCGTCAAGGGATTCGCCGAATGCTAGGGGAATCACGACACATTCGGCGTCGACCGGGAAGCTAGACAATACCCGGCCGCCTGTCGGTTCATATGAGTTGGCGCTCACCTACCACCAACCGGGGAGGACGCGGTTCGTGACCAAGACAAGCATCGAAGCGAACAGCTGGCTGCGGCGCTACCGCCCGGCCGAAAGCAGCGCGACCCGCTTGGTGTGTCTTCCACACGCCGGCGGCGCGGCCGCTATCCGGTTCGGCCGGACCGGGTCATCCGCTGCCCGATCGTCGCCCTGGTCGGGGAGGCCGACCCGATGACGACGGTCGAGGAGGCCAGCCGGTGGCGGGAGCACACCACCGGCGCCTTCCGGTTGCACCGGTTTGCCGGCGGACATTTCTACCTCACCAACCAGCACGCGGCGGTCAACCGCGTCATCGCTGATGAACTAGCCGCCGCGGCCAAGTTGGCGTCAACGCCCGGAGAGGAGACATCGACATGACCGCGGCACAGATCGTCGTCCTGCAAGGTCCCTGAGACCGGTTGACGAAACACTCCCTGAACGAAGCCTGCGAGCTGATCGAAAAAATCCAGGTCCAGGTCGGTTCGGGCCACGAACACTACTCACCCAGCGGCGAGTTGGCGGTGCTCGACGGGGCACGCTAGCCGCTGTTCTGCTGGTGCGGCCGGACCAAGATCGCCGAATAGCGACGCGCCGGGACGGCTTATGAGAGCTCCACTCCCACCGCGCAGCTCGACGGCGGTGAGCAGTCGAACCCGAGGTCACGGAAGGCCCGACGCCCATTTCATCCGCTGGGCCAACAAGCACAAACTCACCAGCCTCGACGCCCCCCTCCATCAGGTGGAACGGGCCCTCCCGAGTGATCGACACCGAGGCCCGCTGGGAGCAAGCCCGCAGGCTTCTGCACGACGAGTCCCTCAAACCCGAAGATCGCGCGGCCGGGCTGATCCTGTTGCTCTACGCCCAACCAGGACAAGCCCGATCCACCGCACTGTTCAAACTCACAACTGACCTGCCCGCCGCTCTGCTCGCCCGCATGCTCGGCATCCACATCTCCGTCGCTGTCGCCTGGCAACGGGCCAGCAGCGGCGACTGGACCGGCTACGCCGCCGACATCGGCCGCCGACCCGAGCCACATCGATAGGCATTCGGACAGTTCTGATATTCGACGTCGCCAGAGAGAGGAGATCAACACCAAACCAAGGAAGCAGCGCAACGCGCCCGCGAGCCCCCGAACAGTTCGGCGGGATCCCAGGCCACGACGATCTGGCGATCCGAGGAAACCCACCTCAACTGGCTCGCCTCACTCTGAAGGTTATGTAACCCCCAACGCCAATCCCAACCCGGACGAGCACGTCAACACCGCGATCACGCTCGGCCGGGTGCATAACGTGATCGGGCACAGCTTCGGCATGGTCGCGTTGGGGTTTCGATTTCCTGGCAGTGCCAGGCCTTCCGCGCGGGCGCTCATCTGAGCACCAAGGCACTCATTTCTTCGCTAGCAGTTGACACCGAGCGGCGTCGGCATAACAGTTTTAAGCCATAACCCACCTGATCGGTTGACAACCGATTGGGGGTCAACCGACAGAGGACCTGACTGATCGGCTCGAGGGACGATCAAGCCGTTCCCGGTCGCTGACACCCGAAAATGGCTGGGGTGGAGCCGCCGGTTAATAGTGGCCTATGGACCTGGAGGAGATGTGCCAAGCCCCCGTAGACCGACCCTGGCGCTCGTCGTGGCGACGCCTCACGCCTCGCGCGTCGCGGACCGGTGTCAACGTCACGGTCGCCATGGCGCGAGCGTGACGTCCGGGACAAGATCAGCCAGCACGGCCCGACCAGGCTGGCGGTATGACGTGTCGATGCGGCGTCGCTCGGAGGTACCGATCCAGGCTTAAGGACGAGTTGCCGGTCCGGACGTACGTGCACCGGGCAGTCCGCTCCGGCACTTGACCAGGGTGTTCAAGCCATTAATTATTTCGACGCTCGGAATCTGGTCGTCCGCGCGTCGAGCAGAGGTGCCGCTGCATGAGCGATGCCGCCATATTTGGGAATGACTATAGGTAAGGGGTCGCGCCAGCGGGCGCGGATGGCGGTCAAGCTGTGCGCGTATCCAGATGAATGCGTTATATTCTATGGCAAAGTCGCCGTCGGCGCGGTCTAGTTTCCCACTTGGCACGACCACCCCGATGGATCACTAGTGGGCGTTTAGATCACTAGTGGGCGTTCTTCGCAAATCTTGCTGGAGGTGGGGATTGACAAGCCGACTCTCTCCAAGAGATTTTGGAGTTGTATCGCGTTCGTTCTGTCGAGGCTCTTAAGTACGGACACTTAAGTACGCACACTTAAGTACGCACACTTAGGTTCGCGCAGAGGAGGGTCCAATTTGGGTAGCTACGTGTGGTACACCCGCAATAGTCCCATGATGGAAACTATGTGAACAATTCCACGATGGAAACTTCTCAACAGCCCGCGCGCTTAGGGGTCACAACGGAACGATTTGTGACGCCAATCGCGCTCGGAGGCGCATCCGGGAGGCCAGGCAATTCAATGACCGACACTGCTCACTACAGCGCGTCACGCACAATCAGTGCGCTTCCTCCAACGCATAACGCCCTCAGGAATAAGTCCCACAACCAACCCGTCAGCCAAGACACTTTCCTCACGTGCTGCTGGGCGGGCTTAGAGCCAGGCCTGTCTGTTGTTTCCGCAAACGAAAGATTTCTCCAGCAGTTTGATCGACCAGCCA
>Ga0137416_10001318_pt1 | contig 12608 bp, 11 predicted proteins | sample CZODoug3_1_1_16f_FD_108282 | JGI IMG/M metagenome (GOLD analysis project Ga0137416, IMG submission 108282) | Vadose zone soil fungal communities from Angelo Coast Range Reserve, California, USA - CZODoug3_1_1_16fungal (Illumina Assembly) | ecosystem: Environmental > Terrestrial > Soil > Vadose...
CCTAATTGCCGCGGTTGAACAACTCAAACGAATCCGGTCGCGCGCGAAGTTAGCCCGATTCAGGTGACCACGACAGGCGTAGGAACCGCTGTGCGGGACTGTCGTTGATCTCGTGGGTGGTGGGCGGTGTCGCGGGACATGATCTCGAGGATCATCGATAAGGTGGTTGATGAGATGAATTCCTGGCAAAGCCGGCCGTTGGATCGCGTATATCCGGTTGTGTTGATCGACGCTATTTACGAAGTGGAGCGAACCTGCACAGCTCCGCCGCCAGGGGCCAAGCGCATTCAGCCTCTGGCACACGCGGCGGCGGTCGGTGAATCGGGTGCGCCCTGAGTATCCCCCCTCCTACCGCGACCGCGCCCTCCCGGGGGAGGATGCCCGGCGTGCGCGGCGTGTGGGGTACCCCATCCCGGCGGGCGGTGCTGCGCGCCGGAGCGGCGGCCGCGCTGGGCGCGGTGGTCGGGTTGGGCGCGCAGGGCTGTGGCTCGCGGTTCGGCGATACTCGGCTGACGCTGGGCACTGGGTTCTCGCAGGGGGTCTACTACGCACTCGGCGGCGCGCTGGCGGACGCCTGGAGCGACCGGTTGGAGCTGGCCGCGCGGCCAGTGGTGCGGGCAACGGCCGGCTCGATGGAGAACCTCGCGCTGCTCGCCGCCGGGTCGGTCGACGTGATCTTCTCCTCGGCCGACGTCGCGGACGCGGCGCTGACCACGCCCAGCCGACCCGGATGGGCACCCCGCGCGCTGGGGCGGATCTTCGACGATGCGCTGCAGATCGTGGTGCCGGCCGAGTCCCCGGTCACCCAGCTACCCGACCTGCGGGGCCGCCGAGTGTCCATCGGCGCGACGGACACGCAGGTCATCGTGGCGGCCCAGCGGCTGCTCAGCGCGGCAGGGCTGTCCCCGGACCACGACCTGTCAGCGGTCACGCTGGGCATCGACGAGTCCGTGACGGCGCTGCGCACCGGGGCGATCGACGCGTTCTTCTGGTCCGGCGCCCTGCCCACCAGCGGGCTCACCGCGCTGGCCACCGCGCGCCCGATCCGGCTGCTCGACCTGTCATCGGTGGTGCCGGCGATCCGCACGAAGTACTCCGTCTACGACGTGGGCACGGTGCCGTCCGACACCTACGGCATCCAGGGCACGGTCACCACGCTATTCGTCCGCAACTTCCTGCTGGTGGCTGCCGAGCTGCCCGACGAGCTGGCCGCCGCCCTGGTGTCCGCGATGTTCGCCGAGCGCGAGCGGCTCGTGCAGGCCAACCCGGCCGGCCGGGCCATCGATACGCGCTCGGCGATCGGCACGCAGCCCATCCCACTGCACCCCGGTGCGGAGCGCTTCTACCGCTCCGCCAAGGAGTACGACTAGGCGTCGGAGACCAGGCTGCCCGGTTCGGCGGCCGGCAGCCACATCGCGACCCGCAAACTAGTACCGCCGGCACCCCACACCGACTCCCCGAAACGGGTTCCGACGCCGCGCCAGCGACAACACGAGATGGAGAACGCGAATGAAGTGGCGAACTCTCGCGATAGCGCTGGCGGTCGGGGCGCTGTCCCTGACCGCCTGTGGCAAGGAAGGCAATCCCGGCGGTGGCGGCGCGGTCGTCAACGAGTCAGCCGCGACCGGCGTCCAGGTGGCCGGGTCCCCCACCTTCGACAAGATCTCCCACCGCGGCGGCGTCGTGGTCGGAGTCAGGGCCGATCAGCCCGGCCTCAGCTTCAAGGACGCCACCACCGGCCAGTACGCCGGCTTCGACATCGAGATCGCCCGGCTGGTGGCGACCCAGCTCGGCTACGGCGGCGACAAGATCACCTACAAGACCGTGCCGTCCGCCGCGCGGGAGGACGCAATCTCCCGGGGCGACGTGGACTACTACGTCGGCACGTACACGATCAACGACAACCGCAAGCAGCGCGTCGGCTTCGCCGGCCCCTACTTCGTCGCCGGCCAGAGCCTGCTGGTCCGCAAGGACGACACCACCATCACCAGCAAGGACACGCTGAAGGGCAAGAAAGTCTGCTCGGCCACCGGATCCACGCCGATCCAGCGGGTCCAGCAGCAACAGCTCACCGAGCCCGACAACATCGTGCAGTTCCAGACCTACGGCCAGTGCGTCGACCAGCTACTCAAAGGCCAGGTCGACGTGCTCACCACCGACGACGCCATCCTCAAGGGCTACGCCGCGCAGATGCCGGACAAGCTCAAGGTGGTCGGCCAGCCGTTCTCCACCGAGCCCTACGGCATCGGGCTGAACAGGGACGACACCGCGCTGCGCGCCAAGATCAACGACATCCTGCAGGCCTCCTACGACAACGGCATCTGGCAGAAGATCTACGACACCACCCTCGGCAAGTCCGGCACGGCGTCCAGCCCGCCGCAGCTGCAGCGGTACTGACCGACCTGGCCCGGCGGCGGGGCAGCCCGGCCGCGGTACTCGCCGACAGCGGTAGCGCCATCGCGCTGATCAGCGGGGCACTCGCGGCGCCCTGCTCTGCCCGTTGATCGCTCGGCCGATCTCGGCCCGACTACCGAGGGACTGCCATCCGATCATCGGGAACGCCACCTCGATGGCGCTCGCCACCGCTATCATCGTCCCGATGCTCAGACTGCCCCCGGGGACGCGCTGACTGACTGGTGAACGGCACCGCTCCTAGGCTGGGTCGGCCTCGGAGGGTGTGCCGGGCTCGGCGGCCGGCAGCCACACCGCAACCCGCAGGCCTCCACCGTCGGGAGACTGTAGCTTCAGGTCGCCACCGCAGCGGCGCACGCTGCTCAGCGCAATGGCCAGGCCGAGCCCGGAGCCTTCCACGTTGTGCTGCGAGGGGCTGCGCCAGAACCGGGCGGTGGCCTTGTCCAGCTCCTCCGGGGCGAGCCCGGGCCCGTGGTCGCGCACGGCGAACAGCACCCGCTCCCTCGCCTCCTCGGTGTGCACCTCGATGGCGCTGCCCGGCAAGCTGAACTTGATCGCATTATCCAGCACCGCGTCCAGCACGGCCTCCACCGTGCCGGCGGGCGCGTGGGCCCACAGGCCCGTGGCCCCGGTCCGATCCAGCCGCAGGTCCTCGTGCTCGGCGAGCACCCGCCAACGCTCCACCGCGAGGTCAAGCACCTCGTCCAGCTCGATGGTATCGGCGCCGGTGGGGGTGCGCTCCGCCCTGGCCAGCGCGAGCAGGCCATCCAGCACCACGCCGAGCCGGTCGGCCTCCTCCAGCGCGGCCTGCTGCTCCTCCGCCGCGTGCGCCCCGGCGCCGTCCAGATTGTTCAGCCGCAGCCGCAGCGCCGTGAGCGGGTTACGCAGCTGGTGCGAGGCGTCCGCGACGAACGCGCGCTGGGAAGCGAGCGTCTGGGTCACGGTGGCCGCCATCTGGTCGAATGAGCTCGTCAGGCGGCGCAGCTCGGCGGGGCCCCGGCTCTCCCCGACCGGCTCGGCGGGCGCCCCAGAGAGCACCGAGGCGGCCACCCGGGCCAGCCCGGCGTCCAGCCGCTGTACCGGCCGCAGGATCCAGCGCACGACGGGCAGGGCGACCAGCACGGCCAGCGCCAGCGTGATCAACCCGGCGCACAGCAGCAGCAGCCACTCCGCCAGCACGTCGCGGCGCAGCGTGTCGGTCGGCGAGATGGTCACTGCGGCGCCCCGCACCTCGCCGTCCACCAGCACCGGTTCGGCGAGCAGCATGGGCCTGCTGTCCCACGGCAGCAGCATCGGGGACGGCTCGGAGGCGCGCCCGGCCAGCGCCACGCGGACCCGGTCGGTGGGCGCCACCGTGTACCCGGGGCGGGAGGCGGCCAGGGTCTCGCCGCCGCGCGCGACCAGCACAACGATGATGCCGTACACCTGGTCGTAGCGCTGCATCTCCGGCAGCAGGGCGGCCGAGTCGGACTCCAGCAGCGGCCGCTGGGCCAGCGCGGCGAACCGCACGGTGTCGGCCAGCCGGTCCACGAACTGGGCCTGCACCGCAGTGCGGTTGTCGGACAGCGCGAGCGGCACACCCAGCCCTACCAGCACCATGGCCACCAACACCATCACGGTGACCAGCAACCGTCGCCGCACGAGCCGCCCCTACTCGCCGGCTACCGGCAGGCCCAGCCGGTAGCCGACACCCCGCACGGTCTGTACCAGCTCGGGCCGGCGCAGCTTGGTGCGCAGGGTGGCCAGGTGCACGTCCAGCGTCCGGTTGGCCCCCGGCCAGGTGCGGCCCCACACCTCGGCCACGATCCGGTTCCGGGTGCAGACCGCGCCGCCAGCGGTGGCCAGCAGGGCGAGCACCTGGAACTCCTTGCGGGACAGCATCACCGACTCGCCGTCCACCATCACGGTGTGCCGGGCCAGGTCCAGCGACACCCCGTCCACCTCGATCACCTCGGGGGCGACCGCACCGGTCCGCGCGGCGCGGCGCCACCGATACACCGCCTCCACCCGGGCCACCAGCTCGCCCACGTCGTAGGGCTTGACCAGGTAGTCGTCCGCGCCGGAGTGCAGCCCGAGGATGCGGTCGTCCACCTCGCCCCGTGCGGATACAATAATGATCGGCAGGTCACTGGTCTTCCGGATGACGCGGCACACCTCGACGCCGTCCACATCGGGCAGGCCGAGGTCCAGCAGCACGACGTCGACACCGCCGAGATGGGCCATCACATCGCGCCCCTCGGAGAGCCGGAGCATGCTCATACCGTGCCGGCGCAGCGCCGGCTGCAGCGCCGCCGCAACCCGATCGTCGTCCTCAACCAGCAGAATCCGCAACCTATAGCTCCCTGTGGTAGATCACATGCAGGTGACCTAAGTGAGACCCTAAGCCTTTCCCAAAGACCTGGACGATAGTGACCGGCACCGCATAACCTCGCCCAATCTATCCTTAGCCCGTCCAGCCCGGGTTCCCGCCGACACGACGAACCCGCGAACTGGGCACTCGGGACTGCTCGGTTACCAACCGTGTCCGGCAGCGCGAGACAGTCGTCCCAACAGCACTGCCCAGGAAGAGGCGCTCAGTTCTCACACTAACCTCAAATCCTACACTGCCCGGTTGAGCCTCAAGGGTCGAGCTATGGGTTGCACCGCCGCGATCTCAAGCCTTCCTTAAGCCCCCTGTACATAGGCAGCGAGTACTACTAGCGTCTCGACAGAAGTTAGCGACTACCTTAACGAGGAGGGCGTCAGTCGAATACGTGGCAAGTCGAATTCTCTCGATTCAGGTGATCTCGTGTGATTTTGCCAGCCAGCTGCGTACCTGTCGCGTCCTCGAGCCGATTGATGTATCGCGAGATATTGAGCAGTTCTATCGTGGCAACGCATCCCGAAATCTCGGTTACGGTATAGCTGAGGAGTAAATGTGACGATCACCGAACGTGTCGAACACGACATGATCGGACACATCACCGTTCCCAGCGCGGCCTACTACGGGGCACACACCGCCCGCGCCGTGGAGAACTTCCCGATCAGCGGCGTCACGCTTGCGACCCAGCCGTTCCTTATCGAGGCGATGGCCACGGTCAAGCAGGCGGCTGCGGTTGCAAACCGCGATGTTGGTCTACTCCCCGCAACCCTGGCGGAGGCAATCATTGCAGCGTGCAAGGACATCCGCGGTGGGGCCCTGCACGAGCAGTTCGTCGTCGACCTGATCCAGGGTGGGGCCGGAACATCGTCGAACATGAATGCCAACGAGGTCATCGCCAACCGAGCGCTGGAGCACTTGGGCGAGCCGCTCGGCCGCTACACCGTGCTCCATCCGCTCGAACATGTGAACCTCGGCCAGAGCACGAATGACGTCTACCCGACCGCGATCAAACTGGCCCTGGACCGACACATCCAGGCCCTGCTCACCGCCCTCACTGGACTGCGTTCAGCGTTCGCCGAGAAGGGCGCCGAGTTCGCCAACATCCTCAAGATCGGTCGTACGCAGTTGCAGGATGCTGTCCCGATGACGCTCGGTCGGGAGTTCACCGCCTTCGCCGTCACCCTCGCCGAGGACGAGCGGCGTCTCTCCGAGGCCCGGCTGCTGCTATACGAGCTGAACCTGGGCGGCACCGCGATCGGGACCGCGCTCAACGCCCATCCCGAGTACCGCGATCTCGCGGTAGCCCAGCTCCGCGACCTAACGGGCATAGACCGCCTCGTCTCCGCCACCGATCTCATCGAGGCGACCCAGGACGTCGGCGTATTCGTGCAACTGTCCGGGGTGCTAAAGCGCATCGCGGTGAAGCTGTCCAAGACCTGCAACGACCTGCGGCTGCTGTCGTCCGGCCCGCGCGCCGGATTCAACGAGATCAACCTGCCCGCCCGCCAGGCCGGGTCGTCGATCATGCCCGGCAAGGTCAACCCGGTGATCCCCGAGGTGGTCAACCAGATCGCGTTCGAGGTCATCGGCAACGACGTCACCATCACCCTCGCCGCCGAAGGCGGCCAGCTACAGCTGAACGCGTTCGAGCCGATCATCGCCCGCTCGCTGTTCGCCAGCATCGAACATCTCACCGCCGGTGCGCGGGTACTCGCAACGCACTGCGTCAGCGGCATCACGGCCAACACCGACCAACTCGCCCGAAATGTCACCGACTCGATTGGCGTCATCACCGCCCTCAGCCCGCTCATCGGCTACGAGCAGGCCACCTCGATCGCCGGCAGCGCCTTGGCCGACGGTCGTAGCAGCATCGAACTGATTCTCGAGAAGGGCCTGCTGACCCGCGAGCAGATCGACCAGGCCATCACCGTCGGCGCCCTAACCGGGACAGCCACATCGGCCTGACCACCGCCGGATCAATTCCTTGTCTTCCCCTTATGCAATGAGTTCTGAGGTTTCAAACGCAACCTGCCTATCCACGGCCTCGGGTAAACCCGCGCGCCCGGTCAACCAAGTGAGGACAATGCGATGAAACAGACTCGGGATAGCCCTGAGCATTCTCTGGATGCTGAACAGGTTGGCTATAAGCAGACGCTCGGGAGCCGGCAAGTCCAGATGATTGCGATTGGTGGCGCGATCGGGACCGGCTTGTTTCTGGGTTCGGCCTCCCGGCTCCACAGTACTGGTCCGGCGTTGCTCTTCAGCTACGCTTTTGTCGGGTTGATCGCATTCTTCCTGATGCGAGCCTTGGGCGAATTGGTATTGCACCGCCCGACATCGGGCGCGTTCGTGTCCTATATGCGCGAGTTCTACGGCGAGAAGTGGGCCTATGTCACCGGCTGGATGTACTGGCTGAACTGGGCCTTGACCGGGATCACTGAGCTGTCCGCGGTCGGCCTGTACGTGCAGCACTGGTTTCCACAGATGCCTCGCTGGGCGTCCGTGCTGATCGCGTTGGCCGTGGTGCTGATGGTGAACCTGCTCTCGGCGCGGGCGTTCGGGGAGTTCGAGTTCTGGGCGGCGATCGTCAAGGTCGGGGCGATCGTGGTGTTCCTCGCGGTCGGGCTGGTCGTGGTGATCGGTGGGTTTCACATCGGCACGCACCAGGCCGGCTTCGCCAACCTGTGGAGCAACCCAGGTGGCTTCTGGCCGGCCAGTGGCGACTTCAACTGGTACGGCCCGATCCTGGTGATGTCCGGTGTGGTGTTCGCCTATGCGTCGATCGAGATGGTCGGAGTGGCAGCGGGGGAGATGACGGATGCGAACCGTGAGGTGCCCAAGGCGGTCAATGCGGTCATCTACCGGATCGCCATCTTCTACTGCGGCTCGATTCTGCTGCTCGCCTCGATGTTGCCGACAAGCGATTTCAAGTCCGGCACCAGCCCGTTCGTGACGATCTTCGACAAGATGGGCCTGTCCTGGATGGGTGCGGTGATCCAGATCGTGCTGATCGTGGCCGCGATGTCCAGCCTGAACTCCGGGCTCTACTCCACCGGGCGGGTGCTGCGCAGCCTGGGCATGTCCAAGCAGGCCCCGCAGTTCACCTTGAAGATGAGCGGTTCGGGCGTGCCGTGGGGCGGCATTGTGGCGACCTCGGTCGTGTACGTCTTCGGCGCCGGGCTCAACGCGCTGGCCCCGGACGCTTTCGAGATCGCCCTGGAGTCGTCTGCCATCGGCATCATCTTCACTTGGTCCACGATCTTCCTCTGCCAGCTGCGGCTGCGGTCGCTGGTGAACCGAGGAGTGATCCCGCGCAGCTCATTCCAGATGCCGGGCTCGCCGTACACCAGCATCATCGGGCTGGTCTTCCTCGTCTTGGTCCTGGTGGGCATGGCCATACAAGGCTGGCAGAGCAGCCCACACCTCTTCCACAAGGTCAACTTCATGGTTGTGGTGTTCGGCATCCCGATCATCGCCATCGTGCTGACCATCGGCTGGAAGTTCGTCAAGCCCGCGGTCATCGCCAACACACAGGGTCGGATCAAGGCGGTCTGGTCCGACAATGGACTGATGTACGGGTCCAACATCGACGCCGACAACCTCAACCTAGCCTCGCCACCCACCCACGGGAGTTGACGTGGAGAGCAAGGCCCGCCGGCTCGCCCAGCTCGCTTCAACGCTGCCTCTTGGAGGTACGTCGCACACGCGAGCTGACTAGCCACGGCCAGGACGGGGTCAGTCGTTGACTTGATCTGGTGGAGTACTGCCCTGCCGCGTTGGACCTTGGCTTTGATGTCGTCGGCAGGTGTCATATTCCACACTCAACCTCCACCTGCGCGGCTATGCGGCCGAGGGGTCCGACGTGTCCACGCTGTACTTCGAGGCCGATACCGGGGACGGGTTCGGTGAACCGGGGTTTTCCAAGGAGCGCCGGTTGGAGCCGCGGATCACGATCGGGCTGCTCACCGACGCTTCCGGGCTCCCGTTGATGGTCGAGGCGTTCGAAGGCAACAACGCCGAGACGGCCACGATGCTGCCCACGATCACCTCGTTCATGGCCGCCCACCAGCTGGCCGAGGACACCGCCGTGGCCGATGCCGGGATGATCTCCGAGGCGAACATGAAGGCGATCGAGGCCGCGCGGTTGTCGTTCATCCTCGGGATGAAGATTCCCGACATTCCCTACGTCGTGGCGCAATGGCGGCGCGAGCACCCGGGCCAGCAGGTGCCAGACGGGCTGGTCCTGACCCAACCCCGCCCGGCCGGGCCAGGATAAGCGTCGTGACCAGGTCGTCTACTACCAATACAAGGCCGACCGGGCCCGGCGCACGCTGCGCGACATCGGACGAGCAGGTCGCCAAGGCCGAGAAAGCCGTGGCCGGGAGGGTGCCGGTCCGCCGACCTCGCGAACCCCGGTCGGCGTTGCCCTTATCCGTCGAGATGTGGTGAAACTCGAATGACGCCGCGCGCAGGTCAACGCGTGTGGTCGCGGCGGTGTTTTCGGGCAGGACGGGTCACGAAGGGCGAGGTTTAGTCATGAGCGATATCTGGAGCTCACACGAGGTTGTGGGACGCACTCGGGACAGCGAGCCGGGTGCGTCAAGGCCGGCGGTGGCCGGCTGTTTCCTTGGTTGCGGAGCAGTCGGGCGTAGTCGCTCTTGTCGCCGGGCCAGGCGGTGAGTCGGCCGATGTGGCGTGCTTTGGCTTCGGTGACGGCGCGGGCGTGGGCGGCGCGCTCGGCGGTGAAGGTGCGTTCCATTTCGGCGAACAGGGCCAGAGGCAAGAACGCGATGCGGCCCATGCCTTCGTCGGCGGTGTTGATCGGGATGGGGTCGGCCAGTATGCGCACGCCAATCTTCTTCTCGCCCAGGTCGTGCAATGTCCCGGGCGAGCAGTTCCAACTCTTGCCTGATCGCCGCACCAGCCGGCAGCCACAGCGGCAGGCCGGAGCCGACGAGCGGATCGGTGGCGAACAACGCCATGTCCAGATTGAGATCACGGTGGTCAAGCGACGGACGTTCCCGCTCCGAATGGCTATTCACGAGGGGCTCCCTTGGCAGTTACGCCTCTGGTCCTGGCGGTTTGAGATGGCCCCGGCTGGGCGGTCAGACCTGGCCCCACCTCGAGCTCTCCGATGCGAGGTGGGCGGTCTGATGTGGCCCCAGCAGTTGGGCTAGTTCGCCATGACTGTCTGTTGGCCGTTTCGGGTGTGGGCCAGCCGCGAGGACGCGGTGCCGGTTTCGCGCTCGGGCACCTGACGGATGGCCTTACGGTCTTGACGTGACTCACATCACTATGTAGCTTGGATCCTAACTATCTGGTTCCTAAGTATTGGGGGGTCTGAATGGGCGGATCTCGACGCGATGTGCAGGTACGGCGGTTCGTTGAGCAAGTGTGGAATGGCCGCAACTACGACGCTGCCGCCGAGCTGTATGGCGCTGACTATGTCAACCCGTTCGGGCGGGGGCCGGCGGCCAAGGTGGAGGGGATTCGCCGTAATCACGAGGCATTCGCCGATATGCGGGTGGACATCGATGACTTGGTCGTGGCCGGCGACACGGTGGTCTTGAGGTTCACGTTGCGGGGCACCGACACCGGTGGATACGCGGGTCGCGCCCCGACGGGGTGCGGCGTACAGGAGTGGGCCGTGAACATCATGCGCTTCGAGAACGATCGGGTCGTGTGCGAATGGATGGGCGCCGACAAGCTGGGCTTGTTCGTCCAGCTCGGTGTCGTGGAGGACCCCTGGCCGGGGCCCGTAGAGGTTCAGATATCGAAGCCGTGATGGCGTCCCGCTGCGAGCCGTCCGGGGCCGCCGATGCGCGGGGAGCCCTCGGGTCGTTGGCGCAAACTGGTCGTCGGAGTGGTTTTCGGGTCAGCCGCGACTACGTGGTGCGCAATCCGCAAGCTGACCCCACGGCGACCGAACTGGCGATCAACGTCTTTCTCACCGCGGAGCTGCTGGGCCGGCGGATGGACCAAGTGCTGCGGCCGTTTGGTTTGACCCGGGGATCGCACAACGTGCTGCAGATCCTGGGAGGGGCAGACAGGCCGTTGATGCCAAGCGAGATCACACCTCAGTTGGTGGCGACGAACGCCACCGTGACCGGACTGATCGACACGCTCGAAGCGCGAGGGCTGGCGGTGCGCCGGGCGCATCCGACGGATCGGCGCAGCGTCCTGGTCGCTATGACACCCCGGGGTCGGGTGGTGCTTGACGAGCTCGTACCTCGGTTGATCGACCGCGAAAAGGCGTGGGCGGCCGGACTTGAGCCGGCGGCCCGTGAGGAGCTGGTTTGCCTGCTCGGTGCACTCGAGGATCACCTGCACCGTATGGGCGATGAGCCGAATGGATAGGAGCACGGCCACCAGGCGGCGCTACGCCATCTGCACACCTTTGTCAGTGAGACCCGCCTTACCCGCGCGCGACAGGTCGACCGCCGCCTTCTTCACGCCTCGGAGCACCACCGGCAGACAAGACAGCCCCGGAGCGGTGCTCCGGGGCTGGTGGGTGCTTCAGTGCTGCACGCAAGCGCCGGAGAGGATCCGGCGTAGTCGTCCACTGCAGCGGGTGCATGCAACTAACGGTAGATCACGCCGGCAATGCAGTTCCGTTCGAGGGCACTGCCCGCTGCGCTATCGAAGTGCGGAGCAGGATCACACGAACATCGTCGGCGGTTCGCCTCAGCCTGACTCGTCACGGGTGAGCATGCGGTTGTACGGGTTGACCACCGCGTTGATCCGGTCCTGGTCATAGCTGACCAGAGCCTCGCCTCCGACCTCGGCGCTCTCGATGTCCGGGCATGCCTGTACGGCGTCGAACAGACCGTGCCCGCAGCCGAGGTAGCTGGTGTTGAGATCGACATCGACGCCCAGGACCCACGCGTGGTCGGCCGGCCAGCACATGTGGACTGACTGGTGGGTGCCGTAGCCGGAGTCCCGCACGACCGAGGTGGTCAGGCAGTCCAGGCCGCCCCGGTAGAGCAGGTAGCTGGTGCGTTCGGGGAGCAGGTCAAACGAGGTGCCGGCTTCCGCGATCTGGTCGCCGTCGTAGCCCATGCCTTCCCAATACCCGAACCACAGCTCCCGCGGCGGGTGGGGCATTCCGGCCAGTACCCCGGTCAGGGGTTCGAGCACCTCCGGCGGTGTGCTGCCATGCACTGGAGGAGTGTCGTACAGCCCAAGCTGGCCCGCGTTGTACTCGTCCTGCGCGAAGGGCGCGATGCCTGGCCACACCGCCAGCGGATGAAAGACACGCTCGTTGAACCGCGCGACGCTCGCCCAGCTCACCGTGCTCGCCCCGCGCCCGGCCTGGGCACCGTCGGGGCCGTCGAGATATGCCGGATGAAACAGCCGCAGGTAGCGCGGGAACCCGACGCCGACGATCCCGGAGACGGTGCAGAACTCGCCCGCGATCGAGCCCGCCCACCGCGCCTGCTCAGGGTCGTCGCCCGGTCGAAATCCGGTCACATCCCCGTCCCACCTCGAAGCCGCGGACCGCCGGATTCGCCCGATTTCAGCGGTCGCGGGCTGGCTTTTCTGACCATGTCGATCAAGGGTACCGGTGCTCGCCTCGCCACTCACGGGTCCTGCGCGTCTCGACCAGGGTCAGCTGGGGTCGAGCGTGCAGCGGATGCCGTCCGGCGGTACCGACAGATCGGTGAGGTACCTGGTGACGGCTTCGTCCACGCACTGGTTGCCGCCCAGGCTGGCGCCGTGCTGGTTGCCCTGCACGGAGATCAGCCGCGCGTTCAGCGCCTTGGCCAGTTCCACCCCGGCCTGGTACGGCGTGGCCGGGTCACCGGTCGTCGAGACGACCACCACCTTTGGCAGG
>Ga0137416_10001327_pt1 | contig 12574 bp, 12 predicted proteins | sample CZODoug3_1_1_16f_FD_108282 | JGI IMG/M metagenome (GOLD analysis project Ga0137416, IMG submission 108282) | Vadose zone soil fungal communities from Angelo Coast Range Reserve, California, USA - CZODoug3_1_1_16fungal (Illumina Assembly) | ecosystem: Environmental > Terrestrial > Soil > Vadose...
GACGAGCAGAGCAAGCAGTGGCTCGAGCCATTGCTGAACGGCGAGATCCGCAGCGCGTTCGCGATGACCGAGCCCGCGGTGGCCTCCAGCGACGCCCGCAACATCCAGACCACCATGCTGCGCGACGGCGGCGACTACGTCATCAACGGCCGCAAGTGGTGGATCTCGGGTGCGGCCGACCCGCGCTGCAAGATCCTCATCGTGATGGGGCGCACCAACCCCGATGCCGCCAGCCACCAGCAGCAGTCGATGATCCTGGTGCCCGTCGACACCCCCGGTGTGGCGATCGAGCGATCGCTTCCGGTGTTCGGCTGGCAGGACCAGCACGGGCACTCCGAGGTGTCATTCGACAACGTGCGGGTGCCCGTGACGAACCTGCTCCACGAGGAGGGCAGCGGCTTCGCCATCGCGCAGGCCCGGCTCGGGCCAGGCCGCATCCACCACTGCATGCGCGCCATCGGCGTGGCCGAGCGGGCGTTGGCATTGATGGTCGACCGGGTGAACAATCGCATCGCGTTCGGCAAGCCGTTGGCTGAGCAAGGTGTGGTGCAGCAGCAGGTTGCCCAGTCCCGCAACGAGATCGACCAGACCAGGTTGCTCTGCCACAAGGCGGCCTGGGTGATCGACGAGAAGGGCAACAAGGAAGCCCGCAACGAGGTCGCGATGATCAAGGCGGTCGCACCTCAGATGGCGTGCAACGTCATCGACCGGGCCATCCAGGTGCACGGCGCGGCGGGCGTCAGCGACGACACCGTGCTGGCCCGGCTGTACGGCTGGCACCGCGCGATGCGACTGTTCGACGGCCCCGACGAGGTGCACATGCGCAGCATCGCCCGCGCCGAGCTCGGCCGCGAGAAGTCCGCGTTCGCAGCGGCGGTGACCCCGTAGTGGCGGGCGATGATCTGTCGGGGGCGTGGAACTTTCGCGACGTCGCGGAGGAGACCGGGATCCGGCCGGGGCGGTTCTATCGGTCCAGCGAGCTGAGCCGGCTAGACGAGGGCGGCCGCGAGGCCATGCTGAGGCTCGGCATCACCGACGTGGCGGACCTGCGGTCGCTACGTGAGGTGGAGAAGCGTGGATCGGGTCTGGTACCCGACGGCGTCGAAATCCACCTGTTGCCATTCCACGAACTCTCCAACCGGAGTCCCGCTGGCACCGAGGCGCCGCACGAGTACGCCTTCGAGCGGATGCTGACCGAGAAGCCCGACGACGAGGACGTCGCCGTCGCAGCGGGGCGCTTCATGACCGAGGAGTACCGGCGCTTCCCCGCATTGGCCGGTGCGCATCTCGCCGTGCGCCAGGTCATTTCGATGCTTGCCGATGAGCGGCCCGTCATCACGCATTGCTTCGCGGGCAAGGACAGGACAGGGTTCACCGTCGCGGTCACGCTCGAGGCTGCAGGCGTGCCCGACGACGCGATCATGGCCGACTTCCTGCGCAGCAACGAGGCGGTGCCGCGACTGCGGGACCGCATCGTCGAGTCGATCCGCAACCGGGCCGGTGAGAACGTGACGGACGAGATCATCACGTTCGCCGAAGCACAGCTCACCGAAGAGGTGCTTGGCGTGCGGGAGGACTACCTCGTCACCGCGCGGCGCACCATCGACGAGGATTACGGCTCGCTGCCGAATTACCTTGACGCGCTTGGTGTGACCAGCGAGCAGGTGGATCGGTTGCGGGCCAGCCTGCTGCAGTCCTGATTGGCGGCGCCTGTGTGGCTGTCCGCGCTCCGGCGGCCCATCGACTTGCCCGCCTCACAGCGAATGCGAGTGAGCCGTGGTCACGCCGCGAATGTGCGCCTGACGAGATTCGAGCCCGAATTCTCTCGTCAGATGCACACTCGCACAACGAAAAGAGCTCCAGCGCGCTAGTAGTTCTGCGGCACCTCGACGTCGGACATCAGCACGCGCACGCCACCGGTGGACAGCCTGCCCAAGGCTTCGAAGAACGCACCGGCCTCCGGCGTCGTGACCGCAAGGCAGGCGGCGTCGTAGTCGGGGTAGTAGAGGTCGATCATCCGGTAGGCGGGGGTCGGCGAGCCGTCTTCCTTGGGCCACACCTTCGACGCCTCGAAGCGAATGTGGCCAGGAATCCTGCGCGCAGCCTCCAATTGCTCAGCCCCGTAAGCCGCTTCGAACGCGTCCGGATCGGTGGGGTTGTCGTAGATGACCGTGATCTTCGTTTCAGACATGGCAGATCCTCCGCTTCAGTAGTTGACAGTGTTCGAGAAGGTCAGAAGAACGCGACGGCGACCACCCAAGCCACCGTCGCGAGCAACCCACCCGCGAGTTCCACCCCCACCGACAATGCGACGCCCTTGATGGCGTGCACCGTCGACGTCCACGCGACCCGCTGGTCGCGTCGCTTCGCCAGCTCGGCGAGGTACACGCCGAGTACGAAGCCGATCACCAGGCCCAGCACCGGAACGACGAAGAACCCGATGATGCCGAGCACGGCGCCGGCGACCAGGCTCAACGTCCCGACGTCGGCGCTCTTCATCCGCCGCATCGGCCACAGGTACTTCACCAGCAGCGTGGCGGCCAGCAGTGCAGCGACGATGCCGAGCGTCACCCACGCGACCGTCGTCCGCTCGAAGAGCGCCCACACCAGGATCGCGCCGAACACCAGCACGGTGCCAGGCAGCAGCGGGACCAGAATGCCGACCAGCCCGACGGCGATCGCCAGGGCGACCAGAACGATCCCGACGGTGCTCACGGACCAAGCTCATCGAGCTGCTCCGCAAGATCGAGGAAGTCGTCGGCAACGACGTCGAATTCACCGTCGTCCACCTTTGGCAACGGGCGCCCCTCACCGTGTTCGAGCGGCCGCCGCACGTACCCGGTCATCAGACCGCTCGCCCGCGCCGCGCGCAGGTCGTCGGGATGGGCGGCGACGAGCATCAACTCTCCCGGTGCGAGGTCGAGGAGGCCGGCACACCCGAGGTAGGCCTCCGGATCCGGCTTGTAGTGGTGGAACAGTTCGGCGGATATCACGCAGTCCCACGGCAGCCCCGCACGCTTGGCCATGTTGGTCAGCAGCGAGACGTTCCCGTTCGACAGCGTCGTGATGATGAATCGTCGTTTCAGGCGGGTCAGGCCCTCCACCGAATCGGGCCACGGATCGAGCCGATGCCACGCGCGGTTGAGTTCGTCGACGTCACCTTCGGGGACGGCGTCGATCCCGGCCCGATCAAGTAGGTCGTCGAGGATCAGATGGTGCAGTGCATCGATCTTCAGCCACGGAAGTTCGCCGGTTCGCACCCGGTTCATCGCCGCCGGGTAGCCGGCCCGCCAGTCGTCGGCAAAGGTCGCCCAATCCTCGGCCAGCCCTTGGTTTTCGCCGAACATCTCCAGTTCACCGATGATGCTGCCGCGCCAGTCGACGACCGTTCCGAACACGTCGAAGGCCAGCGCCCGTGGCAACCTCACGGTTCTAGAACGACCTTGCCCCGAATACCACTGTCGGCCAGGCTCTCCAACGCCGCCCGACCCTCCGACAGCGGATACCGCACCGGCGGCGGCGGTCGCAGCCCGGCCGCGACGAGCCTTCCCAGCCCCGCACCGATCTCTGCCTGCGCGCCAGGCGTGCGGTTGATGAACTCACCCAACCCGACGCCAACCACGCTGACATTGCGCAGCAGGAGCCTGTTGACCTTGACGGACGGAATGCCACCACCGGACGCGAACCCCAGCACCAGCAGCCGACCCTCGGTCGCCAGCACCCGGATCGCGTCGTCGAATGCAGCCCCTCCGACCGGGTCGACCACGACGTCCACCCCGCGACCGTCGGTGTGATCGCGCACGGCTTGCGCCCACCCGTCGGTCAACGGTAGTACGACGTCGGCCCCCAACGACTCGACGAACTCCGTCGCCCCCGGCCGGTGCACCATCGCGATCACCTTGGCGCCCAACGCCTTTGCGATCTGAATGGCCGCCGTACCAACGCCACCCGCCGAGCCGAGCACCAGCACCGTCTCACCGGCAAGCAGCCCACCACGCCGCACCAGGCCGAAGTACATCGTGTAGTAGTTGCCGAGCAGGCACACCGCCGCACCGTCGTCGATCTCATCCGGCGTCGGCTGCACGCTCGCCGGCAACAGTGCCACGCGCTCGGCCCACGCCCCGAGCATGCTCAACCCCGTAACCCGCTGTCCCACGGTGAAACCCGAGCCATCCGGTGCCGAGCGCACCACGCCGGCGACCTCGGTCCCCGGCACGAACGGGGGGTTGAGCTTGAGTTGGTACTCGCCCTTGATCAGCAGCAGGTCCGGGAACGACACGCCGGCCACACCGACGTCGACCACGACCACGCCATCACTGGCAGGCTCGTCGACGTCGGTGTAGACCAGTCCCGAAGGTCCGGAAAGCTCTTGTGCGACAAGCGCCTTCACGGGTTCTCAGCCGAGCTTGAAGCTGGCTGACTGCGCTGCGGACAGATCGGTGATCTCGCCCCACTTGCCTGCGACGTCGTCGACCGAAGGCACGCTCGAGAACGTCACGCCGTCGTTCTGGAACAGCGCCGTGCGTTGCACCTTGCCGCCACCGACGATGAAGATCGAGTCGGTGTCGGGCAACTCCTCGGTCATCAGGTAGGCCACCACCGGTGCGACGTACTCGGGGGTCAGCTTCTCGAACACCTCGGGCGGCAGGATGTCCTGCGTCATGCGGGTGGCGGCGATCGGCGCGACGGCGTTGGTCTTGATGTTGTACTTCGCGCCTTCCTGGGCCAGCGTGTTGATCAGGCCCACCAGGCCCAGCTTCGCCGCGCCGTAGTTGGCCTGGCCGAAGTTGCCGAACAGACCACTCGTCGAGGTGGCGACGACGACACGGCCGAAGCTCTGCTCGCGGAAGTGCGGCCACGCGGCCCGGATCACGTTGTAGCCGCCGTACAGGTGCACCTTGAGCACGGCGTCCCACGCCTCGAACGTCATCTTGTGGAACGTGCCGTCGCGCAGGATGCCCGCGTTGCTCACCACGCCGTCGACCTTGCCGAACTCGTCGAGCGCGGTCTTGATGATGTTCTCGGCACCTTCGGGCTCGGCGACGCTGTCGTAGTTGGCTACGGCGCGGCCACCTGCCTCCTTGATCTCCGTGACCACCTGGTCGGCCATGTTGTGTCCGGCACCCGATCCGTCGCGGGAACCACCGAGGTCGTTGACCACCACGCTGGCACCTTCGCGGGCCAGGGTCAGGGCGTATTCACGACCAAGGCCACCCCCGGCTCCGGTGACGACGATGACGCGATCCTGCACTCCGGGCATAGTTTTCCTTTCCTCGGTCTTCAGTGACGAGACTTGGTTGCGTGCCGGTGCGGAGCCCTAGAAGAGCCTGCGCGCCAGCTTCCACGCCTTCTCTGTATACGGCGGGTAGATCAAGGCGCTCAAGTCGGGTCGGGTTGGCTTGGTCAGCACCGATTTCTTGTGGCTGAACTCCTCGAAGCCGAACCTGCCGTGATATGCGCCCATGCCCGACGGACCGACGCCGCCGAACGGCAGCTTGGCGGTGGAGAACTGGAATAGCAGGTGGTTGACGAGCATGCCGCCCGCCGATACCTCCTTGATCACTCGCTCCCGGACGCTCTTGGTCTTGGTGAACAGATAGGCCGCCAGCGGCTTGTCCCTCGAGTTCACGAATTCGATTGCCTCGTCCAGGGATTGGACGGTGACGATGGGCAGAATGGGTCCAAAGATCTCGTCGGTCATCAACGGCTCGCCTGGATCGGGATCGACGACGACGGTCGGCTGAATCTTCATTGACGTCGCATCCGAGCCGCCGCCGATCGCAACGGTGCCCTTGGTGGCCGACAGTGACGCGGTCAGTCGGTCGAAGTGGCGCTGGTTGACGATTGGCTTGCCACCCGGGTCGCCGGCCTCGAACGTCGTCACGGCCGCCTTGATCTTGTCGACGAGTTCGTCGCGGATCTTGGCGTCGGCAATCACGTAGTCCGGCGCGATGCAGATCTGGCCCGAGTTGACCAGCTTGGTCCACGCGATCCGCTTGGCGGCGACGTCGATGTCGGCGTCGGCCGCCACGATCACCGGGCTCTTGCCACCCAACTCGAGCGTGACCGGGGTCAAGTGGGCCGCCGCGGCCTGGTAGACCTTGCGCCCGATCTCGGTGCCGCCGGTGAAGCACAACCGGTCGAATCCCTGCGCGATCAGCTCCTGGCTGACCTCGCCGTCACCCTCGATCACCACGATCGCATCGCGGTCCAGATACTGCGGCACCAACTCCGCCATCAGGGCCGAGGATGCCGGCGACACCTCCGACGGCTTCAGCACGACGGCGTTTCCTGCGGCGATGGCTCCGACGGCCGGACCCAACGTCAATGCGAACGGAAAGTTCCATGCGCCGATGATCAGCACGGTGCCGAACGGCTCGTACTCGATCCAGCCGCGGCCGGGGAACTGGGAGAACTCGAGCCTCCGGTGCCGGCGCTTGGTCCACTTGCCGACGTTCTTGGCGGCGTCGTGGGCCTCACTCGCGGTGCTGGCGATGTCGGCCAACCACGCCTCGAACGGCTTGCGGCCGAGATCCTTCTGGAGCGCGTCGGCGATGGCGCCCTCGTTCTCGGTGACCAGCTTCTCCAGCCCTTGCAACTGCTGCTTGCGCCACTCCACGCTGCGGGTGCGCCCGGTGGCGAAGGTCCGGCGCACGCGCGCCACGATGCTTGCGACGTCGGGGGATGCCGCTTCGACCGCTTCGGGGGCGACTGAATCTGTGGTCATGGTTGGTGTCCTTCCTGACCCGAGGAAGTCCCAATCCTAACCAACCGGTTGGCCCAGCCAGAAGGCCTAATTTCGCTCCGCGACGACGAACGTCGAGAACGTGCCGGAATCCACGTCCTCGACAGGAAGCACCCAGCGGTCCAATCGGCGCATCTCGTCGACCGAACGCACGCTGGACGCTGCCCAGCCGTGCTCGTTGAGCCAATCGGTGACGTCCGCGCGATCGGGATCGTCGTACATCAACTCCTGGATGTTCAGCGTGCTCTCGAGCCCGAACCGCTGCGCGATGCGCTCGAAGCGTTCCCGCATCTCGGCGCGGCGGCCGGCGCTCGTGACCCCTGCCGTCTCCACGGAGATGCGACTGCCAGGAGCGCTGAGCTCGGTGATCTGCTCGAACAACCGGTTCTGAGCGTCTGCGGGCAGGTACATCAACAGGCCTTCGGCCAGCCACGCGGTCGGAACCGATGCGTCAAAACCCGCCTCCCGCAACGCCTTCGGCCAGTCGTTCCGCAAGTCCTTCGGCACCTGGCGCAACTGGGCCGACGGCTCGACGGCGTGATCGGCGAGCGTCGCGGCCTTGTACTCGAGCACCTTGGGCTGGTCGATCTCATAGACGACGGTGCCGGCGGGCCAATCCCGCCCGTATGCGCGTGAGTCCCACCCCGACGCCAGGATCACGATCTGACCGATGCCGGCTGCCGCGGCCTCGGCGAAGTAGCCGTCGAAGAAGTGGGTGCGCACGGCCTGGTAGTTGCCCATGTGCTCGAAGATCGCGGCGGCCTCGGGATCCTCTTCGGCGACCTTGGCCACGAAGCCGCCGTCGAGCACGAACTCCCAGATCCCGGTGCCCGCCCCGGCCACCAGAATCTTGGCGTACGGGTCGCGGATCAGCGGGTCGTCGCGGTCGGTCTCACGGGCTCGAGAGGCCGCCACCATCACCGCGGTCGATCCGACGCTGGTCGCGATATCCCAGGTGTCGTCGTGCGAGCGCAGTGAGCTCATGGTGTCGCTCCATCGGGTCTGGCGCGCAGGGGCACGCGAACGAAGATCGTTTCGTTCGTCATGCTACCGAAAAAGTTAGCTTGGCTACGCGGCTGTAGGTCACGGCGCTGAGGTGAACCTTCTGCCCAGGAACTTGCGAGAGAGCCGCTGTGAAACGCGTGTTTCGGCGTGCAGACCGGATTCGCGGGCCGAGTTACTCGGATTCGCGGGCCGAGTTACTCGGCGAGCTTCCACAATTTATTCGCCAAAAGCAGCTCGAGCTTCTCCACGATGACGGTCAGCTCGTCGTGGCCGCCGACGTAGCCCGCGTAGAAGCCCATTCCCCACATCACCGCGATCAGCATCTCCACGAGCGTCGCGACATCGGTCTCGGTGGTGAGCTCACCGCGCTCGATCGCGTCGGAGACCGCCCACGTCACGAACGCACGGGACGTCTTCAGGGAGTTGTGCTCGTCGCGGCTGAGCTCGGGATGCCGTTGCGACTCCAATACCGAGGTGACCAGGAAGGCAGCGGCCGAACGATCGCGGGATTCGGCCTGCATCGCGGCAGAGAAGAAGGCCGACAGCCGCTTCAACAGCGACGTCTCGACCTCGGCCTTCGCCATTCCTGCGGCGACCACCATCTCGTTGGTCTTGTCCACTACCTCCCCGTACAGCACGCGCTTGCTGGCGAAGTAATGGTTGATTGCAGGCCGCGTCAGGTCTGCACGTATCGCGATTGCCTGGAATGTCGCTGCGTCGTAGCCGAGTTCGCTGAACACCTCACGGGCTGCACGCACGATGCGCTCACGGGTCTCCGCCGCCTTAGCTGCAGGCGGACGTCCTGGACCCCGGGTCGCGGTATACGGCACAGTCAAATTGTGCCACACGCCACCGGTGTGTCCGAGGTGAATGGTTGCGGAAGGGTGGAAAGTATTTCCCTCAGCAAACCTTCGCCAGTGACGGCCAGTTGTACCTCGGATCGTGCCTAGCGATTTGCCGGAGCCGAAGGATACCCACAACCGGTGTACCGAAACACGCGGCAACTATGGTGACGCCATGGCGAGCGTCGTAACCCGGCAGTCGTACTTCGACGCCGGCCTCGACGTGCTGTCCGAGCTCGGATATGGCGGCCTGAAACTCGCCGAGGTATGCAATCGGCTCGGCGTCACGACCGGCTCCTTCTACCACTACTTCACGAGCTGGTCGGCCTACACGCGCGCACTCATCGCGCATTGGCGGCAGGAGCGCACGGTCAGCATCATCGACGTCATTCGGGAAGAGCCTGATCCGCGGCGTCGCGTCGGCTTGCTGATCCAGGAGGGGCTCGCGCTGCCCCACAGTGCGGAGGGCGCGATCCGGGTGTGGAGTGCCATCGACGCCGAGGTGCGTGCGGTGCAGGCGGCCGTCGACAGGCAGCGCTTCGACTTCCTCGTCGAATCGTCGTTCGAGATCCTGAAGAACGCGCATCAGGCCCGGGTGTTCGCGTCGTGGGCGCTCTACATTCTCGTCGGAATTGAACAGGCCACGCTGCCGCCGCGGAATGCCGCCGACATCCAATGGATCGCCGACCAACTCCTCAACGCACTGGATTCGGGACGGTTCGGCACGCTGCCCGACAACGCCTGATGGTGCCAGCCCCGCCGGTAGCATCCGGTGCATGCTGACCGTTGCTGGCCTGTGGCGCCGGGCGGCGGACCGGATCAACGAACGAGATCCGGAGCGGGACGCGCTGCGCCGCGCGATCCGGGCAGCGATCGTGGTACCGATCGTCGGGGCCGTCGCGTTCGCGGTCGGCGGCGGTTCGCAGACGCCCATGTTCGCGATCTTCGGGTCAGTGTCACTGCTGGTCATGGTCGACTTTCCCGGCAACCGCGCGGCACGGGCCGTGGCCTACGGCGGCCTTGCCTTCAACGGCGCCGTGCTCATCACGCTTGGTTCGCTGGTGGCGCCGATTCCCTGGCTGGCCGTGACCTTGATGTTCCTGCTCGCCGTCGCGGTGACGTTCTCTGGCGTGCTCAGCGAGATCGTCGCCGCCGGGCAACGGTCGACGCTGCTGACGTTCGTGTTGCCCGTCTGCACCCCGCCAGGACCGATTCCCGAGCGGCTGTTCGGGTGGTTCATCGCGTTGGCCCTGGCCGTGCCCGCCGCCCTGTTCCTTCTGCCGCCGCGACATCACGACGATCTGCGCAGGCATGCAGCGGCGGTGTGCCGGACGATGGCCGACCGGCTCGACGGCCGCGCGTCTGCCGATGACCTGTCCTCGGCGATGGGCACACTGCGGGACAACTTCCTCGGCGCCGACTTCCGGCCGGTCGCGCTGACCGCGGGCAGCCGCGCGCTGGTGCGGGTGGTCGACGACCTGCAGTGGCTCTCCGACCGCATCACCGACGCCTCCGCGGATCTGCTGGCCGAGATGCGCGAGCCCGTGGTGAGGGTGCTCCGCGACTCGGCGAGCGTGCTCACCACGCCCAAGGCCGAGGGCCGCGACGAGCTCCGCTCGGACCTTGCGCTTGCGCTGGCCGTGCTGCGGTTGGTCGCACAGAGCCGCTACCGCGACGACATCGTCGAGATCCTCGGCGAGGAGAACGACGCGACCGCGATCGAGGTCGGCAGAAAGCTGTTGACCCGCCGCACGATCTCGGCGTGCGTCAGTGCCACCGGACGGGTCATCGGCATCGCCGCGGACGCCGACGCCCGGCCGGTGTGGGCCAGGGTGCTCGGCCGCCGACTCCCCGAGTCCGGTGCGGCCGCCCGTGTGCTGTCGGAGTCCGAGGCGATCGCGCAGCTGACCACGGGCTTCGTCGCCACGCGAGCGGTGGTGGTACGCAACAGCCTGCGCACCGGCCTCGGCCTGGCACTAGCCGTCTCGATCACCCATGTCTTCCCCGTCCAGCACGGCTTCTGGGTGGTGCTTGGCGCCATGTCGGTGCTGCGCAGCAGCGCGCTCACCACCGGCACCCGCGTCCTACGTGCCGTCACGGGCACCGGAATCGGCTTCGTGCTTGGTGCGGTGTTCATCGAGCTGATGGGCGTCGACCCCGTGGTGATGTGGACGATGCTGCCGATCGTCGCCTTCGGTTCGGCGTACGTGCCCGAGGTGGCGTCGTTCATCGCGGGGCAGGCGATGTTCACCATGATGGTGCTGATCATCTTCAACGTGATCGTGCCGACCGGGTGGAGCGTGGGACTGATCCGCGTGGAGGACGTGGTGGTTGGCGCCACGGTCGGCGTCGTCGTCTCACTGTTGTTGTGGCCGCGTGGTGCGTCGGCGACGGTGTCGAAGGCGATCGACGCCGCCTGCGCGGTGGGGTCGACGTATCTGCGGGCGGCGGTGAGTCGCGTCCTGCGGGGTGCGTCCGAGGCGGCCAACGATCGCGTCTTCGCACTCGGGTACGACGGGCTGACGGCTTCTCGGACGCTGGATGACGCTGTCCGCCACTACCTTTCGGAGAGCGGCGGCTCCACGGACCTGCGTGCGCCGGTGATCAGGGCCGCCAACCGCGCGATCCGGGTGCGCTCGGCGGCCGAGCTGATCGCCGACGTCGTACCGCCGCCCCTTGCCGCCTACCCTCAGGTGCGCAAGGTACTCGAGACTCACACCGACGCCGTCTGCGCGCGCCTCGACGGGGTGGCCGACACCGTCGAGCAGGGACCGATCAGCGATGACTTCGTGCTTGCGCTGCGCGCCGAGTCCGGTGGCGATGCCCTTTCGGTGTCGGCAGCTCTGCCGCTGGTCACCGTCGCAGCGAATCTCGGCGAGCTGGAGCTGCTGTACCCCGAGCCGGTTCGGCCCGTCGCCAGCCGCAGCTAGCGGCCGGAGGTGTGCGGCATCAGCGCGTTCGGCGGGATGGCGCCGAACTTGCCCGCGTTGAAGTCCTCCATCGCCTGAACCAGTTCCGCCTTGGAGTTCATCACGAACGGTCCGTAGTGGAAGACCGGCTCGCGAATCGGCTTGCCGCCAAGGATCAGCACTTCCAGTGCGGGACGGTTGGAGTCCTGGCCGTCCGCGGCGCTGACCGAGATTCGGTCGCCAGGACCGAACACCGCCAACTGACCCTGCTTGATCGGATGCGCGACGGGCCCGACCGTGCCACGGCCGGACAGCACGTAGACGAGCGCGTTGAAGTCACGGTTCCACGGGATGTTCAGCCGCGCTCCGGGCTCGATGGTCGCGTGCGCGAACGTGATGGGCGTGTACGTCGCCCCAGGTCCCGGGAGCCGCTCCGGCGGCGACATCGCATCTGGCTGACCGTCCCCGATCTCGCCTGCGATCACGCGCACCAACGCGCCGCCGTCCTCGGACGACAACAGCCTGACCTCGCCACCTTCGATGGCCTGGTATCTGGGAGCGGCGAACTTGTCCTTCTTGGGCAGGTTCACCCACAGCTGGATGCCGTGGAAGGTGCCGCCGCTCTCGACGAGTTCGGCAGGCGGGGTCTCGATGTGCAGGATGCCCGAGCCGGCCGTCATCCACTGGGTGGCGCCGTCGGTGATCAGGCCACCGCCGCCATGCGAATCCTGGTGTGCGAAACGGCCGTCGATCATGTACGTGACGGTCTCGAAGCCGCGGTGCGGGTGCCAATCGGTGCCGCGCGGCTCGCCGGGCTGGTACTCGATCTCGCCCATCTGGTCCATGTGGACGAACGGATCGAGATCGGCGGCGCTGACGCCCGCGAAGGCGCGGACGACGGGGAAGCCCTCGCCCTCGTAGCCCCGCGGTCCGGTGGTGATCGAGCGCACGGGGCGCTCGGTGTCCGCGGCTGCGGGTCCGGAGACCCGAGGCAGGGTAAGGGTGTCGGCGGTGATGGCTGGCATCGGAACCTCCTTGGTCTTCGCGTTTCCAATTGGTCGTAGCGTATCCAA
>Ga0137416_10001328_pt1 | contig 12573 bp, 11 predicted proteins | sample CZODoug3_1_1_16f_FD_108282 | JGI IMG/M metagenome (GOLD analysis project Ga0137416, IMG submission 108282) | Vadose zone soil fungal communities from Angelo Coast Range Reserve, California, USA - CZODoug3_1_1_16fungal (Illumina Assembly) | ecosystem: Environmental > Terrestrial > Soil > Vadose...
CACTCCCGGGATCGGGTACTGTTGCAGTACCTCTTTGTAGGCGGGCTCGTTGTCGATCTTCATGGTGGCGAGCACGCGCACGACCGCGCAGTAAAAGGCGATGGTGAGCACCAGATCGGTCATGTGCTCGTCGGACAAATCTTTCTTGATCTCGGCGAAGGTCGCATCCGACATCGCGAGCTCGCGCACCATTTCGCGCGCGCCTTTCAAAATCGCTTGCGCCAACGGTTCGAGTTTTGAGAACTTGCCCTCAGTCTCGGCCATCAGGCCCGCAATGTCGTCGTCGGTGACGCCAAACTCCTTGCCGATCTTCACGTGGTGGGTGAACTCGTATTCCGATTTCTCCAGCCAACCGACCTGCAGGATCGCCAGTTCACGCAGCCGCGGATCGAGCTTGCTCTTGAAGCGGATGTAGCCGCCGATGCCGCTGAAGGCGCGCGCCATATCCGGTGAATTGACCAATAGCTTGTGCAGATTGGTATTGCGCTTGAGCATGTCGCGATATTCGGGGGCGACCTGGTCGGCTTCGAGATAGGGCAGGCGGGCCATGTTGTTGTTTTCCTTATGGCGCGATCGGAAAGACTGCTTCAGCGATAAGACGCTGGGTGTCCGCGTTCGGCGGGTACCGTCATCCCAAGCATCTCCCTTTCCGCCACCGTTTCAAAGAAGCGGGGTTTCAGCAAGGGCCGGCGGAAGATGCGGAGCGCGCCGAGATATGCCCTGCGCGAACAGATTCAGGCTGTCCAAAGCGCCATCGGGCAGCCGGTCGCGCAGGCGGCGGAGTTTGAGCATGATCTCCGCGCAAACGCTTCGCGTTTGTCGCGAGGGAAAACCGGTACCCACTTTGCGCTAGCGCGGCCCTTCGGGTCCGGATCATGTTGCACCGGTCGCGGGAACTTTCCGCGGCCGGCATAGTTCACCGGTAACCTTGCCCACAATATCGGCTGGCACCGGTCCGCTGGCTTCCTACATGATGGAAGTTGTCCTGTTTTTGAGTCATTTCACGAGGCTTTTGATGGCCCTGAAAAGCGCTTTTGTTGCAGTCATTTGCACGGGCCTCCTTGCGCTGGGCGGCTCGGCGATGGCCGATCAGTACCGACCCGACGAGTTCCTTGGGCTCGACCTTTCCAAGGCCGTGCTGTCGCCGAAGCCGCTTGGGCCCCCGGCTGAATTCGCGCCGGTTCCAATCGAAGCGAAGGCCGATCGCAGCAGTGACGCGCCCGCGCGCGCGGCAACGGCAACCGAACCGAGGATCGCCGCCAGTAAGACGCACGTTGCGCATGTCCGCGCCGAGCGTCCGCGCGGCGCTGCGCGTGCAAAACTGGCGAAGCGGCACGGCAATTCGCTCGATGCCCAGGCCCGTGATACGCGGATCCAGACCTGGCCGTGCAAATCCGGCGGCATCTGCAGCTGGCAGCGATAAGCGGTAGGGCGGGTTAGCGAAGCGTAACCCGCCACTTCTGCCAGTCGACGGAAACGGCGGATTACGCTGCCGCTAATCCGCCCTACAGAGTCATCCCTCTGTCGTAAAACCGTAAGTCGGGAGTCAAGTTGAACGGGCAACCTTCGTCGCGATTCGACGAAGGTTTGCTTAAATGGCGATTGCGATACGCGCGAAGCAAGGCCTGACCCGGCGCCAGCTATTGGTCCGGTCAGCATCGACCATCGCGCTGGCGGGAATTGGCAGTCTTGCAAAACCCTATCTGAGCCGCGCTGCGGATCGTCCGCAGATTGCCTGCGGGCTTCAATCGGGCGATGTTTCGACCGACTCTGCGGTGATCTGGGCGAGGGCCGACCGGCCCGCGCGGATGCAGGTGGAATGCTCCACCGTCGAAAGCTTCAAGACCATCATTCGCTCTGGCTCCGCCGCCGCGCTGCCGGGCAGCGATTTCACCTCGAAACTGTTGCTCGATCAGCTGCCGCCCGGGCAGGACATTTTCTACCGCGTGCGGTTCGACGATATCGCCGAGGGTGAGATATCAGGCGCGACCCAGATCGGGCATTTCCGCACCGCGCCGGTAGAGCAAACTTCAATCTCGTTCGTCTGGTCGGGCGATACCGCCGGCCAGGGCTGGGGCATCGATCGCTCCCGCGGCGGCATGCAGACCTACCGGACCATGCTGGAAAACCGCCCGGACTTTTTCATTCATTCCGGCGATCACATCTATGCCGATTGCCCGGTGCCGTCGGAACTGAAACTGCCTGACGGCAGCATCTGGCGGAACATCGTCACCGAGGAAAAGTCCGTCGTCGCACTCAGTCTCGCGCAGTTCCGCGGCAACTATAAATACAATCTGCTCGACGACAATCTGCGCGCTTTCAACGCCGAGGTGCCGATGTTCGCGCAATGGGACGATCACGAGGTGACCAACGACTGGTCGCCGATCGGCAGCGCCGATGCTACCGGCTATGCCGAGGACGGCACGTCACGGCTGGTGGCGCGGGCGCGCCGGGCGTTCCACGAATTCATGCCGATGCGCGCGACGCCGGAGCAGGCCGGCCGCGTCTATCGCAGGATCGGCTACGGCCCGCTGCTCGATGTCTTCCTGATCGACATGCGCAGCTATCGCGACTCCACCTGGAACAAGCGCGATGACAAGGGCGAAACCTATATCCTCGGCCCCGCGCAACTGGCGTGGCTGAAGCGCGAGCTGGTGGCATCGGACGCGACCTGGAAGGTAATTGCCGCCGACCTGCCGATCGGGCTGATCAGCGAAGACGCCATCGCGCTTGGCGACGGCCCGCCAGATCGGCGCGAGCACGAGATCGCCGATCTGCTGTCGTTCATGAAGCGCGCCGGCGTTCGCAACACGGTGTGGCTGACCGCCGACATGCACTACACCGCCGCGCACCACTACGATCCCAACCGCGCCGTCTTTAGGGATTTCGAGCCGTTCTGGGAATTCGTCTCTGGTCCGCTGCACGCGGGCACCTGGGGGCCAGGGGAGCTCGACAATACGTTCGGTCCCAAGGCGATGTTCCAGAAAGGCTGTAGCGCGGAGCAGCGCGAAAACCTCGCCCCCTGTTTTGGGCTGCAGTTCTTCGGCCGTGTCGATATTGACGGCAAGACGGGCGTGATGACCGTGACCTTGAAGGATGTCGACAACCGCAACCTGTGGTCGGTCGATATCGAGCCGCGGCTGGATGCGCGGCCCGGCCAGATCATGGCGCAGCATATCTGAGCTAACGTCTGGCTCCAAGGTGGGCTTAGCGCGTCACCAGCAGATAGCCCCCGATCACAAGCAGCGCGGACAGCAGAACCAGCGCCGCGAGCACGCCTCCGATGATCGCGGGCAATTCATGGGCTTCCAGCCACTGTCGCAACGTTCTGACCATCGCTATTCTGACCCAATCTTGATTTGCACCCGGCCTGGCCGGCAGACTATCCAATAGCGGCCTATTCCCCTCAATGAAATACCCGTTCACGCGGCTTTCGCCACGCATGCGGCGGCTTTCACGTCTTCAGGAGTAATCCATGGAAAATCTGCAAACCCAGGGCATCAGCCTGCCCAAGCTTGGACTCGGCACCTTTCGCATGCAGGGCGATGTCTGCCGCACGGCAGTGGAGAGCGCGCTGAGGCTCGGCTACCGCCATCTCGACACCGCCGAGATGTACGCCAACGAGGAGGCGATTGGCGCGGCCGTCGCCGCTTCCGGCGTTGCCCGCAGGGACCTGCACATCACCACCAAGGTCTGGAACGAAAACCTGGCGCCGGACGCGATCCGCCGGGCATTCGATGCTTCGTTGAAGAAGCTGCGGCTCGACCATGTCGATCTCTATCTGGTGCACTGGCCGTCGCGGAACATGAACCTGCCGGCGATCTTCGAGACGCTGATGAAGCTGAAGCAGGAGGGCCGCACCCGCGCCATCGGCGTCGCCAATTTCACCACCGCGCTGCTCAAGACCGTGGTCGAGGAGATCAAGGCGCCAATCGCCTGCGATCAGGTCGAATATCATGTGATGCTCGATCAGACCGCGGTCGTGAAATATCTCAAGGCGAAATCGATCCCGCTGGTGGCCTATTGCCCGCTGGCGCAGGGGCGCGTGGCTTCCGACGCGACGCTGGCGAAGATCGGCAAGAAGCACAATGCGAGTGCGGCGCAGGTCGCGCTGAAATGGCTGCTCGATCAGGACGGCGTCGCCGCGATCCCAAAGGCCTCGCGCGCCGAAAGCCAACAGGCCAATCTCGACGCGCTCAAGGTCAGGCTCGACGACGAGGATCGCAAGGCGATCGCGGCGCTGCCCAAGGACAAGCGCTGCGTGAATCCCGGTTTTGCCCCGGCGTGGGATTGAGGCGGCGATACCGCGCGTTATCCTGAGGTGCGAACCGAGGGCGCGCCAGCGCCGTCGGTGAGCCTCGAAGGATGAAGGAGTGCCGTCGGCCCATCCTTCGAGACGCGCGCGAAGCACGCTCCTCTGGATGACGGCGGAAATCGCGGACCGAATAGGCATAAAAAATGGCCCCTCGCGGGGCCATTTTGGTGTTGTGTCGTGCTCAGTAATCGTGACGGCGATGCCTGATGACCACCATCCTGTCGTGGTCACGATGGCGCCAGCCCTCGTGCCAGCCTCGATCGCGATGTTCGCGGAATTCGGCGCGTGCGCCGTAACCGTGATGATAGCCGCCGCGTTTGATCACGACGGTTTCAGCGCTGGCAATCGACGGCGCCGCGACGGCGATCGCGCCGAGGGCTGCAATAACGTATCCAAGTTTCTTCATTTTCATCCTCCTCAATTGAGCGAGGAATAAACATCGCGCGTCTGCGAACGTTCCAGGGGAACCCGGACAGAATTCTGAACAGCTGTTCAGAAAGAGGAGAACGACCCGACCGATCCCAGCATCCGCTCGACGCGTCGCGCGCACGGCGAGGCCGAGCGACCAGCGGCGGGGTCATTCATTTTGCGTGGCTAAATGCTGCGACAGCGCGCGACTGCTTGCGCAGAGGCCGCGCGCGGCGCATCATCGCGCCATAAAAAACAAGATCAGGGGGAGCGCTGCCATGACCGGGTTTTCTCGCCGCGATTTTCTGACGCTGACAGGATCGGCCGCCGCGGCGATACTCACTGGACCGGCCAATGCCGCGATGGGGCCGAACGACAAATTCGATCTCGTGATCAAGGGCGGCGATGTGCTCGATCCCAGCCAGTCGTTGCGCGGAAAACGCGATATCGGCATTCGCTGGGGCGCGATCGAGGCGATCGAGAACGAGATTCCGGACGCCCGCGCATTAAAGACGATCGACGCGTCCGGCCGACTGGTGACGCCGGGCCTGATCGACCTGCACTGCCATGTCTATCCTTACGGCTCGGCGATCGGCATTCCCGCCGACGAGCTGGTGCAGTTTCAGGGCACCACCACCGTGGTCTCGGCGGGAGATGCCGGCGTTAACAATCTGGCGGCACTGCGCCGTTACATCGTGGCGCAGTCGCGGACGCGGATGTACGCCTTTTTGCACATCGCCAATAACGGCCTGTCGGCGTTCCCGGTCGCCGAGCTCTACAATATTGACAACGCCCAGGTCGAAGCCTGCGCCATGGCGCTGGCCGAAAATGCGGACTTCCTGATCGGCGTCAAGGTGCGGATGTCGGAGAACGTGATCTTCAAGCACGGCCTCGAGCCCTTGAAGCGCGGCATCCAGGCCTGCGAGATGTGCGGCTGGCCGGCCAGGATGATGGTGCATATCGGCGGCGTCGAGACCAAGGAGCTGATGTCGGATATTCTCAATCTGCTGCGGCCGGGCGACGTGCTGACCCACGCTTATTCGGGCTTTCCGAACATGGCGGGGGTGTTCACCAACATCGTGCAGGACGGAAAATTATTGCCGGCCGCGCTCGCCGCCAAGCAGCGCGGCGTGATCTTCGATGTCGGCCATGGCGGCGGCAGTTTTGATTTCACCGTGGCGGAGGTCGCGATCCCCGGCGGCTGCACGCCGGACACGATCTCCTCCGATATCCACGTCTTCTCCGGCAATACGCCGGGGGTGCCGTTCCTGCCGAACGTCATGAGCAAGTTCATGGCGATGGGCTTTACGCTGGAGCAGGTGGTAACGATGGCAACCACGGCCCCCGCGAAAATCATCAACCGCGCGCCGAAGATCGGCACCTTGCAGTTAGGGGCGCCCGGCGACGTGACGATCATGGATCTGGTGGAGGGGCCCGTCACCTTCGTCGACACCCGCAACAACAAGCGCGACGGCAAGGCGCTGCTCAAACCGGTGCAGACCGTGATCAACGGCGTACCATTCGGCCGGCCGTATCAGGCGCCGTTCGCGGTGAGATAGGCCGCGCTTCCATCAATTCAGCAACCAATTCTCAATCAGCGCCAAAGTGGGAGACATCATGCGAACGCGCCCGAATCTGAAGCCGGTATTCGGCATCGCGGCTCTATTGGGGGCAGGGCTTTTCATGTCAGCTGCGGGTGCTGCCACGTTTGTGTATGTCGGAAATGCCGATAGCCAGGATGTCACCATCCTTGAACTGAAGTCGAACGGCGATCTGACGCCGGTGGAAACTACGGCGGTGCCGGGCCCCACCAAACCGGGCAGCTCGCTGCCGCTCACGCTCAGCCCCGACAACAAGCGTCTCTATGTCGGCTTGCGCAACGAGCCCTATTCCGTGGTGACCTTCAAGGTCGACGCCAGCACCGGCAAACTGACGGTGGTGGGCTCCGGTCCGCTGGCCGATTCCATGGCGTATATCGCCACCGACCGCAGCGGAAAGTATCTCCTCAGCGCCTCCTATGGCGGCAACAAAGTCACGGTCAATCCAATTCCGCCGGACGGCGTGGTGCAGCCGGCGCAGCAAATCATTGCAACCGAGCCGAATGCGCATTGCATCCTGGCCGATCCATCGAACCATTACGTGCTGCACACCAGCCTCGGCGGCGACCTCGTGTATCAGGAAAAATTCGACGCCAAGACCGGCAAGCTCACGCCCAACGATCCGCCGAGCGTCAGCGTCAAGGCCAAGGCCGGCGCGCGTCATCTGGTGTTTTCGCCGAACCGGAAGTTCGTCTATCTGGTCGATGAACTTGACGCGTCGATCTACGTCCTCCCATGGGATGGCAAGACCGGAACCCTGAAGAAGGAAGTTCAGGTCACGACTTCATTGCCGAAAGGTTTCGAAGGCAAGCCATGGGCGGCGGACATCCACCTCACGCCGGACGGCAGATTTCTCTACGCCTCCGAACGCACCACCAGCACGCTTGCGGCCTTCAGCGTCGATCCCAAGACGGGAATGCTGACATCGATCGATTCCTATCCGACCGAAAAGCAGCCGCGCGCCTTCAACATCGATCCGACCGGCCGCTATCTGCTGGCTGTCGGCCAATTGTCCAACAGCATGACGAGTTATGCGATCGACAAGGCGACCGGCAAGCTCACCAAGCTTAGGGAATATCCGGTTGGCAAGAACCCGAACTGGGTCGAGATCGTCAGTCTCTCGCGGTGAGGTAGCCGCCGGATCAGCCTGATTTTCTTTGCGTGCCGATATCGCCGATGATGTCGGCAATGACGGCGCCCATGACCAAGGCGCCGCCGATGAGAACCCGGAGCGCGGGAACCTCGGCAAACGCCAGCCATACCCAGAACGGCATCAGCGGTGTTTCCAGCGTGGCGATCAGCGTCGCCTGTCCGGACGGCAGCCTACGCGAGCCGAGGATAAACAGGCTGAGACCCAAGCCGACCTGAAAGAAACCGAACATCGCCAGAACGAATAGATCGCTTCCGGTCACGGCCGTGATCGATTGCGCGAAGGGAATGCTGACGACGCTGCCCAGGATGTTCGAAGCGGCGGCAGCGGCCACCATGGGCGTGCTCTTGTGCCGCCGGACAGTGACCGTCATGCCAGCTATCGCGACAGTCATAAAACAGGCCAGTGCGATTCCGAAGATATCGGCGCTGGCGCGCGCATTGCCGACGATAATGGTGACGCCGCAGAGCGCCACGAGGCTGGCCAGCAAGGTCCGCAAATGCGCGGCCTCCCGAAGCCAGATCCAGGCCAACGCGGCGGCGACGAAGGGTCCTGTCGCGATGATAACAGCGACATTCGAGACACTGGTGAGCTGTAGGGCCGGGATAAACGACACCATGCCCAGCGTCGACAGCGAAGCGACCAGCCAGCCGTTCTGTCCCATCCGAACCAGGTCAAGCAGGCCGGACCACCCCTGTGTCAGCACCAGGACGGCCGCAATCGAAGCTGTACCGAACAGCCCTCGCCAGAACAATATCGTCCAGGAGTCGAAAGGCAGCAGCCGGGTGAAGAATGGCGCCGTGCTCCATGCCACCGCGGCGGCGACGACGAGGACAATGCCCGTGCGGCGTTGCGAAGCGGTTTCCGCCATGAAGGAGATCCAGTTACACCGACGGAGCGGTCCGGCAATCTATGCCCGGACCTGCTTCTCCATATTGGCGCTGCGTGCTGGCACGCCGAACTCCCTGCGGCAGACTTCGGCGAGCACGGCGATGCCGTCGCGGATCTGCTGATGCGAGGGGCTGGCGAAACATAGCCGCAGCCGGCTGCCGGAATGGCGCTTGTTGGTCGACCATTCCGGCCCCGGGTTGATCGAGACACCCGCGGCCAGTGCCGCCTGGTAGAGTTTCAGCGTATCGACATGGTCGGGCAGTTTGACCCACAGGAAAATGCCGCCCTTGGGCGACTCGAATTCCGCCGCGGTGCCGAACTGCTCGTTCAGCGCTTCCATCAGCGTGTCGAGCTTGGCGCGCAGGCCGCGCGTCAGCCTTGGCACATGCGTTGAAAAATGCGGCGCGCAGAATTCGGCGAGCACCATCTGCTCCAGCGCGCCGGAGCCGGCGTCGGTCTTCAGCGCCAGCATCCGCGAGATCATCTCCCAAGGGGCGACGATGAAGCCGACCCGCAGCGCCGGTGCGATCGATTTTGAAAATGAGCCGATATGGATCACGCCGCCGTTGCTGCTCATGGCATAGATGGCGGGCGGGCGCTGACCGCTCCAGATCAGGTCGGCATAGCAATCGTCCTCAAAGATCGGCACGCCATATTGCTGCGACAGCGTCAGCATCTCGGCGCGCCGCGCCTCCGGCATGACGGAGCCGGTCGGGTTCTGCACGGTCGGGATGGTGTAGATATATTTAGGCGTGATGCCGCGCTGCTTGTGGTCGGCGAGCGCCGCTGCCAGCGCGTCCATCCGCATGCCATCGTCATCGAGCGGAATGCCGACCGCATGGACGCCGAGCCGGATCAGCCGGTTCAGCGAGCCCTGATAGGTCTCCTGTTCGATCAGCACGGTATCGCCGCGCGCGAGCAGCGTCTGGTTGACGAGGTCGAGCGCCTGCAGCGAGCCCGAAACGATCATGATGTCGTCGGCCGTGCAATCGATGCTGGCGTCGCGCTTGAGCTTCTGGATCAGGAATTCGCGTAAGGGACGATAGCCTTGCGGGCCATGGGCAAGCCCGTAGGTGGCAAGCGTCCTGCCCTCGCGCTTGAGCACGGCGTTGACCGCTTCGATCAGGCCGTCGACCGGAACCTGGTCGGGATCGTTGTTGCCGCCGACAAAGCTGTATTTGGCAAGCCCCACCCACCGTGCTGCCGGCGCCGGCAATCCGGCGGGAATCAGAGGTGCGAAATCGAACGGCGAAGAGGCGGACATGGACACTCACTCCCGTTTTGTTTTTTTGTTGAGAAGGCCGATGCACGGCCTTCCTGCAGGTTAACCGCTGATCCTGGCCTAGCTTATCGCCCGGTTCTTCATTGGTCCATTCGGCATGGGTCAAGTCCCAGGAATCCATCAGCGTCATTTCCGAGTTCGGCCTGATTTTCATGCAGTTCGTGATCGGGCTGAAAATCGACCTGAAGAAGATCGTGCGCGCCGGCGAGCTCCGTGAGGTGCTGCCTTAGGACGTGGACTGGTCTCGGGGCGCCCAGGCGACCGGCCCATCCTGGTATGCCTGTCGGCCGTGTCCTGACATGCGTATTGATGCTGGCGCACGCCGCCGAGTCCGGCTATTGCACTCCCAGCAAAACGCGAGATTTTTGGAAAATGGCCGACAAGATCCAGGAAGTGCTGCAAGCCTTTGCCAGGGGTGAACTCGTCGTCGTCACCGATGACGAGGACCGCGAAGGCGAGGGCGATCTGATCGTCGCGGCCTCGCTGTGCACGGCCGAAAAGATGGCGTTCATTATCCGCCACACCTCGGGCATCGTCTGCGCGCCGATCACCACCGACGATGCCAGGCGGCTGCGGCTCGATCCGATGGTGGCGCATAATGAGTCCAATCACACCACCGCGTTTACGGTGTCGATCGACTACAAGCCCGACGGCGGCACCGGCATCTCGGCCGATGAGCGCGCCTCCTGCTGCCGCGCGCTTGCCAATCCCAATGCCGGCGCCAACGATTTCGCAAGGCCCGGTCACATCTTTCCGTTGATTGCGCGTGACGGCGGCGTGCTGCTGCGCTCCGGCCATACCGAGGCCGCCGTCGACCTCTGCAAGCTCTCCGGCCTGCCGCCGGTCGGCGTCATCTCTGAATTAATGAATGATGACGGCACCGTGATGAAGGGCGAGCAGGTTTCCCGCTTCGCCGCCACCCACAAACTCAAGCACGTCACGATCGCTGACATGATCGCTTATCGCCAGGCGCGCGAGAAGCTGATCGAGCGGGTCGCGACCTTTACGACGGAAAGCCCGATCGGTCCGCTGCAGGGCTATGCCTATCGCTCGCCGTTCGACGAGATTGCGCACGCCGCGTTCGTCTACAACGGCATCGGCGACGGCAAGAACGTGCTGACACGGTTGCACAAGCCCAACATCGTCAAGGATCTCTTCACCGGTCAGGCGCGCATGCAGGCGGTGCTGAGCCATTTCAAGGATGCCGGTCGCGGCGTGCTGGTCTATTTGCGCGACGGCGCCGCCGGCGTTCCGGTCGAGCCGGTGGGCGAACCGAAATCGGCGGAAGCCGATCGCAACCGGCAGTGGCGCGAAGTCGGTGTCGGTGCGCAGATCCTGCGCGATCTCGGCGTCACCTCGATCATCAACCTGACGTCTTCCGTGCACGACTACAAGGGACTGTCCGGTTTTGGGATCGAGATCGTCTCCAACGAACGGCTCGATGTATAACACCCGGTCATTCCCGGTTCGCATTTTCAATGCGCCCCGGAATGGGTTGAGAGTCCAATTCAATTGCGCTTGACGCGATAGCGCTCTAATTTGGCCAACAATTCCGTGCGAACCGTGATGCGAAAGGGATTTTCATGAGCGTGCGCCCTCAGACCAAGGACAAGCCGGCGGCGGCTTCTTTCCAGTGGGATGATCCGTTCCTGCTCGACGAGCAGCTCACCGAAGACGAGCGCATGATCCGCGACACCGCGCGCGCCTATGCGCAGGACAAGCTGATGCCGCGCGTCACCAAGGCCTATCTCGAGGAAAAGACCGATCGCGAGATCTTCAACGAGATGGGCGAGCTCGGCCTGATCGGCATCACGCTGCCGGAAGAATATGGCTGCGCCAACGCAAGCTACGTCGCCTACGGCCTGGTGGCGCGCGAGATCGAGCGCGTCGATTCCGGCTACCGCTCGATGAACTCGGTGCAGTCGTCGCTGGTGATGTACCCGATCTACGCCTATGGCGACGAGAACCAGCGCAAGAAATACCTGCCCAAGCTCGCCACCGGCGAGTGGGTCGGCTGCTTCGGCCTGACAGAGCCGGATGCCGGCTCCGATCCCGGCGGCATGAAGACCCGGGTCGAGAAAGTATCCGACGGCTACCGGCTGACCGGCAGCAAGATGTGGATTTCCAACGCGCCGATTGCCGACGTTTTCGTGGTGTGGGCGAAATCGGCCGAGCATAACAACCAGATCCGCGGCTTCATCCTCGAAAAGGGCATGAAGGGTCTGTCGGCGCCGAAGATCGGCGGCAAGCTGTCGTTGCGCGCCTCGATCACCGGCGAGATCGTCATGGACGGCGTGGTGGTGCCGGAAAGCGCGCTATTGCCCAACGTCTCCGGCCTGAAGGGCCCGTTCGGCTGCCTCAACCGCGCTCGCTATGGCATTTCCTGGGGCGCGATGGGCGCCGCCGAAGACTGCATGCACCGTGCGCGGCAATACACGCTGGACCGCAAGCAGTTCAACCGGCCGCTGGCGGCGACCCAACTGGTACAGAAGAAGCTTGCCGACATGGAGACCGAGATCGCGCTCGGCCTGCAGGCCTCATTGCGCGTCGGCCGCCTGATGGACGAGGGCAAGATGGCGCCGGAGATGATCTCGATCGTCAAGCGCAACAATTGCGGCAAGGCGCTCGACATCGCCCGCATGTCCCGCGACATGCACGGCGGCAACGGCATCCAGATCGAGTATCACGTGATGCGCCACACCGCGAATTTGGAGACCGTGAACACCTATGAGGGCACCCACGACGTCCATGCGCTGATCCTGGGGCGCGCCATCACCGGCATTCAGGCGTTTTCGTAATTCCACGATAACGTCATCCTGAGGTGCGCGCCTCTTCGGCGCGCCTCGAAGGATGACGGGCACGCAATACAGGTGACAGCCATGGCCGACAACGACGACATCTCCTTCAACCGCGACTTCCCGCTCAAACC
>Ga0137416_10001331_pt1 | contig 12559 bp, 7 predicted proteins | sample CZODoug3_1_1_16f_FD_108282 | JGI IMG/M metagenome (GOLD analysis project Ga0137416, IMG submission 108282) | Vadose zone soil fungal communities from Angelo Coast Range Reserve, California, USA - CZODoug3_1_1_16fungal (Illumina Assembly) | ecosystem: Environmental > Terrestrial > Soil > Vadose...
ACCCAAAGTTCTCATTTCCGATGCGCTTTCACCCGCCGCCGTGCAGATCTTCAAAGACCGCGGCGTCGAGGTCGACTTCCAGCCCAACCTCGGCAAGGACAAGGACAAGCTCGCCGAGATCATCGGCAATTATGACGGCCTTGCGATCCGCTCCGCGACCAAGGCGACCGCGAAAATCATCGAGAAGGCCAAGAGGCTCAAGGTGATCGGCCGCGCCGGCATCGGCGTCGACAATGTCGAGATTCCGGCCGCCACCGCCGCCGGCATCATCGTGATGAACACGCCGTTCGGCAATTCGATCACGACCGCCGAGCATGCCATCACCTTGATGCTGGCGCTGGCGCGCGAAATTCCGCAGGCCGACGCCTCGACCCAGGCCGGCAAGTGGGAGAAGAACCGCTTCATGGGCGTCGAGATCACCGCCAAGACGCTGGGCGTGATCGGCTGCGGCAATATCGGCTCGATCGTCGCCGACCGCGCACTCGGCCTGCGCATGAAGGTGATCGCGTTCGATCCGTTCCTGTCGCCGGAACGCGCCAAGGACATCGGTGTGGAGAAGGTCGAGCTTGACGAGCTGTTCAAGCGTGCCGATTTCGTCACACTGCACACGCCGCTGACCGAGAAGACCAAAAACCTGATCGATGCCACAGCGCTCGCCAAGATGAAGAAGGGCGTGCGCATCATCAACTGCGCCCGCGGCGGCCTGGTCGACGAACAGGCGCTGGTCGACGCGCTGAATGCCAAGCAGGTCGCGGGCGCGGCCTTCGACGTATTCGTCGAGGAGCCGGCGACCTCGAACGTGCTGTTCGGCCATCCCAACGTGATCTGCACGCCGCATCTGGGCGCTTCCACCACGGAGGCGCAGGAGAACGTCGCGCTGCAGGTCGCCGAGCAGATGTCGGACTATCTCCTGACCGGTGCGATCTCCAATGCGGTGAATTTCCCCTCGATCACGGCCGAAGAGGCGCCGAAGCTGAAGCCGTTCATCGAGCTGGCCGAAAAGCTCGGCTCGTTCGCCGGCCAGCTGACCGAGAGCGGTATCCTCAAGGTTCAGATCACCTATGAAGGCCATGTCGCCGAGATGAAGATCAAGGCGATCACGTCAGCGGTGCTGTCGGGCCTGCTGCGGCCGATGCTGGGCGAGGTCAACGTGGTCTCGGCACCGGTCGTCGCCAAGGAGCGCGGCATGGTGGTCGACGAGATCGTGCGCGCGGCGCAGAGCGACTATGAAAGCCTGATCACGGTCGCCGTCACCACCGAACGGCAGGAGCGTTCGGTCTCCGGTACCGTCTATCACGACGGCAAGCCGCGGCTGGTCGACATCAAGGGCATCCGCGTCGACGCCGAATTCGGCAAGTCGATGATCTACGTCACCAATGAGGACAGGCCAGGCTTCATCGGTCATTTCGCAGGCATACTCGGCGATGCCAAAATCAACATCGCGACCTTCCATCTTGGCCGCAACAAGCAGGGCGGTGACGCCATCGCGTTGGTCGAAATCGACGGCGCAGTGCCGTCGGACGTGCTCGCCAAGGTGCAGGCGCTGCCGCAGGTGAAACAGGCCAAGGCGCTGGCATTTTAAGGCGCCGGCTCTTGCAGGTGCTGCGTCCGCCGCAAAACCCGGCGGACGAAGCTGGTTACGCTGCGCCCAAAACCTCAGTCGAAGGCCGAAGGCAACTCACCCTTGCGAAAGATGACGGTCGGCTCGTCGTCATAATCACCCATCTCGGGATCGCCGGTGGATGAGAAAGCGATAACGCCCAGCTTGCTCAAGGCCAGTCTCTCCGCCGTTCGAAGCGCGCCCGTTGCCGTTTTACAGGCGATCGGAGCATCGGCTTTCAGGCTTCCCGCCCGGCCGGCGTCGAATGCCTGGACGAAGTAGCTGGTTTCGCGAGCCATGGGTGTCTCCTCGGGTGTCTCCTCGGGTATCTCCTTGGGGCTCTTCTTTGAGCGTGCAGGTCACACCGGGCGATTTCGGATCTACGACATCGCTCGCATCAGCGCAGAAACCTTGATGGTCGCGAAGTTGGAGTAGGTGTCCGATACCGCGTACGGCAGAATGATCTGATCATTGTGCGTCATCGCCCCGCAGGTGTAGACCACGTTGGGGACGTAGCCTTCGCGTTCGCCTGGTTCGGGCCGCAACAATGGTTCGCTCGAACGCGCCAGCACCCTGGATGGGTCGCGCTTGTCGAGCAGCACGGCGCCGATCGAATACTTCCGGACCGGGCCGACGCCGTGCGTCAGCAACAGCCAGCCTTCTGCCAGTTCGATCGGTGATCCGCAGTTGCCGATCTGCACGAACTCCCAGGGAAACTGCGGCTTCAGGATCGCCTGGCCGCCTTCCCACCTGCACAGGTCGTCCGAATAGACCAGATAAAGATTCTCGTTGTCCTGTCGCGCGATCATGGCGTACTTGCCGTCGATCCGGCGCGGGAACAGCGCCATGCCCTTGTTGCGCGCGGCGGCGCCATGCAGCGGCTTCATCCGAAATGACAGGAAGTCGGTGGTCTCGATCAATTCCGATCGGATCGCGGTGCCCTTGTAGGCGGTATAGGTTGCGTAATAGATCGTCCGCCCGCCATCGCTGAATTCGACAAAGCGGGCGTCTTCGATGCCGTTCGACTGCGATTCCGTTACCGGAAAGATGACGCGTTCGCTGATGTCCTGCTCCGGCTCGAACACGACCTCGACTTCGTCGCCGATCGGTCCGGGTACCCGATATCCAATCCGGGGGCTCGAAGCGAGCCGGGCGGTCGGATCGACCGTAATGCTGCCGTCGGCCGCGATGGTGCCGGCGCGAAACGTCAGCGACGATACGTGGCCTTCGCCGACGGCACGGAGGCTGAGAATGAAGCGCAGGCTGCCTGCCGGGGTTCCCGACTGGTCAGGGTGCGGTACGATGCTGGGATTGAACAGCGCCGATGCTTCGAACGAGTACTCGTGCAGGAAATAGGCGCCGATCAGCTGGCGCTGGACTTCGGAAAAACTACCGTGCGCCGCCAGTGCCTGCTCCATTTCGTCGGCGCGGAGTTCGAACGTCGCCAGCAGGTTGCGATGCCGGCCCTGGAAATTATCCAGCACGTCCGCCAGTTGGGCGGCCGCGGCCTTGGTGTCGAGCGCGAGCACGCGCTCGACGATATGGTTGGCGCGCGTCTTGTCGGTCGGATTGAGATCGCGCGGTTCAGTCGCTGGCTTGAACGGGCGCACGATCACGCGCGTGGGGTCGGGACGCAGATAGAGCGCCTGCCGGTTCAGAAAGGTGGCTTGCAACAAGGGATCCTCGGTTTGCCGGAGTAAGCATTGGATCAAATCCCGATAGCCGAAGCGCCATGGGATGGGTCGGTAGCAGGTTGACGCGCGCAAGCTGACGAATCTCGGCCAATCCCAACAGATAGCACACCACCGACTCGCCCCCGCAATTTTCGTTGGCTCGATCGGGATGCAGTCCGTCGCGGCAACTGCCGGTCTCGGGATCGACCAGCGCAACCGACAGATCGTTGTTGCCGAGGAACCAGGAGAAGACCCTGGTTGCGATCGTCTTCCATTCGGCATTGTTGTCCGCGCGCCATGCCGTCAGGCAGGCCGCGATCGTTGCGGTGGCTTCCACCGGCTGCTGATCGAACGCGCGAGGAGGTGTTCGAAGCTCGCCGAAACCGGCGGTGCCGACCGGCCGGAAATGGCCCGTCGATGTCGTTTGTTGTGTCATCAACCAGCGCAGCGTTCTCAAACCGGCATCGACATAGGCGGGCGTTTGCGTCGCCAGGCCCGTCACGATCAAGCCCTGCGGCAGCCGCGCGTTGTCATACGCGAGGCCTTGCTCGAACCACCGCCAGTCCGGCGTCTCGACCGAGGCGAGGCCGGACATCAGTCTGTCGGCAAGACTATGCCGGATCTTGCGGGCAGGCCGATCATCGGGAGCTACGGCGCAATAGGCGTCCAGGCCCAGAAGCGTGAAGGCCGCCGCGCGCGGCGAGCGAAAGGTCGCTGCGGCAGCTAATGCCTCGGCAAACAGGGCGGCGGCCCACCGACGCCGTGACGGGCTTGCGTCCTTGCGGGCGCACTCGCCCAGCGCCCACAAAGTTCGGCCATGGCTGTCCTCCGAGCCCTTGTCTTCAAGCCAGGTCCGGTTGAAGCCCATGAAGTTGCGAAATCGTCTGGTATCGGGATTCCATGCATGCTGCACAAAGGCGGCAAAGCGGGTCGTCTGAATTTCCGAGAGAGGGTGTTCACCGGGTTCATTGAGCGCGCAAGCCAATAACAAGGCGCGGGCGTTGTCATCCACACAATAGCCATGCGAGCGATCGGGTACCGAATGCACGGCGTGCTGGAACAGGCCGGTATCGTCGCACATCGACAGAAAATGGCCTAACTGCATGTCAGGCCCCGCGGGGCCGTGCGGCGCGATCGCGTCCGGCTCGGCGCGCGCGATCACCCTCAGCCGGTGGCCCTGCCGAGCATTCCCAAACGCAGTCATGTAACGCTCGGCGGTGCGCTCCCACGTCATCGAACGGCTGGCCAAATAGGCCCGCTCGCGCATCGCCTGCCGGCGAGGGTCATCGGTCAGCAATTGCGCAATTTCGTTGCCGATTCCCGCCGCGTCGCCAAAGGGAACCAGAACGCCGCGCCCATCGGCCAGCAATTCGCGGGCGTGCCAATAGGGCGTTGAGACGACCGGTTTGCCGAGGCCGAAGCTGTAGGCCAGCGTACCCGACGTCATCTGCGCTTCGTTGAGATAGGGCGTGACGTAGACGTCGCACATCGAAATGAATTCGAGCAGCGTGTCCTGATCGACGAACTGGTCGAGGAATACGACGTGATCCTCGACGCCGAGTGCGCGCACGCGTGCCATCAGGCTCTCGCGATAGGCTTCGCCCTGATCCCGAACCAGATTGGGATGCGTCGCCCCGAGGACGACGTAGACCGCGTCCGGGCGTCGTTTCAGGATCGAGGGCATGGCGTCGATCATGACCTCGATGCCCTTGCTGGGGGACAGCAGCCCGAACGTCAGAATGACGGAACGGCCGCTGAATCCGAGTTTGGCCTTTGCCGCGTCCGGCGCCACAAACGGAAAGTCGGGAATGCCGTGGGCAATGACCTCGATCTTGTCGTCCGGCACCCGGTAAACGCTGTGCAGCAGTTCACGGCCCTTGTTGGCCATTACGACGACCTTCGAGGACGCTTCGACGATGCGCTCCATCACCGCGCGCTGGATCGCCGTGGGCTTGGCCAGCACGGTGTGCAGTGTCGTGACCACCGGCATGGTAAGGCGCGACAGCAGCTCGAGGATGTGGGCGCCGGCCTCGCCCCCGAAAATCCCGAATTCGTGCTGCAGACAAACGATGTCGAACCGGCCGGCGTTGAGAAACGCCGCGGCGCGCACATACTCTGCGATGGTGTCATCCTTGATCTGCAAGGTGACCGAAGCAGGATAGTCATAGCTCTGATTGTGGTCGGTCATCGCCACGATGCACGCCTGCAGGCTCGGCCGCGAATTCGAGATCGCGCGGTGCAGGTCAGTGGTGAATGTTGCGATACCGCAGCGGCGAGGCAACGAATTGCCGATCACCGCGATCCTGCGCAGCGGCGTCACGTCCGCGCCTCGACCAGGCCGCTGGATTGCGGAACATGGGTCGCTGCTGGTTGAATAACACTGGCTGATTGCTCGCCGAGCCTCTGCAACAGGGCATCGACTGCACCGGTTGCCGGATACGCGATCAGCGCGGTCAGCCCATGGGAGCCTGCTTCGATGTTGCTACGGCCGCCACCGGCGAAAATCGCCTGCCCGATAGATAAAGTGGCCAATCCGATCGCCGCATGGCCGTCGAGAACGAGAATCCAGGTCTCCGGTTCGGCGAGCAGCGCCCAGCTTGAACCCTCGGGCAGCTCAACCCGCTCGAGAACGAAATAGCGGCTCGCGACCAGAACCGTCCGTTCGGCGGTCAAGCGGGTCGGATTGGTTGGAGACCGAAGCGGCCAGGCGTGGGCAACGGCCACGCCGTTCTCGATGTCGAGTTCACGCCCTCTGTCATAGTCGAACAGGCGGAATGTAGCGTCGCTGCGCTGCTGGATTTCGGCAAGCACGATGCCGGCGCCGATGGCGTGGATGGTGCCGGCCGGGATGAAGATGACGTCGCCTTGCGAGACCGGGCGCCATTGCATCAGTTCGACGATCGAACCGTTCGTGATCGATGCCCGCAATTCCTGTGGCGTCACCCGGTGCGTTAGTCCAATGCCGATCTGCGCGTCCGGCTTCGCCGAGACGATGTACCAGGCCTCGCTCTTGCCATTCGGCATTCCCATCGCGCGCGCGAATGTATCGTCCGGATGGACCTGGATCGACAATGGTTCGCTGGTGAACAGCAGCTTCAGCAGCAAGGCCGGCATCGGCGCATTTGCATCGGCCCGCTCGAACCACAGCTCGCCCACGGCGTTACCCGTGCCGTCGATGCTGCTCCAGGGCTGGAGATCGCTCACTCCCCAGGGCTTATGCACGGCCCGCACGGAAGCTTGTTCGATAGGCATAGGTTGTCCTGACCCATGACGCGCATGTCGAAGCGACATGCCGTTGGTCGATATCGTCCATAGGATCTGTGTGGCTAAAAGCGTCGCGTCTCCGGACACGCTTGTTGCAGAAAACCGGTGACGCTAACCGCTTATATGGGCGCTCCGGCACCCGATCGCAACCGTTGCGCGGTGTGCGGGGTCGATATCGCGGAAAACGCCGGTTTAAAGCCCGCTTGAGGCGGCTGGAAACCAGTTCCGGCACCTTTTCATTGCAACGATAACAGGCAATTGTCCGCTCCGCGGAACTGGCCTCTCGTCGTGTATTTGTCAGTCGAGCCTGCCTCGGCGGCGCGAGGCGCCATGACCGCCGCGATCGGAGGTCGCAACGAGCTATATCTTGTTGCCTTCCGGGAGAGATGTGTACGATAACCGCCTTCACGAGCCATAATTGACCATCTCGAAGGGAGGCAAAAAATGCGTGAAGCCGTTATCGTTTCCTATGCGCGTACGGGCCTGGCGAAATCCGGGCGCGGCGGGTTCAATATCACCGCGCCGATGTCGCTGGCCGCCCACGCCATCAAGCACGCCGTCAACCGCGCCGGCGTCGACAAGGAGTATGTCGAGGATTGCTATCTCGGCAATTGCGCGCACGGCGCGCCCAATATCGGCCGCCAGGCCGCGCTGCTCGCGGGCCTGCCGAAATCGACTGCCGGCGTCTCGGTGAACCGCTTCTGCTCCTCGGGATTGCAGACCATTGCGATGGCGGCCAACTCGATCCGCTCGGATGGTTCCGATTGCATCGTCGCTGGCGGCGTCGAAAGCATTTCGGTCCCCGGCGGCGGCACGCCGAAGGAATCGATCGATCCGGACCTGCTCAAGACCGCGCCGGACATCTTCATGGCCATGATCGACACCGCCGATATCGTCGCCGAGCGTTACAAGGTCAGCCGCCAATACCAGGATGAATATTCGCTGGAGTCGCAGCGCCGGATGGCGGCCGCCCAACAGGCCAACAAGTTCAAGGACGAAATCGTCCCGATGAAGACCAAGATGAAGGTGGTCGACAAGGCGACCAACGCCGAAAGCATCGTCGACTATGTCGTCGACAAGGACGAGTGCAACCGGCCCGAAACCACCATGGAAGGTCTCGCCAAGCTCGAGCCGGTGAAGGGTCCCGGCAAGTTTGTCACGGCCGGCAACGCCAGCCAGTTGTCGGACGGCGCGGCCGCCGTGGTGCTGATGGAAGCCAAGGACGCCGAAAAGCGCGGCCTCGCGCCGCTCGGCCGCTTTGTCGCCTGGGCATCGGCGGGTTGCGAGCCGGATGAAATGGGCATCGGTCCGATCTACGCCGTGCCGAAGTTGTTGAAGCGCCACGGCCTGAAGGTCGGCGATATCGACATCTGGGAACTCAACGAGGCCTTTGCCAGCCAGTGCCTCTATTCGCGCGACCAGCTCGGCATCGACCCCGACAAGTATAACGTCAATGGCGGCTCGATCGCGATCGGCCATCCCTTCGGCATGACCGGCGCGCGGCTGACCGGCCACATCCTGCAGGAGGGCCGTCGGCGCAAGGCCAAATGGGGCGTCGTGACCATGTGCATCGGCGGCGGCCAGGGCGGCGCGGGCCTGTTCGAAATCTATAGCTGAGCCTCGCGCGCAGCTCATCGTTAAGAGAACCAGCAGCACGGCGTATCGATCGCCGTGCTGCTTTTTTGTGCCGAACCATCTCCACCGTCATTGCGAGCGAAGCGAAGCAATCCATTGCCGGCCAGGAATGCGGCTCGATGGATTGCTTCGTCGCTCCTCTCCTAGGAAGAAAGTGGAAATCTGCCCGAGCCCCTATCGCCTTGATTCACCGTGCTTTCATCCATCAGGGTCGGCCCAAGGCCGGTACCGAACTCGCAATGACGGCAAAGGTGCCCCGCCGCGGCAGCGTGCCGCCGCGTCCGCCCCGGCCGCGCCGCCAGGGCGCCTTACGGTAACCTGAATTGAACCGGCTTCTTCGTCGCTGCGTCTCACCACGGGGTGGGGTGCGCCTTTTTCCACGCGTCGGGTCGCACCCGCCAGTCTTGCGCACCGACGCGTCAGATTTTGCCGGAGGGAAGTCATGCGATTGATTACGAACTGCCTTGTCACCACCAGCCTCGTTCTTGTTACGGCATTTGCCGCAGCACCACTGCGGGCCACCGATCTCGACGCCAGTTCGGCCGTCGATGCCGTCACCGTGTACCCCGATGGCGCCAACGTCACCCGAATCATCACGCTCGATCTGCCCTCGGGCGACAACACGCTGGTCGCCAAGGATTTTCCGCTGACGCTGGATCCGTCCTCGCTGCGGGTCGAGGGCGAGGCGGGTGCCAAACTCACGATCGGCGCGATCGATGCCCGGCCGCCGCGCGCCGTGCCGCCGGTCAACCAGTCCGAGATCGACAAGCGCATCGAGACGCTGAAGGACGAGCGCGGCAATCTGCAAGGCGCGATCGCCTCGGCCGAAGCGCGGCGCAAATTCGCCGAGCGCTTTGCCGAGACCTCGCCGGCCGGATTGGGCGAAAAAGGCGAGGCGCGCCCGCTCGCCGAATGGCGCGCCGCCTTTGCCGCGGTCGCCGACGAGGTCGCGGCCGCCGATACCGCGATCCGCGACGCCGAACGCAAGCAGCGCGACCTCGACCGCGAGATCGCGCGGCTTGAATCCGATCGCACCATCAAGCCGCCGGCCAAGCTCGAGGTGCGGATCGACCTTGCCACGGCTGCCGCCACCAAGGCGACGCTGCGGGTGACCTATGCGGTGCGCAATGCGCGCTGGACGCCGCTGTATGACGCGCGGCTCGACACCGGCGCCAAGGACCGCAAGCCGGCGATCGAGCTGGTGCGCCGCGCCGAGATCACGCAGAGCACAGGCGAGGATTGGTCGAATGTGACGCTCGGCGTCTCCACCGTCCGCGTCGCGCACGGCGGCAACGCGCCCGAGCTCAAGTCGCTGATCGTGCAATATCCGCAAATCCCGCGGCCCGCGATGCTCGGCGGCGCCGCGGATAATGCGCGGGCGCGCTCGGCGATGGCGCCGGCCCCGGCCTCCGAGCCAGCCGAAAATTTTGCCAAGCGTGCCGAGGAGCAGCAAACCACGGTGGAAATTGGCGGCTTCCAGGCGACGTTCAAAATTCCGGGCCGCGTCAGCCTCAGTGCCAGCGAGGGCGCCAAGAGCCTGCGCATCTCGACGGCAAGCATCGCGCCCGATCTCGTCATCCGCTCCGCGCCGGTGGTCGATCCGACCGCCTTCCTCGAAGCAAGCTTCGTGCAGAGCGAGGACGCGCCGCTGTTGCCTGGCCGTATTTCGATCTATCGCGACGGCGTGTTTGTGGGCCGCGGCAGGATGGCCGCCGCCGGCAAGGACGAAACCGTGCGGCTCGGTTTCGGTGCCGACGACAAGGTCAAGATCGAGCGGGCTGTCGTCAAGCGCAACGAGGGCTCGGCCGGCCTGATCGTGACGACGTCGAAGACCGACGAGCGCTCGTTCAAGACCACCGTCCGCAACGGCCATGATTTTGCGATCAAGGTGGCGATCGAGGATCAGTTGCCGGTCAGCGAAAACGAGGACATCGTGGTCGAAATGCTGCCGTCGACGACACCTCCGACCGCGACCAATTTGCGCGACAAGCGCGGGGTGCTGGAATGGGCGTTTGAGGCCAAGCCCGGCGAGGTCAGGGATATCGCGTTTGCATGGCGGGTGCGCTGGCCCAAGGACAAGGGCGTCGTCATGACTCCGGCCGGCTGAGGGCGGCTCGCGCCGCAAGGTCATCGATGACCTCCTCCTGCCTTGGGGGTCCGCCGAAGACGATCCTGCTCCAGCCGACCGCCCTACTTCGCTTTCAGGAAATCGCCGACTTCCAGCAGCACGAATTCATTGTCGTCGGCCTTGTTGGGATCGCGGCTCGATGAGAACGGCAGATTGTTGTCGTTGCCGACGATGATATGGGTTTCATCGACGCGGTCGACGTTTTCGATGGTGAAGAACGGAAACGTCAACACGCCGTCGTTGAGCGGCTTGCGCGCCTTGTGGTCGGGATCCCGGATCTTCATCAGGTCGATATGGGCGATCTTGCGGACCGGCTTGCCGGCGTTGGCGTCGGAGAGCCCGACCTTGTAGACGCGCTTGAATTTTGCGACGTCAGGAAAGCAGTTCTCGCCGCGGGTGGCTTGCGGACAGGCCTTGTCCGCGGTGCCTTCACCATTGTCGCGCTCGATGATGAGGCCGCTGGTGCCGTCGATCATGTTGAAATCGCCGATGGCGTTGCCGTTCTGCTCGAACACATACTGCCAGTAGCGCCCGGTGAATTTTTCCGCCGCGATGTCGAATTCGAGAATCCGCGAGGCTTCCTTGCCGTCGACCCGTTCCCAATCCTTCTTCTCGGCGTCCCACAGCGGGCCTTCGAGCAGGCCGTACAGGAACTTGCCATCCTTCGAAGAGGCAAAGCCCTCGAACCCCTTGGAGCGGCGCAGATTGACATTGCTGTAGGTCGCGCCCGGCGCACCCGGCGACTGCACCGACCAGTGATCCGGCGAGCGCACCGGCTTGCCATCGGCCACGGTTTCGAACACCGCCAGCACCTTGCCGTTGCGGTCGGCTTTGAGGATATAGGGCCCGAATTCATCGCCAATCCAGAAAATGTCGCCGATGATCTGAAAACCTTCGGTGTCGAAGTCGGCGCCGGTGAGATAGCGCTGCGCGGTGTCCTCGTGGACGATGCGGAACGGCACCTTCTTGTCGGGATCGTGCAGGAAGATGGTTTCCTGGCGTTCGATCTTGCCGCTCGCCCAGTCGATCTTGTGCCGGTTGAGATACAGCATCGAATCCGCCGAATTGTAGCGCGAGCCCATCCCGTTGTCGGTGATGACCCAGAACGACCCGTCCGGCATCGCCTTGATGCCGGAATGGCCCTGCAGCGGCTGGCCCTTGAAGGGCAGCGACACGCCGGTCGGCCGCTCAAAGGATTTTCCCATCACGCTGCCGATGGCGTCGACGCGGCGTCCAGTGGTGTATTTGCCCGATGTCTTGAGATCGTCAGGCGCATCGGTGGGGGCATCGATAAAGGATTGCGCCGGCAGCACGGCGTGTCCGGTCAGGGTCGCGGGAAATTCCCCCTCGCTTTGCGCAAACGCGGCCCCCGTAACCAGAAGCAAGGATGCGACAGAGCAGAGCAGTGACATGCGCATGGTTGATCTCCTGTGAGGAACGATGCGGTGTTCTGGGAGGCACGTGTTACAGCCGGCTGACAGTTTTATGAAACGGGTGATATCCCTGTGAGCAAGCCCGCGGCGTTACGCCGCCGCGGCCTTACTCCTTCACCGCGCCGGTCAGCGAGGAGACGTAATAGTCGACGAACAGCGAGTAAAACACCGCGACCGGCAGCGAGCCGAGCAGCGAGCCGGCCATCAGCGCGCCCCATTGATAGACGTCGCCGGAGACGAGTTCGGTCAGGATCGCGACCGGGACGGTCTTGTTGGCGCTGCTCTGGATGAAGGCGAGCGCATAGATGAACTCGTTCCAGGACAAGGTGAAACTGAAGATGCCGGCCGAGATCAGGCCGGGCACCGCCAAGGGCAGCGTGATCCGCCGCAGGATCTGCAAGCGCGTCGCGCCATCGACCAGCGCGCATTCCTCGAGTTCATAAGGGATCGATTTGAAGTAGCCGATCAACAACCAGGTGCAGAACGGCACCAGGAAGGTCGGATACACCAGGATCAACGCCAACGGTGAGTCGAACAGGCCGAACTGCACCACGACGGTTGCAAGCGGAATGAAAAGGATCGACGGCGGCACCAGATAGGCGAGATAGATCCCCAGTCCCACATAGGGGCTGCCTCTGAAGCGCAGCCGCTCGATCGCGTAGGCCGCCAGCGTGCTCGCAAACAGCGACAGGGTGGTCGATCCGATCGCCACGAACATCGTGGTTTTCAGCCAGCGCGGATAGGCGGTTTCGAACAGCAGATGCTTGATGTGCGCGAGCGTCGGCGAGGTGACCCAGAACGGGTTGTGTTCCTTGTAGTTCAATAG